>MDSW01010381.1_pt1 | contig 17765 bp, 6 predicted proteins | sample 811171 | NCBI WGS metagenome assembly MDSW01 (sample SAMN05326641, study PRJNA326480) | marine metagenome | isolation source: seawater | place: Atlantic Ocean: North West | collected 2012
ATGATGACGCTCGCGGTGACGCGCGCGCGCGCGGACGGCGCGACGACGACGACGACGACGACGACGACGGATCGCGCGCGTCGCGAGAGCGCGATGGGCGACGCGGGAGGGCCGAGGGATGGGATTCCGCACCCGGCGGCGGCGGCGGCGCGCGAACGCGAACGCGAACGCGAGGACGAGGACGCGGCGCGGACGACGGGCGCGAAAACATCGCGAGTGGACGACGAACGGAAAAAGTACGTCGATGATTTGCTCGAGGAGGAGTCGGTGGACGATCGAAGGCGGGCGCGGTCGGCGAGCGCGTCGAGGGCGTCGAGGGCGCGAGCGAGACGCGCGGCGGCGGAGTGGATCGAGGCGTACGTCGAGGGCACGGCGACGAGAGACGCGAGCGGGTGGGACGACGGCGAGGCGTGGTTCGCGCTCGGGCACGCGCGCAGGTACGGGTTGATCGAGGGACGGGAGATGGACGAGGGGGGGGCGATGGAGTGCTTGCGGCGCGCGGCGGAGCTGGGGGACGCGGCGGCGCACGACGAGTTGGGGTTCACGTACGCGAGTGGATGGGACGGCACGCCGCGCGATGGCGCGAAGAGCGTGCTGCACTATTACTTCGCCGCGAACGCGGGGAGCGTGCGAGCGATGATGGCGCTGGGGTATCGACACAAGCACGGCATCGACGTTCCCGAGTCGTGCGAGACGGCGGTGTTGTACTATCACGAGGCGGCGAAAATCGTCGTGGAAGAGGCGGCCAAACGCACGCCGGGGGTGCTGCCGTTTCAGATTGAAAAACACCGTCTCAGCGCGGAGATGAGCGGGAGTAATCTCGCGGCGAGGCGCGAGCGGGATTTGGTGCAGTATTATCGTTACAGCGCCGACATGGGCAACGTGGACGCGCAGGTGACGATGGGTCGGTTGTACTCGCTCGGCGCCCGCGGGTTGCGCAAAGACGTCGGCGCCGCGCGTAAATACTTGACGGACGCCGCGAACGCGGGAGACGCGACGGCGATGGCGAATTTAGGAAACATGTACGCCAACGGGTTCGGCGTCGACGTCGACAACGCCACGGCGTTGCACTGGTTTCGCAAGGCGGCGAAGAAAGGCAACGCCATGGGGCGGTACGGGCTCGGGTACATGACGCTCGCCGGTCACGGCGTGGCTCAAGATCACGCGTTGGCGGTGCAGTACCTGAACCAAGCCGCTGAGCAAGGGCTTTCCGACGCGCGATACTTTCTCGGCGTCTTGCACTTGCGAGGCATCGGCGTCAAGCAAGATTTCACAAAGGCGTATCATCACTTCAACATCGCTTCGCACGTCGGGCACGAGGTTGCGACGTATAATTTGGCGATGATGCAGTTGAACGGCATGGGGTTTCCGTCGTCGTGCGCGTCCGCGAGCGCGTTACTGAAACAACTCGCCGAACGAGGACACTGGGCGACGCCGATGGAGCACGCGTACGCGGCGTACATGCGTCGTGACTACCGCGGCGCGCTCTTGCGTTACATGAAAATGGCAGAGATGGGAATCGAGATCGCTCAAGCCAACGCCGCGTTCTTGCTCGAACAAAGACTCGGTGACGAAGGTCGATTCCGCGAGGACACTCAGGTGAACCCAGAGGCGCCGAGCACGGCGACGCGCGCGCTCCACTACCATCGACTCGCGGCGACGCAAGGTAACGTCAAGTCGCTTCTTCGCATCGGTGACGCGTATTACTACGGCAAAGGCGCGAACGTCTCGCTCACGAAATCTATCGCCGCCTATCGCCAAGCGAGCGAACAGAGAAATCCGCACGCGATGTTCAATCTCGCGCACATGCACGAGCACGGCATCGGCATGCAAAAAGACTTGCACCTCGCCAAGCGTTACTACGACATGATCCTCAACAACGCCCCAGACGCCACCATCATCGTGCACCTGGCCCTCAAAAAGCTCGTGCTCCATCAGTGGATCATCGACAACAAGGACACCATCTTGCGCGTCGCCAAAGAAATCCACGCGAGTCCGACGGCGCAATTCGTCGACTTCGTCGTCGTCGTCGGCGCCGCGGCGTTGCTTTGTTTCGTCCTTCTCCTTCGCGTCGGACTCGCTCGCGGGTGAAAACGACCGTCGCTCGCTTTGTAAACCATTCGTACGACTAGCCATTCCGCCTTCGCCTCGCCTTCGCCTTCGCCTTCGCCGTTCGCGCCGTCCCCACACCGAGTCGCGACCGATCGCGCGCGCGCTCGTCCGCGGCCGATCGTTCGATGTCCGCGCTCTTCGACTTCAAGTCCTTCCTCACCACGCTCCTGCTCTTCATCTGCGCGTGCACGTACGTCAAACTTCGCGCGCCCGGGTTGTTGGATTCTCACCGCACCGGGTTTCGAGGTGTTTTCTGGAAAGCCGCGCGCGTGGGCGAGCGTCTATCGCCGTGGGTCAGCGTCGCGTGCGCGTACATGTCAGTGCAAACGCTGTTCGGGTGGTAGTCGTCGAGAGAGGCGGCGCTGAGGCGCGCGGGACGGTTGAGCGGGGACGAGCGGGACGGACGAGCGCGCGCGGAACGACGCGCGGCGAGGCGAAGGACGATGAGCGCCAAGGCGAGCTTGATGAAGACGCTCAAGGCGGCGAACGAGGCGTTGAAAGCCGGGGACGCCGCGAGCGCGCGAGGTTTGGCGAAGGAGGCGATCGAGGCGGACGGGGACGCGTACGAAGCGTGGGTCATGGATGGAAAGGCGGCGAACGCGCTCGGGGCGCTCGATGACGCGGTGAAATCGTACGAGCGTGCGATTGAGATCAGAAGCGAGCATCCAGCGGCGTATCAAGGGTTGAATGAGACGTTCGCGGCGAAAGGTGATGTCGTGGGGCGGTTGCGCGCGTTGCGAGCGCTCGTCGACGCGCATCGAGCGAGCGGGAAGGTGGACAAACTCGTCGAGTTTTTGAAACAAGCGTGCGCGTGCGCGTGGGAAAACGCGCAATGGTCGCGCGTGATTGAGTTCTGCGGTGAGATGGGCGAGTTTCGCACGGGAGAGGTGGACGAAGTGACGCGCGTTGAGTCGGTCAAACGCGCGTGCGACGGCGCGTTGGCTTTGCGCGACGCGCGCGCCGCCGAGGCGGGAGAGGCGGCGGTGCAAATGCTTCGTTCGAAGACTATTGCGAGTAAGGCTGAAGAAGAAGCTGTGCGCAAGTTGGGTGCGCGAGCGTCGCACGCCGTGGACGACGAAGACTTGGCGACGACCCTGCGAGCTTGGCTGAGCGAAGACGTCGCCAACGCGTCGTACGATTCACGGACGCACGCCGCGGAATTGGATCGACTCGACGCCCGTCTGGCTGCTGCGCTTTCGGCATCGGTCGACTGCGACTTCGATGTCAGAGCGTGCGCACGTGAGGCGCTGACTGAGGCTACTGTACTCATCGATCGATGGGGCGAAGTCGTCATTGATCTCGTCGAGCCGCTGTGCGTGGAAATCGTCGCCGCGCTCGAACTCGGTTTAGATTGCGAAGAAGAGGGATGGGATGATAACGAGGTCGAGGATGAAGATGAGGCGAAAGTCATTCGTTTGCTCGAGCGCGTGCTCGCTTTACGGGCGAACACGATCGCGTCAGGCTGGCTCGCGCTCAGGGACTCGCGTCGAAGCGGCGCATTTACGCATTCATGCCGTCCCGCGACTCCTCCTCGAGAAGACGCCAGAGGTTTGCTGACGCCGGAGCTTCGGGACGAAATTGTAACCACGCTCAATCGCGATGACGAGTCGAAAGTGAGCCATGCGTCCGCCGCAATCGGCTGGCTTGCGTTGGCGGAGTCCATGCTCGTCGGCGGCGAGCGTGCGGACGTGCACGCGCTTCAGGCCGCGACCACGGCGATGAAAATCATGCGCGAAGACATCACAACAGATGCATTACCGAAAATGTCCCGACGGGTTTTGATGGTGCACGCTGAGGCTATGCTTCGCGTAGGGATGTTTCAAGAGGCGAGGGCTGCGTTTGTCGTGCTCGAAGGTCCGCGAGCGGCGCGAGGATTGGCGACGTGCGCGTTCAACGCGCACCCTCCCGATTACGAGCGCGCTTTGCAGTTACTCTCCGGCGCCGCCGAGACTTACCCTAACGTGCGACGCGTGGGCGTTGAGCTCGGATGGCTCATGACCATTGCTGGATCTTCAGAGCGTCGAGCCGAGGGGTTGGAGACGCTCGAGCGAGCGTGCGGCGTAAAGTCAGGTGAGCCGTTGTCGACGACGACGCCCGCTGATGCAAGTGCGCGACTCGGAATCGCTAGATGGCGCGCTCAAGTCTCAGCGGCGAAGGGGCCAGGGAGCGCGCACGAGGCGTTACTCATCGGCGCCGCGGGCGATTCGGCGCATCGCGCGGCGGCTTTCGCGCATCTCGGTCTTTCGTGCGGTGCAAGCGGCGATGACGCGCGCGCGCAAAAGTGTCACGCGCGTGCGCTGGCACTCGACGCTGCGGACCCGACATCTGGGCCTGTGGCGTTTACGAACGCGTTGGACGCGAACGACGACGCCAAGGCGACGTCCATTTGCCGCGCTGCGCTCGCCGTGGATTCGCGGTGCTCCTGGGCGGCGAACAGACTCGCGCCAATGTGCGCTCGTATCGGTGATCACAGCGGTGCCATTGGCGCCTTACAAGTAGTCTTGCGTGTTTCTCCTCGAAACGCCAGCGCCTGGGAAGCTTTAGGTGCGTCGTACAACAGTCTCGGTAGGCATTCCGCCGCGCTCAAAGCATTCGAGCGAGCGATGGAGTTGAGCGATGAAGCGGGCGAGGGAGTTCGCTCATACGCGGCTTCGCAAACAGGACACATTTATTTGGCGCTAGGATCCTCCGCAGACGCTATTGAGGCTTACGACAAAGCACTAAGCGATGGCGTCGATCATTTAGCCGCCTTGTTTGGTTCGGCGAGCGCTCACTCGTATTACGCCAAAGGCGCGTTGCGCTGGGGCGCTCCGGGACGCGCCGCGGTATCACTAAAAGCCGCAACAAAAGCAGGGAAACGCGCGGTAGAAATCATGGGCGACGGCGCCACCGCAACGGTTTGGAAGTTGCTAGGGGACATTCATCACCTCGCAGCGCAAGTCAATGATCCAGCGCTCGGGAAGGACTTCACATCCATGCTTGCCGCGCGAACGACCGAAGCTCGCAGCGCGGTCGAGGCGTACGAAAAGGCATTGAACCTAAAACCCGACCGTCCCGGTCGATGGCGTGACGTCGTTGCTGCGCTGCGATTGCAAACCGAGATTCACAAACTTTCAGGCGACGTCGCAGCTGCGGAGGCGAGCGCGGCGAAGGCGTGGGAACGCGCCGCGGGCTACCTTCGAGTCGCCCCAGGCGACCCGTTCGCCTGGTTCGCCGCGGCAGCGATCGATGATCCTGCCGAAATTTCAGACGCTGTGCGCACTGAGCGAAAAATCACCGCGTTATCTCGCGCCGTCGCACTCAATCCCACGTTTGCTCAAGCGTGGTGCGCGCTGGGCCGTTTGTATCTATCATCGGGCGACGTCGGCGAGGCGACTTTATCGCTTGACAGCGCGCGTATCGCCGACCCAAGCAGTGGTGATGCGTGGACAGCGACTGCAGCTTTGCACATAGCCACTGGTAAATTAGATGAAGGACGCGGCGCGTTCCGTATGGCGGCGGCGCTTGGCGCCGGCGCGGAGGCAGATTTGGGATGTGCGCTCACGGCGTGCGCTTCTGGGTTGACTTATGCCAAAGATGCTTACGCGGCTGCTCGTCGGGCGAGTGAAAGTTTACCCGTTGATTCTACAGCGGCGATCGCACTCGCCCTTTGCGCCGAATGCCGAGGGTTGTTTGAGGAAGCCGAAGATGCAGCGGCGCACGCAGTGGCGTCGCTCGAAAACGTCCCTGCGCTGGGCGGCGATCCAAACGTCATACGAACCGTCGCAGAAGAATGCCGCGCTCGATTGTCGCAAAGACGGTTGGACGATTCCGACTCAACCGCATCCACGAGTGTTGATGGAGACTTTGAGAGCACGCTTGAACGCGCCAAACTTTTGGTGCATGCGCGACCCGGAGATTTGAAGATGCAGGACGCTTTGACGCGCGTGGCGTCGTGCGCCCCAGATCACCAAACAGTCGTTTCGGCCCTCTCTGCATGCCCACCATCTTCACCAAACGGTGACTATCGCGTTCAATCTTCGCTCGCGCGCGCTGCGGCGGCGTGCGCCTTGAACGCGTCGACCGTTGTCGGCGACGCCGAGGGCTCGGCTCGAGCCAATCGATTCGTTGCGCGCGCGACGATGCTCGATCCATCCTCTACAGAGTCCCTCGAACTGCTCAACATCGTTCTCGATCGACGTAAGGGCATCGTTCGAGAAGCCACGCAATCGGAAGCACACGAGCTCCACGCCGCGCTCAAGTCTGCCTTGACGCAGAGCGCCGCCGGCGATTCAGCCGCCGCCGAAGCCGCCGCGCGCGCCGTCGTCAATCGCGAGCCCATCACCGACGCCGCGCAAGCCGCCGCTCGTCTCATCCTCGCTTCGTTTCTCATCGAACGCTCTCGACGCGACGGCGACGCCAAACCGGCGAAGGAGGCGATCAAGGTATTGGCGAAGATTCCATCCGAAGCCGGCGCTCGAGTCGCCGATCTCGCGGCGGCGCTGGCCGACGCCGTGTCGGGATGATGCTGCGTCACCGTCGCACTTCCGCGCGCGCGTTCGTCAGATGTCGAGAACGACGCACGTATGTCTCGCGCTCTCACCGCTCGCGGTGCGATCGCACGGTCGACACCGCGTGCCGACGGTGCATACCGCGCGCTCGCGCGTCGGGACGCCGCGGCTTTGGCTTCGGGACGCGCGACGTCTCGCCTCGCTCGCATCGCGCGATGAAGACGACGTCGTTCTCATTGAGTCACAGAACGCAAATGATGAACGTGACGAGAGCGCCGCGCGCGTCGCGGCGACGCCGGTACCGCCGCGGTGGGATGTCGCCGTCAACGCGGAGACGCTCAAAGAAATCGTAAACTTTGGCTTTGAGCGATTTGGATTTGAAGATGACTCGGATGCGTTGAACGCTTTGGCGCGGGCGTTGAACTCCAACTGCGACCGCGGTTTAGAAACGATGGGTGACGTGGAAACGAACCGACGCGTATGGGGCGCGAACACGACGCGACCATACCCGACAAAGTCGATTTGGGATTTTGCGTTCGAGGCGCTCGAGGACGTCACGTTGCGCGTACTCGTAATCAGCGGTGCGTTGTCGCTCGTGTTGGAAACGTCCATCGGGGGCGATGATTCAGAGTATAGTTGGGCGAATGGAGCTGCGATACTTCTCGCGGTGTGCATCATCGTCGTCGTGGAGTGCGTGAACAACAACGAAAAACAGAGATCGTTTGTCAATCTCAACGCACGAAGCGAACAGACAAACGTCGCGAGCATTTTACGCGGTGGGAATCGTGAGCTTTTGAGGAAGAGTGAAGTCGTCGTTGGAGACGTCGTGGAGCTGCAAGCGGGAGACGTTGCACCGTGTGATGGCTTAGTGATCGAGAGTGCGGCGTTTTTGGTCGATCAAAGTCACATTACCGGCGAGAGCGATGATATTGAAAAGAATCGTCAATCGATAATTTTCGCTGGAAGCAAAGTCACGTCTGGACGCGGATCGATCCTGTCGATCGGCGTCGGTGAGAATTCGTCTAGTGGACAAATTGCAGAGATGATCAATGTCGGTGCCGAAGAGTTCACGCCGCTGCAGTTGCAACTGCAGGCGCTTGCCGTCAAAATTGGTCGCTGGGGCATCAGCGCCGCATTGGTCGTCGGTTTCATTTTAACCTTTACGCTCGTATTTGACGCAATTCAAGGGACTGGTCCGCCCATCGAGGCGCTCGGTTTGGATTTCTTGCATATCGTCATCATCGCCATCACCATCGTCGTCGTATCGGTGCCCGAGGTGCGTGGGAAAGCGTTTTTCTTTTTTTCGTGCTCGAGCGCCGGTGGTGTTCTGTGATGATTGAGTAAATTTCTCTGAATTCGTTGACGAAACTACTCTGTCTGCCGACTTCCCTCTGAGAACGCCACCGAAAAGCTTTGAGCGCGCGACTTCCATTCATTTCTGTGATGATTGAGTAAAGTTCTCTGAATTCATTGACGAAACTACTCTGTCTGCCGACTTCCCTCTGAGATTTGAATGGTCGTGACGCGGATTGACTTTTTCACGCGCAACCTCGACTGACAATACCTCGTTTTCTTTCGCAACACAGGGCTTACCACTCGCCGTGACGCTCGCTCTGGCATTTTCCGTCAGGCGCATGCTCGAGTTGTCCATGCTCGTCCGCGTCCTAGGCTCCGCCGAAACCACAGGCGAAGTCACGGCTTTGCTCATCGACAAGACTGGGACGGTGACTGAAAACGACCAACGCGTTAATCGCGCGTGGATCGCGGGTGTAGATATCGGACCTCTAACGAGCAAAAGCGTGACGTGGGCGAGTGAAATTGCAAACAAGACGCGAAACGAGCCAACGCTCGATCCTCGCGTGGTGAAACTCCTGTCGATTTTGCTCGCAATGAACTCGACCATAACCTACGATGCCAAAGGGCAAATTTTGCGAGGAGCAAAGGCGGAAATCGCGCTGTTACGATTCGTTAACTCAATGAACAACGACGAATTGTTCGTCGCTACGATTCGTAAGTACTTCCCTTTGGTCAAGCTCTTTCCATTCAACACTTCCCGAAAGCGCATGTGCACGCTCTTCACACTTCGCGACGGCATCAACGACGACGAAATGGGAGACGTGATCGTTCGTGCGGTCACGAAGGGCGCATCTCAAGACGTGTTGAACTTGTGTTCATCTGTCATGGACGAAAACGGCGCCCATCATCCACTCGACGCCGCTACGAAGGATCAGCTGTCGAAAAAGTTTCTCGAATGGCAAGATGACGCGGAAAGGGTATTACTCGTCGCGTATAAGGACATCGAACGCGATCTCATCACAACGCATGAAGCGACGAATATTTGCAGTCGAATGAGCGCCAGCGACGCTGAATCCGACCTCACGCTCGTCGCAGCAATCGGGATGTGCGACCCTTTGAGGCCAGAATCCACGAAGAGCGTGCGTTTATGTCGCCGCTCTGGCGTCGCAGTGAAGATGGTCACTGGGGATTCGTTGTCCACCGCTACCGCGGTGGCAAGGAGATGCGGAATACTCGATGAAAAAGACATGAGCACCGAAGCAACGATGACGGGTGAAGCGTTTCGAGAAGCAATTCGTGGAGAAGAGGGTCAAGAAATCGATCAATCGAAACTCGATGCCATTTGGCCGAATTTGCGAGTGCTCGCTCGCGCGTCGCCACAAGACAAATTCATCCTTACCGATGGTATACGCAACACAAAGCTATCGGGACGAAAAGAAGTTGTAGGGGTTGTAGGCGACGGCACAAACGACGCGCCCGCACTTCGACGCGCCAATGTCGGTTTCGCTTTAGGCTCGGGGACGGAGTGCGCCAGAGATGCAAGCGATATTGTTCTTCTGCAGGACGATTTTTCTTCCGTCGTCGACGCCATTCGTTACGGCAGGAACGTGTTTGAATCAATCGAAAAGTTTATCACGTTCCAACTGACGGCGAATTGTACGACAATCATTCTGTCCACCGGCTGCGCACTTGTGTATGCGAAGAGCCCGCTGAACGCCATCGAGCTATTGTTTGTCAATCTTGTCATCGATTCGTTGGCAAGCTTAGCGCTCGCGACGGATGAGCCGAGCGACGACGTGATGCGACAGCCTCCGTCAGATGCGAGCAACCTCATCACGTCAACCATGCGGCTCAATATCTTCACCCAAGTTTCGTATCAGCTCGCCGTCATGGCGTACTTGCTCAACGAATTCGGCCCGGAAGACACCCAAATCTACTGTTGCTTCGTCTTGCTTCAGCTCGCGAATCAAATCAACTGTCGCAAAGTTACCACGGAGGTCAACGTTTTCAAGGGTGCGACGAAGAACAAGCTCTTCGTGAGCCTCTTGACGAGCGAGATTTTGCTCCATGTCGCCATCGTGCAAGCGGGCGGCGCGGTGTTTCACACCTCTCCGCTCAATGCGGGAGAGTGGCTGCGATGCACCGCGTTCGCGCTCGGGGCGATTCCTCTGCGCGCATTTTTCGTGACATTTTTTGTTTCACTCTTCGCCGCGTTTCGGGAAGAGGACGCGTTGCACCATCACTAGAATTTTTAGATTACATCAGAACTTTCACGCCGCGTCGGCGAACACAGGTAACGCACAGCGCTTCCAATGATCGTCCCACGTTTGCTCTCCCCATTTCGCCGCGCCGTGTTTCAACGCTCTGAGCGTGAGGCGTTCGTCGCCACGGAGAAGTTTCGCGAACATCGCCGCGAGTTCGGTGGCGTCGGCAAAGAGCACGCCGTTGACGCCCTCTTGCACGAGCTCTCCGATGACAGCGTACCGCATCGCGGCGACGGGTAACGATGCCCCAAACATATCCACAATTTTCATCGGTAAATCTAAACCGCTGCTCGAGGTGTGCAGGGAGACGCCCAGGTGCGCGTTCGCGAGCGCGCGCGGATAGTCAGCGGCGTCGAGCCAGACGGTTCGAAACGCCACGTGCTCGAGCGCGAGTTCGTTAATCTTCTTCTCGTACATCGTCTTTTGTGGGCCTTGACCGGTGATAATTATGACGATGTCAGGGTACGACTTTGACGCATGATCGCCCTTCGCGCGCTTGCGCGCGTCGTACGCGACGGCGGCGTCAAGCAAAACGCCAAAGTCTTCATCCGGCGTCCACGACGTCGAACTCACGATGAACCTCGGCTTATTCTTCGTCATATTCTCGTGCGTGCCCCGCAAAAACCGATCGAGCGCGTCCTCACTCCGCGCGACGGGCGAAGCCTCCAGCGCCGAGCGCGCGGGTTCGCTTCTCCAAAATTCCAACGGCGTCGTCGCCTCGCGCGACGCCTCTCGAAATCGCTCCGCCGCGCGGTCTTCCACGACGCGCGCGCCCTCAATCTTCCATTCTTTCTCCAAAAAGTTTCCCATCGCCTTCGTCACGCACACGTGCGCGTCTCCCCACATCTTTCCCTGCGTCCGTTCGTACCATTTCAACATTCGCGTCGTCGCGCTCGCGTCGCCGCGCTTCATCCCGAACAGCGTGTACGCGAAATTATGCCAGTCCACCACCAACCGCGTCCGTCGCGCGCGACACACGATTCCGCACACCAAAAACGTCGGCACGCACGGCGGGTTCTGTATCAGCATCTCTTCGCACCGCTGCATCGTCATCAGGATCCAAAACAAGTGCGCGCACTGCGCCGCGACGCGCGTCCCGAGCGCGAGCGCGAGCGGGACGCGCGTCAACCACCGCCACCGACATCCCACGACGTGACGCATCGTCACCGCGTCTTCGCGAGACAGCGCATCGATCGGAGGCGTGCCCGAGTAACACACGACGTCGACGGCGCGATCCGCGTCGCGCGCGAGCGACAGCGCGTGGTATTGCATTCGAGGCGAACGACCAAAGTCGCCCAAAACCACGAGCGCGGTGCGTCGTTTCGTCATCGCGGCGCGCGCGCGGGCGCGAGCGGGCGCGTCGAGGTCGCGCGCGCGCGCGGGCCGCGTCGGGACGCGGCGAAGACGCGCGGTCGCGCGCGGCGAGAAGTGCGGCGCCGCGCTCGCCAGTGGGCGGTTTCGATATTATTGATAATCTTTCGCATCGTCGCGCGCTCTGGTCATCGACGGGCGAACTTACCCTTACCGCGTCCGCCGCCGCGTCCGCCGCCGCGTCCGCCGCCGCGTCCGCCGCGACGGGCGTCTCGCGCGTCTTCAAATTTGGCCTCCTTGGCGTTCGCCTTGCGCTTGGACCCTGGCAACGCGTCGCTGTCGTCGCTGCTGTCGTCGCTGCTGTCGTCGTCCGACGCATCGTCGGATTCAGATTCTTCTTCGTCTGAATCGTCCTGTTCGGAATCCTCGCTCTCGCTCTCGCTCTCGCTCTCGCTCTCGCTCTCGTCTTCGTCTTCGCCTTCGTCTTCGTCTTCGTCGCTCGCCTCGGCTCGTCTCGCCGCCGCCGCCGCCTTCGCCATCGCCTTCGCCTTCACCATCATGTCCTCCTCACCGTCGCTCTCACTCTCGCTATCATCGCTCTCGCCGTCTTCTTCGCCGTTACTTTCGCTGTTCTCTTCGCTCTCATCGCTCGAATCGTCGCCGCCGAGCGACGCCGTCGTCGCCTCGACCCGCCCCGTGAGGCACACCTCCGCCTCGCGTCCGTTGTGCGACACCACCACTCGTTCGCCGTCGCCGAAGCACAGCCCGGAGCCTCCGATGGCGAACTGTTCGCGTCCGGGCGCGTCGCTCACGCTGCCGAGCGCGATGGCGTCGGTTTTCCCGTCGCCGCCGCCACCTCTGGTCGCGACTTGGACGGTGATTCTTTCGTCTTTACTCGCGCGTTTCGGGCCCTCGCACGTCAGGGCGACGTGGGTGAGGACGACCATGGACCCGCGCGACGGGGTGAAGGCGCGGCCGGCGCCGGCGGGGACGCGGAGTTGGAAGAGTTCCATCGCGGCGGCGTGTGCGGCGCGAGGGCGAGCGCGAGGCGGAGACGCGCGTTACATAATTATGCAAATTTAGTGCGCGCGACGGCGCCGGCGAGGAAGGCGGCGACGACGGTGGCGATGCGCTTGATTTTATCGTCTTTGCCCGCGCGTTTGGACGATGAGGCGTCGATGGCGTAACGCATGGACCATTGGACGCCGTACGCGTCGAGCATGACGGCTTGCGTGAGACGAAACAAGTCGCGGGCGGCTTCTTTTTCGTTTTTGAAGATGCTCACCGACTCCACGGAGACGCCGAGGGGAACTTTGGATTGTTTCGTTTCGGCGATGATGCGCTCGCACATGGCGACGAGGATTTCCACGGACTTTTGCGCCGGGTTGTCGGCGCCGAGAATTTCGGCTTCGACGGCTTCCGGGACGGAGCACCCGAGCCACTTGATGAATTTCATCGTTTTTTCGCGCCCACACGGGGCAAACGTGAGCACGATGCGCTTGGGTTGGATCCCCCGCCTCTCACACTCCGCACCGTAATCGTTCACGAGCTTGATCGTCATATCAGCGTCGTAAATGGCTTGAGAAATAAACCACTCCGCGCCCGCATCCGTCTTGGCGCACAGCGTCTCGTGCTCGTTTCCCTTCTTCGCGTGTCTCTCCGCGATCGTCACCCCACCGAACGCGCATCCCCTCTTAGTCTTCCTCAACATTTCCGCCGCGCGCTGAATCGTCGGTCCGGCGTACTCCTGACTCGAACTCGCGCCTCCGACGAGATTATACGCGCTCGTCTCTCGCGTGGCTTCGTCGAGCCACGACTGAAATTCGCCCTCGCTCTTCGTCTCCGCCACGCACTTGTACACCACGCTCTCCGTCCCACCGCTCGCCTTTCGCAGCGCCGCGGCGAACGCGCCCGGATCATCGAGCTTTCGAAACGGAAACGGTCTCGCGTCCGCCGTGCGTCCGGCTTCTTCTTGAATATCGTACACGATGTACCCGTCGCACGCCAACCCGCGCGACTTTTGCACGAAGTTATCCGCCGCGTCCGCGATGGCGTCCGCGGACGATCCTTCCAGCGGCGGCGTCACCCCTGACGGCGCGAGCGCGCGTGGCGATGCGCGTCAGTCGCCGCGACGCGCGTTTCGCGTTTCGCGGTCGATCGCGCCGATGTCGAACGTCGACGCGCGTCCCGCGCGCGGTTGAAAAAGTGATCATCCACGGCGGCGACGCGAATCGCGTCGCGCTTCGCGAGCGGCGCGACGCGACGGCGAGCGCGACGCACCGAACAGGAACACGGGTCGCGAGGTGTCTTTTAAGGCGTCGACGAGGGTCATGGTGCGGGAAGGCGCGAGTGGGGCGGTGGACGGCGCGTCCCAGTGTGAGGTTTGGCTTCGGGACGGGACGAGGCGACGCGCGGCGAGCGAGCGAGCGAGCGAGCGAGCGAAAGGAAGAAATGCGTCATTTGATTGAAATGCGATGCGATGCGATGCGATGTACGAATTATGCGGGCGCGAGAGGAGGGAAGGCGTCGTCGTCGGCGCGCGCGGGTCGGCGGGTGAAGGTGGCGGCGAACCTGGCGCGGAGGGCGTCGAGGGCGCCGGCGAGCGCGGCCCAGGCGAGCAAGCCGACGATGGAGAGGAAACCGAAGACGCCGCTGGGGGCGGAGAGCTTGGATCGGAGGAGTAAAACGGCGATGCGTCGTCGTCGACGGTCCATTTGGGCGTTGCAAGCGGCACGCTCGGATCCTTCGTAGATCTCGCACGCCACGTTCTCGGGGCCGGCGCCGCTGAGCGCGGCGCGAGCGAAGGCGAACGAGGCGGCGAAGAAAGCTCGGAAGGAAAAGTTTGCCATAGAGCGGGCGAAAGATGCTCGAGCGACCTTGACGAGCTGTGTGCGAATGCTCGGCGGAGGCAGCATACCTTCCGGACGCGCCTTCATCGCCAAACGTCGCAACGCGCTCCCGGCGGACGAGTCCACTAAGTCGTTCATCAAGCGATTGATGGCGTCCTTGGCGTGTTCGTCGGCCGTGGACGCCGCGGCGCCGCTTTCACCTTGCTCCGCCGCCGTGTTGGCCTGCGCGCTCAACGCCACAAGCTTGGACCAATTCACGTCCCCATCTTTATCCAATAGCATTTGTTCCAACGCCTTCTTACCGCGATCCGTTCGCGGCGACAAGGCGCGGAAAATAGCCGTCGGCGCGGCGACTTCGTACATGTTACAGTTGGTGCGCGCGGCGGCGAAATCCAACGTCGTGAGCGATCGAATGACGAAAACCATGTACGGCGGAAGATTGAACCGATAGGCCGTGGAAATCTTCGTCAAATCCAACACGAGCTCGGTGAAGTTGGCTCGCACTTTCGGGTTACCCTCTTCGCCGTCCATGCACACTTCAAACGCGCGCCGGAACTCGTCGTCGGAGATGACTTTCCACGACCCCGGACCGCCTTGCGTGTAATCCGCCTGGTTGCCGTTTTCATCGATCCACATCTGCGGTTCTTGAGGTAACATATCCATTATTCTCAAGTTATCGATCAACTCCCCCCACTGACTGTTCAAAATGTTCAAAATACAATTCGCCATGGCCTCTTGCTGGTCGTCGTCGACGCGGCAAATGAGGCCAAAGTCGAGCAACGCGAGCTTACCGTCGTCGGTGAACAACATGTTCCCTTCGTGCGGGTCAGCGTGCACGAGTCCGGTGCGAAACAACTGCGCGGAAGAACACTCCACTCCCATCTGGACCATGAGCTTTTGCTCTTCCAAGCTGAGCGACTTCATCGGTCGACCTTGAATCCACTGTTGCGTGAGCACCTTCTTCGTCGTCATGTTCGCGTGGTGCCTCGGGACGAAGAGGTAGTCCAAAAATCGCAAAGACTTTCTAAACTCATCCGCGTTGCGCGCCTCGATTGTGTAATCGAGCTCCTGAAAGATCCCGGCGCCTACTTGGTCGACAATCTTGTCCAAATCCTCCGAGCCGTTGAGCCCGGATTCCTCCACCCAACCGAACCCGAGGCGAATGATGTGCAAATCCAACGCGATCCTCCTCGCCATCCCCGGTCGCTGCACCTTCACCGCCACCTTACTACCATCATGCAACCGTCCAGCGTACACTTGCCCGATGCTCGCCGCCGCGATGGGCTCCGGGCTCAATTCCTTGTACAAACTATACGCCGGTCCCGGCTTGCTCGCGTCTCGCTCGCAAACCGCGCCGTCCCAACTCAACTCTCTCTTAATGATCGCGTGCGCCTCTTCCGTAGAAAACGGCCCGACTTGATCTTGCAACACCATTAAATTATCCGCCGCCTCCTCACCGATTATATCCGGTCTCGTGCTCAGCGTCTGCGCCATCTTTATAAACACCGGTCCCAACCGCGCGATGCCGTCCCGCAGCTTCTTCCCTCGCGTTCGCCGCTCCAAAGGAATCCCCATCCGTTCCTCGTACTGCCACGTCGCGTACACCCTTCCGATCACCGACAACACCTCCGCCATGCGTCCCGCGAGTTCGGTCGGGCTCTTCGAAAAGTACGCTCCGATATCCAGCATCTTTCGCGTGAACGAGTAGTCGCCGCGAAAGTCGAGCACGACGCGCTCCAGCTCGTCTCGCCCCTTCGCGCTCGTCGCCTCCACCGCCGCTCGCGCCTCGCGCTCGAGCGGTAACAGGGCATCGTTCGCGGCGTCTTCCGACTCCGCGCGCGGGTCCGCGATCGTCCGCGCGCGCGTTTTATCGCCGCGTTTCGTCGCGAACGACGGGCTCGAGGTTATCCTCTTCGGCGCGCGCGTTCGAGGCGCGCGCGCGCTGACGCGGACGTCTCGAGGGCGCGACGCGGGCGCGCGGGCGCGCGCGTGACGCGCGCCGGGCTGGGGCGGCGCGCGCGCGCGCGCCGGAGGGACGTGCGCGCGCATCCGTCGCGGTCTGACGAAATGTGCAACGTCACGCGCGGTGCGAGGACGAATTGGAGGCGAAATCGACGCGAGCGCCGACGGCGGGCGCGATCGATGCGATGCGACGATACAACGGCTAAGGATCGATCTTAAGTTTTTTTGGGGTGTCGAAGACGGCGTCTGATTCGGCGTCGACGCCGGCGGCGGCTTCGCGGGCGGTTTTGGAAGACGGCTTCGACGCGTTTGGTTTCGATTTCGGCGTCGAGCGAGGGGTGGCGACGCGCTTTGGCGTGCGGAGCTCTGCGGGCAGGGCGTCTCTGACGTGCTTGAGCTCGGCGATGAAGAGAGCGTTGTGGGCCCAGCCGCAGTAAGGGCCGAAAATTTCCTTCATCTTGACCTCGATCGAGCGCATGACGCGAGGGGTGACGGATTTGGCGTCGCGTAATTCTGGCATGTAGTGCTCGACGGCGAATTGCCACACGTGCGTGTCCACTGGGATCGCCTCGTGCTTGTTCAGGGAGAACAAGCACACGCAAGCGGATACTTTGGGACCGATCCCCGGGAGCGTCATCAGCGCGGCGTGGGCGTCGACGTACGGCGTTTCGTCGCGAAGCGCGCGCAAGAATTCGTCTGGAGAAGAGCCGACGGCGTCGCCCGCCTCCCCCAAAGCCGCCGCGGAGCCGACGATGAATTTGGCGCGATAACCAAAACCCAACGCTCGTAATTCCTCCTCCGTCGCGCCGTCAAGAATCTGCGCAACGCTCGGAAACGCATAAAATTTCTCCGCCTCGGCCGCCGCCGCGGTCTCTTCGCCGCCGTTCTCGTCTCCATCATCATCATCCTCTTCTAAATCCCGCGTCGTCACCGGCAACGCGTCTCCGTAGTGTACACACATCTTATTCACCATCCCGTGTATCCTCGAGATGTGATTATTGCTCGAACAAATAAAACTAAACAAGCACTCGCTCGGATCCTGCCTTAACATCCGAGCGCCGTCCACGTGCGCCGCGAGCGCTCGAAACCTCCCATCCTTCGCCGCAAACTCCCCGTACAGCCTCTCCAGCGACACGTCCGCGTTAAAATATTCCCTCATCACCCTTCGATCGTCCGTCGCGCTCTCCCATCGCGGTCGACAGTACACTTTATATTCCACCTCGCCTCGCTCGCCGTCGTCGACTTCCCGCACTCGCACCACGCGTCGTCCGACGACGCCGACGTACTCTCGTCCGTCCTCGCGACCTCGCGCGCGCCAACGGAAGCTCTGTCCCGTGGGCAGCGTGTGCTTCAGCCGAAGTTCGCGCGTCGCGAGTCCGAGCGGCGTCCAGGTCGCGTCGAGGCACTTCGCCACGTCGCCGCCGCCGTCGCCGTCGCGCGCGTCCATCGTCGTCGCGCGCTCGGTCGCGCGCGACGCCGCG
>MDSW01037415.1_pt1 | contig 17762 bp, 18 predicted proteins | sample 811171 | NCBI WGS metagenome assembly MDSW01 (sample SAMN05326641, study PRJNA326480) | marine metagenome | isolation source: seawater | place: Atlantic Ocean: North West | collected 2012
CAAGAGGCGCGTGAATGGTTCCGGGCAATCCGAGCACCATCTCAGCCGCCGTGTCTCCAACCAGCAGAACCGGGACACCGGCACGCTGCAGCCAGCGGGCCATCGTGGCGTCATAGCAGGTCAAGGCAGCGAAGGGCGTACCCTCGTCCACCATCCGTCTCAACGATCTGAGCGTGAACGGCTTGTTCAACCCACGTCCTGCAGAAGTGTGGTTGCCGGAATGGTCCGATGGAGTACTCATCAACCGGACCAGTATAGGAGCCCGGTGGTCTCGATTGGAGGGTTTCCCGGGGGTTCAGGCTGCCAGATGCCATCACTTGCCTCCTGATGACCAGAATCACTTGCTTACCGGGCATTTCGGTCGAATCATGTAAAAAGAGGTCTTCTGACCCGGAGATTCGAATGACCACATACCACTCCCCTCAAGAACCTTCCGGCCGGTCCTATCTGGCCGCCTTCACGCCGGGCCTGCTGGTCTGTGCCATCGCCCTTGGGGTGCTCTGGCTGACCCCGGAGATCCTGAGGCAGTTTTCACATACCAACACCCTGCATCAGGTTCGTGAGGCCTCGATTCGCCTGAACACCCCCAGTGTTCCGGCTGGATCCGGAACCTTCCTCGATCACCTCAATCAGGCCTCGCGTGACGTGGCATCGTTTGTTCGACCCTCGGTTGTCCACATCACATCTGCGCAGGATGCCGGGCCACACGGCCGATTGGAGATGTCCACCGGGAGTGGCTGGGTCTGGGATGCCAATGGTCACATTCTGACCAACTCGCACGTCGTGGCCCAGGCGGATCACATCGATGTCCAACTGCATGACGGCACTGTGTATGAAGCTCGGATCATCGGACTCGATGATCTCACCGACATTGCCGTCATCCGAGTGGATGCCGAACGCCTGGTTCCTGCAACACGGACCGATCCACGTGAGGAACTTCATCAGGGATCGCTCGTCTTCGCGTTCGGATCACCGATGGACTTTCGGTTCTCCATGTCCCAGGGCATCATCTCGGGCCTTGGCCGATCCGTCGGTTTGCTCAGAAATCGGAGAATGCTCGGCTTCGAGAACTTCATTCAGGTCGATGCCGCGATCAATCCAGGCAACTCGGGTGGACCCTTGACCAATCACCGGGGCGAAGTCATTGGCATGAATACGGCAATCGCCGTTGCCGATCTGGATGATGACAGCGAGTTCAGTGGTATCGGACTCGCCATTCCGATGGACATGATCGATTCGGTCGCAAACCAGATCATTCAGGGCGGCGTCGTTCGAAAGGGATTCCTCGGTGTCTCGGTCGTCGATCAGGAATCCTATGTCTACGAATGGCTTGGCCCGATGGGCTACAACCCGTATCGAGGCGGCATTCTCGTCAGCACCCTCGTACCCGACAGCCCGCTGTCCAGAGCAGGTCTTGCCATCGGTGATGTCATCACGCATTACGACGAGCAGCTGCTCAACAATACGATTGATTTTCAAAATGCGATCGAATCCGATGAAGACGGACATTCGAGCCTTTCCGTATGGCGACCGGATCCGGATCGAAACAGCACTCAGAACGCAAAGCTGATCACCATCACTTGTGAGGGACTCGAAGACACCTCCGATGTTTCCTTTCTGACGTTCATCGAGAAGATGTCCAGCTACTTCCGGGCAAGAGGATTCGATCAGAAAGGCATCCTGATCGCCAATACAACACCCGGAAAACCCGCTCACCAAGGTGGCCTGAAGGCCGGTGACATCATTACGCAGATCAATGGTCGCAGGATGGAATCACTCCAACAGCTGAGATCGACCATCTCGACACTGCTGCCGGATTCCGTCGTGAAGATCAGCTTCTGGCGACCCGGCGATGCCCCCGATACGGGCATGCGGAAGACCCTCGAGATCATTCTGGATGAGCGACCACCGATGTAGACGGCATGTCCTGCTTGCACTGAAGGCAGCCTCAGGCGCAGCGTGGTAGCGTGAGCGTCTGGAAAGCATCATGAATACCGCGTCGGTCCAGAACGACAACACGAAGGTTCTCGAAGTCCGAAACGCTCGAATCGTCTACACCGGAACCCACCGGAACAAGGATGTCGTGGCCGTCGAGGACGTGAGTCTGGAAATCGACCGCGGTCGTTCACTGGGGATCGTGGGCGCATCGGGCTGCGGCAAATCCAGTCTCGTTCGAGGCATCATGCAACTGGTGCCACTGGCATCCGGGTCCGTTCACGTCCTCGGCCAAGAACCCGCTCGAATGAGTCGGGAGGCCCGACGCCGGATGCGACGCCACTTTCAGATGGTGTTTCAGGATCCCGGAGGATCCTTGGATGCCAGGATGCGTGTGATCGATCTGGTTGCCGAACCCCTCAAAGTCCACAAGATGGCGCGGGGAGATGAACTGAGAGACCGTGCGGCATCCTGCCTCGAGTCCGTCGGGATCACGGAGGACATGGTCGATCGCTATCCGCATCAGTTCTCCGGTGGTCAACGCCAGCGGATCGCGATCGCACGAGCGATCGTGACCGAGCCGGATCTGCTGGTCTGTGATGAACCGACATCGGCCCTCGATGTCTCGATACAGGCCCATGTGCTCAATCTGCTTCGTGACATTCGACGTCGCCGCCCCATCGGAATGCTCTTCGTGACACATGACATGGGCGTCGTGCGGCAAATCTGTGATGACGTGATTGTGATGGATGCCGGGCGAATTGTTGAACAGGGCCCGGTGGAGGACATCCTGCGGGCACCCGCCCATCCGGTGACCCAGGCCCTTCTGAAAGTTGCCCTGGAACACCACGCCGGGAGCGCTCTCGGGTAGGTAGGATGGATGACAATGCTCGCTTACCTCGATCTGCTGAAACACGTTCGTCACCACGGGCAACCGCGCGAAGATCGGACTGGAACCGGAACACTCAGCTGCTTCGGACAGTCGATGCGATTCGATCTCTCCAGAGGATTTCCGCTGGTCACCACCAAGAAGGTGCACCTGAAATCCATCATTGGTGAACTCCTCTGGTTCCTGCAAGGTGACACGAATATCCGTTGGCTGAATGACAACGGCATCAGCATCTGGGACGAGTGGGCTGATGAGAACGGAGACCTTGGGCCCGTCTATGGTCATCAATGGCGATCCTGGGCTGCCGCGGATGGTCGCACGGTCGATCAGATCACGAACGTGATCGAAGGCATCAGGACCGATCCCCAGTCACGTCGCCTGATCGTCAATGCCTGGAATGTCGGCGAACTGCAGAAGATGGCGCTTCCCCCCTGTCATGTTCTCTTCCAGTTCTATGTGTGTGACGGCAAACTTTCATGCCAGCTTTATCAGAGAAGCGCCGACCTCTTTCTCGGAGTTCCGTTCAACATCGCGTCCTATGCCCTGCTGACGATGATGATCGCTCAGTGCACTGATCTGCTTCCAGGTGATTTCATACACGTCATCGGTGACACGCACATCTACACGAATCATCTCGAACAGGTGGATACGCAGCTGACCCGTGAACCTCGTGCATTGCCAACCATGGAACTCAACAAGGACATCACGTCCGTGTTTGATTTCACGCTGGATGACTTCAACCTGGTCGGGTACGACCCCCATCCCCGACTGTCCGCGCCAGTTGCGGTCTGATGGCGCAAGACCATGCTGATCACGCTCATTGTCGCCGCAGCTGAAAACAACGCCATCGGGCGTGATGGCGATCTCCCCTGGAGACTTCGGGCCGACATGCTTCATTTTCGGAAGACCACGATGGGCCACCCGGTCATCATGGGCCGACGCACATGGGACTCTCTTCCAAAACCGCTCGAGGACCGAACGAACATCGTCCTCACCCGCAATCAGTCCTTCGAAGCACCCGGCGGTGTCGTAACGCGCAAGCTCCAGGAGGCGATTGAAGCCTGTGGTGATGTCGATGAATGCTTCATCATCGGTGGCGGTGAGATCTATCGGCAATTCCTTCCACGGGCGGATCGCATCTTGATGACGCGCGTTCACGTTGAAATCGATGGCGATGCCTCTTTTCCAGAGCTTGATGAAAACGCCTGGACGCTGACTTCCAGTGAAGTCCATCCCGCCGATGAACGGAATGACCACGCCATGACATTCCAGGACTGGCGAAGAGCCTGAGCGTTTTCGAAATTCCACTCCCTTTCATCACTTCTTGGGTCATCACGATCCGAGTGCGTTAGATCTTGTTCTGACGACAGGGAAGTCGTCATTACTTGAAAAGGAGTTCATCATGTTCGGAGTTTCGTCCTCTCTTGCGATCGCTGGACTGGTCATCAGTCTTTTGAGCGCATCCTGCGAAGTAGGCGTGAACGCAACGCCTGTATCACTTCATGTCGACGTCAAAGGTCGCTACACCCCGTCGGATTCACAGAACGTGGTCTGCGACATGATCGTTCCGCAGCCGGACGGCAGTGTTCGGCTCTATCGCGATATCGATTGCGATGGAATCGCCGACTATGTCCTGATCGGAAATCGCTGGATACCTCTTGGACATGGCGGTGGCATGGGGCCCTATCAACCCGGATCTTTCAAACCCGTTCCAAAGGAGATGCCGTGGTTGGATCCGGGATATCAGAATCGGAAAGCTGCGGATCTGATTCGGGAAACGGGCCTGGACGATCTTGGCGATGAGGATGACCATCGACAGGTGATCTGGCTCCATGGCCTGAGTACCTCCCAGTGGACCATGGATGTCACCATTCCTTCCACATCACGTTGCGATCAACCGGACTTCAGGCAATACGACCTCGATCTCGAATGGACCGTGATCCACTGCGAAACGGACGAGGATTTCGAAGCCTGGCGCGTGTCGGGCAGTATTGACGAAGCACTTCGCTTTCTCGTTGATTGCGGCGTACAGGCCTTCTCCATGGACACGCTCACGGGCCGGCTCGATGTGTTTCATGACGAAACAACTGGAATGATCCATGTGATGCTGGATGGTGCGGACGAGTATTCCGTGCCCATCGACTGATTCGTGTCGTGTTCGTAGAACAACAAGGCCCCGCGGGTGATCACCATCACTCGCGGGGTCGTCGTGGAGAAGCTGATCTCATTCGCCCTCGCCGGGCATCACGGAAATCATGCCCATCATGGGCATGCCTTCGGAAGGCTGGATCTCGATCAACTCGACCTTCGCCGCAGGTCGTGTTCGAAGAAGACCACCAGCTCGAAACTGTTCACCGATATCGTCTCGAAAGCTGAACAGATCCATCGACACTCTCTGGCCCGGTTCGAGGGAATCAAGCACCGCGGCATAACGCTGATTGACCCAGATGGTGGCATCCGTCCAGGATTGATCCGTCGAATTCACGATCTCGATGTGCGTGCCATCACGGAACACCTGGATCGGCAGCACATCGATCGTGTGGAGTTCGTAGGGGTACGGCCGGGTCGCCAGCTTTGGATTGAAATTCGGTGCATTGCATCCCGAGAGGCCTGCCAGAAGCAGGAGAAGTGCTCCCATCCGCCATTGGATGCGTCCCGAATTCCCATCAAGGCTTTGAAGATGCATTTTCATCGTGCTGACCATTGTATGACCGGGGGCATTGAGGTCACAATACGGGACATGTCTGTGGAAATGAACCCTCCCGAGCTGACCCGACCCGTACTGGATCGACCCCTGAAAGAGGTCGCACGCGGTCTGAAGGTCGATCCTCGAGTCCCTGCACTGGTGCCGGGTTTCGATGCACCCTTCTTCCAGGCCGGCCTGGCGGGATATTCGGATGGGGCGATGCGACTGGTCGCCCGAACCCATGGATGCCCATTCTGCATTACAGAGGCACTCCTCGATGTCACGCTGATCAACGGTGGCAAGGGTCGGACTCGCGAGGATCCCGATCTGCTGCAGGAAGCTTGTGGTACGGGTGAACTCGAAGACAACATCGCAGCCGGTGGAAGCGACCATCCTCTGGCTGGTCAGATCATGGGTACGGAACCGGAGACCATGGCGAAAGCAGCCGGTCTGCTGGTCGAGATGAAATACGACGTGATCGATGTGAATCTGGCCTGTCCGGTCAAGAAGATTCGCAAGAGACATCGTGGTGGCCACCTGCTCACGGTTCCGAAGGAAGCCATCGCCATTCTCGAAGCCGTTCGGGAGGTGGTTCCGGAATCCATACCGGTGACCGTCAAGATGAGACGGGCCTTCGATGAAACGGACGAGATGGCCGACAACTTCGAACGCATCTTCACGGCGGCCTATGACATCGGTTACTCATGGGTGACGGTTCATTGCCGGACGGTTCAGCAGAAGTACAAGGGTCCGGGACGCTGGCCATTTCTCAAGGATCTCGTCTCGCGGCATCCGGAAAAACTGATCTTCGGAAGCGGTGACATCTGGACGGTCGAAGACATCTTCCTGATGCTCGCGCACACGGGCGTGCATGGTGTCTCGGTCGCTCGTGGTTGCATCGGCAATCCATGGATCTTCCGCCAAGCCAGGTGTCTGATGGCGGGCGAGCCACCGCTCGCACCGCAGCTGCACGAACAGAGACAGGCGCTTCTGGAGCACTTCCATCTTTCCGCAAGACTGCATGGTGAGCAGTCCGCTTCAAGACAGATGAGAAAGTTCGGTATCAAGTTCTCGCACCACCATCCGGATCCGGAGGCCGTGAGGTCCCGATTCATTTCCGTGCGATCGATTGCAGAATGGCATGCCGTTCTCGACGAGTTCTACCCCGTGGATGAACCAACTGCCGGTTGATCAGAGCCCGAGAAGATGACGGGTGACTGCCGATCGCTGTCCCGATGTGAGCGGCTGTTCCAGTTCAGCCTTGGCTTGCTCGAGCAGGACCGTTCGCTGACCCGAATTCCGCATCAACTGACCGATGAGTTCCTGTGCGGACTCGTACTTCATGGCGGCGTCATCACAGAGGTTCGCACCACTTCGTCGACCCTCTGAGAGAATCTCTTCGGCTTCGAGCCGAAGGGCCTCTCGCCGATCGAGATAGCCCGGAATGATCTCATTGACGGAGGCCATCTGTTCAGGGCTGCCGTTTGCCAGAATCCAGGTGGCCATTCGTTCCACCTCGTCATCCTGTGCCCAGAGCCATGGATAGTTCGCCTGTCGATACCGTGCCACCCACGAACCAGCTTCATCCGAGGTGGGACAGAGGCCGTAGATCGATACGAACGTGTCGTAATCGATCATCTGCCGATCGCCCCATCGTCTGGAGCGATCGATCATCACGTTGATTCTTCCGCCGGTGTCATTCCGAAGAACGGCAACACGTTCCGACATTGCCGAGGTCCGTTCGGCTTCGGCATAGGCTCGAATGCCGTCCTGCATCGCCAAACGCCAGGCCTCCAACGCCTTCGTGAGTTCAGCCTGCGGAACGTTCTTCAGCTCCTGGGAGGACGCGTCTTGAACCAGCTCGTAGAAATCCAGCCCTTCTCCAGCGTAGGTATCGCTGGATGATTCGAGTCGTAAAGGCATCAGATAGATGCGTCGATACAGCTCAAAGCGAGCGCGGTCCAGAGTCGTGGCCTGATCCTCGTATGGCGAACCGATCGTCACGATGTCTTCCAGGAGGGCATCGAGCTGCGTATCGGCGACAGTCCAGTTGGCGGACTTCGACTCGACCAGTTCAACACGCAGATTCATGGTCTCCCCCGGCGCTGCGCGATAACGCCCCAGGAGGATGCCGTCGAGGCGTTTTCGGATGGGCGCCTCCCTGTCGATCGATGCCTGAACGGCATCTTCGAGTGTTGCGATGTAGGTCTGGTATCGAACCTCGACGATGTTCTGCTGGGATTCATCCAGATCAAGGATCCGAATGACCGCTCGAATGTCATCCGGGAGAACAACCGGTTGAATCTGATGATCCTGGAACTTGGTGAGAGTTTCACGTGCGTCCCATCCCATCACAGCCGCCGGCTGGATCAGAACGAGGCAGAACAGAATGAAGCGGACAAAACGCATGATTCCATTGTACCGAAACGCCGCTTGATTCAACCCACGGGAATCCGATCAGAAGGCGAAGATCGCATCCAGAGCCTGAGCAAGAATGCCCTTGCTGGCTGCCTTGGGTACGTCACCCTTGTGCCTCTTTTCAACCTGCAGATCAAAGATCTGGTTCGAGAGGATGGTGTTTGCAGCCGTGATGTCCTCTGGTCGACAGATTCCAGTCAACTGGGTGTACCACTCTTCGTCATCCGTTCGAATGCGTGTTCGAGCTTCAAGCACCAGGCTTCCATTGGGACGGATCTCGATGATTTCCGCGGAGAGGCGTGTCACGAGTTCATCTTCCCGCACATACTCGCCTTCACCATCGAATTCCTTTTCTCCGACCACATCGAACTCGGTGTAGTAAAGAGGGTTCTGACCATTGACACCGGGAAACGATTCAACACCCCCGGCCAATGCATATTCCTTCTCGGTTTCGAGACCCTGGAACGAGGCTGCAACACTGGACTCGCGCACGATGATCTGAACCAGATCATGGACATGGAACAACCTCGGCTCAGCTGGTGTGACCGCGAACATGCTGACCGACTGGAGTTCCGTCATGCCGGGCGAAGCGGGAGACCAGACACCCATCGCCTGAGCCATGATCGAGGTTGACTGCATGGGCATCGGAACCGTCATCACCGGCTCGGTGGCGATCAGAGGCAGGCCCGTCAAAGGTGGCATGTCACTTGCAATGACCGGAGCCATTCCCGCATTCAGCCCGATAGCGCCCATGTCCATCGGAACCATCATCGATGAAAGGCCTCCCCAGGCCACAGGCTGACCCATCGGGAGAACACCCATGGCACCGGTCATCTGAGGAAATAGTGGCCGCCCACCCATGGCGCCTGTGGCGCCCCAATCGTTCAGTTGGCCGCTCAAAGCGGAACTTGGAACATGGGTCAATCGTGGATCAAATCCACCGGCGACGTGATTGAGGTGACCGGTTGAGTGAGGCTGGTGACTGACAAGCTGATGCACAGGCTGCACCGCATCAATGGATCTGGTGTGAACAACGATTTCCTCACCGTGTCCGGCAAGTGGTATTGCAATCGTGATGAGGAGGCCTGTGATGGATTTCATGATTCGATTCCTTCGTCGATTCGATGTTCTGCAAGGTTGCGGGATCAGGTCCCGGTAACTGGTGCCGCAACATCGATGATGGCTTCACCCGGTCCAGTCACAGTGGCTGTGAAGGTCTCTCGTTCGCGTCCTTTTCTGAGCTCGATGGTTTCACCAAGCCCACCAGCTGTCTCCGCCTTTGCCTTCAATGAAATCGCCGCTCCACCGACCAGACAGCGGACGACGACCTGATCACCTCGATCCACCAGTTGGACCGATCGGATGTCCCGCGAGCGGAACATCGTCCCCTGCCGCAGAGGCGCGACAGGAAGTCTTCCGATGACATCAGCAGGATGAAGACGCAGAGTTCGCTGTGAAGGCGTCAGCCATGATTCAACGGCGTTCACCTGGTCTGGCTGGATGGTCGAATGACGTGGCAGATTCTCCGAAGCCTGGGCGACCGTGCACTTGATCAAGGGTTTCACCTTGAGCAGTCTGCGTTCACCAGGACGCCCTTCACTCCATCGACGCAGCTCAAGATCGATCCGATCGCTCATCGCAAGATCACTCATGGCCTTGATCTCGTAGCGAGTGCTGTCGAGTGTTTCATCAAGCCAGCGATCATCCTGGGCATCGAAGATGATCTTCAGGCAAGCCGGAGTCGTATCGAGTGCCTTGACCAGGTAGCGCATGACGGCACCACGCAAGGTATTCGTAGTCGAAAGATCGCTTGCGGCTTCCGTACGATTCGAGGAGCGAACGGATGACACGTCACTGCCGATCCTCATCGCCTTCATCGCCGATGGAGGCTGTGCCATGACACTTCGATCAGGTCGGACAACGACCAGTTGACCATTGAGGTTTATCTTGCCCCAGTGCACTCCCGCCTCATCAAGACGTCTGCGAACATCGGCAACCGTGATCCGGATCGGATCCCGACCCTCGACATCGACGATGTCGAGTTCACTCCAGCCACGGGCCTCCTCGCCCTGAAGGGTGGCGATCTCTCCAAGCGTGATGGTCTTGGCCTCAAGTGGTCGAGTAGCCGAAGACCGCAAGGTAATGCTGTCGGCAGTCGCGGCTGTCGCCATGACAACGACGAGTAATCCGATCACATTCTTGAATGCAAGCATGTTCATGTTCGATCACCGTTCATTGATGGATCAGCCGTATCGCCTCAGATTGGCGACGATCTGCAGGACTTCGTCAGCGGCCTTCAAGGCCTGTGAATTGAACTCGAAGGCTCTCTGGGTGTTGATCAAATCGACCAGTTCCGTCACAGGGTCGACATTGGAAGCCTCCAGGAAATTCTGGATGATGCTGCCTCTTCCGTTTTCCGTTGGCAGCCCGATCGACACCTCTCCTGAAGCGATGGACTCCGTATAGAGATTGCCGCCGATGGGTGTCAGGCCTGCAGGATTGGCGAAGATCGCCAGTTCCAGCTGGCCGATCTCCTCGAAGATCTCTCCATATGAGATCTGGACACTGCCATCGTTCGTGACGTTGATCGCGTATTCCGGAATACCCCATGGAACTTCAATGGCCGGAACAAGTCGACGACCCTGGTCGTTTGCGAGCACGAGTTGTCGTTCCGCATTCAAGGCGAAGTTGCCGGAACGCGTGTAGGCCAGGCCATTCGTATAGGTGTCTTCCACCTCGACGACAAAGAAGCCACTACCGCTGATGGCTGCATCCAATGGCTGATCCGTTGAAATCAGCGGACCTTCCTGAAGGTTCAACTGAGTTCCCGAAACCCGGGTACCGACACCTGCATAGAGACCTGTCGGATTCAGATCACCCAACGTATTCTCGAGTCCGGGCTGCCGCTGCTCGAGATAGAGCAGGTCCTGGAAATTCACCCGACTCGACTTGAAGCCGTCGGTGTTCGCATTCGCCAGGTTGTTGGCGATGACGTTCAGATTCGTCGTCAGAGCGCTCAGTCCGGTTGCTGATGCATCAAGACATGTAAAGGCCATTTCGATCTACTCCACAAAGGACGTGTCTGTTCGCCCGTCGATTCAAGTCACTTTTCCGAAGGTGTTGATTGCCTGTCCCGCCAGAAGATCCTGTGCCTGCATGAGCTTGGCGTTGGCTTCCACAGCCCTGCCGATCTCGACGATGCCTGCCATTTCCATCACGGGCTCCACCGTGCTTGATTCCAGATAGCCCTGCCACAGAGTCGATTCGGCATCACGCGACAGCGGACCCGCCTCGGGTGTGGGCACGATGAGACTGTCACCCACCTTGCGAAGCGCATCGGTGTTCTGAACACTGAACATGCCGATGCGTCCCAGTTCACGGTCGCCCTGGCTGACCAGACCATCGGACCCGATCGTGATCGGGCCCGCCGGTACCGGGATCGTTCGATGTCTTCCATCGAGAACCTTCAGCCCGGTGCCGAGCATCGCCAGGTCCCCTTCCGGATCACGTGTAAAACGACCATCTCGAGTGAGATGACGGCTCGAGGCGTCTCCTCGACCATCACCGACGATGAAGAAAGCGTCTCCATCGATGGCAAGATCCAGCTCACCGTCGGTCGGCGACAGCGATCCCTGGCTCATGACGAATCGGGTGGGATCGGCCAATTGACCGCCCCCCAGCTGCTCGAGCATCCACTGGGGATCCGCCGAATACCCGCCCTCGATTCGAGCAGGCAGGCGTTGTGACGTGACCAGTTGGTCCGCCTTGAAGCCGTTGGTCTCGCTGTTCGCAAGATTGTTTGTGGCAACCTGAAGACGGTGGACCTGCGTCATGAGACCTGTGGCTGATTGATAGAAGCCGTAGTTCATGACGAGCCATCCCTCGATTCGGAGGATCCTGCGGGATTGCCACCCAGCAGGGTGACATGCATGGCCGCGGCGGTCCGGGCCTTGAAGAGGATGTTCTGCCCCAGCTGACCGACCAGAGTTCTCCGATCCTGCATCTGCTGAGCCGCCTTGATGAGTCTTCGCGCCTTGTCTTTGTTCGTATCCACCCGCTTCGGCCTCCTGCCTGGGTTGTTCCAAATCACTGGCAAGCTGCGTGCCGGTTGGGAAACCGGCTGGAAACAGAAGAAAACGGGGATGGGCGGGATCGGGATCGCGCCGTGCTCGCCGGTATGCGCATTTTCTGCGCATACGACTGGCCAGATGGGGCCGCCGCGCGGACTCATATGTGGCCGACAGGCTCCACCGGGACCGATAGATCCTTGTCGGACATGATTCAAGAGACAGCAGCCAACCTGGCAACCAACACGACTCCAACCGAGATGGAAGCGGAGTGTGGATCCTGCCCCTGGGTTGACCATGCCCTGGCAGACTGTCGCAGCCGATTTCAACTGAAGGACATCGAACGAGCCATGGCAACCTGCTTCGGGGATTGGTCCAGTTGCGCTGTCTACCGGGCCATGATGCAGGAAGGTTCGAAGCCGGAACGTGAAATGCCCGTGCCCGTCATCCTCACAGTCCGACAACATGACCATGTCCCACTTCGACCAACCGGTTCGTGAAGTCCTGAACTGGCTGCGCATCGAGGCAGGTCTTTCAGCTGCAACGCTGGAAGCCTACGAGCGCGACCTGAACTGTCTTGTCGAAGATCTGGTCCAACAGGGCGTTGATCAACCGCAGGATGTCACACCGCGGCATCTCTCCGATCATCTGCAGCATCTGCATCGAGATCTCGATCTTCAACCGAGCAGCATCAGTCGTCATCTCTCGACGATCCGAACGTTCTTCCGTTTTCTGGAAGCTGAAAAACGAATTGATCGCAATCCGGCCTCTCCCCTGACACCGCCAACCCGATGGAAAAGACTTCCAGGCGTGATGACACCGCGGCAGATGAAGGCCTTGCTGGAAGCTGCGGATCCCGGATCGGGAAGACTGTGGCAGCGGGATCGTGCCATGCTTGAACTGATGTACGCAGCCGGCCTCCGCGCCTCGGAAGTCGGTTCAATCCGTCTGCATGAATACAAGGAGACGCTCGGCGTCGTCCTCGTACATGGCAAAGGCAACCGTGAACGACTGGTGCCAGTCGGAGAACCGGCCAGAAATGCCGTGAGAGACTATCTGGAATCGCTGTACCCTCAGCTGACTCGATTCGCGGACGGACGCGATGATCAGAGGTTGCTTCTCAGCAATACGGGTCGGCCACTGGAACGTGTCGCCGTGTGGCAGATCGTCAGAAGGCTGGCTGAACGCGCCGGTTTGACGAACATCCATCCGCACATGCTGCGTCACTCCTTCGCGACTCATCTCCTTGCAGGCGGTGCGGATCTTCGCGTCGTCCAGGAACTGCTTGGACATTCGGATATCGCGACAACCCAGATCTACACGCATGTCGATCGGAGTCGGTTGAAATCCGTTGTGGCGCAACATCATCCCCGCCCCTAGAAGGGGACGGAACATGAATCCATCAGATTGAGATCGTACGGTCGAAGAACTTCAGACTGGCGGCTTCCTTCGCCATCTCAAGTGTCTGCTCCGTAGCGGCGATGGCCTTCCGACAGCCTTCGTGGAGGATGTCCAAGATGACGTCATCGGACTCGTACTGCTTTCGTCTGTCCTGCATCGGCTCCAGCAGCTCGCTGATGCATTCAGCGACACGGACCTTGACGACACCGTCACCGATGTTGTCTCCGCGTGCGTAACGATCCCGCAGCTCGGCGACTTCATCAGGGGACTCGATGAAGGTCTCGACATATTGGAACAGTGGATTCTTCTCCGGATCCACCTCACCGGGATCGTTCGGCTGTCTGTTGTCGACGCCGACGTAGATCTTCCCGAGCTTCTTCTTGACCTGCTTCGGCGTGTCCGTGATGAGGATGCTGTTTCCAAGCGATTTGCTCATCTTGTTGATGCCATCGGTTCCGATCAGTCGCCCGACCTTCCCGACATCGGCGACTGGAATCGGAAAGACTCCGCCAAGGGATTCGTGCTCTTCATCCGGCGCCTTGTCGGGGACACCGCAGTAGTACTTGTTGAATCGCCTCGCGACCTCTCTGGTCAATTCGAGATGTGGAACCTGGTCTTCCCCGACGGGAACGTCATGGGCGCGAAAGGCGAGAATGTCCGCGGTCTGACCGACCGTGTACAGGGGGAAACCGAACGAGTAGTTGTCTTCCAGACCCTTGACCTTCAGTTCGTCCTTCAAGGTCGGGTTGCGCATCACCCGGTTGTATGGAAGAAGCATCGAAAACAGATAGGTCAACTCGAGAATCGCCGGCACCTCGGTCTGAAGAAAGATCGAGGCCTTCTCGGGATCGACTCCCATCGCAAGCGCATCCCGGACGACCTCGATGCAGTCTCGACGAATCTCTTCCGGCTTGTCTGCACGCGTTGTGAACGCATGAAGGTTTGCCACGAGAAAGAAGCAGTCATGCGTCTCCTGGATCTCGACCCGTCGTTTGACGGAGCCGACCCAATGACCGATGTGCAGGGAACCCGTGGGCGTATCACCGGTAAGAACACGACGTCTGGAAGTCTCTGGCATGGCGGGATTGTACCGAACCCGACCTAGGCAAGCACCTGGACAAGATTGATCACGTTGAAGCCTGCATGCATGACGATACTGGCCAGCAGACGGCCGGTCTTCAGATAGACCCAACCGAATCCCAGCGAGAGGACAAAGAGTGCAAACAGACCACGCACATCCACGACGGCCCCATGCATGATCGCGAAGAGAATGCTCGTGATCACGATGGCCATCCATGGAGATTCGCCGGCCGTCAAAAGACTTCGTCGAATGCCCTCCTGAAGAAGGCCGCGATACATGATCTCCTCGATCACCGGTGTTGCCACTGCGATCATGATGAGCAGGATCACGAACCAGATGTCCGCCGTCTCCGCTGCGGCCTGAAGCTGAACCAGAGTGGCATGGCCCATCTCTGGAAGTGATCTTCCGATTACCCACATGACCACCAGCCCGACGACGGTGCTGACCAGAAGGACCATCGGATAGAACAGAATCAGGCCGCCGATGCCGGAGATCGAACCACGCCACCATGAAACTGGAATCCGATCCATGTCGACAGGATTCCGTCTGGCTCGGATCAGTCCAAGAATGAAACCCGGTACGAGCAGCAGAATGACGACCTGTCCGACATAACCACCGAGCATTCGAAAGACGGTTGAACGAATATCCATCTGCGACAGGTCAACGGGTTCGGAGCCCATGATTCCCGCCACGATCTGCGCCCCCATCAGGCCTCCCAGCAATGCCAGAACGAACAGGATCAAACCAGCGTTGGGCGACCATGCCCACCGCTTGAGTCGAGCCCGTTTCAGCCCGATGTCGGGCAGGAGCAAGAAGATGATCATCGCCAGGATTCCAAGTGGAATCGGCCAGAAATCCAGCCAGTGTGTTCCTGGATCGAGCACCGGAGACGGATCTCCTTGATTCGTTGATACCGGCGCGGCTATAACGGTTCCGGGCACCAGCAATGGTCCCAGAAAGATGAGCATGCCCCCAACCCTCGAAGAGATCGTCCAGAACAAACGCCGAGAGGTCGCCGAAGCGCGTGAATCCCAGCCACTGGAGGCGTTGCGTGAACAGGTGGCCAGCGAAGCCCCCGCTCGCAATTTCTTCGGCGCAGTTGCCAATGGACGCGGACCTGGTGGCATCAATGTCATCGCTGAAGTCAAAGCCATGAGCCCCTCGGCAGGCAAACTGCGTGATCCCTATGACCCCGCAGGCATCGCCCTACAGTACGAGAATGCCGGCGCTGTGGCGATCTCATGCCTCACGGATGCCAGCTACTTTGGAGGGAGTCCCGACCATCTCAGACAGGTCAAGCAGGCCGTCAACCTCCCTGTCCTGCGAAAGGACTTCATCGTGGATCCATGGCAGGTGTGGGAAGCCCGTGCCATGGGCGCCGATGCCATTCTTCTGATTGCCGAGGTCCTGTCCGAGGGGCAGGTGCTGGACATGATGATCCTGGCTCACGAGCTGGACATGACGGCTCTGGTCGAAGTGCATGAAATGGAATCTCTGCTCAGAATTCGACGCCACATCGGTTTCCCGCATCCAGGCTACGGTCTGCTCGGGATCAACAACCGGAATCTCAAGACGATGACAACGGATCTGAACCACACGATCCGATTGCTTGATCTGGTCGAGGACCAGGTCGACATCATCGTGAGTGAATCAGGTATCAAGACGCGAGAAGATCTTGTTCGTCTGTCACGTCATGGTGTGAGACGTGTTCTGGTCGGCGAGTCGCTTCTGAGAGAAGATGATCCAGGCCAGGCGTTGCGGGATCTTCTGGATACACCGTGGTCGTGAAACGCAGCAGTCAAAGCGTCCGACGCCGAGGTGGTCCGATCCGAAGGCTGCGACGCTGGCATCGTCGACTGAACTACGAGTCGGCGGATCGGCCAAGAACCCAATGGACCATGCGAGTGGATATCGCACTCGTTCTGTCGGGTGTGCTGGCGTTCGTGCTCATGGTTCTCCTCCAGGCCTCCGTCCAGAGAGTGAAGAACACGACAACCGTCGACTATGTGGTCGAAGCAAGAGAAGAGACCGTGGTCCTCATCCCAGTCGGCACGGCAGATCCTGGATCGAACATCAATACGGTTCACATCGTTCTGAAGACAGCCTGGGCCGGATGGCCCATCCGAACCGCCATCGCCTCGCTTGATCCAAAAGTGAGTTGGGCACTTCCAGGGTTGACGGATGTCGTCGAGCGGACCACTCAACCGGGAACACCTCTGAGCGATCATCTGGAACTGGCGCCTCAGATCCGAGAGGCCCTTGCCGATTCAAGCGATCCGGATATCAGAAGATTCGCAGAGGGCTATCGACTGGATGTCGATTATCTCGTGTTCAGTATCGTCACGGGTGTCACATGGATGATTCTCTGGGCATTGTGTCTGCCTGTGATCGGGCTCATCGGTATCGGTGAAGGGGTCACTGGCCGCATGGGGAGCGCCCGCAGAAGAAGACTGCGACGTCAGAACCGTTGTGAGAATTGCGGCTACGACCTGAAAGGACTTGATTTCACGGCAGCCTGTCCGGAGTGCGGTGAGCTCCTGACCTGAGCGTCTGTTCTGATTACACTGACGCCATGACACTGGTTCAACTCAAGATTGACGATGGCATCGCCCGGATCCGGATGAATCGACCGGAGAAACGGAACGCGTTGTCACTCGATCTGATCAATCAGCTTGAAGACGTCCTGGCTTCCATTGCCCGGGATGAATCGATCCGGGTCATGATCCTCGGAGGCGAAGGCAAGTCATTCTGTGCCGGTATGGATCTGCAGGGCGTTCTGGACGATGCCCCGATGATGGCCGGCATGCTGCATGGCCTCTCCCGGGCGATGAGAGCCATCCGAAGGCTCCCCGTGCCCACGATCGCCCAGGTACAGGGGGCTGCCGTCGGCGGTGGTTGTGGCCTGGCCGTCGTCTGTGATTACGCCATCTCACATGCGGAAGCCAAGCTGGGCTATCCAGAGGTTGAGCTGGGGGTTTGCCCGGCTGTCGTCGCCCCTTGGCTCATCCGTCGCGTCGGCTCGGGTCGAGCCCGCGGACTCCTGCTGGCTGGCGGCACCATGAATGGCTCCAAAGCCCTTGAAATCGGTCTCATTGATGAGATCGCTGATCAGACGGATTTGGAGCAGCGATGCCTTGATTTTGCCAAAAAACTAGCCTCAGGGGGCCAAAAAGCCCTTTCAATCACCAAAAGCTGGCTCAATGAACTAGAAGATTCCATGGTCGATGGCCCGTTTGAGCGGGCCGCAGAAATCTCGGCCGAAGTCATCGTCGGCGAAGAGGCTCA
>MDSW01079649.1_pt1 | contig 17760 bp, 12 predicted proteins | sample 811171 | NCBI WGS metagenome assembly MDSW01 (sample SAMN05326641, study PRJNA326480) | marine metagenome | isolation source: seawater | place: Atlantic Ocean: North West | collected 2012
CGCGCCAAAGACTTCATCAAGATGAAGGAATATTGGCTGGCGTACAAAGCGAGTGAGGACGTGAAGAGGACGATCGAGCTGAGTCTGATCCAAAAAATCTCTTTTAACAAAATCCAGAGTCAGGTCTTACCTTTCATCAAGTTTGCGCCCCAAATCATCAATATGAAGCAGGACTTTGTCAAAGCCGAAGGCGATGAAGGCAAACACCCACACACCAATATCTCCGTATCGCTTCACACCCCTATCGGTGCCAAAGTGACCGAAGCGTATGTTGTGTGTCGTCTCTTCCAAAAGGATCTCGGGGGTTACGGTGGTGTGACACAAGACGATATCAGCCTGGTAGATGTCTGTCGGGATTACAAGGGGACACGTGCGCAGATGGAGGCCTTCGAGACGGCTCCCTCTGTCGTCGTCTTTACGCGCAAAATCGAGGGCCTGAAGGCCGACAGCAAGCGCATCGTGAACTTCCAACACAAGAGCAACATTCCCTACAAAATCCTCTCTTGCCATCTCCAACAAAAGAAAGAGTTGGTCTTTGAGGAACCTGCCAAGAAGCCAAAAAAGCGCAAAAAGAAGCGCAAAAAAAGGCGTAGAAGACGACGTTAATTCAGGTGTTCTTTGTTGTATATCCGGGGAAGTGGGGGAGGACGAGAGAGGTTTTTAGTCGATCGTCTGACAGGTCGGGGTCGCGCGTGCTTTTTTGTTATACAGACAGATCATCTCCATCGCACGAGGGTATCGCTTACGAAGCATTCGTCTCAGTCGCCTCGCGCGGCGAAAGTAACGATTCTTTTTGTAGAGCAGGTAGGACATGTACAGCGCCCTCGACGCGATGATACTTTTGGGGTGTTGATTGGCCAGCGTGAGGAGCCACTTGGCCGCTTGAAGGGGACGCTTGAGGCGATGCAGGACGATCGCATACCGGTACATCGCCCGTGTGGTCAATTTGTGCTTGGTTTGTCCCTCGAACATCTTACGGTAGACGCCGGCAGCGGTCTTGTTCTGTTTGTACTTCTCCAGCCTCTGTCCCAAATCGTACAATGAACTCAGCACTCTCATATCATTGGGGGCCATGGCGTGGACGGCGAGAAAGCGTTTGGCCGCCTCTTTGTACTTCTTCTGTGCGAGCAGTGGGCGCGCCTGTCGCAGTCCATGTAGGACGATCAGGATGCGTAGTCGTTTGGTAAAGCGTGTAGGGGGGCGGCCTTTTGTACGTCGAAGGTATCCCATCAACTGTGGCAACATCAGATCCCATCGACTTGTCCGACCAAAGAGGTGCAATGCGCTGCGCTTGGCGAGCGCTGAGATCGGGTGGTGTGAACCAAAGCGCACGATCATCAAGTAAAACGTCAGGGCTTCTGCGTAATGGCTGTCTCGTTGCAACGCCAGCGCACCTTGTAAGGCGACCTTGAGATTCTCGACGTTGGGGTGTTTGAGCAGCTCTTCGGCCTCTTTGGTGAGTTTTTGAAAACCTTCGCGTTTGGCGCGTTGTCTCGGCTTGATCTGCTTCTTGTCTGTGATAGGTTCCTGTTGTGCTCTTCGCCATAATTTGATGCGGCAGCCGAGTGTTCCGCGTTTAGCATCTTGTGTAAAGGCGAATGTCTGTTGCTTGGTCAGAGGGCTCTCTTTCACCCACTCGACTGAGCGACCAAACCATTTGAGCGCGAGAAAACATTGTGAACGGATCGACATGACAAATGCTCGGCCCATCGCAGCTTTGTAGCGTTTTTTTCCTTTCGGGTAGTGTTCGATATACAGTCCGTAAAGGTGCCCACCTGCGATATACGTCGTGGGATTTCCGTGGTGTCGGGCTTGTTTCAGGGCTTTCTCGGCGGAAACAGTGAGCAGCCGCTCGACTTTTTGGCGTGCGGGGTTCCAGATCGCAGTGCGTGCACGATGGTTTTTGTACCAGTCATCTTCAGGGTCGAAGAAGCTCGCGAGGCGTGAGGATTCGGAGAGCACTTCGCGCCAGCGCTCTTTGTTGACGAGCAGACTGACGACCGCGTATTGTGCGTCGATGGCCTTGGGGTTGCCTGGATCTCTCGCGAGCTTGCCGTACATCTCCAGGGCTTTGTCGAGCTCGCCTCGCTTCTCTGCGCTGCGGGCTTGTTGTAGACTTGCGCTACCACAACCGAGCTGTGTCGTCGCAAGCAGGGCAACAAGGCAGAAGAACCACAACACAAACGCCATGTTGATGGGGTGGGAGGCGTGTTGGGCTGTTTGGGGAGAATGTATGCTTACGTTGTTGTCGATTGTAACGTTATATTTGGGGTGTACGCACATAGATGTTTCCAGTTTTGAGTAGGGGTCATGTCGAACCCGAAGACCATACAAAAAAGTGCCGGAACGTCAATCTTTTGTTGTCCATTCAGGCTGTTTTGTAGGAGGTATGTTGTGGGGGGAGTGAAGAGTCAGCCAAGAACCTCCATCATCATCCTGTATCCTTCGAAGAAGTCATGTATGACAGGGTCGGTGCTCGCGAGCATACCATCTGGTGTGTCGACACCTTGGACTTTCCCTTGGTGTAGCAAGGCGACTCGATCGCCGACCTCCATCGCGCTCTTGAGGTCGTGGGTGATCACGATGGAGGTGACACCATTTTGATGTTGCAGGCGCTTGATCATGTTCCCGACGACGGTTGTACTGATGGGATCGAGGCCGGCGGTCGGTTCGTCGTAGAGGACGATCTGTGGCTGTGTGACGATCGCCCGCGCGACGCCGATACGTTTGCGCATCCCACCACTCAGCTCAGAAGGGTATTGGTATTCGATCCCAGGGAGCAAGACCCACTCCAGGACCTCCGAGACTTTGTTGGAGATCTCTTGCTCTGGCATGCTGAAGTGTTCACGTAGAGGATAGGCGATGTTTTCGTAGACTGTGAGGGAGTCAAACAGGGCGTTGGCCTGAAAGAGCATCGAGGTGTAGCGTCTGATGGGCATCCATTCTTGCTCGTCGAAGTTCTGTACTTCCCGGCCTTCGAGCCAGATCTTGCCCTGGTCTGGCTGAAGCAGACCGATAAGCATCTTGATCAGGACCGATTTTCCGGTCCCTGAGTTACCCACGAGAGAGAGCGTCTCACCTTTACGGATGGAGAGGTCGAGCGCGTCGATGACATGCAGGTCACCAAAGGACTTGCTGACACCTTCAAGGCGAATAAACCCTTCAACACCTGTAAACACCGGCCTCTCAAATGTCTCTGGTTGGGACATCGGCTCCATCAAAACAAACCTTCCGTTTTGTGATGTGCTGTACACTTTGGTACGAAAACGACAACAACAGATGTATGCAAGGTAGCAGTCTGCCTGCTTCATCGCAAGATCTTGCCTCGTATCCATTGTGGTATGCTTGACATGATCATGTCTTCAGAACTACGCTCGAAGTATATGATGTTTTGTATGATTGTGATGGTGCTCTGTGTCTTTGTGTGGAGTGTTTGTTGTGCGAATCAACCGATGGATCAGCGTTTTTGTGACCTCTCTGATGTGTTGTTTCATCCCTGCGATAGGGTGTTCCACAGAGGGGGTACTGCGCTGTGAAGATGGGGTGAGTTTGGAGGACATCGATCCTGACAAGCGACCCTGTCAGCAAGATTGTGAGTGCAGCAATCTCCTGTACACAGGGCGTTGTGTCCTGTCGAAAGGGGCCAGGCTCTGTCAATCGGCCCAACGTGCGACATGTTCCAACAAGGGCGCGACCCGCGAGTGTGTGGTGGTCGGAGCGATCGGAGAGTGTGCCAAAGGGCAACAAACGTGCGGTGCGACACCCCTGACGTCGCTACATTGGGGAGATTGTAAGGGACCAGAGGCGAAGAGTGAGGGGACAAAGTGCAATGGCAAAGATGACAATTGTGACGGCAGAGTAGACGATGGACTTTCAAATTGTTGCCCTGAAATCGGCGCACAAAAAGATTGTTATACAGGGCGTTTCTTTTTTAATGGGCGTGGTATTTGTAAGGGAGGGAAGCAGCTTTGTACAGAAGAGTACGTTTGGAGCAAAGTGTGTGAAGGGGAGGTGTTGCCCAAAAAACAAGAGTCCTGTGACAACACTGACGAAGATTGTAACGGCAAGATCGATGATAACCTTCGGCGGGCTTGTCAGAAGAAGGCTGGGATATGTGAGCCAGGTTACCAGCTCTGCAATGCTGGTACGTGGAGTGATACGTGTTACGAGCAGCGCCCCATCGAAGAGGAGCGTTGTGATGGGGCGGACAACGATTGTGACGGACAGGTCGATGAACAGGCGAAAGATATGCCGTTGTCGGAAACGTGTACCTATCCACTCCCCAACAAGGTCGGGGTCGGAGTCTGTCAGGCCGGTGTGAAGGTCTGCAAGGAAGGTACATGGAGTCGCTGTCAAGGGGAAGTGTTGCCAGCAGTTCTGGATCTCTGTGGGGACAACAAGGACAATGACTGTGACGGTGAGATCGACGAAGGCTGTGCTGCGTGTGTGCCTTCGCGTTTATCGGGTCGTTTGTTGCAGCATACGGATGAGGTGACGGGGTTATTTTTTCACGCGAGTGGGGACACATTTGTCTCGCTCTCCAGGGACAAGACGATGCGTTTTTGGTCGTTCAAGTCCAAGCAGTGGTCACAAGAGCATATGTTCACGATGCCTTTGGAGCCGACTTCATTGTCTTTTCGGAGTGGCAGTGATGAGCTTGTGGTTGCGCAAGGTACGAAGGCAGAGCGCTGGGATCTTTCACAGGCAACGCCTACTAAGACATCGGTTGTATGGGAACACGGTGCACGTATTCGTCATGTGTTGTACAGTCCAACGGGGTTACAACTTGTGACAGTTGGGGATGATCGTGTGATTCGTTTATGGGATCTAAAGAAGGGCTCTTCTATATCGCTCAAGCATCGTGGGAGTCGGGATATTGAGACCATTTCATATGGTCCAGATGGTCGCTTTTTGCTGGTGGGTGATGGTTCCTCTGTTGTGTATGTGTGGAACGCTGTATTAGGGAGCTTTGAGCAGTCATTTGGTTTTTCTTCGAAGGTCTCGATGTTTGCGTTGGGGCGGGATCGTAGAAGTGTTGGTGAGCCGTTGTTGATGGGGCTCGCGACGGCGAGGAGCAATGTCGAAGTGTGGGATCTGTTGCGCACACAGTACCTACGAGAGACGGCGGTGCAGGTGCCAGCCATTGGGGCGTTGGCGTTTAATTATGACAACACATTGCTCGCGGCAGGGGATACACAGGGGGATATCAAGCTCTGGTCACCGAAGGGGACACCTGTTGTTCTTCGCAACACTCTACGTGCATCGGGTCTTGGCGTCAGTGTGTTGGCGTTCCGACCAGGAAGAGATAACACCTTGATGTCCGTCTCCAGAGGCAAGGAGATTCGTATCTGGAGCTGTCCGCCAGCGAACCCATAGGCTGCCTGAACATGATGTTATTGGTGAGGTGTGTTTTCAGTTGCAGGGAGGCTGTGGGTGCATCGATTTGTGCAGATGTCTATTTGACATCGGGTTCAAGCAGTCTACAACGAATCTCTTTGAGCAAACCCGACAAGAGATCCTCTGGTTTATCAACACCCAGTTCAGAGAGAACACCTTTTACCAGTGTCTGGCTCAAGAAACTTTGCGGAGATGCGGAGGAGGACCAGAGTTTCGCTGCGCTCATTTTGGCCGCGGCTTGATCCATCAGAGCTTGTGTGGGCTCGTTGTGTGCGACGTCGTTACGGAGGTTGCGGACTTGCCATTTTTGCGCTTTCCAAAGTTTGCCTAGAGCTGGCTTGTTTAGTTTGTGTAGCCAAGGCTTGATACCTCTTGCAAAATCGTTGATGTACCATTTTCCTGAGTTCTCATTTTTCTCTCTAAAACGTTTCTCTTGTTCTTTGGTTGGATGATCCTGCTGAAATGTGAAGCCATCCGAGATGCTGCCTCCTAATTTTGAACATCCAGTTTCCTGACTGAAGTCATATTGTAGGAGCCAGTCCCAAAAGGCCGCCTCAAAAAAGGCGATGGTGCCATGTACGGCGCGGGGAATATCCCCCGCTCGTAAGGCAAGCTCGACACGTAAAGCTGCACGAACCGCCATCTTGTCATGTTCTAGAACTAGAATGTCTTGCTTCCAATGGCTGGGCATTGGGCGTGATGAGGCAAAGCATGCGAGCCATTCGACAACATTTGTCCACTCAGACGCTGTGTGATTGTGAAGGTGTTGAACTGCACCCCAGGCCCCAAGCAGGTTCCCATTCTCGATGAGCTCAAGCGCACGATGACGTGCCTGGTAAGATTCGATTGGGTCATATCCAGGCTCGCGTTCGATCGCTTGATCATGGGTGCTTGTACCTGTCTTTGTCGCGTCGGGGATCTCAAGAAACGTCGGGGTTTTGCCTTGCGGTGTGTGAAGGCGGACGATCTCCTCGATCAAATTGGCAACGACTGGCATCCCACTTCTTGCAGCGACAACAACGTTGTCTACGTCAGAGGATTGCAGCAGATTTTTGATGGCTTTGTCCAAGCATTCGACCACATCTTGTCGGACGATGCTATCATATGAGGTGTCGGAACCTTCAAGCCTTTTGTCTCCTGTCAAGTAGGCTTCACGTCTTATGTCTTGGACACCAAACTGCTCAAGTCGCTTCTCAAGAATGGCTCCGGCATACCTGGGATCACCCTTCGCTTTTGTTGCATCACGACGCGTCTCCAGTATCAGTACGGATGTTGGCATAAGGTCTCGTTCGTCGAGATAACATGTCACTGCATCGAGCTTTGGTGTGCAAAGCTCGAATGGTCCCTCAGGCAGGTTTTTTTTTCTCGATTTCGCCTTGGTGATATTTTGTGCGTTGATGAGTGTCCAATCTTGTCGGTTTTCGATTTCATGATGAAGGCAAGCACAGACATTTTTTTCTAATTCAAAACGTTCTCCTTCGATCACGAGTTGAACGTCAGTTTGTCCTGTTGTGATGATCAAGCAAGTGCTCATTTGTATCTCCGCTTTCGTGAATGTTCCGCACGCAATTTGGTGTGGTAGCTGTGGATGTTTTTATCTTTGCCCCTCGGGTAATCACCTGCATCGGGATGATGGCGGCGATGGATTGCGAGCCATTCCTCTTGTTTTTCTGTTGTTTGGTAATTGTCTTTCGTCCATGTCTCTACGTCAGAAACAGATTCGAGGGTCGGTTTTTTTTCTGATGGACGGTAGGTGAGCAGTTGTTTTGTTTCAATGCAGACACTTCCCCACCCTAACGGTCGAGCATATCCCAATTTGGAGCAGTAGCCTTTTTTGTGTGTACCTTCCAGTATGTCACTAAACTGGTTTGGGCACAGCGCAATCATGATCGCAGCAAGCTCAGAGGCTTTCAGATCGCGGAACCTGATGGTGAATCGAAATGTTCGATTTTTTTTCGATGCCTCCAACGCTAGGGTGCTGCGATCGTTGAGTCGGTTGGCTTCAGAGTGATCCTCCCAAGGTTCATCCTCAGCGTTTTCAGCGTCCTTTCGATCAAGGTAAAACTTACGTCCTGCGAGCTCTCCTGGAGCGTCATACCCGGTGACATCTCCGTAAGTTACGAGTGTTGCTTGGTCAGAGGGGCGTTTCTTTGGGTTGTATGGTTGTTTTAGATAATGCTCAACAGCACTCGGTCTTGGCATCCCAAGTTCCTTCAGGAAAGTGGGGGGAAGAAAGCGATCCTCTTCAGTGTCAGACTCACCTACTATCTCAAGTGCTGAGTTCACCGAGATGCGTCCCATAAGTTGTGTGTGGTCTTTCCTGGGCATTGGGTTTTTTGAGCTGTTTTCCGAAGGCTGTGGGTGGTCTTCCTCTTTTGGTTCTCCGATGTTTTTACAACCTTCATTGTCTCCTGTGTAGCCAAAGAGATGGCGAACAGCAGAGAGAGCTTTGGGAGCACCGTTTTCATCCTTTTCGAGCTCTTTGGGCTGTGGGAACAGACCACGGCGCTCACGGCGCTCATCTGTGCCACTCTTCCAACGAACGGTGTCTGTATAAGCCCAACGATAGTAGTAATGCCAGCCAAGAGAGGTGATGCATTCCTTCTTGGTATCCCATTCTACCCAAACAAGATCTCCTGGCGAAAAGACTGTGTTTTTTGCAGCCTCAAGAATATGTTCCCTGGCTTCGTCTTTTTTTACTGTCTTTGGGACGTCAGGGTGACGCTCCGAAAAATGGCCGTGGGTGATATCCGCTAAGTGGCGGATTGTCGCAAGGTATCCTTCTTGCACTGTTTCGGGAACATTTACAGTCTTTGGTGTACTCCTGTCATTTGCAATTACCCCACGGTAGAGTTGACATTTTGCATTGAGCTGTTCACCTGCTCCAATCCCTCCCTTGTATGGTTTGCCACGAGTTTTATCGAAGCAATAGTGGTTTGCTCTCTTTGTGTGTTTCTTGCTGAAGGTGAGATGTCCAGAGAGCAGCTCAAGCTTTTTTGGAACACGAACACTGGGGCCATTTGGTTCGAGTGGCTCAAGTTCGTAACCATCTTCAGGGACCCGTGCGAGGCGAGCAAGAAGGTATCTGTCTTCACTTTCCTCGGCGAAAAGTGCATTTGGTCTGTACGAATATGACCGCTCGGCGACCCGCTCCATTGGTGCACCGAGCAGAGCACCAAGCTCATGCCTCAACAATCCCTTGAGGGAGTCCCCTGGAAGGATGACAGGACGCTTTCTATCCCATGGCGCTCGTAGAGGTGAAAGGATGGACTTGGAATCGATCGTTTTGCCGACGTCTTTGATTTTGCAATTGATTACTTTGGATCTGACCCGCTTCTTATAATCTACACGAGCTCGTTCCACTCTACGTTGCTTCTTGCTCTCTTTGGCGTCTGGGTGTTCTTGACGTGCTGCCTTGTCTATGACGTTGTCAAGCTCTTTACCAACAACACACTCATAAGGAACAGGCCAAGGGGAGTCTGCATCATCGATTTTTTGCTGTTCCCGACATTTCCATTTTTCGTTCTCTTTGGTGTGATTTTTGGAATCGGCATCATCGATGATTTTTTGCTGTTCCCAACCTACAAGAAGGGGAGTCAATGTTGTCAACTCACAACGAATTTCACCCGACAACGTGTCTTTGTTGTTTGTACCATCGTGCCAGAGCGGGGCAGAACAGTCGAATTTGTCGGGGAGTGATACGAAGGAGTAGGGTTTGGTCGACATGTGCTTCTCTTCATTTGGTGGGGTTGTCTTGGTTTGCGTTTTTTTGTTGGAAAGTACCTTGCTTACGCCTTCTATGATCTCAAGTTTTGCACTCTCCAGCTTTGCATGGATCTTGTTGAAGTGTTTCTCTTTTATTGCGTAGAGTTCGAACTCTATACCATTTCCGGTATCGACAAAATCGATATGTGGAGCGATCTGTCCCTTGAGTACGTTTGCGTTACGGGCGACACCATCACGAGCGGAAACTCGAATTCGGAACATCTCTTGTGGGTCATCTGCCATCAGTTTCTCTCCTTTTCGATGGTAAAGCCCAGTAGAGCACCATCCGCATACCATTCGCGCAAGAGCACATTGTTGCCGTCTAGCTCAGCTGCCGAGAAACGTTCACTTTTGTGTAGTCTTGCAGGCCTGGAGATGACGTCTACTTTTTTTGCCTCGGGAGTGTTTTCATCGACCTCTTGTATGAATACCCAGTGAACACCTTTGGCTGTCTTGGCTGCACGCCATACAGCTTTTTCTGAATAGAAAGCGACTTCATCCACCTGCAAGTCCCCATCTTGGGGCCACCCCTTCCCAAAGGTCACAGGTGGAATGCTCAAATGGAGATTGATTGTTGGGTCACACCACCATGCAACGGGGTTTTGCTGTTGAGCAAATGCTTTTTGGGCAGCTTCTATTGCAGTCGCAAGTGTCAGTTGCTTGGACTCATCCCAACTTTCTTTTGGGGTGCAAACCCGAACATATGTCTCGCTTTCGCAAGTTGCTTTGATGAATGTTTGTTGCTGTTTGTCCTTTTTGGCGGATTCTTGGTTGTTATGTTCTTCTATCGGAGGTGTCCAATCTCGTGCCTTTTTGACGTCATCATTCTTCCACTCGCCGGCCTTCCATAGTCCCCAGCCAGCGCCTTTTGTTTTGTGCCCCCCAACTGGCAAGTGTCCAATCTCCCCAAGTCCGATAAGGTGATCCAGTTCTCCTACCAAGCTCTCTACATCTTTGGATGTTGGTCCCTCAACCACAATGCGTGTGGGAAAAGTCCCTTTCAACACACGTACAGCGTCGCGCTTAGAGCTACCGTAAGAACTTGCAGAAAACTCATCCTCCGCGTGCATGTGAAGCTTGGCCGCCGACCACTCCCCGTTGGCCAGACCGTCACGGATAATGACGCGACTACTTTTGGCGACTGTTCCAAAGAGCCGACCGCCAAGATCGTGCTCTCCTACATCCCCTTGGAAAAGGTGTGGATCCTTCACTTTTTTCCCCTCGGAGTTTTTAAGGCGAGAAAAGGCATGGCGCATGGAACCGCGAAGACTTGCTCCTGGTAGCAATGGTTTATCGCGTTCCATCAAGATCGATCGATCTGTCATCAAGGCATCTGGTAGCTGTGTCTCAGAATCGACCCATGAGGGTCTTCCCCATTTTCCATCACCTGTAAATTGCAACGTTTTCTCGGAGTCGTGTGGGCCAATCGCGAACATGTCGAGGCCCCACGCAGCTTCTTCTGGTTCAGGTTTGTACTCTCCGAATGAGAGTTTTACATCCCGTGTGCGAAAGAACCATGAGCGTGTAGGTTCTACTGTGGGAATTGCTTGTAATGCGGGTGGCAGAGTTTGGCGTTCCGATTTGAGCCAGAGCTTATAGGCATCTTGATCGAATCGGTAGGCGTGCAGAGCTTCTATGTGGCACCAACCAAGACCGCGGGCAACACCCCCACCCAGCCAACAACGAGCCTTTTTCCAATGTTCCGAAAGTATGTAGCCAAGGATTCCTTCTGCCTCAATTGCTTCATTTTCATCGGCTGCATAAGACCAATCCACTCGAAATGTGAGTGTCCACTTTGTACCTGAAGGCACAACCTCATGGTCATAAAGCACTCCATCTGCACGTGCGCCTGTTTTGTGGCGGATACCAACACCTGAACGAAGTCGGAGTTTCGTGTTTCTGAGAGGTGTTGCGTCTGTAAACTCCCAGGCCGATCGCCTCAGAGATGTTGTACGGTTTGAATCTTCTGAGATACAACGAGGAAGTGGGTCAAAAAAGCGACGTGCCATCGATACTGCAGCCCCTTTAAGTCCCCGCCCCACAAGTATTGGCTGTCCATTTACCATGGCGAATGGATGATCTGCGCTGCTATCGCGATCGAGACCGGACACCGATAACGCAGAGTCTTGCACAAGTACTGCTTTGAATAGAGTCAATCGTGTGTTCATACCCTCTCCTTACGTAGCGCTACGCGCAACCATCGTGTAAATAGGCGCGCATAGGCGGCTCTCTCATCCTTGTGTTTTTCTTTCAAGAGTTTGAGGATTGATTTGGCGTCTTTGTGTTCCCAACACTTTGCGCTGGCTGTTTGTGGGTCCAGGCGATCCTCGAAAGCCGCGGGATTTCCTCGTTCGATAGAAGAAAGAAGATCAAACCATTGTGAGAGGCTTGGCTTGCGCTCTGAACCACTAGATGGTTTTTTGAGTTCAGGGTGGTGATCTTCAAGCCAACTCTTCGTCTCTCGGGCTACAGCTTCATCAGGGCTGTCAGGCTTTACATCATCTATCTGCTTTGTTTTTCCTTCAGTTACACCCGGAAGCGAAGAGTCAATACGAAACCGTCCAAATCCCTCGTGGGTGCGTTCGCCAAGCCACTGTCCGTTGGCAGCCAACTCTGACAGTTTTTTGGGATCGTCGCTTTTCACCTCAAAAACCGAGCCACGTCGCACTGCGACGGATGGCATGCGCCACAACCGGGCCGTGCCGTTAAAACCTCGTACAGGGACAGTGTCTTGAAGATCCTTAACGACTTTTACCCCTTCGGGCCACCCTGGTATTTGTTCCAGAGCTTCTTTGTCTATGGATGTTCGCCAGCGCAAAAGTTCATCACGAGCGAGAAGATCCGAAGTCAACGTAAGTCGTTGGGTTAGGTTTGACGTGTGTTCTTCGTCGGTAGGCGAGGAGTTTTTACACCATTGATATGTAGCCACTTCAACGGGGGCACCTCCCCGACCTATGCGTATCCAGCGACTCCCTTCGAGTACTGGTTGGAGTTGCTCTGTGAGTTGTTTCATATCCTTTTTTTCTCCGCGAAGCTCACAGAGAAAGTACGTGTTCTCGACGATCTGTTCTATCGCAAAGAGTTCGGGATCGGCTTGTCCTTGGATAGGTCGACCGTTGCGCAAGCGAACTCGGAGAGCTGGGCGATATGTGGTCCACGGTTCATTTTGAGCTGCGCGGTAAACGAAAAGATCATCTTCAGGCCGTTTGAGTTTGACTCCCTCTTCTCTCAGTTGCTCTGCATCTTTACTGTTGGTGTCAAGGCGTTCTGGTGACGAGCCCGCTTGTGCCCACCAAGGGAGGGGGGTTGTACTTCCGGCTGGCTTCTTGCGCTGGAGCGTAAGTGGGGCAGGAAGGACCTCGGCGGTTTCGAGTGTTGATGGCTTTGATGGAAGTGGCAGTGCATCACTTACCGATATCTTGCCTTCGGTAAGAAGTGAAGCGGCATCCAATTGCTTTTCCTCGAATAGCCATGATGCGAATGCACCAAGTAACGAGCGGCCTGGAACAAAGGAATGGCTCGGGATCAAGTTGTCCAGGGTTGTGTTTGCGGTGATGCAGAGAGGATCGAGGTTTTTGAGCAAAATAACAAGCCTACCTGTTGCGTCTTGGAGCGGGGGGGATGCAACTGATTTTTCTGTGAGCGTTAATTTTACGCGGCCTGTGCCAGTTGCTCTCCCGCTGCCAAGTGCATCCACCTCCTGAAACAAGAGCTGCAAGAACCCAACATCGTCATGAAGACATTCAACTTGTCCCTTGAATACCGTACCTTTTGGAACGTGCTCGATAGCACGCAAAGTATCATCCATTGGTGCGCGGTTATCATAGCTTTGGCGTGCGGTTGAACGCCAAATACGACTCTCTGGATTCTCTTCTGTGTATAGCGATGTGAATACAGCTTTTTGTCTTTTTCCGGCAGGCTTCCCAAAGAAACAACATGCTTCTCCTTGGCGCTGGAGTCGACGTGCTGCATCACGTAAGACACCTTTTAGATGTGATGCCCAAATCACGGGGTTTCCTTGACGATCACGAGCGACGAGTGCGTCAACACCTCCTCCACCCGATCCCGTACCGAGATGTGCATCTGAGAGAAGTTCTGCACAAATCTCATAACGAACCCACTTATGAGACTTGTTCTTTTTTTTCTTTTTTTTCGGCTTGCTCGGTTTGTTTTTGTTTCGGGGTGATTTTTTCTTTTTAGCCATTGGCGCTCTCTTTGGTTGGATGGTGGGCGCTCGTGTTTGTCTTGCGACCGAGTCGTTTGATCTCGTACACCTCTACAAGATCGAGCAGTGGTGTGATGGAGGCTTGTTGGTTGATTTGTTTCCAGAGAGGATTTTCCCCCATGGCATTGCGAAGTCTGCTACTTGCTTCTGCTGACAGATCTGCATATGCAAGCTCGGAAAGGGTTTGGCCTCGCGAGAGTTCTCCTACGAGATACTGTAACTGTGAGCGTGGTGCGTTCTCTAGCTTTTCTGCACCTTTCAATAGTCCTTGTAGGCTATCTAGTCCTTCGCCTAAAACATCAAGTGGTCGTTGAGACAGGATTCGAAGTTTATCAGTTGTGCCACGCAGCCAATCTCGTTGGCGAACTTCTTCAAGGTCGTCCAACCATGTTGTTGTGTAAACAGCCCAATCTACGACGGAGCGTTGTTTGTTCTCTCCACGAATAAGTCGTTTTGCGGAGCTTGCGAGTTGCTCTGCTAATTCGTGGAGTCGATGGATCGGGATGGTGTGTTTTGCGATGATCACGCCAATACCAAGAGTCAATTCTTTGTTATCGGTGTTATGTTGTATTTTTGCGAGTGATTCGCAAAGATCGACGACGAAAGGAAGCGCTTTGTCTGCTCGACATACAACAAGGAGATCATCACCTCCAAGCATCAAGGGTAGGAGAGGTGTGAGCTGTTCATCTTCACATGCTTGATTGATGCTTGGGACAAGCGCGTGCCGGAGAAGCACCCGGTTACGGTGGAAGAAGTTGTTTTTTTCATTGCGCTCTGGAGGTGCATTTGCGCCGATGTTATTGCCATCTGCGTGGATCAGCGCAAGGTAACCGTTGCCAACGAGTTCCTTGAATTCTTGTGCACGTTTAAGCTCTTTTAACGCCGTTTTCTCAATGAGGAGGCTTGCGAGATCTTTGGCTGTGCCGTTCTCTGTGCGCTTTGCGGCATCGTGCCTCTGTTCGACATCAAGAGACACGGCCGGGCGTTCACTACCTTGTTCGATTCGTTTGGAGGCGAGTCCCCGGCCAGTCCACTCACACGGTTGCAGCACGGGGAGCGCCGTTGAGAGTTGTGTGTTGACCGTTTGTTGTTCATTTTCATCGATGGATATACGAAAACGAAGGTCTGGTAGTTTTTTGCGAAGCAATTCTCTTGCGGCCTTGGCGAAGTCTTGTGCTCCGCTTGTAAATTGGGCTTCAAAGTGCCCCCCATCTCGCGAGATAATGCCTTCTTTCAGGTCCTCTGCAGGGTTGTCATGAGCTTTGAGTGGATCATCGAGGGAGGCAGCATTGGGGGCGGAGGCAACATTGGTGGCGGAGGCAAGAGACCATTTCCCTTCTTCACGCGCTAGGTTTGGTAGTTCAACACGTAAGAACTCTCCAAGCATTGCATTTGCACCAACCATCCCTCGTAGTCGAGGGACTGCAAAAAGCCAGGTTTGTACACGTTGGAATTCAATGTGGACTGTGTTCATATCACTCTCCCTCTATTTGTGTTTTGTGATGGGAGTTGGTGGTTGTTTATCGGCTTGGTTTTCATCTAAAAGACTCATCGTTTTTCCTGTTTACTTTTTGTCTTGCAGTAACTTGAGTTCGTTGGTGGTTGCTCTGACATTCTGTGTGGATTACTTTTCCTTGCAGTCGTCTAGAAGCCTGGAGAGGGACGTGGGAGAGTTTCATGTGGGGACTCCTTTGCATTCGTTCGGTTACATTTGGGGGTGAACAACGGCCTAAAATGAACGAGAGAAGGTATATATTTGACCTCTATCATATGATTTTCACTAAAGCTTACAAACAATCGGAGATAGAAAAAGAGACATCTACAGAGCTCGCCGCTGGGCCTTATGCTTCTGCAAGACAAAAAGTAAACAGGAAAAAAGAAACGCACGTGGAGGTTGCAACTGAAACCGCAAGCTGTGTGATTCGTCGTCGACATGGCAGTGCCATGCCTTCTCCTCATGCCTTGCCTGAGGCCCCATCTGCTGCTCTCCTTCGTGCGCTTTTTCCTTGCGGTAGCCTTATACGATTCATTTGAGAGCTGAACCCAAAGTTACAGATATTGCACGCGTACTCTTTTTCTTGGAGTTGCCTTACCTGAGATTTTCCTGTTAAGGTTTTTTCTTACGCGATAACCATTTCTTCATGCTATGTACCGATGGTTACGACGAAGAGATGGGCGTTTACTCGCAGAAGCTCAAAGATGAATAAGTCTGAAAACACGTAATAGCCTGTATTTTGCACCTTATGATTCCAGATGTCAACGACTTTAGGCGGGTTGATGAGCTTGTCCTGTGCTTTCAAAATCGCATGACTGTTTCTTGTTTGGTGATGGGTTTTGTTGTCAAGGTGACTTCGGGTGCGTTTTTGCTTTGGGATATCCATGTAAAGTGACTTCGGGTGCGTTTTCGTATTGGGATATCCATGCGAAGTGGCTTGCAGTGGTCATGTTTTGGTTGGAATGTTGTTGAAAGTCGCTTTCATCAGGTCTTTGTTGTTCGCGAAGTCATAGAAAGTCGTTTTCATCGAGTCTTTGTCGTTTGCGAACTCGTTGAAAGTCACTTTCATCGAGTTGTTTCCGTTCGCGAAGTTATGTAAAGTCGATTTTGTCGAGTCTTTGCTGTTCGCGAAGTCATATAAAGTCACTTTCATCGAGTTGTTTCCGTTCTCGAAGTCTTTCGTTTCCATTTCCTTCGAGTTTTCGCCGTTCGCGAAGTCATATGAAGTCATTTTTTTCGAGTTTTCGTAGAAAATACATGTGTTTTTTGTGGCTTTTGATGACTTTCCCAAAAGGAAAAGGGCGAAGGTTGTCATTTGTGATGACTTGGAGAACGGAAACAACTCACGAGAAATGTTTGTGAAGGAGTTGGCGAACAACAAAAACGTTGTCTTTGTGACAAAGATCGAGCTGGCGAACGACAAAGTCTCCTTTGGGGTCGTTTTATTGTATCTGGCGGCCTTGTGTAAAAAAAGTCTTGCGATGTGTATCTCTATCTGTTATTCACAATACTTACTCATCGAAAAAATTCAGGTGCAAACTTACCTTGTATCCGCTCCAAACTCCGATAAGAGAAGGGAGCAAAAACGTGTCTTGTATCCATCGTGGATACGGTTTTTGCGTGGTTTGGAGGAACGTTTACACGATAACAAGTGAGGACATGATGGTTGTAGAATTTAGCAAGAAATCATTAAACCGGTTGGATCACGTTGAGTCTATTTGTTCGTCCTTGACCGCCCATGAGCAGCTCTTGGTGAAGGGGCTCTTGAAGGAGATGGAGCTCCTTGAGGCGAAGGATCGTTTGACAGAGAAGGAGATCGAACGATTTTTTCAGGCGATCGGTTTGTTGCTCTCGAAGAGGAGCACAGGGTTTCGTCAGGCTGAGCAGGCGTACATCAGAGAGAAGGGAGAGGATGGAGAGTGGCGCGACGAGCGTGACGAGGGCAAGGAATCACTTTTTGTGTCGATGCAGACGATCAGAGATCGAGTTCACGAGTTCGGTGGCGCGAAATTGCTGAAGAGTTACCACATTCCGAGTGCGATTTCGAGGAAGACAAATGTCCTCTTGGAGACCGCGAAAGCCGTGACTGTTGCGTTGAAGGCGAAGCCTACGACATTTAAAGATCGATTTGGTGTCGAGGTGACGACAAAGCAGATGCTTCAATCTCTCGAAGCCGACGTGAAGAGAGTTGAGAAAACCATCGCATCGTTGGGTGTGGATGTTCGTGAGACACAGGCCGCGATGCTGGTTCGGGATGAGGCAGGAGATGCACTTTACAGGTCGTATGGTGGTGGTGGAAGCATCGTTGCTGGGAGCTTTGAGTTGATCGGTGAAGATGGTCATGCAGCTCGTTTGTATCCTTCTCCTCGTCGCCGTCGAGGAGAAGATCCTGTGGAGCCAGCGGACACAGAGACACCGACAACGGATATCCCTTCTGAACCTTCAGGTGAGTAGAGAGCCTGGGGGTTGTTTTTCGTGGTTGAAGCGCGAAAGACCTCCTTTTTTGGGAGAATGGTTACATATGTTCGGGCTGTTTGGTGGGTGATAAGGCCATCTACACATTGGAAGCTCTCCATGTTGGGGTGGTCAAAGGTATCAAACGGCCTGGGTATGTGTGTGACAAGAGAATAACCACGTGTATGAGCCCTTCAGGGAGAAGGGTTGCGTATCATTATATATGTACGCTGTTGTGTGATGTGTTTTGCGAGCGTCGACGTGGTGAGCAAAACCCTGGAGACGCTCGCAAAATGATTTTTCCTTTTTATTGTAGGAGGATAGGTGTTGTCTGTGTGGGGGTATTTGTGTAGGAAGAGTGCAAAAAAGGGTTGCAAAAGTGAGACGCTCGCATATGATGAAAAAAGTCTTTTGGGTGTGTACA
>MDSW01130666.1_pt1 | contig 17750 bp, 18 predicted proteins | sample 811171 | NCBI WGS metagenome assembly MDSW01 (sample SAMN05326641, study PRJNA326480) | marine metagenome | isolation source: seawater | place: Atlantic Ocean: North West | collected 2012
CAGGATTAACTATGGCAGAATATTTTAGAGATGAAGAAGGTCAGGACGTTTTGTTCTTTGTTGATAATATATTTAGATTTACACAAGCTGGATCTGAAGTTTCAGCTTTGTTAGGACGTATTCCTTCAGCTGTTGGGTACCAACCTACTCTTGCCACTGACATGGGAGCTCTGCAGGAAAGAATTACTTCTACCAATAAGGGATCTATTACTTCTGTGCAGGCAATATATGTTCCAGCAGACGATTTGACGGATCCTGCTCCTGCTACTTCCTTTAGTCATTTAGATGCTACTACAGTTTTATCAAGGCAAATAGCTGAGTTAGGTATTTATCCGGCAGTTGACCCTTTAGACTCTACCTCAAGAATTTTAGATCCTAGAGTTCTAGGAGAAGAACATTATAATGTTGCTAGAGATGTACAAAGAATTCTTCAAACTTACAAATCTCTGCAAGACATTATTGCAATTCTTGGTATGGATGAATTATCGGAGGAAGATAAGTTAGTAGTGGCTAGAGCAAGAAAAATTCAAAGGTTTTTATCTCAACCTTTTCATGTAGCTGAAGTGTTTACGGGTTTTCCAGGTAAGTTTGTTGAAATTTCTGATACAATTAAAGGTTTTAAAGAACTGTGTTCGGGAAAATATGACGATGTTCCAGAAGCAGCATTCTATATGGTTGGAACTATAGACGAGGCCCTAGAAAAGGCAAAAAAAATGGCAAAAGCTTCTGCATAAGTAAGAGACTTTAATATGGAAACAAAAATTATATCGCCTGAAAATGAAATATATAATGGTAGAGCAGATATAGTTGTAGTACCTGGAGACGAAGGAGATTTTGGGGCCATGATTGAACATGCTCCTTTGATTACTTATCTTAGACCAGGAAAATTAGAAGTTATTGAAAATGACAAATCAAAAAAGGTTTTTTTTGTAGATGGAGGCTTTGCTAAAGTATCAGATAATAGATGTATTATTATGGTTGATTATATTAAGAATATTGATGATATAGATAAAAAAGCTAATAACCAAAGAATATCGATTCTTAAAGGAAAGATTATAGAAAGCATTAATGATATAGATAAAAGAACAATTTTAGAGGAAATAAGAGTTTTAGAAACAGAAAATGATTTAGCTTAGGGAGTTAAATACTTATAAATCTAAACTCTTTTAAAACCTTTTGATAGATTTCTTTTTTAAACTTTATTATCTGATTGCATACCTTTGATGCTTCAACCCATTTCCAACTGCAAAACTCAGGTTTTTTATTTGACTTGATGTTTATATCTTTGTCACTTCCTTCAAATTCTAATAAAAACCATTTTTGTTTCTGCCCTATAAATTTTCCGCCCCATAGTTTTTTCCTGAGATTTTCAGGTAAATGATAATAATGCCAATCTTTACTTTCAGATACTATTCTAGCTTCATAAATCCCAGTTTCTTCTAAAAGTTCACGCAGTGCTGCATCTTTTAATTGTTCATTTTTTAAAATATTAACTCCTCCTTGTGGCATTTGCCATGCTCCCTTATTATCAATACGTTCGCCCATAAAAATCTGTTTGTGTTTATTAAATAAAACTATTCCTACACTTATTCTCCATCCTTTTTCGAAATAGATTGGTCCTTTCATGAGGCTGCTTTTTTAATATTTTCATATACATTAATAGATCTAATTAAATCAATGGCTCTATTAAGTTGGTAATCCTCAGTTTTTTTATTATCTGATATAGAAGCCCCATCAATCTCATTATCATTAGTTTTTTCTTTTGCTTCCTTATCCAGAGCACCTCTGAGGTCAGCTTCTTTTCTAGAATTTGATTTTTCAAGCACTTCAATTTTTGATTGAGGAACATAAATGTCAGGATTTATACCTTTCGCCTGTATAGATGTGCCAGAAGGAGTAAAGTATCTAGCAGTAGTAAGCCTAATGGCGCCTTTACTGGTAACAGGAATTATTGTTTGTACAGAACCTTTACCAAAAGTCTGAGTTCCCATTAGAATTCCTCTTTTATGATCTTGTAATGCTCCAGCAACTATTTCAGAAGCCGATGCAGACCCTCCATTAATTAAAACTACAATAGGTAATCCATTAGTTATATCTCCTTGTGTAGCATTAAATCTTTGCTCTCCCTGATTGTCTCTACCTCTAGTTGAAACTATTTCACCTCTATCCAAAAATGCATCAGAAACAGAAACAGCCTGATCTAAAAGCCCGCCAGGATTATTTCTGAGATCTAAAACCAAGCCTTTAATATTTCCATCCATATCTTTTTGTAACTTTTTAAATTCTTTAACTAAATTTTTATAAGTTTTTTGAGTGAAAGACGTAATCCTTAAATAGCCAACATCATTTTCAATTTTAGACTTTATAGAAGTAACTTTAATAACAGCACGAGTTAAACTAAGGTCAAAAGCGTCTTTGCCTTCTCTAATTACAGTAATTTTTAATTTTGTATTAATGGGGCCTCTCATTTTATCAACAGCTTCTGATAGAGTTAAACCCATAACAGGCTCTTCATCGATATGCGAAATATAATCTCCAGATTTTATGCCAGCTTTCGCAGCAGGAGTTTCATCAATAGGAGAAACCACTTTTACTAAGCCATTTTCCATTGTAACTTCAATTCCTAGTCCGCCAAACTCTCCTTTAGTTTGCACTTTCATTTCCTTGAAACTATCTTCATTAAGATAACTGGAATGAGGGTCAAGAGATTGTAGCATGCCATTAATTGCAGCTTCAATAAGATCTTTGTCAGTTACTTCTTCAACATATTCACTTCTTACTCTTTCATAAACTTCTCCAAATAAATTTAGTTGCTTATAAACATCATTTTCATTTGAATAAATGTTAGAAAATAAAAAAATATTAATCAAAATTGCTGATAAATTAATTTTTATAAAGCCTTTTATATTAAACATTACTTTTTCCTTTTTATAATATATTTATGATCTTGCCCATTTAGAAGGGTTGATAGTTTTTCCTTTAAACCTAAATTCCATGTAAAATTCTTTATTATCATTCATAACAATATCTCCTATTAAACCACCTTTTTCAAGCCAATCTCCAGTATTACAAAGAATATTGCTTACACCAGAGAGTATTAGGTGATAATCACTTCCAAGATCTAAAATAATCATCTTACCATAACCTTTAAAAAAATCAGCATAAACTACCAAACTATTTTTAGGTGCCTTTAAAGTTGTATCATTTTTAATTGACAATAATACGCCTGTTTTAAGTTTAGCAGTCTTTATATCCTTAATTAGAGGTTGATTTACAGGAAGAATATCTGTAAGTTTTTTAAATATAAATTTACCAAAAGGTTCAGCAACGATCTGCTTTTTTTCAAAGTTCTCTATTAAAGACTTTATTTTATTTGCTTGCCTAGTTATTTTATTTTCTTGTATTTTATTTTCTCTTATTTGTATCTCATTAATTATACTCTCACCTATAAGACCTTCTAATTCATTAGATCTTTCATTTAGGGCTAGTTCTATATTCTTTAAAGATACATTAATTTTATTTAATGCTTTTTGATTAGACTGAATACTTTCCTCTAAAGATAAAATTCTATTTTCATATTTTTTTTTATTTTTTTCTAATTGCTCTAGAATATTTTTAGATATTTTGCTTTCAACTTCCAATCCATCATTTCTATATTTATAATATGCTACTATCATATTATTAATCATTAAACGTTGATTATTATTTAGAATAAGATAATTTTTTTTTTGTTTTTCTAGATCTAACTTTCTTGATAGAATAATTTTTTCCAAATATTTTTTTTCTGAAAAACCCTTATCAATAAGTTTATTATACTTTTTTATATTTTTATTAACATTGTTTAAATTTAAAACTAATTCTTTTTCAAGTTTTATGAGTTCAAAGTAGATTTCTTGATTTATTAATAGCTTTTCTTCAATTTCTTTTAGCTTTTTATAGTTGCTTTTTTTTAATTCATTAGCAAAGCTAGTTTGCAGTAAAAAATAACATATTATTAAAAAAATTAATTTAGTAATACTACTAATATCTTTTATAAACATATTATTAAGTTTTAAAATATGGTACAGTTTCTTCGTTAGACCACATCTTTTCTAAACTATAATATTCTCGCACTTCATTTCTAAATAAGTGTACTATTACATCTCCTGCATCAAGCAATATCCAGTCACCATTCCTTTTGCCTTCTATGCTAAGGGTATTTAACTTTTTTTTCTTAAGAGTTTCAAGGAGATGATTGGATAAAGATATTACGTGTCTATTTGAGGTGCCGGAACAAATTATCATAAAATCAGCAATGCTTGATTTTTTTCTTAAATCTATTCTTGTAATGTTTTTTGCCTTATTTCTTGAAAGTACTTTTTCTATTATATCACTTATATAATCAGGACTTTTTTCCATTTCTGATTATCCTATATTTTTTCTTAAATTGGTAGAACTATCATAATTAGGTTTTATATAAAAAAAACTCCATGAAGGCAACTTATTTTTAATAGGAAATCTATTAATATCTGCTTTAGCATGCCAAAAGTACTTAGAGGCTTTAGAACTTAGAGCTTTATATAAATAGTTTGGTCTATTTACTACTATGATGGGACACAAATAAAAGATTTTTTTCCATTTATACCACTTGTGCATGTCTAAAAGATTATCAGCTCCCATAATCCATATAAAATTAACTCTAGGTAACATCAATTTAAGTTTTTTTATTGTATCATATGTGTATATGGTACCTAATGACATCTCTACCGCTTGAGCTCTAATCTTATAATTATTATTAATATATAAAGCGCTACTAAGTCTATCAGCAAGGTTTATTTTTTGATTTTTATGCTTAAGAGGATTTTGTGATGTTACTAGCCACCAGACTTGGTCTAGATTAAGGTGATTTATTACTAATTTACTAACATGCATATGCCCACTGTGAGCAGGGTCAAAACTGCCTCCTAACAGACCAATATTTAAATTACCTAAACTACTATATAAATTAATATTATTTATTTTCTTAATTGACCAGATCCCTTAACAATATATTTATAAGTTGTGAGTTCTTGTGTACTAACTGGTCCTCTAGCATGCAATTTTCCAGTAGATATTCCAATTTCAGCACCAAGTCCAAACTCAGCTCCATCTGCAAACTGAGTAGAAGTATTATGCATGACTATTGCACTTTCAATTTTATTAAGAAAAAGTTCTGCACTTTTTTTACTATTGGTTATTATTGCATCTGTATGTTTTGAACCAAAGGTATTAATATGTTCTATAGCTTCATTAATATTTTTTACTATTTTTATAGAAACTATTGCATCTAAATATTCCTGGCCCCAATCTTTATTTTTAACTTTTTTAACATTTTTATTGTATTTAATTATATTTTTATCACCCCTTACTTCACATCCTGCATGAATTAATTTATTAACTAATTTTGGTAATACGCTTTTTTCAATATCTTTATGGCATAATATTGTTTCTGTAGCACCACATATACTTGTTCTTCTCATTTTTGCATTAAAACATACTTCCAATGCCATATTTTTTTTTGCCTTGTTGTCTATGTAAGTATGACAAATCCCATCTAAATGAGAAAAAACCGGAATATTACTTTTTTCTCTAACACTTTTAATAAGATCTTTTCCTCCTCTAGGAACTAATACATCAATATATTTTTCCATTTTGAACAGCTCATTTACAGTAGTTCTAGAGTAATCTTTTAGAGATGATACTGAATTAGGATCAAAGTTTGCTTTTTTAAGGGACTTTTTAATAATTGAAATTATAGTCTCAGTTGTATGTTTAGACTCTTTTCCTCCTTTAAGTATAACAGAGTTTCCTGATTTTATACATAGGCTAGCTACATCACAAGCTACATTAGGTCTAGACTCAAAAATTACTGCTATAACTCCTAATGGAACTGAGACTTTAGTAATATTTAAACCATTGGGACGCTTATGTTTAGATAGCATTCTTCCTATAGGGTCTTTCAGTTTACTTACATTTAATATATCACTATAAATATTTTCTATTCTAGTTTCATTTAACAAAAGTCTATCTAATAAATGATTCGGTGTTTTATTTAGTTTGGCTATCCTATAGTCTTTATTATTAGAATTTAAAATTTTTATTTTATTTTTTAAAATATCATTCGCAATTATCTTTAATGCCTTATTCCTTTCAGAGTTTTTTTTCTCACTTAAAGAATAAGATGCAATTTTTGACTTGTTACAAATTTCTATAACTTTACTTTTTACATCTTTCATTTTATTTTCTCAACACCATGTCATCTCTATGAATTATAACATCTCTTAAGTGATAGCCTAATAAATTTTCTATCTCATTACTCCTTACACCTGCTATTAATTTAGCATCTTCAGAAGGATAGGAACTGAGTCCTACACAAATGATTTTATTTTTATTATTTAATACATTTATAATATCTCCTTTGTCAAATTTACCAGTAATTGAAATTATTCCAGCAGGCAATAAACTGGCACCTTTTTTTAGAGCTTTTTCTGCCCCTGAGTCCACTTTTATGTTTCCTTTAGTAACTATTTGAGATGATATCCATTTTTTTCTAGCAGATCTAGGGCTTGTATTAGAAGAAAATAAAGTAAAGTTTTTATTTTTAAAAATTGAGCTTATAGGGTTTGTTTTATTTCCTTTAGTTATTAGCATATTGCAACCTGCAGCTAAAGCAATTTTTGCTGCTTTCAGTTTAGTTTCCATTCCTCCAACTGAAATTGTAGAAGACGTATTTTCACAAGACTTTTCTATGGATTTAGTAATCTTATTAATATATTTTATTAACTTAGCTGATTTATTTCTTTTTGGATTTTTTGTATATAAACCATCTACGTCTGATAATAAAATTAGCAAATCTGAGCTTGTTATTTGGGCTACTCTAGCAGCTAATTGATCATTGTCTCCATATCTGAGTTCTTTGGTTCCGACACTATCGTTTTCATTGATAATAGGCACAGTATTAAATTTTATTAAAGACTCAATAGTATTTCTTGCATTTATAGAACTACTTCTTATTTCGGCATCAAGATGAGTAAGTAAAATTTGCCCACATTTAATTTTATGACTAAGAAACGCTCTTTTCCATGCGTTGATTAGAAACACTTGTCCTACAGATGAAGCCGCTTGCTTTTCAGTAACTTTTAAACTATCAGCTTTAATATTTAAGCTTTTTTTACCTAATGCTAAAGCTCCCGATGATACTAAAAGAACTTCTTTATTTAATTCGTGTAATTTTTTAATTTCTAAAACTATTCTTGAAATAATTTTCTTATTAACAAGTTTAGAATTATCTCCTATTATCAGAGCAGAGCCAACTTTAATTACTACCCTTTTTGATTTGTTGAAAATTTTTCTTTCTAAGGATTCCATTTTTTAGATACTTGTTCTTGTTTCTTATTTTTTTCTAACAACAGTAAATCTTTTAAAAGTATTATACTATCAATGTCATATTTAGAAATAACTAATATATTTTTCTTAATTGCATTTCTAAGTTTTTTAAGTTTATTATTTAAACTTTTATTATTGGTTAAATCAGATTTAGTTAAAACTATAATTTCTTTTTTGTTAATAAGGTTTGTACTATGCTTCTTTAACTCACTTCTTATAGTTTTATAACTATAAAGTATATTTTTTTCAGTTGAATCTATAAAATGTAGAAGAATTTTACATTTTTCAATGTGCCCTAAAAACTTAAGTCCTAAACCAATTCCCTTACTAGCGTCTTTAATAATTCCTGGGATATCAGCTATAACAAGTTCACTATAGTTAGAATAATTTATTACTCCTAGATTGGGATGTAATGTGGTAAAAGGATAATTAGCTATTTTAGGGTTTGCATTAGTAACGGACTTTAAAAAACTAGATTTTCCTACGTTAGGTAAACCTATAATTCCTATATCAGCTATTAAGTTTAATCTCAATCTAATCCATATCTCTGTTCCTAATTCACCAGGATTGGATTTTGTAGGTTTTACATTTCTAGAAGATTTAAATCTATGATTACCAAATCCACCTTTCCCTCCTCTTAAAAAAAGATGTTCTTCATTTTCTTTATTAAGTTCTAATAGTTTAGTTTTATTGTCATCAGAATATAAAGATGTACCACAAGGAACTTCTATAAATAAGTTTTTACCAGCTGCACCTTTTCTTTTTTTACCAGCTCCGTCTTGACCTCTGCTAGCCTTAAAATGCTGTTGGTACCTAAAGTCAATTAAAGTATTTTTATTATTGACGGCCTTAAATATAATATCTCCACCATTTCCTCCATCTCCTCCATCAGGCCCTCCAAACTCCACAAATTTTTCTCTTCTGAAGCTGACACAGCCATTCCCTCCAGTACCAGACTGAAGAAAAATTTTTGCTTCATCTAAAAACTTCATTAAAAAATCAGATAACTGATATAAATTTTTTCCCTGATGACTTTGTCTTAAAATTAACAGTTCCTTCCTTAACTGCAAAAATAGTATGGTCTTTTCCTATACCAACATTATTACCAGGATAATACTTTGTTCCTCTTTGTCTTACTATTATATTTCCAGGTAGCACTTTTTCTCCACCATACTTTTTTACACCTAGCCTTCTTCCTGCCGAGTCTCTTCCATTTCTAGAGCTACCACCAGCTTTTTTATGAGCCATCTATTACTCCTTTTTTAGTATCTGATTTTGTTTGACTTTTTTTAATTTTAACATTTTTTTGTATCGATGTTTTCTTTTTGTTAGTAGGAGATAAGCTTTTACCATCTATTACAATATCGTTTACTTTTACAACTGTTATTAGCTGTCTATGCCCGTTTAATCTCCTAGAGTTATGGCGTCTTCTTTTCTTAAAAACTAATATTTTTTTATTTTTTTTATTTTCTAAAACCTCAGCTTTTACTTCTATATTATCTAAATAAGGTTTACCTATTAAGTCCTTATTATCATGATTACAGGCTATCACTTTTTTTATACTAAGTTCTTGCCCTTTTTCAATGCCTTGATTCTCTAATTTAATTATATCGCCAGCTTGAACCTTATACTGCTTCCCACCATTTTTAAAAATAACAAACATAAATAACTCTTAAAAAAATAATTTAAATATATACTTGTTACTAATTGTGTCAACAACAGAAAACATTTTATTTTTTTAAAATAATTTATTAATCTATACATATTATGAGAAATCTACATATTCCATCTAGGTCCCCAGCTTATTCTAGAAACGCAATGGTTGCAACCTCCCATCCTGAGGCTACAACAAAGGCTTTAGATATAATGAAAAAGGGTGGAAATGCTATAGATGCAGCGGTAGCCGCAGCTGCTGTATTAGCAGTAGTTGAAGCCCACTCTACTGGAATAGGTGGAGACTGTTTTTGTCTATTCTACAGCAATAAAGAAAAAAAAGTTATATCCCTTAATGGTTCAGGAAAAGTACCAAAAAAAGTAAACTATGAAAACATAAAAAAAACTTCCACAAATACTGTTGACCCAAGCTGTCATAGTGCCATTACTATTCCAGGAGCTGTAGCAGCATGGTGCAGGCTTATAAAAGATTATGGAAATTTAGAAGTAGGGGATGTATTAGAACCAGCTATAGATCTGGCAGATAATGGTTATGTAGTAGCTGATGTTATAGCCGATATGTGGAGAAGAGAGGAAAATAAATTAAGACAGGATGTAGATGCAAGTAGAATATTTTTAAATAAAAATAATGCTTATAAAAAAGGAGAAATACATAAGCAAAAAGAATTGGCTGAAACACTTAGAAGTATAGCAAAATATGGTAGGGATGGTTTTTATAGTGGGTATGTTGCAGATGACATGATAAAAAAACTGAGAAAATTAGGAGGACAACATAGTGGAGAGGATTTTATTAGTTTTGAAGCCGAGTATGTTGAACCTATCAATATTAACTATAAAGGTTACAATATTTACGAATGTCCTCCAAATGGACAAGGAATAGTTGCCTTAATGATGTTTAATATGTTATCTAAATTAGATTTAAAAAAGTATGATCCTGATGATTTTAGAAGAATTCACTTAGAAGCTGAAGTTACAAAGTTAGCATTTTTGCATAGAAATAAATATTTAGGAGATCCTAGCTTTTCTAATATTCCTATTAAAAAGATGTTATCTGAAGACTATGGTAGGGAGCTTTTAAAAAATATTAGCGAAACTTCAGTTATAAAAAATATTAACATAAATAAATTAGATAATAATAAGGATACAGTTTACATAAGTGCTGTTGATAATGAGGGAAACTTTGTTTCTTTTATTAACTCAATATTTCACCCTTTTGGAAGTGGTATTGTAACAGAGAATACAGGTATATTATTTCATAATAGAGGAGCATCCTTTAATTTAGAAAATGATCATCCAAACTTTTTTGCTCCTATGAAAAGGCCTATGCACACTATTATTCCAGCACTATTAATGAAAAATAAGAAGCCAATAATGCCATTTGGAGTAATGGGAGCACATTATCAACCAGTAGGACAAGTACATTTTCTTACAAATGTTGTTGATTATGGAATGGATGTTCAGTTGGCTTTAGATCATTCCAGAAGTTTTTGTTTTGATAATAAATTAACACTTGAAAAAGGTATTTCTTTAGGTGTTTATGAAAAACTTGAAAAACTTGGTCATAGCATGGAATATTGTGACCTTCCTCATGGAGGAGGACAGGCTATTATGCTAAAAGATAATGGTGTTTTGGTTGGCGGTTCTGATCCAAGAAAAGATGGTTTAGCCCTAGGCTATTAATAATTGTGTATCTTAAAAAAGTTAGCCAATGTCACAAGAGTTATTTAATGCAAAAAACTTTGCTAAATTGTGAATAGTTTTAATAGTGGGAACACTTGTATCAGTAATTTTACCTATTTCCAATAAAGACTTAATTAATGCATTCAACTCAAGAGGTTTATTATTTTCATAATCTTGAAGAGTAGAAGTTTTATGATCTCCAACTTTTCTAGCTCCTTCTATTCTTTTTTCAATATCCAATTTTATAGGAATATTTAATTTTTTTGATATATTGTTTGCTTCTCTCATCATATTGACAACTATTTCTTTTGTTTCTTCCCTTTCACACATTTCTTTAAGTGTACATTTGGTAATTATAGAAAGTGGATTAAATGAGCTATTCCCAATTAGTTTTAACCAGATATCACTTCTAATATCTTTGCTTATAGGAGCTTTAATTCCAGAAGAAGTAAATATTTTTGATAAAGTTTGAATGCGTTCAGTCTTGATATCACTAGGCTCTCCTAAAATCAAACGTTTACCTTCTAAATGTTCAATAATTCCTGGTTTTTTTATTATAGCAGCAGGATATACAACGCACCCTACAACTCTTGAAGGCTTTAGATAGTTCCATTGTAGATTATCTGGATCAACAGTATCTAATTTATAATTATCATAAATCCCAGAAAATTTATAAAAAAACCACCATGGGATACCATTTAAAGTTGGAAGTAAAATAGAGTTTTCATGCATTAACTCGCTAACAGTTATAGCTGTTTTATTAGAAGAATGTGCTTTCAATCCATTAATAACTAAATCAAATTTTCCTAAGTTTGAAGTATCAGAATAAACATCAAATTTCTGGCATATATCTAAATTATATTCTTCGCTTTTAAATACTAAACCATTTTCTTTTATATTTTTATAATGTTCACCTCTTGCTACTAAAACTACATCTATGCCATTTTTCTTAAGTAATGACCCAATCATGCCTCCTATTGCTCCAGCACCAAATATACATATCTTCATTTTTCTATCCCTAACTTCTTAGCTAAACCTATCCTTTGTATTTTTCCTGTAGCTCCAATAGGGATCTCTTTAACAAAAAGTATATTTCTTGGTATTTTAAAATTAGCTAGTTTATTTTTTGCATACTCTTTTAACTCATTTGGTTTGCAAATGACATTTTTTTTAAGGACAACTGCTAATGCAATATCTTCTCCCAATTTAGGATGCTTTACTGAAAATGTAATAACTTTAGAAATTTTAGGGTGTTTTGTAAATACATCGTCAACTTCTTTAGGGCTAATTTTTTCGCCTCCTCTATTTATAATTTCTTTTATTCTACCAGATATAAATAAATAGCCTTCTTTATCAAATTTTCCTAAATCTCCAGTCTTAAACCAACCTTTAATGAAACTACTTTTATTAGCTAATTTATTTGCTAAATAACCTGAGGTGACACTCTTTCCCTTTATAACAATTTCTCCTTCTTCCCCATATTTCAAGAATTTAAAGTTTTTATCTACTACCTTTACATTTATGCCAAAGGAGACCCCAACACTTCTAACTTTTCTTTTGTTTGGAGGTAATAGATTTGTAGTCATTTGATGTGTAGCTTCTGTCATTCCATAACTTTCTATTACCGGAACATTAAAGGTTTTTTCCAATTCTTTAAATGTGTTTGCAGGCAAAGAAGCAGATGATGATCTAATAAACCTTAACTTGTTCTTTTTTATTATTTCTTTATTATTTTTTGACCTATCTAATATTGATTGTAACATAGTAGGAACAGCAGTAAACCAGGTAGGTTGGTGTATATTTAAATTATTATAAAATGTAAGTACATTAAATTTAGGTAAAGCAACTACTTTCCCTCCCTTATATAAGGGAGCCAAAATAGATGCAATAATACCGTGAATATGAAAAGAAGGCATTAGTATTATATTTTTATCTTTTTTTGAGAGCTTTAAAGCAGAAGAAATATTATTTGCACTACTTATTAAGTTTTTATGAGTTAAAGCAACCATTTTTGGTTTAGATGTCGTCCCAGATGTATGCAGTATTAATGCATGATTATTTAAATCTGTAATAATAGGTTTTACTTTTTTTAAGAGTTTCTCTTTTGTTGTAAAAAGTAAGTTATTTATTCTCAAAATTTTAACTTTGTTTTTATAGGCTATTTTTATTGAAGGATGTGTGCTTTTCAAATTAGTAATTAAGGCTTTAGGTTTAAGGTCTTTAAAGTAAAAAGCAAATTCTGAAGAAGTATAACTTGGATTTAAAGGAGCCGCTATGCATACATTTATGGTGCTAAGAAAACTAGTTATAAAAGCCGGACTGTTTTCTATAACTATCGCTATAGTATCTATTTTTTTTATTTTTAATTTTCTAATTATATCAGAATTGTGTTCAATAATTTTAAATAAAAGTTTTGCGCTAATATTTTCATTATTTTCATTAATAATACTTATTTGATTTTTATTTTTTATTTTTCTTACAAAATTCATGTTTATTATTTTTTAAATTGAATATTTGTAGTATGATACATGTATGAGTTTATCTAGAAAAGAAAAAAATGCCTACTGGATGCCATATACAGATAATAGATGGTATAAAACTAACCCTAGGCTTTTGGAAAGCGCAAAAGGTATGTATTATACCACTTCTACAGGAGAAAAAATATTAGATGGTGTTGCTGGGTTATGGTGCGTTAATGCAGGACATTGTAGAAAAAAGATTGTTGAGGCAGTGAAAAACCAAGTTGAGAAAATGGATTATGGACTATCTTTTCAAATGGGGCATAAGTTAGCATTTAAATTTGCTGAGAAGCTAGTTAGTATTTTACCAGATAAGATAGAACATACTTTTTTTTCTAATTCTGGCTCTGAAGCTGTAGACTCTGCACTTAAAGTATCTCTAGCATATTTTAAGGCAAAAGGAAATAATTCAAAAACAAAATTTATAGGAAGGTCAAGGGGATATCATGGTTCAGGGTTTGGAGGAACTTCTGTAGGGGGGATAGTTGCTAATAGAACTCAATTTGGAAATTTACTAAATGGTGTAATCCACTTGCCTAATACTCATATCCCATCAAAAAACTCATTCTCATGGGGGCAGCCTAAATACGGAATTGAAAAAGCTAATGCTTTAAATGATATAATAGAGTTTCATGGTAAAGAGACTATTGCTGCCGTTATAGTTGAACCAATAGCAGGTTCAACTGGCGTTCTTGTTCCACCTCTAGGATATCTAGAAAGACTAAGAAAAATATGTTCAGACAATGATATTTTATTAATTTTTGATGAGGTAATTACTGGATTTGGAAGAACAGGAGATAGTTTTGCAAGCAAAAGGTTTAACGTTATTCCAGATATTATTACTATGGCAAAAGGAATTACCAATGCAACAGTTCCAATGGGAGCGATAGGAGTTTCTTCTGAAATATATAATACGATTTATAAAAAAAATAAGGGTAAGATAGAATTATTTCATGGTTATACCTACTCAGGGCACCCTCTAGCTTGTGCAGCTGGCTTAGCTACCTTAGAAGTTTATGAGGAAGATGGTTTGTTTGAACGTTCAAAAAGCTTAGAAAAATATTTTGGAGATGCTGCTCATTCTTTAGCTAAACTTAATGTTGTCAAAGATGTACGAAATTTTGGCTTGGTAGCAGGGATTGAACTATCAGAAAGAACTAAATCACCAAATACTCTGGGTAGAGATGTATACACAGAATGCTTTGAAAATGGTGTAATGGTGCGTTTTACTGGTAATACTATAGCAGTATCACCTCCTTTAATAATAACTAAGAAAGAGATTGATAAGCTTTTTGGAACATTAGCAAAGGCAATAAAAAAAGTTTTCTAATTCTAAACTCATTTATTTTTGATTAAAAAAACCGCATGGGATGCAAAAAGATTCATCAAAAAAGAGTTAAAAGGATAGGATAATACTTTTTTTCCATTAATTCCAAATTTGTTTTCTATAACAAAGTTCATTTCATTCACTAGCTCACAGAAGTCGCTTATAGTGCACAAGTGAATATTTTGTGTGTCATACCAATGAAGTTTGAGGTCACTGGTTACGGGCATTTTGCCTTTAAAAGCAATTTGAGTTCTACATAACCAGTAACCAAAGTTTGGAAAAGAAATGATGGCTTTTTTACCGATTCTTAAAATTTCATTCATTATCCATTTTGGTCTTTCTACGGTTTGTAATGTTTGACTTAATATGACATAGTCAAAACATTTATTGGGAAAACTTATAATTTCTTTGTTAGCATCACCTTCAACTACAGAAAGGCCTTTTTGTAAGCAAACTTCAACTTTGTCATGTTCAATTTCTATACCTTGACCTGAGGCATTTTTCTCTCTTTTAAGAAGGTGTAAAAGCTTACCATCGGCACAGCCTATATCTAAAATTCTAGAATTTTTTTTTACAATTTTTGTGATTACATAATGATCAGCTCTTCCATTTTTCATCATTGTAACTTTCCTCCTATAAGAAAACCTCTAAGTATTTTGTATAACCTAGGTACTTTTAATAGAAAGCTGTCATGGCCTCTATCAGATTCTATTTCAACAAAACTAACTTTACACGCATTTGCATTTAGAGCACTTACTATATGTCTACTTTCTGAAGTAGGAAAAAGCCAATCACTAGTAAAAGAAATGATTAGCCATTTACAGGTATTATTTTTAAAAACACTTTCTAGCTTACCATTATATTTTTCAGACAGGTCAAATCTATCCATTGATTTGGTTAAATATAGATATGAATTAGCATCAAACCTTTTAACGAATGATGATCCTTGATACTGAAGGTAGCTTTCTACCTCAAAATTTCCTGAAAAAATTTTAGAAATATTGTTAAAGCCTCTTTTATTTCTTCCAAACTTTGTCGAAAGAGATTTTTCAGACATGTAAGTTATGTGAGCTACCATTCTTGCAGCTGAAAGTCCCTTTTCTGGAACTACTTTTTTATCAATATAATTACCTTCAATCCAGTTAAAGTCATTTTTTATTGCTTGTCTTCCTACTTCATGAAGAGCTATATTCTGTGCAGTATGTCTAAATGACGTAGCTATAGGAATTGCTAATTTTACTTTTTCAGGATAATTAATACCCCATTCTAAAACTTGCATGCCTCCCATCGATCCACCTACAACGCAGAACAGTTTTTTAATACCTAAAAATTTAATAAGTTCGTATTGTAATTTAACCATGTCTTTAATACTTATTTCAGGAAAGTTTATTCCATAGAAGGTTTTACTGAGAGGATTTATACTTTTTGGTCCTGATGTTCCCATACAGCCACCTAGAACATTGCTACAAATAATATAATATGAATTAGTATCAAATACTTTACCTTTTCCTATCATATCATGCCACCAACCTTTTTTTTTAGTTATTGGGTTTATTCCAGAAGCATATTGATCGCCTGTTAAAGCATGGCAAATTAAAATGGCATTAGACTTTTCTTTATTAAGTTTTCCATAAGTTTGATAAGCAATATTAGCTTTTTGTAGCATTTTTCCATTTTGTAATTTAAAATTTTTATTTAAAACTAAATTAGGTGTATGCTCGTAGTTATAAATATTTTTATAATATGATTTATTAGTGGTCATTATAGTTGTATAAAAATGTAATATATTCTAAAAATTACTATTATTACAATAAATTTGTTAATAAAATTAAAATATAAATGAAACAACTTGATAAATTAAGAAAAAAAATTGATTTAATTGATGCTAAGATATTAGATCTATTCAATAAAAGGTCTAAAATAGCAATAGATATAGGTAAAGAAAAAAAATCAAATAATCTATTTAGACCTGAAAGACAGGCTAATATTTTAAAGGCATTGTTTAAACATAAAAATAATAATATTAGTCCAGAAGTAATTTTATCTTATTGGAGAAATATTTTTTTGTCCCAAATAGATTTACAAGGAGGAATAGAATTAATAATACTCAGTAAAAAAAGTGATGATATTTTTAAAAGTATTTATGACTATTTTAGTCATGATGTAAAAATTATAATAGAAAAAAAAATAGAAAACGCGATTAAGAAAGTTCATCTAAAGAAAAATAGATTTTTGGTTTTACCTTATCCTGGTAGTACTAAATTTAATAATTGGTGGGTAAACTTTAAATTCGAAAAAACTTTTGTTATTGCGACACTGCCTTTTTTAGCAAAAAAAGGTAAAAAGCCAAACTATATTATTTTATCAAAATACTTTCCTATGCTAGAAAAAGACTGTTGTAATCTTTATATTTCTGAAAAAAAAATAGATAAATATGACTTAATTATTGAAGCAAAATATAAGGATGTATTCTTTTATAAAAGTTATAAAAAAAATAATGATAGGAACCTAAAGTGTATAGGTGGTTACCCAAAACAATATGAAAAATAAAAAAAAAATTAATAAAATAACTTTTATAGGAATGGGATTGATAAACTCTTCTCTTGCTAGGGACCTTAAAGGTAAAAACTTTTATAATTTTTCAACTGTATATTCAAGGAGAAAAAGTACCTTAAGAAAAATAAAAAAGCTTAACTTAGTAGATAAAATAGAAAGCGATTTAGAAAAGTCTGTAATAGATGCAGATTTGATTGTAGTTGGAATACCTGTAGCTGCATATGAAGAAACTTTTATGAGTATAAGCCATAATTTAAAGCCTGGTGCAGTAATAACTGACGTGGGTTCAGTAAAAAAAGAAGTAATAAAAATAGTTAGAAATTTTATACCAAAAAATGTAAGTTTCATCCCAGGCCACCCTATTGCTGGAACGGAAAATTCAGGACCAGAGTCGGGGTTTAAAGGATTATTTAAAAATGGATGGTGCGTATTAACTCCTTATAAAGAAACTAATAATAAAGAAGTAAAGCTAGTTAAAAAATTGTGGGAAACAGTGGGAATGAAGGTAGATATAATGGATGAGCATCATCATGATGAAGTGTTAGCTATAACTTCTCACATTCCTCATATTATAGCTTATTCGATAGTAG
>MDSW01000783.1_pt1 | contig 17747 bp, 18 predicted proteins | sample 811171 | NCBI WGS metagenome assembly MDSW01 (sample SAMN05326641, study PRJNA326480) | marine metagenome | isolation source: seawater | place: Atlantic Ocean: North West | collected 2012
CATATTTTTTGCTTTTGCAGCATTATCTAAGAGTACTTTTATAACTTGTTGAACATCAACATTTTCATGATCTGGATGCCAGCAATCATAATCTGTCACCATCGATACAGATGCATATCTGATTTCAGCTTCTCTTGCTAATTTTGCTTCAGGCATATTAGTCATGCCAATTACATCTGCTTTCCAGGACCTATACAAATTAGACTCTGCTAATGTTGAAAATTGAGGTCCCTCCATTACAATGTAGGTCCCTCCTCTTTGATAATCTATTTTTTCTTTTTTAATTGCCTCTTCACATGCATTCATTAATCCATTTGATGTAGGGTGAGCCATAGATACATGAGCTACTATCTCGTCATCAAAAAATGTTTTATTTCTTGCAAATGTCCTATCAATGAATTGATCAATTATAACAAATTTTCCTGGTGGCAAATCCTCTTTTAATGAACCAACAGCTGATACTGAAACAATATCAGTAACGCCTAGCTGTTTAAGAGCATCAATATTAGCTCTGAAATTGATTTTCGATGGATTTATAAAATGGCCTCTTCCATGTCTTGGTAGAAAAAAAACTTCTTTGCCTTTAAAATTGGTTTTTAAAATTTTATCTGAAGGCTTACCCCAGGGTGTATTTATCTCAAGTAACTCCCTTTCTTTAAATTCTTCAACATCGTAAAGACCACTTCCACCAATTACAGCTAATTTATTGTTTGCCATATACAAAAAATAATTTAATTATTTATATAACCCAAATTAATATGGATTTAAAAGAATATATTAGATCAATACCAGACTACCCTAAAAAAGGTATTTTATTTAGAGATATTACTACCTTAATCAAAAATGAAAAAGCTTTTTCTGAAACAATAAATCAAATAGTTGAAAAATCAAAAAATTTTGATTTTAATAAAATAGCGGCAATTGAATCCAGAGGATTTGTTTTTGCTTCCGCGGTTTCCTATTTGCTAAAAAAACCATTTATTCTTTTAAGAAAGAAAAATAAATTACCAGCCGAAAGATATTCTATTGATTTTGAACTTGAATATGGAACAGCAACAATTGAAATGCATAAAGATTCTGTGTCAAATAAAGATAAAGTAATAATTATAGATGATTTAATTGCAACCGGAGGTACTGCTGATGCTGCAGCAAAAATTATTGAAATGTCAAATGCTAAAGTTGCGGGTTTTATTTTTGTGATAAATCTTTTCGATTTAGGTGGATGTGATAATCTAATAAAAAATTATAAAGCTGAGAGTCTTATTAGTTTTCCAGGACACTAATTTAAATTTTAACACGATAGTATGATTTTTTTCCAATCATTGCAGATAATAAACCTGTAAACCTAGCATAATACATTGTTTGTTTTTTTTTATTATAAATTAAAGTAAATATTATCATTTTAAAAAAAGCTCTAATTAATTTTCCGTACATTAAAGAAAAAGCTTTTAAGTAGCTACTATGTTTTTTATGATAGTAAAAAGTAGACCACATCCAATGCCAACTTCTCATCATTTCAGATTCTATTTCATATTTGGAATTTGTAGATGTAGAACTTTTATTTCCTAAATGAGTTATTAATAATTTTGAGCTAGAAAATACTTTTCCACCTTTTACTTTTACTCTTCTGCAAAAATCAGCTTCCTCAAAGTAAAGGAAAAAGTTTTCATCAAAATAAGTTTCTGTTTTGATGTTCTTGGTATCTAAAAGCATAGAACATCCAACAACATAACCTACTTCTTTTAAAAAAAATTCGTTAAAGTTTTTGTCTATAATGCTTCCATCTAAACTGCCGTAAGATAAATGTGTTGATTCATCGTCATAGGTTGGTCCAATAATGCTAAATTCGTAATCCTCTTTTAAATAAAAATTAATATCATCAAAAAAATTTTTCTTATATTCAACATCTGGATTAGATATAAGAACATATCTTGATGTATTATTTTTTAACCCTAAGTTATTAGCAGCTCCATACCCTAGGTTTTGACCAGTAAGTATTACTTTGACATTGTTAAATTTTTTTTCGATTTTAACTTTATGAGATTGATCATTTGAGTTTTCAACATTTATAATTTTGATATCTTTTTTAATTGAGTTAATGCAATTAAATAAAATTTCATCTTTGGTTTTATATGTTACAATAATGACTGTTAAATCGTTTAGATTACTCATTGATTATTTGTTTAATATATAAAATAAATGAATATATATATAATTTAAAATAATGGTCAAAAAAAGAATTATTGTTACTGGAGGTCTAGGATTTATAGGAAGTAACCTAATCGATTTATTAATCAAAAAAAAATTTCAAGTAATAAACATAGATAAAGTTACTTACTCCTCAAATTTCTATAACCTATTAGAGCACAAAAAAAATAAAAATTACAAATTTATTAAATGTGATCTAAATAATCAAAATAAATTACAGAAAATTATAAATATTTATAAGCCTATCTGCATTTTTAATTTGGCTGCCGAAACACATGTTGATAGATCAATCGATGGACCAAAAAATTTTATTGAAAGTAATATCCTGGGAGTTTTTAATTTATTAGAGGTATTTAAAAAATATTCAAAAAAAAATAAAAAAACAAAATTAATTCATATTTCAACAGATGAAGTTTATGGTGATGTGCTAAACGGAAGAAGTAATGAACAACACCCATACAAGCCTAGCTCACCTTATGCCGCAAGCAAAGCTGCCTCAGATCATTTAGTTTACTCGTATGTGAGAACTTATAAAATTCCAGCTATAATAACTAATTGCTCAAACAATTATGGACCAAAGCAGCATCCTGAAAAGTTAATTCCAAAATTAATTTACAATATAATCAAAAATAAAAATCTACCTATTTATGGAAAAGGAACAAATTCTAGAGAATGGATTTATGTTACAGATCATTGTGAAGCTTTAATAAAAATATTTACAAAAGGTAAAATAGGTAATTTTTATAATATTGGTTCAAATATAAATAAGACAAATTTAGAAATTACAAAAGGTTTAATCAAAATAGCAAAAAAAAATATTAAAATTGGGAAAAATGTTAAGATTAATTTTGTAAAAGATAGGCCAGGACACGACAAAAGATATGCATTAAATAGTAAAAAAATTCTATCTGAAATTAAGTGGAAACCAAAAATTAATCTAATAAAAGGTTTAAATCTAACATTTAAATGGTACCTCAATAATTTAAAATATTATAATTCTTTAAAAATGAAGGAAGCAACCAAAAGAATAGGTTTGAATAAGTAATATCAATAAAATGGTATTTAAAAAAAAAAATAAAGATTTGCAGGATTTAAATTATAAAAATTTATTATTTATTTCAAAAATTCTTTTTAATATTGAACATTTTATTTGTTACGGAACATTACTTGGCATTGTAAGAGAGAAAAATATAATTAAAGGTGACGATGATATCGATTTTCTAATAAATTATAAAAATAAAAAAAAAATATTAAAAAGAATGAAGTCTTATAAATCTTTTAAAATAAATAAAAAAGTTACAAATGATTTTTTTTTACAATTTATTAAAACTGACAAAGGATTAAAAACTTATATTGATTTTTACTTTTATATAAATAATTTAAATAAAAATTACATAGTTGAAAGACACAACTTTTTATCAAATGTTAAAGATCCAAAATTTGCACTCCATATACCAAAAAAAATTATATTCCCAATTAGAAAACATAAAAATTTTAAAATAATTTCTATACCAAATAAACCAAGAGAATTATGTAAGTTCTTATATGGAAATAGTTGGAAGACGCCTTTAAAAAAAAATTTTGGTTATAGAATGGAAATAGTTGATAACAAACCACTACTAATTAAAAGAAGCTATACAGGATCACTTACTAGACAATTTAAAAAAGAATTAAGTAAACTCATTTAAAAATAAAATTACTAGATTAGTTCAAGTAATTTCTCAAAAGATATAACATTCATTAAAGTTTTATAGTTATAGAAATATTCTTTAAATTTTAAAGCAGAAAATTTTTTTGTTTCAATTTTTAATAAATTTCTATTTTTTCTATTAAAAATAACACCAATTCCCTGATCTGCGTAGCAAGTATAAACATCTACTTCGGGTTTAGTTCTAAACTCAACAATTGATTTCCATACGTCTCCATTCCAATTTTTTTTACATCTTGGAATTGCTTGAGTAAAAACGCTATCGGGCAAACAATCATGTAATAAAATTATCCCATTTTGATTAAGTGATTTTAGTGAATTAATTATATCTTTTTTTACTTGATGATATTCATGTAGACCATCAATAAAAATACAGTCAAATTTATCAGTGTTTTTTTTAAAAAAGAAATCACTTTTCATTCTCAATGTACCACCGCTTACAGGATCCACCCCAATTTTTTTTTCACAGTTAATTTCAGAAAATAAATTATCGTCTCTACAACCTATTTCTAAATAGCTTTTATAATTTTTTTTATCAATTATCTTTTGAACAATATGTTGTCTTGTTGGTTTATCGCTAAAATTTAAATTCAAACTCCCTAAATCTTTTTCTTTAAACCATTTGTGAATAATAAGATTGATATATAAAATTGCTCTACTTTCAAAAAGTCGTAAATATTTTTTTTTTAAATTGAATTTCATTAATAAAAACTTGTTTGGTAGCGGGAAGTGGGATCGAACCACTGACCTCGGGCTTATGAGTCCCGCGCTCTAACCAACTGAGCTACCCCGCCATTAAAATCATATTGGTATACACTAATTTTAATTCTTTTTTAAGGAAAGATTTACTTATTGATATAAAGAAATATATATAATGTATGAAAGTTTTAATTTTGGCTGGTGGGAAAGGTACTAGAATTTCTGAATATACCCGAGAAATCCCAAAACCAATGATACGTATAGGTGGCAAGCCAATTTTATCACATATTATAAAGTTGTTTGAATCATATAAATTTAATGAAATTATTATAGCTGCTGGTTATAAAAATTTAATTATTAAAAATTATTTCAAGAATAAAAAAAAATTCTCAAAAATTAAAGTTTTTGATACTGGAAAAAATACAATGACAGGTGGTAGAATTTTAAGATTGAAAAAATATTTCAATAAAAATGAAAATTTCTTTATGACTTATGGAGATGGATTAAGCGATATTAATCTAAAAAAATTAAAAAAATTTCATGAAAAACATAATAAAATTGCAACTGTCACTGCGGTAAGGCCTCCTATAAGATTTGGTGAACTTAACGTTGGTAATAATAATATTGTAAACAAATTTGAAGAAAAACCACAACTTAAATCAGGTTGGATCAACGGTGGTTTTTTTATTTTAAATTATGAAGTTTTTAAATATATAAAAAATGACAGCACTCTTTTTGAAAGAGAGCCTATGGAAAAGCTCACAAAAAAAAGAAATCTTATAGCTTATAAACATAATGGTTTTTGGAAGTGTGTAGATACTCTTAAAGATAAATTATATTTAGAAGAAATATATAAAAAAAATAAAAGGAAATGGATCAAATAAAAAAGTTTTATAAAAATAAAAAAGTATTAGTAACTGGTGCTACAGGTTTTAAGGGTGCTTGGTTATGTAGTTGGTTAGTAAAGCTAGGTGCTAAAGTGTCTGGTATAGGTTTTAATCCAAATGAAAATAAAAATCTTTTTTACCAACTAAATTTAAATAAAAAAATTAATTTTAAAATTTTTGACATTAGGAATTATAGTAAACTAGAAGAATTTATAAGAAAAACAAAGCCATCTATTATTTTTCATATGGCTGCTCAACCATTAATATTAAGATCCTACAAAGATCCATATTTAACTTTTACGGTAAATTATCTAGGATCAACTAATATCATGGAAATAACGAGAAAATTTCAATTTATAAAATCTGTAGTTTTAGTTACTACTGATAAGGTTTATGAGAGCAGTGGAAAAACTAAAGGTTTTAAAGAAACAGATCTTTTAGGGGGAATAGATCCATACAGTGCATCAAAATCTTCAACAGAATTAATGATAAGAGCTTATCGGGAAAGTTTTTTTAAAAATAAAATAAAATGTGGAATTTCAAGTGTTAGAGCTGGCAATGTTATTGGGGGTGGTGATTGGTCAAAAAATAGATTGATACCTGATAGTATAAGATCATCAATAAAAAACAAAACTATTGTTTTAAGAAACCCAAATTTTAATAGACCTTGGCAGTTTGTGTTGGAACCTTTAAAAGGTTATTTAATTTTAGCAAAAAAACAATTTGAAAATCCTTTTAAATATTCTACTGCATGGAATTTTGGTAACAAATCAAAGTCGGTTATCACTGTCAGTCAAATAGTTGAATATATAATAAATTATTGGGGTAGCGGTAAATTAAAAAAAATGTCTAAAAACAGAGTATATGAACAAGAAAACTTACAGCTTAATAGTTTAAAAGCTAACAAATTATTAAAGTGGAAACCGACATATAACATTAAACAAAGCGTTAAAGTAACAACAGAATGGTATTATAAAGTTTTAAAATTAAAGAAAAAACCCTCGGAAGTTACAAATAATCAAATTGAAAATTATATGTATGAAAATAAATGGTCTTAAAAAAATAAATATTAAAATTTTTAAAAACAAAAAAGGAGACTTAATAAAATATTTATCCTCAAAAGATAGATTTTTTAAGAAATTTGGAGAGATTTATTTTTCAGAAATTAAAAAAGGACAAGTAAAAGGATGGAATCTTCACAAAAGATATAAATGTCATTTGGCTGTAATAAGTGGATCAGTAACTTTTAATTTTGTAGATAATAGAAAAAAATCAAAAACGTACTTAAAAAAAGATAAGGTAATTTTAAGTAAAAAAAAATATGGTATTCTTATAGTTCCGCCAAATGTATGGTTTAATTTCACAACGAAAAATAAAATTTCCCTTGTGGTTAATGCTCTTAACTATCCACATTTAGACTCAGAGATAAAAAAAACAAAAAAACTATAAAACTATTTCTTAGACGAAGATTGCAACCAATCCTCTAAGATATTAATATTCTTTTCAGTCTCTAATCTTGAGATAGCTGGATAATCTGGTTCATTCTTGTTTTTTAATATTGCACTACTTATTGATTCAATTTCATAAGAATAAATATTTGAAAAATTAAAATTATTTTCAATGATATCCTTATTGTTAAGTGAAATTTTCATAGGATTACAGAACCAACTGTCATGAATTATTAGAGTACCTTTGGAGCCAATTATTTTTGTACCTTTGCCTAAATCTTTTTTAAAAGAACAACCAATATGGGATTTAAAACCATTTGAAAAATTTATTTCAGTATAGGAATCTATATCAACCTCTGATGATGAATATTCAATTTTGGAATTTTTAAGTTCAATTTCTAAACTGTCTGGGTTTTTTAATTGAGAAATTAAAATACTTAATGAAGATGGATAACAACCTAGATCTAATATACATCCGCCTGCTAATGATTTATTAAATAATCTATTTTTTTTATTAAATTTAATTTTTTTAAAACCAAATATATTTCTTTTTTCAATCAAATTAATACCAAAATAAGACTCCATGGAAAGAAGTTCTCCAATTTCATTATTTTTAATTAAAGAAATAATTTTTGATGTTTGAGGATGATAACGGTACATAAAACCCTCGGTAAAAAAAATTTTCTTACTGTTTAATATTTCATTGATTTTTTTTATATCTTTTAATGAAGATGTGGCAGGGTTTTCAGTTAAAATTTTTTTATTATTATTTAGACATTTAATTATCCATTCAAAGTGGAGATTGTGCGGTAAAGCTATGTATATAATATCAATATTTTCGCAGGATATAAGATCATCATAGTTTGAAAAACAATACTTTTGACTTAACTTAAATTTTTCTTTGAATTCTTTTAAATTATCAGGCGTTTTACTTGCTACACCCAAAAGATTAGCATTTTTTACGTCTAAAAATCCTGCAGCAAAATCTCTAGCAATTCTTCCAAGACCAATTATTCCCCAATTTATCATTTAGAAATCTATCCATTTTTTATATTTTTCTTTATTTATTTCTAGATAATCAGGTAATATTTTTAAGTCTACTTTTTTTAATTCTTGATCAAACTCCCATTTTTTAAGATTCTCTTTATCAGCAAAGTGATTATAAAAAACTTTTTTCTCAAATATCTTTTTTTTTATATCCTCTAAAGTGATACCACTCACATCAAATTCATCGTGATGTCCAAAATTTTTCATTTTTTCATATATTTCCTGAGGTGATTTAATGTTAGTGAAATGCCATCCTCCATCATTCACTATTTCAACATTTGTATTTTTTAGTTTTGAAAAATAAGTATCAACCCTCCAGAAAGGATATTTTTTATTTTTAATATTTTTCAACCAAGCAAAAGACTTAAGATTTTTTTTCTTACATGCTCTGGAGCCAAACCAGGGTATGGATTCATATAAAAGATTAAATTTATAATAAAAAAATAATTGTTTAAAAATTATTATTTTTTTTTTTGAATTTTTAAAAGTAGAAGAATTTAAATTTGGAATTTCATCATTATCACTTAGAATAATTAGATCCTCATCATTTGCTTCTTTAATTCCATATTTCATAAAATTATAAGAAAGCTCAATCCTTTTTAAACTATTTAATCTCTTTAAATAAGGGGGACTTTTAGCTGAAATAATATGAAGATCATCTGGCTCATAATCAATAACTTTATAAATAATTTTATCTTTAAATTTAGGAAAGTTGTTTATATTGAAATTTAGCTTTTTTTTATTACCACTATGAGAAAAAGTCGACTCTATTACAATAAATTTATGAACATTTTCGTCTAAAATATTAAATCTTAGATCAAGCATCATGTCCTCAGAATAGTAAGTAGTGCAATCGTATATTTTCATTTTAAAAATTTATTTTTAAAAAGCTATTATTTAACTATTTTTATATTAGCGACATAAAATGCAAGAACAAAATATTGTAATAGAGCGTATAATGCAATTGGAGTAACATAAGCAATATCGCTAAATATCTGTGCGCTGACTATAAAGCCCATAGCACCATTTTGTAATAAACATTCAACAGTAATAGATCTTTGAGAATCAATTCCGTCTACAAAAAACTTAGTAAAGATTACTGAAACAAATAATACAAAAAATAAAATTATCGGAGCAATAACACCTACATATTCAAAGTAACCACCAAGATTCATTCTTTCTTGATAAACGGCAATGGATATTATTAGCAAAAAAAGTAACATTGAAATTTTATCGAATAATAAAACAATCCTTTGTTTAAAAAAGTTAAAATAACGATTTGTTAAAATCCCAAGGATAGTTGGAATAGAAATAATGATAAAAATTTGAAGACTTACTTTCTTTATATCAAAATTTTCAATTGGTTTATGCATTACAAGCTCAAAAAGGACTGTCATTCCAATTGGAATTGTTATCATGCAAAGCAAACTACAAATTGTTGTTATTGCAATTGATAGTGAAACATCTCCATCTACCAGTCTTGTAGCATAATTCGACATTGTGGCCGAAGGCAATAATAAAAGTAACAATATTCCAATTTTTAATTCGTCAGGCATTGGATAAAAGCTGACAATTAATAAACCAATTATAGGAAGAAAAATTAATTGACAAATTAAACCAGCTATTAAATTTTTAGGGCTTTTCAACAACTCGTAAAAATTAATGAAAGTTAATTTTAGACCCAAAGAATACATTATAAAAAATATTGCGGTAGGTCCTACAAGTTTTACAAATTCCATATTTTATTCAAGATTAGTTGAATGTTTATATTTCATAAACTAAATTAAATCGATATAAAAAAAAGTTATGAAAATATTAGTTTTAATTACGTTTATTATAATTTTTTCAAATCAATCTGCTTACTCTGAAAATGTTAAAGTTGTTGATGGGGATACTATTAAAATTGGAGATGAAAAAATTAGATTTTCAGGAATTGATGCTCCTGAAATTAATCAAGATTGTATTCAAAATGGAGAAAAAATATCTTGTGGTAAATTAGTTAAAGATGTCTTAATTAAAAAAATAGGTGATGAAATACCTAAGTGTACAATTGAAGGAAAAGATTTTTACAAAAGAACTTTAGCTGAATGTTTTGTTAATAATGAAAGTCTCTCTAGTTATTTAGTGAGAAATGGCTATGCATTTGCATATAGAAAATATTCAAAAAAGTTTATTGAGGATGAGAATTTTGCGAAAAAAAATAAACTTGGTCTATGGTCAATGAAATTTAAATATCCTTGGGAATTCCGAAAATTATAAAGAGGCTATAATTCCTGTAATAACTATTACCGAGCTTATAAGACCAAAAAAAACTAAATTTTCTTTTTTTTGTTTTCTCTCTTCTTCTCTTACTCTAGACATCAAATTATTTATATCAACTCGGTTTGACTGTTTAGATGGAGATTTAGAAACTATATCTATATCAGATGGGGTCTTAATAGTTTGCTCAGTTTCTAAAATTCGTTCTCCGCTCATAATTGATTTAATCACGAATTTTTAATCCTAACAAGGAAAACGTTAACCAAATTGGGTTTGACCCAAAATGGATTGTGTCCAGAATGGGTTTGTTGTATATATGTTGAAATTTATGAGAGTAGACATACCAAGTATATCAAACCAGTTGAATGAGGACCAAGTTTTTCAAATAATAAATAAAAACTTTTCACAACTTAACAATATTTGGTTTAAGTTTCAAATGGAGTGGCTTAAAGGAACTTATTCATCATTTAATGACCATGATAAGTATTTAATTATAATATATCTAGTTCAAAAAACGATGAACTTTTTTTCAAGTAGTTTTGTTGTTCTAGATTATGAAAGTTATTATTTAAAAAATAAAATTGAAATCTCAAACTTCAATATAATTAATATTTCTAAAGATCTTCTAATTACAAAAGAAACAGCTAGAAGAAAAGTTTTAGAACTAGAAAAAATAGGTGTTTTAAAAAGAGATAAAAAGAAAATAATTTTAGATAGAAGTAAATTAGATTTTCAAAAAACTGGAAGATCAATAGGTAGTATTTCTAATTTTTTATCTAAACTAACAGAAGCTATTGCTAAAAATGGTTGCCTTGATAAAAAATATTCTAAAGACTTAATCGAAAGTTATATAAAAAAAAACTTTACACATTGTTGGAAGTTATTTTATGAAATGCAAATACCTCTGGTATTAGGTTGGAAAAAGTCTTTTGGTGATTTTGAAACTTGGCACATTTGGGCAATTATAGTAACACAAAATAGTTTTAAAAATTCAAAAGCAATGGGTTCATTAGTAAGTCGGGAGAAATATATAGATGAATTATTTAAAGAAGGAGTTGGTATTAATGCAATGTCAGTATCTGAATTATCTGGAATACCGAGAGCTACAGTTGTAAGAAAAATAAATAATCTTTTAAAAAAAAAAATTAATTTTAATTGATGAAAAAAAACTTTATCATCCTGGAAAAATTGATATAAAAAAATATTCGGATATTAATAAAAAAGCAATGGAACTATTATCAACGTTTACTTGCAAATTAATTAATTTAATTCAATTAAATAAACTAAAATAATTTAAAATTTTTATCTTTAAGAGGTTTAAGCTCAACATTAACTGGATATTTTTGTTTTTCAACTTCAACAAATAAATTTTTTTTTGATAGCTCCTCAATAGAATTTCCAGAATTTACATATCCAAAGGACAAATTTTTCTTAAAATTGAATGAATAATTTCCTGAGGTAGTTCTTCCAATTATTTTATCTTCCAAATAAATAGGTTCATCATGTAATAATAGTGGTTCACCAGGTTTGGAGTTTTTAAACGACAACATTACAAATTTTTTAGAAGGTTTTTTCTCTTTAATTTTTAATAAAGAATCTTTCCCAATAAAATCTATATTCTTTTTGTAACTTGCTGCGAAGTTTAATCCAGCTTGATACTGATTTTCCTCTGGAGAAATATCATGACCCCAATGTAAAAATCCACTTTCCATTCTCATAATATCCATAGCATGCATTCCACAATTAGAAATTTTATACTTAGCTCCATTTTCAATAATTAAATTATAAATTTTTTTCGCATCTTTTATTTCTATATATAATTCAAAACCTTGTTCTCCAACATATGATAATCTTTGGGCCCATATTTTTATATCTTCAATATTAATGTATTTTGAGGTAGCAAATTTAAAATTTTGATTTGAAAAATCATCTTTTGATAAATCCTCCATTAAATTTCTGCTTTTAGGACCAAATACTCCAAGCACACAGTAATTATCTGTTACATCATTTATTTTTAGATTTTTTGGCAAGTATTTATTAATATGAAATTTATCTCTCTCTCTTGTTGCTGCAGAGCTTATAATTCTGAAATGATTTTTTTCTAGGCAAACTATTGTTAAATCGGCCTCAATTCCTCCGTCAGGATTTAACATTTGTGTATAAGTGCATTTACCAATTTCATTTTTAATATTAGCTGTACAAAGTTTTTGTAATTCTTCATGTGCAATTTCCCCTTTTAATTCAAATTTAGAGAAAGGAGTTAAATCAAATAGTCCTATATTTTGTGTGGTATTTTTTGTTTCAAATTCTGCTGATGGAAACCAGTTTTGATAATTATAACTATACTCATATTCAGGTTTATTATTTTCCAGGGCAAACCACATTGCTCTCTCGTAACCACCTGACACACCAAAGCAAGCACCGGCTTTTTTTAATTCCTCGTGGTATGGTGTAGTCATTATATTTCTCGATGTCTTATGTTGTTTGAATGGCCAGTGCATTCCATATAAATCACCTAAAGTCTCTGTAATCCTATTTTTAATAAAATCTAATCCTGAATGAAATTTTTGAAATCTTTTAATGTCATAATTAAAAATATCCTCATTAATGTGTCCGTTCATTAACCATTCAGCAGTTACTTTGCCAACTCCTCCTCCGCTTCCAATTCCGATACTATTTAATCCTGTACATACAAAAAAATTCTTTATTTCTGGGACTTCCCCAAGCAAAGTATTTGTATCAGGAGTAAAAGATTCTGGGCCAGCAAAAAATTTTCTGATGCCAGTTGTTTCTAATATGGGAAATCTTTTTACAGCAGCTTCTAAATAAGGTTCAAAATGCTCAAAATTTTCTGGAAATTCTCCAAATGAAAAATCATCTGGAACTTTGTTAGTTTTTTGAAAAGCTGGAATTGATTTTCCTTCAAATATTCCTACAAGAAGTTTTCCAGCATCCTCCTTAATATACAAACTATTATCAAAATCTCTTATTGTTGGTAAAATCTTTGGAAGTTTTTCAATTGGTTCAGTAATAATATAAAAATGTTCTGCAGGATAGAGAGGTATACTAACGCCTGCCTGCTCTCCAATTTGCCTTGACCACATTCCTGTAGCTAATACTATATATTCACATTCAATTTCTTGGTCGTTAACTCTTACTCCAGCTATCTTTCCATTTTTAGTTAGTATTTTCTCCACAGGGGTTTTTTCAAAAATTTTAGCACCTTCTAATTTGGCGGCTTTTGCAAGCATATTTGTTACACCAACTGGATCTGCTGCTCCATCTCCTGGCATCAGAATTCCTCCTAAAATATTTTCTTCATTAATTATTGGAAAATCTTTTTTAATTTCATTTTTTTCTAAAATTTTAACATCCACATCATATAATTGTGCTGTTGTCGCCTGTCTCTTAAGTTCTTGCCACCTTCCTTCATTTTCAGCAATTGATAATGCTCCATTTAATTTTAATCCTGCTGAGTGATCAACTTTTTTTTCTAATTCTTTGTAGAGGTCTAATGTATATTTACGAATTTTAGTAACTGAAGCTGTTGGACCTAATTGGCTTACCAAACCTGCTGCATGCCAAGTTGTACCAGAGGTAAGTTGATCTCTTTCAAATAAAACAATATCTTTCCATCCAAATTTAGCAATATGATATGCGCATGAACAACCTACTACTCCACCACCTATTACAACAACTTTACAACTTGAGGGTATTTTTTTATTCATAATAATATTTATTTTTTTTCATATAAAGAAACATTGACTAAAAAAAACGACTTATCAATTATTTTATTATATTTTTGGTCAATATCCGGTGAACTACAATTAAAATCATTTATGGGATAATAACATAAAAACCAAAGTTGTTTATCGTTATTTGACTCATTAAAGTCTAAAAAATTTAAATTTTGATAATTGGAGTAATTAATTTTTTTAAAGTAATTAAGAAGCCATTGATGATCTATTTTACTCTTAGTCAGTAACTTTATTTTTGCTTCATTAGAGGACGATATTAAAGATAATGATTTATCAAATTCAGGCTTAGAGTTAGATCTTTCAAATATTTCTAAATAATTATTACTAAAAGTAGTTAAAACGATCAAAATGATTATAAAATTTCTAGTTTTGTTTGGTTGTTTAAAAGTAAATATAGATATTAATAAAATTATAGGGATTAAAACAAAAATAATATATCTATCAATTAGTATAGGTATTTTAATAAGTCCATACATCAGAGGAAAAAAATAAGACGAAATTAAAAGGATAAATAATAGTTGGAAAGATGAATTTTTTTTAAAAATATTTTTTCTATTTTTTAAAATTAAATAAATCATAATGAATAGAAATAAATAACCCATTATTTTTGATCCAAAAAATCTTGGAAAAAAGAATGATATAAAGAAATTTAAATTTACTTGAGAAATCCAAAACTTATTTGTTGATAAATTTTCTTTTAAAGACGGGAACATTAATATTAAAAAAAAAGATCCCACTAAAACAAAATTTATTAAAAATATATTAAATTTTCTTCTCTTATCAAAAAAATTCAATGTAAATAAAAATTGTGAAAGTATAACTATTCCAAAAAATATATTATTTACTAAGCCTATTAAATTAATCAAAAAATAGAAGAAATAAATCAAAATAAAATTTTTTGAAATTTTTTTTTCAAACTTAATTAAAAAAATAAAAGTAATAAAACTTAAAATTGCAATAAGAAAAATAAAAGAATAAGCTCTCACTTCTTGAGAGTAACTAATTAAGTGCCAACAATGTGAAGCGATGAATGCTGTTAATAAATAACTTTTACTTTTATCAATTTGGTATGATAAATAAGCTAACAATGGAACTGATATAGATCCAATGAAAGCTGTTAAATATCTTCCATTTTCTGGATAATATCCAACTAATTTATAAAAATATTTTAGAACAAAATCAAAAAATATATTTTGACCTTGACCAAGTTCTGGTCCTAAATTTCTCTTAAGAGTTTCGTTAAAATTAATTGAAGGATCCGAAATCCAAAAGCCAAAATATTCATCAAACCAATAATCTTCATAGTTTAATTGATAAAATCTGTAAAATGCTCCTAAAAAAATAATTGATATTAAAATTAAAGAATTTTTATTTATTTTATTTAGCATTTTTTAAATATCGCTATTTGCAATTATTCTCTCATAAAATAACCTTAAATTTATACCCATATTCAAAAAAGGCTGAGGAGGCAACCAAGATGGTTTTTTTTTATCTTTTATAATTGAAATTTCCTCTGAAAATTGATTGCTAGACATAAAAGCTATTTGTTCTCCAAATAAAGTGCCAACTCCTATACCTGATCCATTGTAGCAACCCGCAACAAATATATTGTCATCTATTTTTTCAAAAATTTGAGAACCATTGCCACTTCTACAAACTACTCCCGACCATGTTGATTTAATTATATTTTTAGGAAAAGAAGGAAATCTTTTTTTTAAACCGAAATAATGTAACAAGGCTCTTTTATTTAAATCTAAACCATTCATAAAACTAGGATTTTTAAGCTCGGCAGTATTCCTTATTAAAATTTTTCTATCTTTAGTCATTCTAATTGTTGCGCCCATAGGCCTAATCGGCAAAACCCCCCACTCTTTTGGTCTTCCTATAGCTTCAAATTCTTCATCATTTAATCTTCTTGTCATACTCGCTGTCAAAGTAAGTGGAAAATTATATCTTTTTTTAATTCCAAGTTGGCTCAAGAATCCATTTGTACAAAATATAATTTTTTTTGTTTTAATATTAAAATTTTTAAAACTACAATCAATGCTATTATTAAATTTTTTCCAATTTAACATTAAAGTATTTTCATATAATTTTACATTTTCAGGCAGTGCTTTAATCATTGATAAAATTAGTTTTGCGGGATTTAATAATATTCCACCGTTTGTATAAACTGCAATTTTGTAAAAGTTTGTACCCAATTTAGCTTTAAGTTCATTTTGATATAGAATATTATTTTTATAATTCAGTTTAGTTAATATATTGCTAAATTCATTTGCTTTTCTTTCGTCCTTCAATTTTGATGAAGCAAAATATTTTCCGCATTCATTCCAATCACAATCAACCTGGTAATCTTTAATAAATTTTTTAACAGTTTTGATTCCAAGATTATACAATTGAACTTTTTTTTTATAATTCTTTAAGTTTCTTTCTGATGTAAAACCATCATTAAGAGTTGTGTCAACTAAATAGCCAGAATTTCTACTGCTTGCACCTTCTCCAGCTCTTTGTGCGTCAACCAAGACAATATTTTTATTTTTTTCTATTTCAGATAGTTTTCTTGCAGCTGATAAACCAGTTAATCCAGCACCAACAATTAAGTAGTCACATTTTAAATTTTTATTTAGAGTCTTTAATTTTGATTTTCTGTTATTATAATCTATCCAACCACAGGAAGTATCATTAATAATTTCCATAATTTTTAAAGTTGGAAATTTATTTACAACATTTGTAAACCTACACCAGTTTTTGGATAAGTATAGAGATTGTAATTTGCCGTCAATTCTTCACCTGATTTTATATCTTTTATAGAAACCATAAACATATATTTTGCGTCACTTTTTTCATTTAAATTATAAAACATGTTTTCTCTATCGTTTTTTCCATCTTTTAATTTTTTTGCATTAGCATTTGGATCAACTGCATCACCAAATTTTAACTTCGGCAAAACATCTGAGACCATTCTTATAACAGTTGGATCGTTAGAATGATTATAAAAACCACCTAGTGGCGTTCTTATATATTTATTTTCAAATTGTTCATCTCTAATATGAGTCACTCCAATAAATGTATTTTTTTTAATGTCTATTGTAGCAAACAAGCCTAAACCTTCTATTGGAGATGTTTTGATGGTTAATCCGTCTGGTAATGGTCTATACATTATAATATCGCTTCCTTTGGAGATAAAAATTTGTGACCAAAAGTATCGGCAACTGCTTTGTAAGTGACGTTTCCCTTATGAACATTTAATCCAGCAAGAAAATTCGGATCGTTAGTTAAAGCTTTTTTGTAACCGTCTTTTGCTAATTTAGATAAAAATGGCAATGTTGCTTTATTCAACGCCAAAGTCGAAGTTCTTGGTACCCCACCAGGCATATTAGCAACACAATAATGAACTATATCATCAACTATATAGGTTGGGTCTGCATGTGTAGTTGGTTTACTAGTTTCAACGCATCCTCCTTGATCAATTGCTACATCAACTATTACAGAACCTCTTTTCATTCCTTTTAACATTTTTTTAGTTACTAATTTTGGAGCTTCAGCTCCTGGAATTAAAACACCTCCAACTAACAAGTCACATTCAGAAATTAGTTTTTCTAAATCAACTTTATCGCTATGTTGTGGTATTATCTTATCACCAAACATCTGAGTTAATTGTTTTAATCTTGTCTCAGATTTATCTACAATATGAACTTTTGCTTGCAAACCTGTGGCTATAATTGCCGCATTC
>MDSW01139951.1_pt1 | contig 17742 bp, 12 predicted proteins | sample 811171 | NCBI WGS metagenome assembly MDSW01 (sample SAMN05326641, study PRJNA326480) | marine metagenome | isolation source: seawater | place: Atlantic Ocean: North West | collected 2012
AAAATGACCCTCTAAAAGAGCATTAGTCTTTTTTAAAATATTTAAGGATTTTTTGAGTGAAAGCATTTCTTTTATCTTCGTGTCTAATTATCTTAAATTTTATACCTTTTTGTTTTAACTCCGCAATAAAATTAGTAAAATTTTTTAAATCTCTGATGATTAGCTGAAATTTAAAGTTAATATAATTTGGATTTTTGCCAGCCATTTCTAAATTGGAGATATTCAATTTATGATCACCAATTAGTGAACTAATACTACCTAACTGTCCAGGTTTATCAGGTAAAGAAATCCATAAAGTAGTATTATATTTTTTCAACTTAAGTTCTTTTTCTTCACCCTTTTCATGCCAATATCTTCTTATAGCAGCTCTTGCTTTTCCTGTTTTTGTTACTGGAATCCAGTGTAATGATGGTGAATGACTTTTGGAGGTAATGATATTCACTCTATCTCCATTTCTTAAAATTGTTTGTAGTTCACTTTTGTTACCATTAATTTCACATCCAACTGCAGTATTTCCGATATTTGTATGTACCGCATATGCAAAGTCAATTGGAGTGGCATTTTTAGGGAGCTTTATTACTGAACCTTTTGGTGTAAAACAAAATACATTTTCCTGAAACATTTGAAGTTTTGTATATTCATAAGAGTGCTCTGGATTTTCATTTTTTTCAATAATTTCAACTAAATCTTTTAACCAATCATATTCTTTCCATTGAAGTGTATTTAATTTTTCTGATGATTTGTATTTCCAATGAGACGCTATACCTCTTTCAGCAAAGTCATGCATATCAGATGTGCGTATTTGAATTTCAATTGGTTTTTTATATGATCCAATCACAGATGTATGAAGTGATTTATAACCATTTATTTTTGGTGAGGAAATATAATCTTTAAATTTTCCAGGAATGCAATTCCATTTTTTATGTAAAATTCCTAAGGCCTGATAACAATCGTCTATATTTTTAACAATAATTCTAAATCCAATAATGTCTGTTATTTGATCCAATGATACTCTTTTTTTTTGAAGTTTTCTCCAAATCGAAAAAGGTGTTTTTTCTCTTCCATAAATTGATGCATCTATTTTATTTTCAATTAAAAGAGCTTTTACCTCTTTTGATAAACTTTCAAATATATCTTCTTTATCTTTTTTAATTTCATCCAATCTTGTTTGAATTAGTTTTCTTGCATCAAGATTAAGTATTTCAAAAGACAAATCTTCTAATTCATCTCTTATTCGATGCATTCCCATTCTATCTGCCAAAGGTGCATAAATTTCCATTGTTTCTTGCGAAATTCTTTTTCTTTTATCTTCTTTTTTAATTGATTTTATTGTTCTCATATTGTGCAGTCTATCTGCTAATTTAACAAGTAATACTCTAATATCTTTTGATGTTGCTAAAATTAGTTTTCTAAAATTTTCAGCTTTTGAATTTGCTACTGCAGTATTTTCAAATACAGATATTTTAGTTACTCCCTCCACTAACTCTGCCACTTCTTCACCAAATTCACCCTTAATAGTTTCATAAGTTGCAAATGTATCCTCAATAGTGTCATGAAGTAATCCAGTTGCTATGGTTGCTGAATCTAATTTTAACTCCGTAAGTATGTTTGCAACTTCAATAGGATGAACTGAATAGGGATCTCCTGATGCTCTTTTTTGACTGCTATGTGCTTTAACAGCAAAATCATAAGCTTTATTTAATCGGTCTAAATTTACAAATTTATTATAGCTTTTTACTTTGCTAATTAAATCATTAGAATTGAGCATTATTTCAATATAGCATTAATTTATAAAATTTTAATAGATGTAATATCCTTATTTGGTAAGGAAAAAATTAATTTCTTGATACTTTCATTTGTTTTTGGATGTGCGTATTTGGGAGCTATCTCAAATAAAGGTATTAGAACAAAATTTCTCTTAGACATTCTTTTGTGTGGTATTGTAATTTCACCAGACAAAATTTTACTTCCATGTGATATTATGTCAATATCACATGTTCGAGGAGAGTTTTTTAATTTTTTTTTTCTTCCAAGTCTATTTTCAACTGATTTAGAAATTTCTAAGAATTTTTTTGGTGATATTTTTGTATTTGATTGAATTACTATATTCAAGAATTTTGGTTCATTTGGATCTGGCCAAGATAGAGTTTCATAATAACTTGATGATTTTAATATATTTATTCCATTTAATTTTAAAAAATATTTCGCTTTTTCAATATTTCTAATTCTATTTCCTAAATTTGATCCTATTCCAATATAAAGCATTCAACTTGATTTTCTTATGTATCGAGCTTTATCTCGATTCCAATCTCTATCTTTTTTAACAACTCTTTTATCATATTTTTTCTTTCCCTTTGCTACAGCAATTTCAACTTTAGCCCTCCCTTTTTTGAAATACATTTTTGTCGGAACAATTGTCAATCCATCTCTTTGCATTTTACCAATCAACTTATTTATTTCTTTTTTATTAAGTAATAATTTTCTTTCGTCCATTGGATTATGATTTGAGTTACTGGCCTGTTTATACTTAGCTATATGAGAATTTATTAAAATTATCTCACCATTTTTTTCTACCGCATAAGAATCAGCTATATTTACTCTGCCATCTCTAACAGATTTTATTTCTGATCCTTTAAGAACAATTCCAGCCTCAATAAGATCCTCAAAAAAATAATTAAAATTTGCTTTTCTATTTAAAGAAATAATTTTCAAACCATAATTGGTTTTTTTTTTCATTAAACTAACTTAGCAGATTCCAATGCTTTATTTATTATATCTTTGGTATTATTAGTTACTTTAACTAAAGGTAATCTAACTGCGTCATCACACAAACCTAATTTTTTAGCTGCATATTTGACTGGACTGGGGTTACTTTCAACAAACATCGCATGATGTAACGGTTGTAATATTTTGTTTAGTCTTTCTGCTTCATCTTTATTAGCATTTTTATTTTTTAAATTAGAAAAATTTTGAAAATCTGAACAAATTTTAGGGGCAATATTAGCAGTAACACTTATAGCTCCTTCACCACCTCTTTTATTAAACTCTAATGCATTATCGTCATTTCCTGTTAATTGTAAAAAATCTTTTCCTAATTTTTTTAATGTTTCATCAACTCTATTTAAATCTCCTGTAGCATCTTTTACACCAATAATATTTTTTAATTCATATAATCTAGCCATTGTATCAACCGACATATCAATTACAGACCTTCCTGGTATATTATAAATTATAATAGGAATTCCACACTTATCATTTATAGCTTTGTAATGTTGAAATAATCCTTCTTGAGTAGGTTTATTATAATATGGGGTTACAACTAAAGCACCACTAGCTCCAATTTTCTCTGCATGGCTAGTCAATGAAATAGCCTCCTCAGTAGAATTTGAACCTGTTCCAGCAAAAACAGGTAATTTTCCATTACTTTCTTTGACACATAACTCAATTACTCTTTCATGCTCTGTATGGCTTAAGGTCGGAGATTCACCTGTTGTTCCTGCTGGAACTAATCCGTTAGTTCCATTATTAATATGAAAATGTATCAACTTGATGTAAGTCTCATCATCAAGTTTATCATTTTTGAAGGGCGTAATTAAAGCAACATTTGATCCTTTAAACATAAATACTTATAACATAAATTATCGATTCATATACTAAAGATTATGTTTAAAAAGTTAATAATAATTATCTGCTTACTTTTACTATCAAACATAAAATACAGTATTGTTGCTTCAGAAGTAAATAATCTTGTACCATTAAAAAAACCTAAATTAACCACACAGGAACTAGAAAAGAAGGTTCTAATAAATATTTTAAAACCACTTCCAAAACCAATATCAAAAAAGATAGAGAAAAAATCAACAGAATTTACAGAAGTTGAGACTACAAAAACTAGATTAATATTGCCAAAAAAGAAACCATTAATTGCAGGCACAAAAACAAAAATTACTAAATCAAATTTTTATAGCAAAAAAGATTTTAGTATTGCAAAAAAAGCAATAGCTGAAATGAAAAAATCTAATTGGAGTGAGGCAACAAAAATCGCTAAAAAAGCTAAAGATAAATCCATTTACAACTTTATACAATGGAGACATCTGCTAACAAAAGGCAATAAAGCTTCATATTATGATTACAAAACATTTATAGACACAAATAAAGATTACCCTAGAATTAATAGAATTAGATATCTAGCGGAACACAAGCTTTCAACTAAATCTATATCTCCAAAAAAAATTATTGATTGGTTTGATTCAAATGAACCATTGAGTGGTTTTGGAAAAATGATTTTAGGTGAAAGTTTTATTTCAAGTGGAAATAATCAAAAAGGCGTTCTTTTAATTAAAGAAGGATGGATTACAGCAGAATTAAGTAAGTCTGAACTGAGATTCTATCGAAAAAAATATAAAAAATATCTTAACGCTGACGATTATATTAAAAGAGCAGATTATCTTGCTTGGAACAATAAATATTGGGACTTAAAAAGACTACTAAGATATTTACCCAAAGATTATGAGTTATTATACACAGCTAGACAATTATTAATGAGCAAATCATACGGTGTGGATAATGCAATATCAAAAGTACCCTCAAAATTTAAAAATGATGCAGGATTAAATTATGATAGGCTAAAATGGAGAAGAAAAAGAGGTAGGGTTGATAGTTCTGTTGAAATTTTATCAAAAATTAAAAATACAAAAGATTATTTAGTACGTCCTGATAAATGGTGGATTGAAAGAGAAATTATTTCACGATCTCTGATTTATAAAAAAAGATATGAACTAGCCTATAAAATATCAAGCAACCATGCTTTAACAGATGGTCCTGAGTATGCTGCTGCAGAATGGATGAGTGGATGGATAGCGTTAAGCTTTTTAGAAGATCCATTACTAGCAAAAGATCATTTTGAAAATTTCTATAACAACGTTGGATATCCTATTAGTACATCGAGAGGAGCTTATTGGTTGGCTAAAACTTATAAAAAACTTGGTAAACAGGACTTAGCTATAGAATGGTTTGAAAAATCTGCAAAATTTTTGACAACTTATTACGGTCAATTATCATTTATGGAACTTTATCCTAATAAAACTTTTGAATTATCAAAAGATATGGAGGTATCAAAAGATTATAAAGATCTTTTTTTAAAAAAAGAACTTGTAAAAACTGTTTATCTCTTAGACGAACTTGAAGAAGATAAATATACAAAACACATTCTTAGACACTTAGCTAAAGACAATATAAATAATGGAAGTGAAATATTGGCTGCTGAGTTAGCTACAAACATAGATAGATTTGATTTTGCAATACAAATATCAAAAATTGCATCCTATGAAAAAAGATTTCATAACAAATTCAATTATCCAATAATTAGTACTCCAAAATATATAAATGGTAGAAAAATTCCTGATAGTGCATTTATTTTATCGATCATTAGACAGGAAAGTGAATTTGATTTGACTGCTAATAGTCATGCTGGTGCAAAAGGTTTAATGCAATTAATGCCTTACACTGCAAAATTGGTAGCTAAGCAAGCCAATCTACCTTACTCAAAATCAAGACTTACTAGTGATGCTGAATATAATATTAATTTAGGATCCCATTATATTGCAGGTTTAATTCTTGAATATGAGGGAGCATATCCATTTGCTATAGCAGCTTATAATGCTGGTCCAAAAAGAGTTAGATATTGGAAAAAAATTAATAAAAATCCTCAAAAAAAACAAATTGATTATGTCGACTGGATTGAATTAATTAAATTTAAAGAAACAAGAAATTATGTGCAGAGAGTTTTAGAAAATTATAATGTATATAGATATATCCTTGAACAAAGACCTATTAAAATGGTTAATTTTTTTAAAAACAAACCGTTATTTTAATTATTTTTAATTATAATTTGTATTGTCATTAAAAGGGATGATCAATCTAAAATTTTTATCAGTAATAGAAATAATTTTTTCATCAGGTATATGCCAAGTATTTAAATAAAAATTATTTATGTATTCACTATTTTTCAAATAATCATAGTTAACGTAATCAAAAGAGATATCTGTAAATAATCCACTTTTTGAAATTTTTTCTAATAACATATCTGAAAATTGACAGCTATTTGTATTAAAATATTTTTTTTCTTTTTCTTCAAGACATTTAGTATGAATATCATTAGGAATATAAAATGATAATGGAATATTTAATAAACTAATATTTGAAATACATTCATTTAATTCAGTAATTTTCTCTATAATTTTAGAGGGGAATTCTACAAAAAGATTAATATTATTATCTTCATATTTCAAATTTTGTAAGATTTTAGATAATTTATTACATTGATCTATATCTTTAACATTTTTAACATCAAGCCATAAAGTATTTTGTTTTGCATCCTGAACTTTAATTAAATCTTTAAGTTTTAAAGATGTTGAAAGATCTTTGGAATGAGCAACATCTAAGTAATCATCATTAATAAGAACATCAATTTCCATGCAATTTAAAATTGCATTAAAACGAATAAATCTTGCAATACTATTTGTCCTGTGGCTACAAATTTCCGACTTACTTCCTGTTTGATCTAAATAATATTTAATATTTGCGAAAGATGTGCCCCTATCAGTATTATCAATGATGTTCATATTGTTTTTTATTGGATAATTCAATTGAACTGCGCCCAGTGAATTAAGTTGATTTCTGATGATATGATAGTCTTGAAAACAATTTCCATCACCAAAATTACATAATGAGATTTTATTTAATTCATAATTTTCATCAAAAATCTTTATCCCAAAAATTTCCATTATAAGACTTGGAAAATTACTTAAAAGATCTCTAGATTTATTTAATGATCTCTTTTTAAGTTTATCAAACAAGTCTTGATATCTTAATTTTGCTTGTTTATTGAAAAAAATTATAAATGGTACTGATGACATTTCCCATATATACCTAGAGGAGTCATGAGCTCGACCTGTCAGAGGACTTTCGCCATGATCTGAGGTATAAATAAAAATTATTGGTTTATTTAGATCATTAATTTCTTCCAATGAGAAAGTAATATTATCAGACACATAATGCATTGCAGAGTCATAATCCTCTAAAAATTCTTTTTGATTTTTTTTGAATTTTTTTCCAAAAATTGCTTCATTATTGAATCTAGAGTAAAAATTATCAACTTTTTGGTGATAACTCTTTGGGATATTTTTCTTATAATTTCCATGACCTGCATAACTATGAAAAACATAGAAATTTTTATTGATAGTATCTTTCTTAATTTCCTTTATTAAAGAAACTAGAAATTCATGATCATATGGCTTGTCAATATTAATATTGTTTGCATTTCCTAGATTATATTTAGAACTATAAATTTTTTTGTTTGCATTTTTGAAAATAATTGAAGATGCAGAATTCCAAGACCCTGATTTTGCTTGTGAGCTATATAATTTAGTATTAATTGATTTAGATTCTAAAATATCAGTTAAAGTAAATCTTTTATATTCAGATGCTATTTTTATTTTGTTGTCATCGTTATTTTCATCTTTAATAGTTAATGTATCTAATAATGAAGGTGAGGTATGAGTGTGTGTAGAATAAATATTGTCAAAAATTATTAAAGAATTTTGATTGTTAAATTTTTCTAGTTTTTTGTTTGTAGCTCTAAAATAATCATACAAACTCCAATGTAATCTTGATGTAGCTTCGCCAATGTAAAAAAATACAGATAAATTTTTTGGTTGATCTTGCTGTATAATTAATGAATTAAGATTATAATTGATATTTTTTAATTGGTTTTCATTTTCAATAACTGATGAATTATAAAGATTAAATACTTTATGTAAATTTAATGAGGTTGGAATTATTAATAACCCAATGATAATTGAATAATTAATTTTTAGGAAATTAAAAAATTTTATTTTTTTTGATAAAATATAAAAAATTAAAATTAAAGATATATATGAGACAACAATTGCAGTCCAAAGAATATAGTGCTTATTAGTCCAACCTGCAAAAAAATTGAGAGTTTTGATATAAAAATAAACCTCAGCAAAATCTAATTTTTGAAATTCTGAAAATGCATCAGATCCTAAATTTGGTATTAATTTAACTAATGGAAAAAGCAGACTAAATATTATGAATAAAATTATTCCTAAATAAGTTAATTTTACCTTTTTAAAAAATACTCCAATGAAAAAAATTTGAATTGAACCAATTACTGGTAATAAATAATATGAGTCAATTTTTGCAAAATATATCGCTTTTTCAAATAATTGACTGATTTCAATTAAATAACTTATCATTAAAATGAATCATTTTTTATAGATATTTATAAATGATATTTATAAATATCACTTTATTAATTCTAATATTTCATTTAAAGAACTTATCGACTTTTCAGTTTCATAAGATCTTTTATTCTTTAAAATTTTTTTAGCAGTATTAACCATTGAGAAATAAGAAGATCTTAATAAATGATTAGCATATATAACAATACTAAATCCATTTATAATAAGTTCTTTTTCGTAAGTTTTTGAGTACGTAGATGGTACTGCAACAAGAGGTCTCGCAAATTTAGTTTTAAGAAATTTTTTAGAAAATTCGAAAATCTGTTTTGGACTTTTTTCTTTGGAATGTATCATAATACAATCTGTTCCAGCCTTACTATAAGCTATTGCACGTTTTAAAGCATCGTTTACACTTTTACCTAAAATTAAACTTTCAATTCTTGATATAACAAAAAAATCATCACTTAAGGTCGAGTTTTTTGCTTTAATAATTTTTTTACAAAAACTTCTAATACTATCTTGCCTAACATTTTTTTGATCAGAAAATAGTGAATTTTTTTTTAAACCAACTTTATCTTCCATAATTAGAGCTGAGACTCCAGCTCTCTCAAGTTTTTTAACTACATTTGGTAGATGTTCAATTTGACCACCATTATCAATATCAAAAATTAATGGTTTTGTGGTTACATTAAAGATATCATTTACACCATGTATTCTAGTCGAGTAGTCTACAGATTGGTTATCTGGCATACCTCTTGATACTGAGTCGGTTAAACTAGAAGACCACATACAATCAAATTCATTAAATTTATTTTTCTCACTATAGGTTATATTTTCTACTATTAATCCTGTGATTGGATTATGACATTCTAGAACTCTTACAATATCTTTTGAATTCATCAATCTTCTTAATTTTGAAATTCTTATTTCAGATGTTGTGCCAATCTTTTTTATTTTTTGTTTTATTTCAGATGAAGAGATATTTTGAGTGTATTTAGGCTCAATTAATTTACCAGACCATTTTTTTAAAGTTAAAATTACTTTTTGTCTATTCTTTTTATTTATACCTTGTTTCCAATCATCGCCGTGAACAACATATTTAGGTTTAAGCAAATTTAAATTATATGTGTAATCAGCTGATGTTTGAGGCACAACTCTTGAAACATATTTAAGATTTTTAACAATTAAATATCTTTGTTTATAACTCAATAAAGGAAATCTTTTATATGAGGATATTGCTTTATCAGTCAATAAACCAACTACAACAGTGCCATACCTCGAGGCCACCTTAAGAATATTTATATGCCCATTGTGAATTATATCAGCAGCAAGGCCTACATAGACTAAATTTTTTTTTTTCATTTATTAGTTATTCATTCATAAAATCTTGTTTAATTTTTTTAAGTTCTTTAACACTTGGTCTAGGCAAATTAGCATTTCTTTCAATATTCGTTATAACATGAATAAAAATTGGTAAATTGTTTTTTTTTAAATTTCTTAAACAAGAATTAAGTTTATTCAAACGAGTTATTTTAATATATCTTTTAAATCCTACTGATTTAGCGAAATCCTTAAAATTTGTCATTGAGTAATTCAAATTGACCTCACCTACTGACTCATGGGATGAATTATCTAAAAGACAATAAATTAATTTATGCTCTTTTTTTAATAACGAAAAACTTCCTTGATGCATATAGAAAGATCCATCTCCATCTACGCATACGTGACATTTATTTTCGCTATTTAAAGACCCTAATGTTACAGCTAATGTATGGCCCATACCTCCTATTAAATAAAAGGGTGATTTATCTTTTAAATGGTTTTGTAATAAAATTTCCCTCGAATTAAATCCAGTTGAAGAAATTAATTTACAATTCATTTTTAAGTTTTTAAGTAATGAATTAATAGCATCAGATCTATTAATTTTATTTCTATTTTTTTTAAATTTAGATTTTTTTTTATCAAAAAAGTTTTTATCAATTAATAATGCTGTTATTTGATTTTTTTTTTTGTTAAATCAATAATGTTTGATATTTTATTTATGGAAATCTTATTTGTATCATAATAAGGTATTTTATAATTATTTAGAGTTTTACGAATTGTAGATCCCTGAATTATGTGTTGTGGCTCATCTTTTATTCCAGGTTTACCACGCCAACCTATCAATAAAATTAAAGGTATGTCGTAAACATATTTATGGCACAGGTTTGTTAGTGGATCTGTTGCATTACCAAAACCTGAATTTTGCAAATAAATACATGGTATTTTATTAGTTGTTAAATAATGACCGATACCTAAAGAAACAGCTGTTCCCTCATTAGGAGCAATTAAATGAGTAAACTTTTTATTTTTTCTATTTAATAAATATTTTGATAATTCAGATGTACAAGAGTCCGGAACACCGGTTATAAATCTAATATCTTTTTTGTAGAATAAATCTAAAAGTTTACTTGCCAGCATATATTTTTTTTAATTTTAAATAATCTTTATAAAAATCTATTTCAGTCCAATATAATGACTTAACTTCAAAATAGCTAATCCTAATTTTTTTTTTAATTAATCTTTTTAAAGCTATAGTGTAATAATCAGTATAATTATTTTTATAAAATTTTAGACTCTTTTTTAAATTTTCTGCTCCTTTTTTGGAAAATTTTGCGATACCTATAAAATTTCCATCTCCATCAGATACTTTAATTTCTGATCCTATATCAGTTATAGTATTATTTTTCTTTTTTATTCTCATTGTATCTTTTAAAACTTTACTAGTATCAACAGCTAAACAAATGTGCTTTGAGCTTTTTTTTAATTTTAATAAAATTTTTTTGTCAAAAAAAATATCTGAAAATAAACACAAAAAAGGCCCTTTAATTTTATTGCTAACATATAGTAGAGTTTGAAGATTATTAGAGGATCGATAACCTGGAAAATAAACAAATTTTGCTTTCATTTTAATCTCCTTCTTAATTTGCTCACTTTTATGTCCAGTAACAATTAATATATCTTTTATGTTTATATCTATTAAATGATCAACAATACGAGTTAATAATGATTTATTACCTATTTTAATTAAAGATTTATGTTTTTTTAAACTAAATCTTTTTATTCTTGAACCTACTCCAGCTGCTAATATAATTGCTTTCATTAGAGAAATTTTCTAATCCATAACTCTAAATTGACTAACATCCAAATTTTCTTTCCTGAAAAATCAAAATTTGAATTAGAATTTGAATTTTTATTAAGATTAAAATCAAATAACTTTAAAAGATATTTTTTGTCAAAAATACCTCTGTTGAGAGTTTCATTGTCTAAATAAATTTGTTTTATCTTATCATCTTTCATCCAATCATTCATTGGCAATGGAAAACCAAGTTTTTTTTCATTCGTTGTACTTTTGGGTAAATATTTTTTAGAACAACTTCTTAATAAGAATTTATTTATATCATTTTTTTCTGTATAATTTTCACTTGATGAAAAAAAACTAAAATATTTATGTAATAGAGATTTCCATTTAATTTTATAATTAAATGGTAAATTATTAATAAATTCTAATATTTTATGATCTAAAAAAGGAACTCTTGCTTCTATACCTGATTTCATTGACATTACATCCAGTCTATCAAGTAAAGCTTTAATGTGATTTTTTTGAAAACATTCTAAAATGATGCTGTATGTCTCATTTTTACTAGATCTCATAAAAATATCTTTAAATGGTTTATAAACCAATTCATTATTAATTATTTTTTTAGAGTCTTCTGAAAATAGATTTTCTTTTTCTCGTACATCAAACCACTTATATCTATCTAAAAAAAAATCAAAAAATTTTTTTTTATCAAAATCTCGTGATAAAAAATTTTTTTTTATTAAAATCAAAAGGAGATTTTTGGACTCTTGAATATCCGCCAAAAAATTCATCAGCGCCCTCTCCACTAAGCAATACAGATACCTCTTTTTTAATTTCTTTGCATAAACAATAAAGAGCAAATTCATGTGGTATTGATGCAGGGGAGCCTTTAATATCAATTAACGTTTGGAGATTTTCTATAAAAAAGTTTTTATCGATTTTTAAATCGTAATGTTTTGATCCAATATGATTTGAAACAAGTTTTGCCTTTTCACTCTCATCATAATCTTTTTCAACAAAAGATACAGAGTAAGTATTTAGTTGTTCTTTATGTCTAGAAGCAATTGAAGCAATTAATGATGAATCTAGACCTCCTGATAATAAAATTCCTAAAGGAACATCACTTATCAATTGATTTTTAACCGAACTTTGTAATAAATTATCTAATTTTTCCTCGTTATCTTTAAAACTTAAATTATCAAAATGGTTGTTATTTTGAGGTATATCCCAAAATTTTTGTTTAATTAGATCTAGAGATTTATCTAAATTAAATTTTATATATGATCCATTTTCTAATCTATGAATATTTTCAAAAAATAAATTTTCATCGTCAATAGGATACCTAAATGATAGATAAGAAGATACAGCATTTAAATTAATTTTTTTTTTAAATCCAGGTATTTTTGTTAAAGTTAAAATTTCTGATGAAAAAAATAACGTATTATTTATGAATGTATAATGAAGTGGTTTTATTCCCATTCTATCTCTTGCAAGAAAAATTTCTTTTTTATTTAAATCATAAAAACAAATCGCAAACATGCCATCAAATTTTTTTAAACAATCAATACCCCAAAATAAAAATGCATTTGCAACTACTTCACTGTCACTTTTAGAATAAAATTCTGCACCTAACTCAATTAATTCATTTCTTAATTGGACAAAATTATAAATTTCACCATTAAATATTGTAACTATATTATGTTTGATTATAGGTTGATTACCTTTTTCTAAATCAATTATTGATAATCTTCTAAAACCAAGACTTAAAAAATTATCATTATAAAATCCAGAGTCATCAGGACCTCGATGAAACTGAGTATCATTAAGTTCTTTTATTAACTTCTTTTTATCTTGAATATTATTTAAAGGATCAATAATACCAACAATTCCACACATGTGAATTGTTGTATCATTTTGAAATTTAAAATCGACTTTTTAATCTTTGTAAAATGCCAATTTTAATAATGAGGGTCATTGATATAATAATTTGATGGCGGAAGAGGAGGGATTCGAACCCTCGGTACAAGTTTCCTCGCACGGTCATTTAGCAAACGACTGGTTTCAGCCTCTCACCCACTCTTCCTTATTTTGGTACATTAGATTGTATTGAATATTCAATATTTATAAAGTAATTATTCAGAAAACTATGAAAAAAAAATACTCAATATTTTCACTTATTAAAAATGCTTTTTCATATCATGAAAACTGGGAGAAAGCATGGAAAGATCCAGAGCCCAAAAAAGAATATGATGCTGTTATAGTTGGTGGTGGTGGTCATGGTTTAGCTACCGCATACTACCTTGCTAAAAAACATAATGTTAAAAACATTGCTGTTGTCGAGAAAGGTTGGATTGGTGGGGGCAATACTGGAAGAAACACAACTATTATAAGATCAAATTATTTATGGGATGCTAGCGCCGGACTTTATGATCATGCTCTAAAAATTTGGGAGGGTTTGTCTCAGGAATTGAATTATAACGTTATGTTTAGTCAAAGAGGTGTAATGAATTTAGCTCATAACCTTCAAGACGTTAGAGACTTAAAAAGAAGAACTCATGCTAACAGACTCAATGGAATAGATGCAGTTTATCTAAATACTGAAGAGGTTAAAAAATTTTGCCCAATTATTAATACTTCTCCAAATATTCGTTATCCAGTATTAGGTGGAACTTTACAAAAAAGAGCTGGTACAGCTCGTCATGATGCTGTTGCCTGGGGTTATGCTAGAGGGGCTGATGAAATGGGAGTTGATATTATTCAAAATTGTGAAGTTAGAGGGATAAAAAGAAATGGTGACAGTGTTGAAGGTATTGAAACAACAAAAGGTTTTATAAAAACAAAAAAAATTGGCGTTGTTGCAGCTGGACATTCAAGTGTAATAGCTAATATGGCTGGTTTAAAATTACCTTTGGAAAGTAAACCACTACAAGCTTTAGTGTCAGAACCTGTAAAGCCTATTATTGATACTGTTGTAATGTCAAATGCAGTACATGCTTACATAAGTCAATCTGATAAAGGTGAATTGGTTATTGGTGCTGGCACAGATGATTATATTTCTTATTCACAAAAAGGTAGTCATGATATTGTTGAGGGAACATTAAATGCAATCTTAGAATTATATCCTATATTTAGCCGAATGAGAATGTTAAGACAATGGGGAGGTATAGTTGACATTTGTCCAGATGCAAGTCCAATAATAAGTAAAACGACAATTAAAGGATTATATTTTAATTGTGGTTGGGGAACAGGTGGATTTAAAGCAACACCTGGTTCTGGAGATTTATTTGCGCATACTATCGCTAATGATGAACCGCATAAACTAAATGCAGCGTTTAGTTTGAACAGATTTGTGAGTGGTGATCTAGTAGATGAACATGGTGCAGCTGCTGTGGCACACTAATGTTTTTAATTAATTGTCCCTATTGTGGTGAAAGAGAGCAAAGTGAATTCAAAGCAGGTGGAGAAGCTCACATAGTTAGACCTAAACAACCAACTGAATTAAGTGATGATCAGTGGGCAGAATATCTTTTTATGAGAAAAAATATCAAAGGGATTCAATTTGAAAGGTGGATACATATACATGGATGTAGAAAGTGGTTTAACGTTGCAAGAGATACATCTAATGATGTTATTAAAGCAGTTTATAAAATGGGTGAAAAACCTCCAACTAATTAGATAATGACAAAAAATTTAAGAGTTAAATCAAGTAAGTTTGTTGATGAAACATATAAGATTTACTTCAAATTTAATGGAAAAACTTATCATGGATACAAAGGAGATACTTTAGCCTCTGCCCTCTTAGCAAATGATATTCATTTGGTTGGAAGAAGCTTTAAATATCATAGACCTCGTGGAATAATGACTGCAGGCTCAGAAGAACCTAATGCAATAGTTCAACTACATAAAAATACATCAAGAACAGAACCAAATGTAAGAGCTACAGAAGTAGAAATTTATGAGGGTCTTGAAGCTTCAAGTCAAAATTGTTGGCCAAGTGTAAATTTTGATATAGGAGGGATAAATAATTTCTTAAGCCCAATTTTGCCTGCCGGTTTCTATTATAAAACTTTTATGTGGCCAGCGAGTTTTTGGAAAAAATATGAATATTTCATAAGAAAATCTGCAGGGCTTGGTAAATCTCCCACTGAACCTGATCCAGATATTTATGAACATAGATATATTCATTGTGATGTATTGGTTATTGGCGCAGGTATTTCAGGAATTATAGCAGCAAAAATAGCTGCAAAAAATGGTTTCAAAACTGTTCTTGTTGATGAAAAACCTTATTTAGGTGGTTCAACGATTTATCAGAATTCCGAGTATTTTAAAATCAATAATCAAATTTCAAGTTCTTGGTTAGATAAAGAAATAAATGAAATTAAAAAAATTGAAAATTTAGAAATTAAAACAAGAACAAGTGTAGCTGCATTTCATGGATATAATTTTTTATTAGCTCGTGAAGATTTATTGGATCATCTTCCGTTTAATCAAAGAAATAATAAAATTCGTCAAAGATTATTAAAAATCCGATCAAAAAAAGTTATTAATGCCACTGGATCATTAGAAAGACCATTAATTTTTGATAACAATGATCGTCCAGGTATTTTACTTTCTTCAGCTATAAATAAATATGCAAATTTATATGGAGTAGCATGTGGCAAAAAGAATGTTCTATTTACTAATAATGACAGTGTTTATGAAACAGCAATAAGTTTAAACTCAAAAGGTATAAATGTTGAGGCTATTATAGATAATAGAGAAGAAGTTGACTCAAAATTGATTAAAGAGGCTGAAAATAATAAAATTAAAGTTTATAAAGGATATACTGTAGTTAATACTTCAGGTTACAAAAGAATAAACAAAGTCACAATTATGCAACTTTCTAAGGATGGACAAAAAGCAATAGGTTCTAAGATATCTATTAACTGTGACTGTCTTGGAATTTCTGGAGGATGGACCCCAGCAGTACATCTTTTTACACAATCTGGCGGAAAATTAAAATTTAGAGAAGAAGATCAAGTTTTTATTCCAAATAAATATTCTTCTGATCAAATTAGTATAGGTTCATGTAATGGTGATTTTACAATAGACGAAATATTATTAAGTGTCCCTAAAAACATAAAACAATTTTTAAATATAAAAAAAACAGATTTTGAAAATCTTCAAGCTCATTCTTCATTTAATAAATCAAAAAGAAATATTTGGTTGCTTCCTTCAGATAAAAATATTGGAAAAACAATGCCTTTTGTTGATTTCCAAAATGATGCTACAGCAAAAGATATTAAACTAGCTTTAAGAGAAGGATTTAGATCTATTGAGCATGTAAAGAGATACACAACTACTGGTATGGGAACTGATCAGGGAAAGCTAGGTAATATGCATGCTTTAGGAATTATCTCTGAAACAACTGGATCTAAAATGGGTGAACTTGGTACTACAACATTTAGACCACCCTACACTCCTCTTACATTCGGAACAATAGTTGGAAGAAATGTAGGAGAGTATTTTGATACATTTAGAAAAACTCCAATTCATGATTGGCATGTTCGAAATAAAGCTGAATTTGAAAATGTCGGACAGTGGAAAAGAGCATGGTACTATCCAAAGAGTGGTGAAAGTATGCATGATGCAGTTCAAAGAGAGAGCAAAGCAGCTAGGGATAGTGCTGGTATATTAGATGCCTCAACATTAGGTAAAATTGATATTCAAGGCACTGATGCGTCTGAGTTCTTAAATAGGGTTTATACTAATGCATGGTCTAAATTGGCTATTGGAAAATGTAGATATGGATTAATGCTTAATGAAGATGGAATGGTATATGATGATGGCGTTACAACTAGATTAGCTGAGAATCACTATATAATGACAACAACTACGGGTGGAGCTGCAACTGTTCTAGGTAAATTAGAAGATTATCTACAAACTGAATGGCCTGAATTAGATGTTTATCTAACATCTGTAACCGACCATTATGCAACAGTTAGTGTTTGTGGACCAAATAGTAAACAGATTGTTTCAAAAGTAATTCCTGATCTTAATTTCTCTAATGAAAGTTTTCCACACATGAGCTTTAAAAATGCAAAAATTGGAAAAATTAAATGCAGAGTCATGAGAATAAGTTTTACAGGGGAGCATAGTTACGAAATTAATGTTCAAGCTAGTTATGGTAAATCAGTATGGGAAAGATGCATGGAAATAGGAAAAGAATTTAATATTACTCCATATGGTACTGAAACCATGCATTTATTGAGAGCTGAAAAAGGATTTATTATAGTAGGTCAAGACACTGATGCAACTATGACACCAATTGATTTACAAATGGATTGGATAGTAAGTAAAAAGAAATACGATTTCATA
>MDSW01105351.1_pt1 | contig 17738 bp, 11 predicted proteins | sample 811171 | NCBI WGS metagenome assembly MDSW01 (sample SAMN05326641, study PRJNA326480) | marine metagenome | isolation source: seawater | place: Atlantic Ocean: North West | collected 2012
CGAATCCGTGTAATTCAAATGAGTCCTACCCAAGCGAGTCATATGGATGAGGGGGGTAGAGCAGGTTATCCTTTAGTTTTACATTCTGGAGCAGATTCTTCTAAACTGGGTGGCGTAGCAATTTGTGGATTTTCTACAGTTGGCTCTGTTGGAGTAATTGCAACTTCACATTTAATCAGGTCTCTAAATCTAGATCCTATGGGTACAGTCATGCACCCCAAGTTTCCAGCAATCGCTCTAATCCATGATTCAGTTCCAAAACATCCTGTTAGAGTTTATCAAGGAGATGGAATAGGTGTATTTACTGCTGAAATACAATTTCCTAGTGAAAATGATGTATATTTTGGTCAAACTGTTCTAGAGTGGTTTACAAAAGGTGGATTTGAGAAATTAATTGTTATAGATGGAGTTGTCAGTAATGAACTTGGAATAAAGGAAGAAAGTGATTTATGGAGTGTTTCATCAACCAGTCAAGGAAGAGATAGATTGGATGAAGCTAACATACAAAGAATCCAACAAGGTATAGTTTCAGGTATTGCGGGCTATCTGATAGCTGAAGGAGAAAGACAAGGTCTGGATATTACAGCTCTATTATCAGAATGTAATCCAGTATATCCTGATGCAAGAGCCGCATTAATTGCTATTGAAGGACTTAGTGAATTATTGGATATGGAAATACCAGTTAATGATTTACTGGATGATGCTCGAAATATAGAAGAAAAAGTACGTGAAGCCTTTGAAAGAGCACAATCAATTGCACTACCTGCACCTGAAAACGATGAAGACGAACTTCCAATGTACTAATCAATAAAATGGATTTGTTCCTGCTGCATGATCAGTAACATCGATTACTTCAGTTATTCCTGGAACTTTATCTTTAATCATAACTTCAACACCTTGTTTTAGAGTAACATCTGCCATCCCACATCCTTGACAACCACCACCAAAAGCAATTATTGCTTTGTTATCATCTACTCCTACTAGATCTACATGACCTCCATGGGAAGCCACAGCAGGATTAACCTCATCAGCAATTATTTGAGCAACAGTTTGTGATAACTCATCCATCCATAATGGATTTGGATTTTCAAAACTAAATCCTCCTCCCATTAGTGTTTCTTTGTAGTCTATAGTAGTACCTTCCAAGTAAATTTTACTTTTGGAAGCGACTAGAACGTCCATACCATCTATTTCAAGAGATATATCATCTTCTTTCGCTTCACTACTATTTACTAATTGTAAATCGTATTGGAATCCTTTCGGGCCTCTTCCAATGATTTCTATCCTAAGTACAAGATCATCATCATCTGCATTTTCTGCAAATTGATCAAGCATTTCACGTGCTTTGGAACTTATGGCTAGCATCTCTATCGCTAGGTCGTATGAGGTCCTCTTTTTTCAATCTGTCCAATATGGGCAATCCTCTTCATCTCTTACTTGACGCATGTATCATGGTATCCGACAAGTACGGACGTCAGTTACGAGACTTACGAATATCTGTAACTGATAGATGTAATTTCAGATGCAGATATTGTATGCCAAGGGAAAAATTTGGCTCTGACCATGCTTTCATGCCCAGAAGAGCTTTCCTTTCTTTTGATGAAATAGAAAAAGTAGTCAAATCTTGTAAGAAACTAGGTTTAGAAAAGGTTAGAATAACAGGTGGAGAACCATTGTTGAGACCAAAACTTCCAGATTTAATCAAAAAACTCTCAAAACTAAATTTAGATATCGCATTAACAACAAATGCATCCTTACTACGTGATCATGCAGAAGAACTCTCTAAGGCTGGTTTGAGTAGAGTCACTATAAGTCTAGATGCACTAGATCAAGATATACATTCTAAAATGACTGATAGTAATACTTCAGTAGAAGCGATATTAGATGGAATAGATGCAGCAATAGAATTTGGATTAACACCTGTAAAAGTAAACTGCGTTGTTCAAAAAGGAGTTAATGAGTCAGAAGTTAAGAAATTAGTTGATCACTTTCGTAATACCGATGTGATTGTACGATTTATTGAATACATGGATGTTGGTAGAACAAATGGTTGGCAATTAGGTCAAGTAATACCTTCAAGTGATTTGATTAAATATTTACAAAAATATTTCGATTTAGTACCAGTAGATCCTATTTCATCCGGTGATGTTGCTAAGAGATGGGCTCATTCTGATGGTTCAGGTGAGATAGGTGTTATATCTTCAGTTTCCTCTCCTTTTTGTGGTGATTGTGTAAGAGCACGCTTGTCTGCTAATGGATATCTACATACTTGTTTATTCGCTTCTGGTGGTCATGATTTACGCGCCATAATACATAACAGCACAGATATCAAAACTCTTACTGATGCTATAAGTGCAATTTGGACACGTAGAGATGACCGATACAGCGAATTACGATCCAGTGACACTGCAGCATTACCGCGTATCGAAATGTCTTACATTGGTGGATGAATTTCTAAGGCTATCTTAACTACCAAATCCCATGGAGCATCAGTTCTAATTGATGGTTTCTTACCATAATTTGCAAGACTAGCAGAAAAACCTGCTTCAATTATCGATTTGACTAGCTTCTTAGGACTTGGTGGAGATCCAATTTTCAACCAACTCGATAAATAATCAACAAGAATATGGTGTTGAGTTTCAATCGCGTTTGCTTCATCTGCTAAATTCTTGACACTTCTAAGAATCCTCCTATTTTCATAATCAAATTCTTTTTCAGTCCATTGTAACAAATCTTCTTTCATTGGATCAGGCCCACACATTTGCAAAACTCTTTCTTCAGTCATAAAGGCTAAAACTTCCTTTTTACCCATATTCTTTATCCACATAGGGCCTGAAACTCTTTCATCATCTCTCTTAATTGGATAATGAAGTGGCAAAAAACAATCCATTGGCAATATATCTAGACTCGTTTCTGTATGTAGTCCAGATTTTATTGATGCTAATACCTCTTCATGAGTTGGAGAATATACTCTCCATCCCAAAGATTCCTCTATCTTATTAGCGCCTTCAATACTTCTTATTACCCTCATAGAAACTCTAAGATGATGTGAATCCCAAATTGAAATCAATGGCTCTATTCTTCTTTCATGTTTAGAAGCAACTCTTCCAACAGTTGCCAATAAAACTCGTAATGCGGAATCATGGGCTAAACCATCATTCCTTACTCTTGCCCCATATCTCCTTAGAAGTGGATTTTTTGACGAACCTGTAAGTGCAGCAGTATCTGTAGCACTAACTTCTATGATTCCTTTACGAGCCATTGATTGTATTGCTGTATCTAGAAAAGGAGTTGGTGAACCATAAGGATCTATGTCCACCCAATGCCATCCTTGATTCAAAATAGCTGATCTAAGATCTCCATTTATCGCCTTTAACTCTCCTTCTGAGTGGTCAGGAGGGAACTCATCATGTGTTTTCAAAGCTAAATCGAGTGCATATTGATTCATATCAATTATAGTTGCATGAATTCTTTCTGCACTCTCTTTAGGTAATTCGTTCAACCATCTTCTAGCTCGTAATCCTGTTGCAGCTAATCCATCTACTGCATAAATTGGACCATTTCCAAGTAATTTATTTTCAATAGCATATTGCATTAATAATACACTTCTTGTTCTACTTCTACTCATTGCTGGATTATAGAAAACTGGATCTTCTCCTTTTATGGCAGGGCCAACTTTGTCTTCATCAGGATTAGAAAATAATCTCATTAGAGTCTTACCCTCTCTGTGAATAACACTAGGCCATTCCTCCATAGACTCCTCTCCGATACTAACCGTATAACTAATCACTCATGGTGTTGACGTCTAAAATATGCTTCAATAGTGTTCAAACACAATACTATTGTCAACATGGGTAACCTTTCGTCCTTCATCATTAACTGAACCCACAATCTTTGTTCCTGGCAATCTATCACTTAACCAATTAACAATCTTTTCGGAATGTTCTGATGAAACGGCTATAATCATGCCAATTCCCATATTAAAGGTTCTATGCATTTCTTTATTGCTTACTAATCCAACTTCTGCAATCCAGTTAAATTCAGGTGGTATGGGTAATGGATCGGATATCTCCCATCCCAAGGAATCATGTAATCTAAGAAGATTAGATAGACCTCCTCCAGTAATATGAGCCAATCCTTTTAGTTCAGAAATTTTACATGGCCCACTATCCTCTCTGCATGAGGAAATTAGGTCAATTATCGGATTAACATATATCTTTGTTGGGTTTAATAGTACTTCTCCGAGAAGAATATCTCCATTTTGTCCTGGAAAACGCTCAATTATTCTCCCTTCATGATTCGAATTAAATGGCACTACATCCTTCAAAGATAATCCAGATCTTTCTAGTACTGCTCTTACCAAGGTGTATCCATTTGAATGAATTCCACTACTTGGAAGTCCTATTAATACATCTCCTGGTTCTAAATTTTCTCCAGTTATAGCCTCACCTTTTGGAAACCATCCTAGTGCAGTTCCTGACATGTCTAATTCATTCACTATTCCAGGTAATGTCGCAGTTTCACCTCCCGCTAATGTTACTCTAGCCCTCCTACAAGCCTCTGAAAGGGAAGACCCCAATATTGCATGTACATCAGGATTAGTTTTTGGAACAGCAATATAGTCAACAAATGCCAAGGGTTCAGCACCTACACAGAGCAAATCATTTACATTCATTGCAACACAATCTATGCCAACTCCTTCCCATCTACCAATTTCATTTGCCAGTTGGAGTTTTGATCCTACTCCATCAGTGGCAAGAGCGAGCCTAGATTCTCCAAATTCTACTATCCCACCAAAACCTCCTGCCAATTGAACAGGAGCACCTTTTTGTCCCTTCTTTCTCGGTGATTGACTTAATGCATTTATGAGGCTAGAAACAGCTTTTCCTTCTGCATCAATATCAACTCCACTTGAGGAATAATCCATCGGCTCTCCTGTTTCCACGCACTACCGAGTCAACAATCTAATTTCATCTTCTCGGATTGAAGTCTATTTACAGAAAAAAGGCTTTAATTATAGTTTAAAAGACTTTTTTAATTTGGACTATATAAATTAAATAGACAATAGAGTCTATAAGTGTTACACATTCTCGGGGGAAACCGGAGTGTGTATTCCACAATGAATAATAAGAAAATAATTGCAATGATGATGACCACCAGTATGCTTGCTGCAGCTTTTGCAGGATGCCTAGGTGGAGATGACGATGATGAAGATTGGACATTAACTGTAGCAAGTGATGTTGATAGCGCAATAGTATCCACAAGTTGGGATGCTATTCTAGGATCTATAGCTTCTAACAGCTTAGATACATGTGATGCTATCATTTCTTCTGTAACGATAACTGACGAACGTGATGCTACTATAGATTTCACTACAGCTTACTATACCAGTGCTCAAGGAGTTATTGGAGGAGAAGGCGTAGCTACTATTACTGATGTATCAGAATTAAACAATGCAGATACAACAATAATTGTGCAAGGAGGAACAACTTCTGATTTGTTCGCTGCTAGCGATCTTCCACTAGCAACAGTTTCAGCACTCGAAGATTTCGATTCAGTATTCACAGCACTAGAAAACGGTGATGGACACTATGTATTAGGTGACGCACCTGTTCTTGGACTTAAAGCATCTCAAACTGCTGCTTTCTCTCCTTTGATGGTTACATTCTCACCAGAGAATTTCGGAATTGCAGTAGTAGATGATTCTGATAACGAATTAGAAGATGCATTAAATGTAGCTTTAGCTGCTATCATCGCATCTGGAGAATATGACGCTCATATTGAAGCATGGTTCCCAGGTACATCTGGAACTTTAGTAGACACATCTACAGCTTCTACAGCAACTGCTTATCCAATGCCTACTAAGGGAAGTGCATTAACAACTGTACTAGAATCAGGAACATTTAGTTTCTGCTCTGATACTACTTACCCTCCATTTGAGAATATGGATAGCTCTGGAAATGCTGTAGGTTTCTCTGTAGATATCGTTACTGCTTTGACAGATGAGATTGCAGAACACTATGCTAACGTTGCTGATGCAACAGTATTAGGATGCACAAATTCAGCTAACCCTAACTACGACGCAACAGCTAATTTAGATGATGGAACTTGTGTGGATGGAGTGAAAATTGGTTTCTTATTAGACCAAACTTCACCTGCTATCTCTGCATATGCATCTAATTTTATGGCTGCAGCACAAATCGCTATTGATGATTTAAACGCTATTGATAACGGAGCTTTCTTCGAATTAGTTGCTGGAGACACAGGTTGTGATGGAGCTATAGCAGGAGCATCAGCACAGACTCTTGCTTCAAGCGGTGTTGTAGGAGTTGCAGGAGCAGCATGTTCCTCAGCTTCAATGGGAGCAAATGCTGTATTGGCTCCACTAGGAGTTCCAATGGTTTCCTATGCAAGTACAACCCCATCACTTAGCGATGACAATACTTATCCAAATTTCTGGAGAGTAGTTCCAAGCGATGCTGGACAAGGTCCTGCAATGACTGCAATGGTTGTCGCAGTTGGAATGCAAGGAGGTGCTCCTGATGCATCAACTTCAATGATGGCAATGAATCCAGCATTAGTCCATATGACTAATGATTATGGATCAGGACTAGGAGGAGCATTCGAGGGTGCTTGGTTAGCTGCATCTGGTCAAACTTCTCTGTGCGCAAAGATTGGATATGATCCAACTGATGCTGCTACAAGCTACACAAGTATAGCACAACAAGTGATGGATGCAGGTTGCGGATCTGTAGTTACAGCAACTTATGCTGCAGATGGTGCAGATTTCATGGAAGCATTGAGAGGAATGGGATCAACAATCCCTGCATTTGGTGGAGATGGAATAGCAACTGAAGATTGGATTGCAGAATTCTCTGCTCCAGCAGCTGCTAATGCAGTATTTGCTACTAAACCAATAGCATCAACAGGTTCTGGTACTTTCGCTGATGATTGTGCTGCAGATACTGCTTGTGCAGGTGGAATTTACACAGGTGAAACATATGATGCAATTTCTATCATAGGAAAAGCATACAATATGGAACAAGGAGCAAACATGGCTAACCATATCAACATGGTAGGTATGAATTATGCAGGAGCATCAGGAACAATTAATTTTGATTCAAATGGAGATATCCCATCTGAAAATGGTTATGATATATGCATGCATGCAATCATATCTTCAACTGATACTTATCTAAACTGTATGCACTACTGGACTGCTGAAGGAGGAGTACAAGAATACGTATTCTCAGGTCAGACAATAAAGCTAGGTATGCTATTAGATCAGACTTCTCCTGCAATATCTGCTTATGCTGGTGGATTTTTAGCTTCAAGTGGAATCTCTCTAGCAATCATGAATGCTGCAGGATACAGTAACGGATTACAATTCGAGATAGTTTATGCTGATACAGCATGTGATGGGCCTACAGCAGCTGCTTCAGCGCAAACTCTTGCGGCAGCAGGTGTAGTAGGAGTTGTAGGAGCAGCGTGTTCCTCAGCTTCAATTGCGGCTAACGCTGTACTATCACCATTAGGAATTCCAATGATTTCCTACGCAAGTACCAGTCCAGCACTTTCTGATGACACTGCTTATCCTAATTTCTACAGAGTAGTTCCAAGTGACGCTCAACAAGGGGCAGCAATGTCTGATGTTATCACAGCAGGATCTTCTGTTGCAACCATTCACATGGATGATGATTACGGTACAGGCCTTGGAACTGCATTTGCGAATGAATGGGCTGCAAATAATGAAACCATGTGTCAAATGATTTCATATAACCCTGCAACCATGGATCCTGATGCTATAGCACAACAAGTTGTGGATAACAACTGCGATGCAGTATTCCTAGTATCATATGCAGCAGATGGAGAACAATTAATCACTTCTCTTGCAACTTTAGGATACGATGGTGCAATATACGGAGGAGATGGAACAGCAGATTCTAACTTCGCTGGTCCTGATGGAATGATCGCTACAAAACCTGGTGCAAATCCAAATGCTGGAGACGTTGTTCTATCTGAAAGAGCCCTTGCTTTCCAAGCCCTATGTAATGCAAATACAGAATGTGCAGGTGGAATTTACACTGGCGAAACATTCGATGCATTCATTGTATTGGGATACTCAGTATTCGCCGGAGCAACCAGTCCAGGTGTTCCACTGACTTCAATGATTCAAGTTGTTGGACAAGGATTTGTCGGGGCTACTGGTTCTATCACCTTCATGCCAAATGGAGATTTGATGGGCGGTAGTGGATATTGTGTTGGTACATTCGATGCAGGTGTGTTTACATGTACTCAGCATTGGTCTATCTCTGATGGATTAACTGACATAGTAGCAACAGAAGCATAAACTTCCTGAATATTTATTATTCATTGAAGGATACGTAAAGCATCACGGTGGGGAAACCCGCCGTGATGTATTTTAAATCCAGTAATTTTGGTGAGTAATTAATGTATGGTTATTTTTTTATAATCTTATCATTAATCTGCTTAATATCATTAAAATTTAGTAACAAATGGTCTTCTATCCCTAGACTTTGGACTAGACTCATCATTTGCTCAATAATTCTTATAGATGCGTGTATAGGATTATTATTTTCCGAAGGCTCTATTAATCTATTTAATATAATAATTGATAATAAATTACCAGAGGAAAAAGGCTTAATCTGGCTTATGCAACTCTTTCAGGCAATCGCTGCCGCCTTTGGATATGTCAAAATAATATTTGATGATCTACCTAATAATTTATTTAGAACAGTTTCAATGATACTGTCTCCGTTTTTTTTAATGATCGCAATATTGATTGTATGTGATTTTGTTTTAATTGGCCGTGATACAACAGCTGCGGCTAATCTGGATCTTGTCCAGATAAGCACGTCTACATTGAAATGGTCTGCGACTTATTTGTCAATTGCAGTAGCACTAACCTTGACATACAAGGTTCAGAGATATGGTAACTTTGCTCAGAGTGAATTTTTCATGCTTGGGATGTATGTTGCTATGGCCATCATCTGGACAGATTATTTCTTACCAACTACTATTTCTCCTCCTGACGGAGTTTTAGTTTGGTCTGTTTTAATATATACTTTAGTAGCAGCCTTCTTCATTACCGGTTTAGCTGGTTTAATGATTGATAGGTTAGTTTACAAAGATTTTCGAAAGAAAAATGCATCACCTCAAGTCATGATGATTGCTTCATTAGGGGTTGCATTGGCATTAAGGGCATTAGTTTGGTTGAGATATAGTCCTAAATTCAGACTTTTTGAACCTGATAAAGATTGGAGGATGACAACAGAGACACCAATAGCCCAATTATGGAAAATACCCACATATAAGTTGAAAATTAATTTCGGTAAAAATAAATTATCGGATGGTGAATTATATACATCAGTACATTGTGAAGTCAAAGATGGAGTAGTTAGCCAAAAACAACTTGATTATATTCCATCTTTCGAAATTTATAAATTAGATAGAACTGATTGTGTCTCTCAACTAGAGACAGGATTTGCTTTCTATAATGGGCCAACTCCAATTATTATATTTTCAACTGTTTTGATGCTAATCATTCTGTTGAAAAAGACAAGATTGGGGCGAAGGATGCGAGCAGTTGCCGATAATCCAGAATTAGCAGCAAGTAGTGGTATAAATGTAGAAAAAATACATGGTTACAGTGCGTTTCTTACTGCTGGTTTAGTTGGAGTAGGGGGTGCAGCATTTGCAATGACAGTGAAATTTTCTCCAATCACAGCCTTTACACTATTATTACCAGCTTTCGCAGTTATTGTATTAGGTACGATAGGATCGATAGAAGGGGCAATAGTCGCATCTCTGATTATTGGCTTCATAAGGGCTACATCTTCTCCAATTCTTTCAGGATTAGGTCAAAATTTAGGTAGAACAAATTATTCTTCATTTGAAGCAGTAATGCCGTATGTCTTTTTGATCGCCATTCTTTTAATAATGCCAGAAGGAATAGGGAACGCTTATGAAAAATGGAAGATAGATAGACTTAGGAAACGAGCTAATGAGAAATCAAAACCATCTAAAAAAATCGGAGCAGTACTATCGTTATTCTTTGGATGGTTTGGATTACATAATTTACAACAAAGAAAAACTTCAAGATTTTCTAATATGGCATTACTGACCGGATTAGCATTTGTAATTAACAAAATAACCTCTTTTATACAAAATCACTCGTTTTCAAGACATGCATCACCTATTCGAGATGAAGCTGATTTCTCATATGATTCAAACTTCCAAATGGTAACTGGTAGAGAAGATATGGTATTTTTACCATCTGATTCTCCATTATCTATTGATGATGTTGTGTCCGAACCTCCTTCCGATATTGCTCCGTATCTTCACGAACAATGGCGAGAGAATATGTTTGATGATATGAATAATACTTGGGCAAATTTAATGAATTCAGAAATTTTACTTGTTGATACATTAGCTACTATTGGAGATATTTTGTGGCCTGCTATACCTATATTAATTTGGATTTTTGCATTATTTGAAGGATATAATTTGTATAAAGATAATGGCAAAGATCCAATGAAAACTATTACACGCTATACTTCTAAATTTACTAATCCAATACGCAACTCAATTTCAGAAAGTGCAGTATACAAAATACCAGACAAAACCTTAACAAAAATAAAATCAATAAATAAAATAAATTTCAATCTCAAACTAAATTTAGACAAAAATTTATTATTTGTCTTAATACCACTTATTTTTGTTATATCTAAAACATTACTACAATTTATTTTATTTTCATCACTATTATGGATTATAACTTTTTACTATATTTCGAAGAATTCAAAATTAAGTTTTATTGATGAATTTAAATCTAGATCTAAATATGCTAGAGAAAGTCCATTTATATCAAATATGATTTTCCTAACACTCCTTATTTTATTCATATTGATTATTCTATGGATGCCAGTTGCATCATTCGCAACTAATGCAAAACTAATCAGAGTGTTTAATATTTCAAACATTATCCTATCAATTTGTATTTTTATATTAATGGGATTCTGCCTTAATTTACATACTGGAATTACTGGGATGGTAAATTTTGGCATAATATTCTTTGTTGCATTGGGAGCTATTTCTGTCGGTATTCTTTCCGGACCAGTAAAATATAATGGATATGATTGGCCAATTTATTATGCTCTAATATTCGGAATAATCGCTGCAGCTGGTTTTGGTTGGATGCTAGCTTATCCAACTGCTAGATTAAGAACAGACTATTTTGCTATTGTAACAATATCATTAGGCGAAATCCTTAGGGTTTTACTCACTTCTGAACCAATAATTCAATCTTATAATACTGAAGCATCTTGGTCAAGTCCTACTCCTGGAGTTTCACAGTATCCTCTTCCATTTGAAAAATGGTGGTTTTGTGGGGATTCAGTACCATTAGATTTTGTAACTAGTGAACCTTTAATCGCATATACCGCAAGAGATTGTGAGACAGCAATAGGAGCAGCAACTCTAGGAGGAGTACCTCAAGATATCAATAGTATGTCTTACAAAGTTATGGATTTCTTGAATTTAGAAGATGCTGCACCATACGTTATTTTATTATCTGTGATGTCACTTATTTCTGTAATCATTACTTGGAGAATCCTAAGTACACTTCTAAATTCACCATGGGGCAGAATCCTCCGTTCGATTCGCGAAGATGAAGAAGTCGCACAACATCATGGACATGATGTATTGACCTATAAAGCCTCAAGTTTGGCATTAGGGGCAGCAATAGCGGCTCTTGCAGGTGCGTTTTGGGCATGGCAACTAAAAGGATTCCAAACTACTTTCATGTCTCCTGCAACCTCTACATTTTTGGTTTGGGCAGCATTCATTATCGGAGGATCCGGTAATAACAAAGGTGTTGTTGTGGGTTCATGCATTGTTCTATTATCAAATTATATTTTTAGAGTCCTAGATGCAGGACAGGGTTCATCAGATTTACCTTTGCACGATACTGCAACATTTATTGATGGTATTTTCTCATGGATAGTGTTAGACTATCTGGAACTAATTGCGATTTTTATATTGATGATGATTATTGGTAAAATAATAAATAAAAATAATCTTATTGAAACTGGTTTCTGGGGCGCATTATTCTTCTTGATTTATGGAGCTTTAAACAGTCCTTTTTCTCTTCAAGAATCCTTCACAGATATAAATTCCGATGGGAATATTGATGTAATAGCCGAAATGGCATACGTAAATGTTTTATTAATTGGTTTGGTTTTGCTCCTTTCTTTGAAATATAATCCAAAAGGAATATTGCCTGAAGTACCAAATCGTCCTCTTAGGCCAGAAAAAAGTGGTGATTTATCATGACCAAAGATACTGTTCTACGAGTTAAAAATCTAAAGAAAGAGTTTGGAGGTTTAGTAGCAGTAAAAGACGTTTCTTTTGAAATTAAATCTGGAGAATTTGTAGGTCTGATTGGTCCAAATGGTTGTGGAAAATCTACAACTTTCAATTGTATTAGTGGTTTATTAAATCAAACTTCAGGCAGTATTGAGGCATTTGGAACTGATATTTCTCATATGAGGCCCAATCAAATTCAAAAACTTGGCTTCACAAGAACTTTCCAGCACACTCGGTTATGGCGTCAAATGACAGTAATTGAAAACATGATGGTTCCGCCTCGGCAACAGTACTCACCAAACTTTCTAAAATCTCTATTTATGCCTAATTCTCGTCCTAATGAAAAAACTAGACTCTCCAATGCATATGATGCATTAGACGATCTTGAAGTCCCTCATATGGCCCATAACTTGGCAAGTGAATTATCAGGCGGTCAGAGTAAATTAGTCGATATAGGACGTTCTTTAATGGGTAATCCACAACTACTTTTGCTTGATGAACCAGTGGCAGGCGTTGCGGGACCTCTTGCAATGAAGATATTCAATAATTTACGTAGAATTGTAAATGAGACTGATATATCTGTATTAATCATAGAACATAATATGGACTTCATCCTTCGTCAAGGAGTAGATCGAATCATAGTAATGAACGAAGGAGAAGTTTTGATGGTTGGTACTCCGGATGAAGTTAAGAATAATAGAGAAGTAATTGAGGCCTATCTAGGGGAATGAGGGATTATATGTCAAAAATACTTGAAGTTACTGGATTAGAAGGAGGATATGACACTGTCCAGATTTTACATGGCATTGATTTGTATGTTGACGAAGGTGAATTTGTAACTATTATCGGACCGAACGGTTGTGGAAAATCAACTTTTATCAAGGTAATTTTTGGTATTGCTACACACTATAGAGGAGATGTAATTTACAATAAAGAATCAATATCCGATTGGCGTACAGATCAATTAGTGAACAATGGAATTGCTTATGTTCCACAAGTTGATAATGTGTTTCCTTCACTATCTATTTTTGAAAATTTACAAATGGGCGGGAATAATCTACCAACTAAGGTACTAAATGAGAGAATAGAAGAAGCACTTACGATGTTTCCTGATTTAAAAACAAGAATACACGACCTTGCTGCTTCACTATCAGGAGGGGAAAGACAGATGTTAGCTATCTCCAGAGCATTGATTTCAAAACCTAAATTCCTTCTTTTAGATGAGCCAACAGCTGCTTTATCTCCGTTGTATCAATCTCAAATTATTGAGAAAATAGACAAATTAAGAGAAACAGGAATTACTATATTGATAGTTGAACAAAATGCTCGCCTTTCGCTTGCACGTTCTGACAGAGGATACATTTTTGCAAATGGTAAAGTAGTTCATACTGGGAAAGCAACAGATATTCTCAACGATCCTGAAATAGGCGAATATTTCCTAGGAAACAAATCAGACTAAATTATTCAGTCAATGATTTATACATAAAAGGGAATGATATATCCATCCTATAATCTACTGAAGAATGATTATCATCAAATTCTTCATGAATATGTTGTATTCCTAATACCTTAAGTTTGTCAGATAATTGTCTTGCTCCGAAATGAAGATTATATTGATCCTTAAAACCACAATCAATAAAAATTCCTTTCAGACTTTTGAGATTTTCTTGAACATCTTTACGATCAATCATAATTACGGGATCATTCTTCAACCACTCTGCCCATCTAGCTTCATCTAAAACGCAGGTTCTAAGATCAACTGGTAGCCTTATTCCCATTGGTCCATCAGGATCAGGGTCATAGAAAGCACCCATTGCCACCATCATTAGTACGTGAAAATCATCATGACTCATTTTCTTTGTTGATTTGACATGTTCAAGAAAACCTTCTATTCCTCCATGCTTTTCAAGATGTGTCACGGATTTGGGAAAATCTCCCATGAATAAAGAATCAAAACCCATATCGCCAGAATGACAAGCTAGCGCTCCCCAATGTTCTCCATACAACATTCCATGAACTATTGCACCATATCCTCCACTGGATTTTCCAAATACTGCACGATTATTTTTACCTTTTAATACTGAAAAACTTTCTTCTATTTCAGGAATCATTTCTTGAATTAAAAAATCAGCCCAGTTGCCTACTGCGATACTATTGATGTATTGATTACCTCCCAAAATTGTAAAACAATCAGGAAGAGCCACAATCACTTCTCCCATTTTTCCCTCATCTACTAATCTCTCAACTCTTTGTGGAATAGACTCAGCAAAAGGTTTCCAATTAGTGTGAGCAAATCCACTACCAGTATATCCTACTAAATCAACAAATAATGGATATTCTTTCCCACTTTCTTTCCAATTTGGCGGTAAGTACATGGCAACTTGTCTTGTACTAGGATCTCCTAACATATTCCCTTCAAGAGCTTTCGAATTAATTGTTATAATTTTTATTTCACCTTTAATCGGACCAAATGTATGCATTGGCATTTTAATCTCTCCTTAATTCTAATTTAACAAAAGCGCCATTTCCTGCAACTCTACACATCATATTTGGTTTCACTCCATCCGCTAAAATCCTAAGATGTATCTCAGCTGTTACTGTTACTGTAGCACTAAATAAATGCCCACCTAGTACATTCATATCATCATCAGACATGACGATGTGTATGTGAGTAAAAGGACCATCAGGGCCTGGGCATAGATTGCCTTGAGTAGATAATAATTCAACTGGTCCGGAATATTTAGTTTTTTGATATACTCCCTCAGAATCAAGATATGCTACTTCAGCATCATGAACTCTGCCTATGCCACTTGTTATTATTGCACTCTCTATTCCTTCATTTGATAAACTTCGTATTGACTCATGAATCTCTTCTCCTGGGTCTAATCTGACAAAAACATCTTTGTCCGATACTATATATTCCATATTTCGGGATAAACCTCCTTCCTTTGAAGGTCTCGATTACTCAATTCAATTTCCCGCTAAATTAAGTTTTTTTTCCAGTAGAAGTTTTTTTTAATTTATTTCATAGCAGGTCATCATTTATTTTTCCAGTGGAAATGAAGGGGTTCCATATGATGTCCAATTTGATTATGTACCTCCCCTTTGGTTCGACAAAGCCGGGGGGACAAATGATGACAATTCACATCCAAGATTCCAGTGCAAGATGGAAAACTTTCCTCACGACTGCAAAGGAAGATGAGATGTTATTACTACTCACAAAACAATCTAACACTCCTGTTTTAAATATCTCTTTCCATGAGTTGCAATCATTTGATCCTGAATTTGCTGATTGGATTTTACAAGACCCAAGATCTGTATTAGATAGTGGTTCTAAAATGCTTAATGATCTATGTCTCGAAAGAAGCGGCTCTCCAATTCACTGTCTTATACGAATAGGAGAATTACCAGGAGACGCTAGGATCCATTTACGAGAAATAGGTAGCGAATCAATAAGTAAATTTTGTAGCGTTGATGTTGTTGTCAATAAAGTTTCAGAAATTAAACCCAGATTGTACATGGCCACATTCAAATGTGAAACATGTGGATGCGAACAAGATGTAGAACAGAAAGATGAGAGAGAATTGAAAGAACCTTTACGATGCCCAGAATTAAAAGGTGGCTGCGGTTCTTTTGTTCGTAAGGGAGAAACCACATTCCAACTGATGATGCAAGCTTCAAAAATGATCAATAATCAACTGATTGAGGTATCAGAACTCCCTGAGAATGTTCCTAGTGGTTCTCAACCAACAAGAGGAATACTATTTCTTGAGCGAGATTTAGTTCTAAGTTTAGTGCCAGGGGATAGGATTTCTGCTAATGTAATTCCACAAGTGAGACCTGAATTTAAACGAAATAAGAAAACTCCAATGTTTGAGATTGTTTATGATTTAATAAGTGCGGAACATGAATCTACGCCTTTTACTGAAATTAATATTGATGATGAGGATACTGAAACTATAATCTCAATTTCTAAAAGACCAGATTTACTTACTTATATGTACAAATCGATTGCTCCATCCATCTTTGCTGCTGATGAAAAATTAGAATTCGTCAAGCGTACTTTAGCTTTACAACTATTTGGTGGTGTTTCTAGACTCAATAATGATGGAACTAGGTCTAGGGGCGATATTCATATTCTTTTAATGGGAGATCCGGGTGTTGCTAAATCTCAATTATTGAAATATATGTCACATATATCTCCTAGAGGGAAGTATGCTTCTGGAGGAGGAGTATCCGCTGCAGGCCTTACAGCAGCTGCAGTAAAAGATGCATTCAATGATGGACGTTTTGCACTTGAAGCTGGAATATTGCCGCTTTCTGATAGAGGTTTAGCAGCAATTGATGAATTTGATAAAATTACTTCTGCAGATAGAGGTTCCATGCATGAAGCCATGGAACAACAAAGTATTCACATCGCAAAAGGAGGTCTTACTGCTCGTCTTCCTACAAGATGTGCTGTTCTGGCTGCGGCAAATCCTAAAACTGGACGTTTTTCTAATAGAAATAACCGATCTTCTGTGCTATACTCATTTCAAGAAACTGGATTAGAATCACCATTAGCATCACGTTTTGATGTCATTTGGTTATTGAGAGATGAGATTGCTTTACAAAATGATGAGAGAATTGCTAAGCATATTTTGGCAACACGTGCAAAAGGAACAACAGAATCTATGAGGGATAAAGGACTAATTTTTGACAAACCAAAAGAAGAAGGTATCACGAATATTGGTGTTGATGGTAATGAACATTTGACTACATCATTTTTGAGAAAATATGTGGCTTATGCCAAACTAAATGTTTTCCCACAATTAAATGAAGAAGCAAGATTATTATTACTTGAATTTTACAGGGATGAGAGACAATCTTTCTACAGAGAAGATCAAAAAGAAGATCATAATGATGAAACTAGTAAAGTTCCAATAACAGCACGTGCTTTAGAAGCATTGAGTAGATTAGCTGAAGCACATGCTAGAATGCATCTTAGAGATATTGGAACAGAGACAGATGCAAAGGTTGCAATAGCTGTTTTTAGACACTGGAGGTCTGAAGGAAATGTCGAAGATGAATCAGAATTTCATAGTGGCAGGGCTGCTAAAAGAATCAGTCCAGATAAGGTAGTCAGAAAAATTATTACAAAATTATGCGAAGATAAGGGCGAAGCGTCAATTGAAGAAATATATGAGGCAGCAAATAAAAAAGAAATAGAACAATTCGAAGTAGACCGTATTATTAGCAAATTAAGGCAAGGTGGATTATTGTTCAGTCCTAGAGAAGGCGCATATTCATTTGCTTAGTATTTACATCATTTATTGGTGAAAATATGAAAGGTAAAGACCTCTCGAATACAA
>MDSW01127488.1_pt1 | contig 17738 bp, 14 predicted proteins | sample 811171 | NCBI WGS metagenome assembly MDSW01 (sample SAMN05326641, study PRJNA326480) | marine metagenome | isolation source: seawater | place: Atlantic Ocean: North West | collected 2012
AGCATGGACTGGTAAAGCTCGACCCCTACTTCGCGGACATGTCCCGATTGCTGGTCTCCCAATAGGTTACCCGAGCCCCGCATGTCGAGATCGTGACTTGCGAGCTGGAACCCGGCACCGAGACTATCCAGCGATTGGAGGATTTTAAGGCGGCGCTCGGCACCGGGGGTCATGACCTGATCACGTGGTGTCGTCAAATAAGCATACGCCCGCAGTTTCGAGCGGCCGACCCGCCCCCGAAGTTGGTAGAGCTGCGCAAGTCCGAAACGGTCTGCGCGGTGAACGAGCAACGTATTCGCGCGCGGAATGTCCAGTCCACTTTCGACGATCGTGGTCGAAAGAAGGACATCATACTGGCCCTCATAAAATGCCGTCATAATGTCTTCTAGTTCAGTCGCTGGCATCTGGCCGTGTGCGACAACAAAGCTCACTTCGGGAACGTTATCCCGCATGAAGGCTTCAAGCTCGTCGAGGTCTGCGATCCGTGGGGCGACAAAGAATGCCTGACCGCCCCGATACTTCTCCCGCAAAAGGGCTTCGCGCATGGCAACCGTATCAAACTCCGTTACGTAAGTTCGCACAGAGAGCCGATCGACGGGCGGTGTGGCGATGATTGACAAGTCGCGAATGCCCGTGAGCGCCATCTGAAGCGTGCGCGGAATCGGCGTGGCGGACAGCGTCAACACATGTACGTCAGCTTTTAGCTCTTTCAGCCGTTCCTTGTGCTTCACGCCAAATCGTTGCTCCTCATCAACGATCAGAAGGCCGAGCCGCTTGAATTCCATGGACTGGGACAGCAGGGCATGAGTGCCAACCACAATATCTATCTCGCCACTCGCCAATCCATCCCGCGTTTTCGTTGCTTCGCCCTGACTGACCATGCGGGAAAGGTGGCGCACCTTCACAGGCCAGCTCGCAAACCGCTCGCTGAAGGAATTGAAGTGCTGGCGAGCGAGAAGGGTTGTTGGCGCGATGACAGCGACCTGCATGCCACTCATCGCGGCAACGAAAGCTGCGCGCAGAGCCACCTCCGTCTTGCCGAAGCCCACATCGCCGCAGACGAGACGATCCATCGGCTTGCCACTTGCCAGGTCTTCCAGCGTGTCTTCGATGGCATTCAGCTGGTCGTCGGTTTCTTCGTAGGGGAACCGGGCGGCAAATTCTTCATAAAGCCCCTGCCCCGTCGTTGTCGGCTCGGCGCGTTTGAGTTCGCGTGCAGCGGCAATCTCCAGCAGTTCCGCGGCCATTTCCAGAATTCGCTTCTTGGCCTTGGCCTTGCGGCTCTGCCAGCCAGCACCGCCCAGCCTGTCAATCGCGCTTTCCGCATCTTCACTGCCGTAGCGGCTGATCAGATCGATATTCTCAACCGGCAAATATATCCGATCACCACCGGCATAGCTGAGTTCCAGGCAGTCATGAGGCGCTCCGGTGAGCTCAAGCGTCTTCAGCCCCTCATAGCGCCCGACACCGTGATCGACATGAACGACGAGGTCTCCTGTGTTTAGCGAAGCAGCTTCAGCTATAAAATTCGCTGCCTTTCGCTTCCGCCGAGGGGCGGCAAGCCGGTCACCCAGGACGTCGGGCTCGGCGATGAAGACCAGACCGTCGCTTTCAATCCCTTGCTCGAGCGGAATCTCGACGACGGACAGTCCAGCCGACTGCGCGGCCTCGAGGGAATGGACGATTGGCAGATCAGCCAGGCCGTGATCTTCGAGAACATTCACGAGGCGGTCCGCAGAACCAGCGGTCCAGGCGCCAAAAACGACAGTGCGGCCTTGTTCGCGAACATGTTTTGCGTGTTTTGCAGCCTCCTCGAAGACATTGCAATCTGGCTTAGCCCGCTCCGGCGCGAAATCGCGCCCGGGCCGTCCGCCAAGATCGAAGCCACCCGCTCCCGAGGACGGCTGGAACCTTGCGACGCCGCGGTGAGAGAGCGTCGCATCCAGCTCGGCGGGACTGATGTAAAGGTCGTCGGGGGGCAGGACGCGAGCCGGCCGGCCGTCGCTCGCGGCTTCCATGCGCGTTGCGTGATAGTCTTCAGCTTGAGTGCGTCTTTCTGCAGCGGCTTCGCCGGCGAGGTAACCGAAGGCAATCAGCGCATCTTCGCCCATATAATCGAACAGGGTTTCCAGATGCTCGTGAAACAAGGGGAGCCAGTTTTCCAGGCCTTGGCGACGTATTTGGGCCCGGGCCGCTTCATACATCGTGTCACCCGACGGCGCTCCTATGGCTGAAAGATACTTTTCCCGAAAAAGGCTGAGCGTTTCGTCCGAGAAGAGAATTTCAGAAACTGGGGCCAGTGCAACAGAACGCAAAGTGCCGGTCGAGACTTGTGTCTCGGCATCAAACGACTTCAGGTGTTCCAGAGTATCCCCGAAGAGATCCAGCCGTATTGGTTCAGCACTCGTGGGCGGAAAAATGTCGATGATCCCGCCGCGAATTGAGTAATCGCCGCGCTCACGTACGGTGCTTGCTCGAACATATCCATTCACATTGAGATAATCGACCAGGGCCTTTTCATCGACACGCTCGCCTACAGCCAGGGAAAAGCTGGCCTTGCGCATCGTTTCGCGAGGCGGCACGCGCTGGACAAGCGAGGACCCGGTTGTGACGACGAGCACCGGCTTGGAGTGATCGCTTGCGTTCGCCAGCCGTGCGAGGGCCGCACACCTTTGAGATGCGATGGCCGGACTCGGGCTCATTCGGTCAAAGGGCAAGATGTCCCAACCCGGAATGTAGATAACATCCATGGTCGGTCGATTGAACTGGGCGATCTTCAGTGCCGTCGACGCCGTCTTTTCGTCTCTTGCAACGTACAATGCCCACTTGCCGGCGGAGTCTATCGCTTGCTGAAGCGCTAACAGATCAAATCCGAATGGCGCACCGGACACGATTGTCGGCGCAGACAAGGCACTGAGAAACTTGCTGTTCGGCATTTGGAGGACGATTTCAGTATTGGCAGATGGACGGAGCGACTGAAAGCCGACACACGGCCGGATCAGGCCCGAGGGTCGTACTCGAAGCTCAGAAGCCGGTCCAGAACGGGGCCTGCATAATTGGGCGGAACCGGCTTGTTACCCACAATCCAAGCGTAGACCTCCCAGTCAGGTGTCGCCAGCAGGCGTTCGAACTCCTGAAGCTCATTTTCAGACATGGCCCCGATATGCTGGTCCGCGAACTGGCCCATGATAAGATCCATTTCGCGAAATCCACGGCGCCAAGCGCGGAAATTCAGTTTGCGTCGTCTCTCGTCCATGACTTTCATTCCGTTTGCCCGTCCGGTGACTTAGTGCAATCCAGCCGCACTTCCCAGAGGCGAACATCAATTGCTCCTGACGGCGCTTTCGCTATTGTCCGGCGCCATGCGCGACGAGCGACTCTTTGCCCTGTTCGAACCTATAGACAGCTTGCCAGGTATCGGCCCGAAGCTGCGCCCGGTCTTCGAGCGGTTGGTGGACGGTGAGACCGTTTGGGACGTTTTGCTGCACCTGCCGGAAAAGTGGCTCGATCGCCGGGTAAAGGCATCATTTGAAGAGTTGGTTCCTGGCGAAGTGGCAACGGTTCAGGGCGAAGTCCACTCCTACAAAGCTCCCTACTCAGACCGCGCACCGCATCGAATACAGCTGTTTGACGGAACAGGGTTTCTAACGCTGACCTTCTTTCGAGCTGACCCCCGATGGTTACAAGGGCAATTTCCGATTGGAAAAGAGCGCATTGTTTCCGGTGTCGTAGGAGAGTTCCAGGGCGAACGGCAAATGTCGCATCCGGATTACATAATAGATCCAGCCAAACCCGAGCGTCCTCCTGCTGTTGAGCCCATCTATGGATTGACAGCCGGACTGTCGAACAAGCGATTTCACAATGCCGCAGTTGAAGCGCTCGACCATGTCCCCGATGACCTCCCGGAGTGGTTGCGCAGCGATTTGCTGGCAGAAAGAAGCTGGCCTTCATTCAAGACTGCGCTGATAGGGCTACATGCACCGGACATCTACGACGAAGCCCGTTTCGCAAAGTGCCGGGAACGGCTTGCTTATGATGAGGCTCTTGCCAGGGAGACCGTGTTTGCCTTTGCACGCCTGTCCCGAAGCCAGAAAGATGCGCCGCCGTTACGCTCGGACAGTCAGCCACTGAATGAGGTAGCGAAGTGTTTGCCTTATAAAATGACGTCGGCACAGATCCGGGCGGTAAAAGAGATTTCCGAGGACCTGGAACAACCGCACCCCATGCGCCGGATGCTTCAGGGCGATGTCGGCGCGGGCAAGACACTGGTCGGAATCCTTGCGGCTGTCAAAGCGGTCAATGCCGGCTATCAGGCGGCCTTCATGGCGCCGACGGAAGTCCTCGCCCGACAGCAGTTTGATAGCGTGGCAAGTTTGCTGGAACCGCTCGGATATCAGGTCGCCGCTCTGACGGGGCGGGACAAAGGCGCAAGCCGCGAAGGAACACTCATTGGCCTTGCCGATGGCTCAATACAGATCGTTGCGGGGACTCAGGCCCTGTTCCAGCAAGGCGTCCACTTTAGGAAACTGGGACTGATCATTGTCGATGAGCAGCATCGTTTCGGCGTCATGGATCGCATGCGCCTGGCGAGCAAAGCGACCGCTCCACACATGCTGGTGATGAGCGCAACCCCTATTCCCCGCACACTGGCTCAGGCCGTCCATGGCGATCTCGATATCTCCATCCTCGACGAAAAGCCCGAAGGCCGTCAGCCCATCGAAACCAGGATAATTTCAGACACTCGTATCGATGAAGTTATCGACGCTGTGGGCCGTGCAAGTGCTCGCAACGAACGCGTTTTCTGGGTTTGCCCACGTGTCGATGCAGACGACGACGATTCCTCCGCCATTCACCGGTCCAGGATGCTGCAGGAACAGCTCAACGTTCCTGTCGGTCTCGTGCACGGCCGCATGCGCGGCGAAGACAAGGACTTGGCTCTGGAACAATTCAGGACGGGTCAGACACGTATTCTGGTCGCCACGACAGTCATCGAAGTTGGCGTGGATGTCCCGGACGCAACAATAATCGTCATTGAGCGCGCGGAAGGATTTGGCCTGGCGCAACTTCACCAGCTGCGAGGGCGTGTGGGGCGCGGCATCAAAAAGTCGTACTGTATCCTGCTGTACCGCCCCCCGCTGGGGGATTTGGCCAAGGAGCGCCTTGAAACCCTGCGGCGGACTGAAGACGGCTTTGAGATTGCCGAAGCCGATTTCCGCCTCAGGGGGCCGGGAGACCTTCTCGGTGTACGCCAGTCTGGCGCAGTCGATTACCGAATCGTTGATCTCGCAGCGCATGCAGACCTGATTCCAGTCGCGCGAACTGATGCCCGTTATGCCATCGAAGGCGATCCCGGACTGACCGGAGAACGCGGGAAGGCCCTAAGCCTTCTTCGCGAGCTTCTCAGCCCCCTCGTCCGGGAGCGGCAGTGATCTCTGGTCGTCGGGTTCGTCGGAAAAGTGGTCCGGCACGACGAGACCTGCAGAGAGGATCATTTTAGCCCCTTCCTCGATCGTCATATCCATTTCGATGCACTCTTCGGTCTTTACATACATCAGAAAACCCGAGGTCGGGTTCGGCGTGGTTGGCACAAAAACGCCAATATAGCCTTCCCCGAGCCGCGTTCGAATCTCGCCTTTGGCCCCGGTTGAAACGAAACCGATGCACCATGATCCCCTCTTCGGGTATTCGATCAGGACGACGCGATCATAGGACGATTGCTGGTTATTGGCGATGACTTCGGTGAGTTGCTTGAACGCCGCATAAACGTTCCGAACGATCGGCAATCGGGACAGGATCCGATCAGCCGCGCTGATGACTGACCTGCCGATCAAGTTGGTCGCGACCCCTCCAAGAATTGTCAGGGCTACAATCATCACGAGCACGCCGAATCCCGGGATGGCGTAATTTGTATAAGTCTCCGGCTGTATGACCGGAGGCAGAAGCGGCTTCACCCTGTTGTCGATGAAGTTAATCAGGAACTGCAGAACGTAAAACGTAATAGCGATGGGGGCAGCAATCACCATGCCTGCCAGAAATCGACCTCGCAGCCAGGCCCATAGACTGATCCGCCGGGGTTTTGGATTCATGATCCCGTTCTCGTCCGAGGTCGGCTTTTTGGCCATCAAGGCGCTCCTGAAACTGCGGTCGGTTGACGTTGGAGTATGGCTTGGAGTTGCTCTTCTTTCCGTTAATTGTGGCGAAGATGAGTGACTTGCAAGAATTCCGTCAGCTGCTTCAAACCGTCCTTAAACGGGTATACGGCGATAAGCTGCGTGTCGATGACGTCAACAGGCTGTCCGGTGGTGCCAGCCAGGAGACGTGGCTAATGAATCTTTCGGGCGGTTCGGCGCCAGAAACGCTGATCCTTCGCCGGGCGCCGCAGCGCTCGCAGGATGCACCTAGCTCCGCTGCGATCGGGCTTCCCAACGAAGCGAAAATTATTGGCTACGCAGAAAAGGCAGGCGTGCCCGTTCCGAACGTTGTTTACGTGCTTCAGGAACACGATGGCCTCGGTGAAGGCTACTTTATGAGCCGTGTTCCGGGTGAAACGATCGCCCGTCGAATCCTGCGGGAGGACCGTTATGCCGAGGCCCGCTCGGCTCTGCCAGCTCAATGCGGACAGGCCCTGGCCGGTATACATTCGATAGGTATCGGGGATGATCCTGCATTGAATCTTAGCCAGGGACTGGATCAGTTATCCCAATACGAAGACTTTTACCTCTCCCTCGGCGCGTGTCGGCCGATCTTCGATCTGGCGATGGTCTGGCTGCGGGAGAACGCCCCGGACCCTCTGACGCCTGTGCTGCTTCATGGCGACTTCCGACTCGGCAACATCATGGTCGACGAGACCGGTCTAGCCGCTGTTCTTGACTGGGAGCTGTGCCACCTGGGGGATCCGCGCGAGGATATTGCGTGGATGTGCACCAATTCCTGGAGATTTGGGAACATCGACAAACGGCTAGGCGGCTTCGGAGACTTGGAGCCTTTGCTGGACGCATACGCGGCAGATGGCGGGCCCGTGATTTCACCGAACGACATCGACTGGTGGGAAATGATGGGCAGTGTGAAATGGGGCGTTATGTGCATGATGATGTACGAATCTTTCCGCACAGGCGCAGAGCCGACTGTTGAACGTGCAGCGATTGGACGGCGTGTGTCGGAGACAGAAATGGATCTCATCAGACTGTTGGAGGCACAACGTCATGCATGATCAGCCAAGCGTTCGTGAGCTGGTGCAGGCCGTCAAGAATTTCGTGGACGAAACGGCTATGCCGGAATTGACAGGCAGAGCAGGTTTCCACGCCCGCGTCGCCTCCAATGTGCTAGGCACGATCCTCAGGGACATCGACACGCGCTTTGACGCCGATGCCAGCGAAAAAAACCGCCTTTTGGACTTACTCGAGGCTCCTGCCGACACATCGCTTAGCAAGCTTAACGAAGACTTGCGCCAGCGAATACGCGCGGGAGAACTCACGATAAGGTCGGATGATTTGATGCGTCACCTAAAAATGACCGCAATTGACCAGCTAAAGGTTGACCAACCCAACTATTCCGCACTGAAGAAAGCCATTGAGGAGCCGTGATGCGCAAAGTCCTTATTGCCGCCGCCATACTCGTCGTCGGTTGGTTTGCCCTAAAGGACTGGGCCTATACCGCATTGCAAGGGAAGTCCGACGCAACACCCGAGGCACCAGATTACTATTTTGAGGAAGTCTGGCTATCAAGGCCAACCACCCCGACGTCCGGTGGGTGGGAAGTGCCGTGGGGTATCGATCTGTTCCTGATTGCACCCCCTGTATCGACTCCGATGCCCAAGGGCGCCATAGCCGCCGACAATAATGTGCTGAAAGATGAGTACGAAGCGCTCATTGAGGATTTGGGATTAGCCGACCAGGACCTTGTTATATACGCACCGTCTTACCGGTCACCTTCCCCGGCGTCTTCAAACTCCGAGCGCGATCATGAAATCAAATTCGCTCAGGACGATATCGCAGCCGCGATGAAGCGCTATCTTTCTACGGACAACAGGCTCCGTGGGCTTGTCATTCTTGCAACGCCGGACACAGAGCCGATGCTTTACGCTGCTTTGCAGCAACTTCCGAAATCCCAGGAGTTCCGCGAACGGTTTGGCGGTGTTCTCATGCCATCCCGGAAAGACGAATCCCGTTGGAACGACTTTATTGGCACATGCAGCCCCGCATTCGAGGCGTGCGCGCGGGCGACGACCCTTGTCGAGACAACGGAAAGTCTCAGCTGGCTCACGCCGAACCTTCCCCGGAAAAAGCTCTCCTATGCTGGCGATCCTGGCCTGGGCGACGAAATCGCTACGCGTATGCAGGAGCTCAGCAACTGGCTTGATCTAAATGCCGAAAAACCAGCAGAACCGTTCGACACTTGGGCCGCTGACGAAGTTGTCGATGTCGCGCCAATACGTCGCCCGAACGGCGATGAAGACATCTCAGGCGAACGAGGGGACTAGGTTTTTGATCGCTCGAGAATCGCGGTCGTCGATTGTCCATCTAATAGTTTGACGATGTGAACATCCCCGCCATTAGCCTGAACCGCGGATGCTCCGACAATGGTTTCAATCGTGTAATCCCCTCCCTTCACCAGAAGGTCAGGCAAGAGGGCCTCAATCAGAGCCTTTGGAGTGTCTTCGGGAAAAAATGTCACGGCATCAACGGCGCCAATACCCGCAAGCATGCGCGCCCTGTCCTGTTCAGAGTTGATTGGCCGCGTTTCACCCTTCAGTCGTTTCACTGAAGCGTCTGTGTTGATTGCAACGATCAGCCGATCGCACCTGGACCGTGCTTCCTCCAGAAGTGCGAGGTGGCCCGGATGCAAAATATCGAAGCAACCATTCGTGAAGCCCACCCTCAGCCCAGCCGCTTTCCAGGTTCGGACCTGCGCCTGAGCATCGCTCTCAGATAATATGGGTGCACGCAGATGGTGATAAGCGGGATCAAGCGCCGTCCGGATTTCTTCGGCGTCCACGGTTGCAGTCCCCGTCTTGGCAACGGCTAGCCCCGAAGCCGTAACCGCCAGTGCGACAGAGTCGGCTAGACTGGCGCCAGCGACGACACCAAGGGTCAGTGCGGCCATGCTGGTATCGCCCGCGCCTGATACGTCGAAAACCTGCTTCGCTTCACCGCGTTTGTGAGAAATATCCGAGTTCTTTATCCAGGACATGCCCTTCCCGGCTCGCGTCACAACGATGTTTGTTCCGGGCACCGAGGCGGCAACCGTTCTGAGGGCCACTTCAACCTGGTCGTCTGTCGACGTGGGCAATCCTGTGGCTTGCGCCAGTTCTGACGCGTTCGGTTTGATGAGATGAGCACCCTCGTAAACGGAAAGGTTCTGCGATTTCGGATCAACGAGCAGAGGAATCCTGTTCTTTCTCGACGCCTCAAGACATGCGTGGAAGGTCGCGGGCGTGATTGCGCCTTTTGCGTAGTCCGAAACGACGACGGCCGAACAAGCCTTTGCGGCCTTCTCGATCGCGCTGATCAGGACCGCTTCACTGATGCCCAATGCTGGAGACGATTCTTCACTGTCCACCCTTAGCAACTGTTGATTACTGGCAACAAATCTCGTTTTGACAACCGTCTCCAGAGAACTGACCTTCGCGAGACGGGTCTCAATCCGTTCATGAGCATTGAGCGACGCTTCAAGAGCCTCGCCCTCAGCATCGTTGCCTATGCAGCCAGCAACGATAACCTGAAGTCCCATCGCAGCCATATTGCGGGCAACGTTACCGGCCCCACCTGGCATCTCCACCGTCGATACTTTTCGCAAGACAGGTACGGGTGACTCCGGCGATATTCGATCCACCGTGCCATATACAAAGCGATCTAGCATCACGTCACCGACGCAAAGGACCGTCTGGCCCTGCGCCTTCGTAATAATGTCTGCAAGATGCTGTCGCATGAAGGGTCTCCGGATGCGCTGACTTCATAGGCCCGTCAGACTTTTCCTATCCAATTCCGTTCAATTGAACCAGAAACGGAATGTGGACCAGCTGAGTTTGATCCAATAGCCGCGCATTCACGTAATTGTTCCTGACACGTTCATTACAGGAGGCCGCTCTGCCTAAAGAAACCCAGCAGCCAACCCTGGTCTGGCTTCGAAATGATCTCAGGCTCACCGATCACCCCGCAATCGCTGCCGCGGCCGAGAGAGGCGGCGAGGTGATCTGTGTCTACATTTTCGAAGAAACGGACGCATTGCGTGCGAAAGGTGGCGCCTCACTCTGGTGGCTCGACAAATCTCTGAGAGCCCTTCGCTCTGACATATCTTCGTTGGGCGGGAAGCTTATTTGCCGCAAAGGCGATCCGGAGAAAATCGTTCCAGCATTGGTTGAAGAAACGAAAGCGACATCAGTTTTCTGGGGCAGGCGCTATGGCAAGGCTGAACGCGAGATCGATGGTCGTATAAAGCAGGCGCTACAGGATAACGGCATTGACGCCAGGAGTTTCAATACAACCCTCCTGACAGAGCCGTGGCAGATCGAAACGGGGTCCGGGGGCTATTACAAGGTCTTTACGCCGTACTGGAAAGCAGTGCGAGAAAGCTATGAGGCGCCATCCACGCTACCTCGACCAGAGAAGCTGGGAGGTATGGGGGTTAATGGTGAAAGGATTGAGGATTGGGCGCTGCACCCAACCCAACCTTATTGGTCCGAAGGTTTCGCGACGATGTGGACTCCCGGAGAGGCCGGAGCCGCTGCTCGCTTGTCGGATTTCCTTGATCATGGCGTGCGCCAGTACGAGGATATGCGAAACCGTCCAGATTGTGACGGAACGTCTGGACTGTCACCCCATCTGCACTTCGGCGAATTAAGCCCGGTGCAGGTCTGGCGCGCTGTGAAGTCCAGGATCGATAGCGGTCTCCAACCGGAGAGCAGCGCCTGGTCGTTCCTGTCCGAAATTGTCTGGCGCGAGTTCTCTTATGTTCTTCTGTACTTCAACCCGGATATGGGCTGGGAGAACTACAATCCGAAATTCAACGCCATGCCCTGGAAGAAAGACAGCGCATCACTGACGGCGTGGAAAAAAGGACAAACTGGGTATCCCATCGTGGATGCGGGCATGCGGCAGCTCTGGGCGCGTGGCTGGATGCACAATCGAGTGCGCATGATTGTCGCATCCTTCCTTACAAAACATCTTTTGATACACTGGCGAGACGGCGAGGACTGGTTCTGGGACACGCTCGTGGATGCAGACCCGGCATCCAATTCATCAGGATGGCAATGGACCGCCGGCTCCGGTGCCGATGCTGCGCCATACTTCAGGGTCTTTAATCCCATCACCCAAGGACAAAAGTTCGATGTCAGTGGACGATATGTTCGAGAGTGGTGCCCGGAATTGAAGGATCTGCCGACCAAGTACCTGCATGCGCCATGGACGGCAGACCCCGAAACCCTGAAGCGTGCCAAAGTTGATCTGGGCACCACCTATCCAAAGCCGATTATTGATCATGCTGAGGGCCGTGAGCGCGCACTGACGGCCTGGGAAGCTCTAAAAGAAAAGCAGGACGCCGCATGAAGAAAATAGCGATTATCGGGTCTGGCATCAGCGGTCTGGGCGCAGCTTATGCACTCAGGAATTCAGCCGATATTACGGTTTTCGAGTCACGCGACCGCGCCGGCGGCCATGCGCACACGGTATCAATCGATTATGACGGAACGCCGATCGATGTGGATGTTGGCTTTATTGTCTATAATGGGCTCAATTATCCGAATCTGACTGGCTTTTTCGAGGCTCTCGGTGTCGAGACCCAAGCGAGCGATATGAGCTTCGCGGTATCCAATCCGGGAGGTTTTGAGTGGGCGTCGACCGCCTATGGCATGTTCGCCCAAAAGCGGAATCTCTTTCGGCCCCGTTTTCATGCCTTCTGGCGAACAATTCTCCGGTTCAATGATGTGGCGCGGGCCGCATTGATGAATGGCGAAGTCACCGAGGAGAGTCTTGGAATTTGGCTGCGTCGGCATGATTTCAGCGACGACTTCTGCCAGAATTATATTCTACCCATGGGGGGCGCGATCTGGTCCACCCCACCGGGCAAGATACTCGACTATCCAGCGCGAAGCTTCTTTCAGTTCTTCGAAAATCACAGGCTGATGCATCGTGAGCGCCCGAAATGGCGCACAGTGTCAGGCGGTTCAAGGCACTATGTGGCCAAGGCTTCAGAGCTGATCGGCGATAAACTGCTTCTTGGCTCAGGTGTTGAACGCGTCACCCCGTTTGGAACGGGCGTCCGGCTGGATTTCGACGATAGGCGAAGCGAAATTTTTGATGAAGTGATCATGGCCACCCATGCCGATACGACTCGTCGTCTCTTGTCTGGCACCTATCCGGAAGCGCAATTCCTACTCAAATCCGTTCACTATCGACCCAACCGAATTTTTCTGCACAGGGATCCATCATACATGCCCCGCAGGAAGTCCGCCTGGGCGAGCTGGAATGTGCTTGGCAAGCATTCAACGGATAACGACATCTGCCTCAGCTATTGGATGAACCGGCTTCAGGGTCTGCCCCGCCAATGCCCATTATTCGTCACGCTGAACCCTGAAACGCCGCCCAATGAGAATCTGGTGTTTAAAGAGGTCGTGTTCGACCACCCGCAGTACGACGGCGCCGCATATGCCGCTGTTCGATCTCTTGAGCGCATCCAGGGGCGGCACGGCATATGGTTTGCTGGCGCTTGGCTCGGTAGCGGATTCCACGAGGACGGTCTGAAGAGCGGCTTGCGGGCGGCCCTATCGCTTGGCGGGCAGGTTGAGTGGGACCCCGTAGGCGTCGAAACGGTTTACCTGCCGGACCGGCACGCGCCAACCCAAGCAGATCGCCGACTATCGGTGGTGAAATGACAACCACGCCGCCTGCTTTGCGACTTCATTTGGGGGAGACACGCCACAAGCGTTTCACCCCCTTCAAGTCGTCCTTTCGTTATCGGGTCGCTATGATCGATGTCGATATCGACCGACTTGAAGAGGCTAGCCGACAGACACGCCTTTTTTCAGTCGAAAAGCTTGGGCTCTTTGGCTTTCGCCGGAATGACCATGGCTCACTACAGCGAACTGCTTTGCGTCCTTGGGCTGAGACGACCTTTCGCGATGCCGGTATAGAGCCCCCCAAAGGCGCTATTCGCCTGGTTACATTTCCAAGGCACGCCTTCTATAAGTTCGCCCCCATTTCGCTCTGGATCGCGCACACTCCAGAGGGGCACCCCGAGGCGATTTTGTATGAGGTACGCAATACGTTTGGCGAACGTCATACATATGCTGCGTCCCTCCAAGGCAATTGGAGCCGGCACGAAGCCCCCAAGCGGTTTCACGTCTCTCCGTTTTTTGATGTGACCGGCCGATACAGCTTCTCACTGAGGTATGATGCCGACGCATTGCGGCTTGGTGTAACGACGATCCAGAATGGCCGCCCCGTCCATTCGGCCGGCCTTGCCACGTCGGTTGCACCAGCCAGCGACCGCTCTCTCGCCGCCTTGGCGATGCGTATGCCATTCTCCACGATAGGTGTTACACTAGGCATCCATTGGGAGGCAGCGAAACTGTGGGCTATGGGTGCCAGGTACCACAAGAAACCGCTGAAAGTACAAAACGATCCGACACTGGCCCGAACTTCCGGTCAGGAAAATTGAGGACGCAAGAGATGAAAACGGAAAAGATTGTTCCTACCAGCGTTTCAACCATCCGCGCGATGAACGATTTGCCAGCGTCCTTCAAGCTTGCGGGCATAATGCTCTTGCGGGCAGAAAACGGATCACTTCAGTTCAATTTGCCCGACGGCAGGATTGTCTTGTTTGATCAAGGAAAATCGGGTCCACGTGCCGTTGTCGACGTGCATGATTTTTCCTTCGCCAAACGTGCATTGGCCGGTGGCGACATCGGCTTTGCGGAAAGCTACATGGACGGCGCTTGGTCGACTCCCGATCTGACGGCGGTTCTTGAGTTCTTTTCGGAGAACTTTGAGGCGGCCGGCAAACTTGCCGTCGGCGGTTCCGTTGTAAAATTCTTCAACAATATCCGGCACTTCTTCAACAGAAACAGTAAAGCTGGTGCGCGCCGAAATATCATGGCGCATTATGACCTTGGCAATGCGTTCTACGAGTCGTGGCTTGACGACACAATGACCTACTCCTCAGCGCTTTTCGAAAAGCCCAATCTTTCTCTCGAACAGGCGCAAGCAGCGAAGTATCAAGCCATCGCCGACCGTATTGGCGCTGGCCCCGATAGTCATTTGCTTGAGATCGGGTGCGGCTGGGGCGGATTTGCTGAATATGCAGCGAAGGTCCGGGGATCCAAGGTGACCTGCCTTACCATTTCGGAGGCGCAGCGGGCGTATGCAATAAACCGCATTCAGAAGAATGGATTGTCGGACCGCGTCGAGATCCGTCTGGAAGACTATCGCGATCACAGGGGATCCTATGATGGCGTCGCCTCAATTGAAATGTTTGAAGCGGTCGGTGAATCCTACTGGCCCAGTTATTTTGCAAAAGTCCGGGAGTGCCTGAAGGACGGCGCACGGGCGGCGCTGCAGATCATCACGATCGATGACGATCTTTTCAAACGCTATCGCAAGCGGGCCGATTTCATTCAGCACTATATTTTTCCCGGTGGCATGCTTCCAAGCGAATCTGCGCTCAAAGCGTCATTCTCGCAGGCCGGCTTGAGATATGAAGGTGTCCAGTATTTCGGTCAGGACTATGCGAGGACGCTCAAGCTATGGGCTCAGCGGTTTGAAGACGCGTGGGATCACATCCAGTCGCTAGGATTTGATGAGCGTTTTCATCGCCTTTGGCGATTTTACCTGAGTTATTGCGAAGCCGGTTTCCGCAATGGCCGCATCAATGTCGGCCAGTTTCAGGTGTCGTCGGCCTGATCAATAAAGGCGGGATAGACGATAATCAATCTTTTGGCCGCGTGCTTCAAAACTTAGCTGAACCCAACGGTTCTGATCATCATACCACAGATCAACCGTCAGGTCTGAAACAAGCCTGTAGTGCGTGGCCTCTACGGGCTTGCCGTTGATCTGGATCGTGTCCGTGCCCAGCCTGGTCACGCTAGTATCCAGAATTTCCCCATTCTCTGTGGACAAGATCGCCTTACTGAAAACCTGCTGGATGTTCCAATGGCTGGAGGGAATTATCCCTAAAGGCACCTCGCCGGAATAGCCCGATCCGGTCACTTCAAGCGCGTTTCCCTTGACGGAAGCGGTCACGCGCTTCGTGTCGCCGTCATCATTCGTTTGACCGTCGAGGGCGACAAGACGATCTTCATCCCATGTTTCAACGGAGTCCAACGAATAGCGGAACAGCGTGATCGGGCCGAGCCCAGCCTTGAGATCCACGTCAGAGGTGACGATTAGCTGACCGTCTTGTCCGGAATCGAATTTGACAATGTGAGAGCCAAACTTCTTGTCACCTTGGCGGAAAACGTCAAAACGGATTTCGTCACCCGCTTGAGGGCTCCAAGGCTGTGGAGCCTTTGCACTTACCAGCGCTGATTGCTGATCCGGCGTTCCGCTGTCGGCGAACGCAACCCCGGATCCTATGCCAATAATCGCGACAACAGCAGCGACATGCTTCATGTCAGCCTCCAGAATGGTCTCGGCGACCGGGCAACATAGCAAGTGCAGGCGCACTGACCGAGTGCGGCGGGCCTATGTTTAACCCCGGGTATAGCAAGCAGGATGTCACCTTGCTGGTATGATCCGTGCCCATCTTCCAGAGCGCCTTCCAGAATGACCGTCGCTTCCAAAGCTGAGTGGCCATGGGCGAATACGTTTTGCCCCGGTTCCAGCCGCATCAGCTGCCCGGAAGCGTTCGAGACATTTGAATACCGGACGCCGGACAGTCCACGCCTCCACCGTACCTCTTCGTAGTCCATGTGGATGATATCCAGAGCAGCCGATACGGCTGCATCGTCTTGCGCCTTCTGACCAGGGGTTGCGTCGTCTTCAAGAAGCACTTCTCTCACGCTTTCCCAGAGCGTAGCCGCCTCGTCTCCACAGCTCGACATAAGCCGATGGATGCTTGCCGCGACCTTCAGACTTGGCGCCAGGTTGCCGGCTGCATAATCCAGCATAAATGCGTGATAGGTGTCTTGCGTCGTCATCCCGCGGAAACTTCCCTTTTCGTGATAATCTGCTTTACGTCGCCGAATGCATTTCGGATCACCCCGCAGAGTGTTGTCACTGCATGGCGTGGCAGCTAAACGGGTTCGAAGACTGGAGTGTAGACATGGTGCTGAATTCGGTTCTCGATGCGATCGGGAATACCCCGCTGATCAAACTCAAACGCGTTTCCGAACAAACCGGTTGCACAATCCTTGGGAAGGCGGAGTTTTTGAACCCGGGCCAGTCTGTCAAAGACAGGGCTGCTTTGGGCATTGTACGCGATGCTGAGGAATCCGGCCTGTTGAAGCCGGGCGGCACGATCGTGGAAGGCACTGCGGGCAATACCGGCATCGGCCTCGCACTTGTCGGCAGCGCACTTGGCTACCGTGTTGTTATCGTGATGCCACGAACACAAAGCACGGAAAAAAAGAACGCAGTCCGGTTGCTGGGGGCCAAGCTCATTGAAGTCGATGCTGTTCCCTATTCCAATCCGAACCACTATGCCCGTTATTCAGGCCGGTTGGCAGAAGAGCTCGCCAAGTCGGAGCCGAACGGAGCGATTTGGGCCAACCAGTTCGATAACATCGCGAACCGCGACGCCCATTACAATACAACCGGTCAGGAAATCTGGACGCAGACTGAGGGTGCCGTTGATGGTTTTATCTGCGCCGTCGGATCGGGCGGAACGCTTGCCGGGGTTGCAAAGGCGCTCAAGGAAAAGAACGCCGACGTGAAAATCGGTATCGCCGATCCAGGAGGCGCTGCGCTCTACCAGTATTACAATACCGGTGAACTCAAGGCCGAAGGCACATCGATCACTGAAGGAATTGGGCAAGGTCGCATTACCAAGAACATCGAGGAACTCGAGGTCGACTACGCCTACCGCTGCACGGATACCGAAGCTCTGGAAATCCTGTACGATCTCATTTTGCACGAAGGGCTGTGCCTGGGGGGATCAGCTGGTATCAATATCGCCGGCGCTGTACGCTTGGCGAAGGATCTTGGACCTGGGCATACAATCGTGACCATTCTCTGCGACTACGGCAATCGATACCAGTCCAAGCTTTTCAATCCGGAATTCCTTCGCTCAAAGGATCTGCCTACGCCCCCATGGATGGAGGACTAAACTCATGACCTCCCCGCTCGTCTCAGCCGCCTGGCTCAAATCCAATATTTCGGCACCCGACTTGCGCATTATCGACGCAAGCTGGTTTCCTTCATGGATCGCGTCGGCTAATGCCGGTCGCGCCGCATATGAGCGAGGCCACATACCGGGCGCCGTCTATTTTGATATTGACGACATTTGTGCCGAGGAAAGCGACCTGCCCCACATGATGCCCGACTCGGTGAAGTTCTCTTCCCGGGTCCGCAAACTGGGCGTTGGGGACGGCAACCGCATCGTCGTCTACGACTCCAATGACTTCATTGCCTCCGCAAGGGTATGGTGGATGTTCAGGGTCATGGGACATGAAGACGTCGTAGTCCTGGACGGCGGATTACGAGCGTGGGAAGCGGAGGGAGGCGATCTTGAGGATCTCCCTCCAATTGTCACTGGGGGACGGCATTTTACACCCCGCGTGCAGGCACACCTCATAAAATCCCGGGAAC
>MDSW01090070.1_pt1 | contig 17737 bp, 16 predicted proteins | sample 811171 | NCBI WGS metagenome assembly MDSW01 (sample SAMN05326641, study PRJNA326480) | marine metagenome | isolation source: seawater | place: Atlantic Ocean: North West | collected 2012
GATTTTGAATCCAGCGCGTCTACCAATTCCGCCACCTGGGCCTAATTATAGTTCAAATATAATAATACTTATTCTAGGAAAGTTAAGTTTTATTTTTATAAATTTGTCACCCCTAATATATAAGGTGTTGTTTTGAATAAAAAAATAAAAATATTTTCAGGCCAAGCGTCTTTAGAAATAGCTAAGAAAATAGCTAATTCTTATGGTGATAAGTTGGGAAATGTCGTTATTACTAATTTTAGTGACGGGGAATTTCAACCATCATTTGAGGAAACGGTAAGAGGAAAAAAAGTGTTTATTATACAATCCACACCTCCTCCAGCGGAAACTTTATTAGAATTTTTATTGATGATTGATGCCGCGAAAAGAGCTTCGGCAAAAGAAATAATAGCTATTCTTCCTTATTTTGGTTTTGCAAGACAAGACAGAAAAGATAAACCTAGGGTTCCTATTGGAGCTAAATTAATTGCAAACTTAATTACTTCAGCTGGAGCAAATAGAATAATGACAATGGATTTACATGCTGATCAAATTCAAGGATTTTTTAAAATTCCTGTTGACCATTTATTTGCTTCTACTATTTTTATTCCTTACATCAAAAAATTAAAATTAAAAAATCTTGTAATCGCATCTCCTGATATTGGCGGTTCAAAGAGGGCTAATGTCTATGCAAAACATTTAAATTGTGAGATGGTGATTTGCTATAAACAAAGAAAAAAAGCAAATGTCGTGGATAAAATAAAAATTATTGGTGACATCAAAAATAAAGATGTGGTTATTGTAGACGACATGATTGATACAGCTGGAACTATGGCAAAAGCAAGTGATTTAATGAAAAAAAGTGGAGCAAATAGTGTTAGGGCAATATGCTCTCATGCTATATTATCTGGAAAGGCATATAAAAATATAGAGCATTCATGCATTGAGGAATTGGTGGTCACAGATAGCTTGCCATTAAAACAAAAATGTAAAAAAATAAAAGTATTAAGTGTAGCAAAATTATTTGCTGATACTATTAGAAATATTAATTTAGATAAATCTATTAGTAGTCAATTTATTGTTTAATTAAATAAAATAGAAAATTATGAAATCGGTATCTTTAAATGGAATAGCGAGAGTAGATTTAGGAAAAAAATTCTCGAAAAAATTTAGGAAAAATGGTGATGTTCCTTGTGTTATTTATAGCAAAGGAAAAGAGCCATTACATATATGTGTTAAAAATAATGAATTAAGAAAAATTATTTATAATCCTAATATTTTTATATTAAATATAAATGTAGAAGGTCAAAATTATAATACTATTATTCGAGACACTCAATTCCATCCTTTAAATGACAATATATTACATGTTGACTTTTTAGAGTTATCAGAAAATGAATTAGTCTCTTTAGAAATTCCAGTACAACTTTTAGGAAACTCTATTGGAGTTCGAAATGGTGGGCGACTCAATTTAGTAATGAGAAAATTATTAATTCAATCATTCCCTAAAAACCTGCCTGATACAATTAATATTGATATTACTAACCTAAGAATAGGGCATTCAATTAGAATTGAAGAGTTAGAGAAGGAAAATTACAAATTTATTCAATCTGGAGATGCTGTAGTTGTTAGTGTTAAAACGGCTAGAAATATAGTGGAAGAAGAGGAAGATGCAGAAGGAGAGGTAGAAGGAGAAGGAGAAGGAGAAGGGGCTACTGACGAAAAGAAAGACGAAAATAGCGCAGCTTCTAAAGAAGAAAACACGGATTCAAAATAAAAAATTCATAATTTTATTGTGAATTATTTTATTAATGAATAGATATTTAATTGTTGGGTTGGGAAACATCGGCTTAAATTATGCCAATACTAGACATAATATAGGATTTGAGATATTAGATTATCTAGCCACACATCATACATGTAGTTTTTCCAGTAAAAAATATGGCGATATCGCTGAGTTAAAACTTAAAGGTAAAATTATATACCTACTAAAACCTTCAACGTTTATGAACTTAAGTGGAAAGGCTATTACTTATTATTTAAATCATTTGAAGATTTCGATCACGAATTTATTAATAATATCAGATGATTTAAACTTAGATTTCGGAAATATTAGACTTCGAAAAAAAGGAGGTCATGGTGGGCACAATGGTCATAAAAATATAATTGAGCTTTTAAAAACATCTAATTATTGTAGATTGCGATTTGGGATTGGAAAAGATTTTTATAAAGGAGAACAGGTCAAATATGTTTTGTCAAAGTGGTCTCAAAAGGAAGAGTGTGAATTAGAAGAAAAATTAGACCTGTGTTCAAAAATAATAATCAGTTTTGTCTTATCAGGTTTGGATTATACAATGAATCATTTTAATAATTAATATAGAAAGGATTATAATTACTTGGGGTATCAATATCTCATCTTAATTCCAAATATATTGGACAATGATCTGAATGATGCACATCACTTAAAATTGAAGCTTTTTTTATATTGTCCAAATTTGCAACACTAATCATATGATAATCTATCCTCCAACCTTTATTACGTGGTCTTGATAAAGCTCTATAACTCCACCAACTATAATTATTAGGGAAGTTGTTTTTTTCTCTAAAAGTATCTACAAATCCTAATTTTAAAAAATCAGTAAGCCATTGCCTTTCTTCAGGTAAAAAACCAGAAGAGTTTTTATTTCTAATTGGATCATGAATATCTATAGCTTTATGACAAATATTATAATCTCCCGAAACTAATATAGGTGTTTTTTCATGTTGAATAAACTCTCTGAATTTTTTCAAAAACCACATCTTGTAATTTTGTCTTATTTCACCACTAGATCCTGAAGGAAAATAAACAGAATAAATACTTAAATTTTTGTATTCTATTTTTAGAACCCTTCCTTCTGAGTCAATTTTTTGATTACCAATACCATAAACAACTTTATTAGGTTTTTTCTTACATAAAATCGCAACACCACTATAGCCTTTTTTTTGTGCTGAATGCCAGAAACAATGAAACCCAAGATCGCGAAACAATTCCTCATTAAATTGATCTTTATTTGCTTTTATTTCCTGCAAACAAATCACATCAAAATTGTTTTTGTTAATCCATTCTACAAGACCTTTTTTTATTGCTGCACGAATTCCATTTATATTATAAGAAACTATTTTCATAATTACTAAAATTACATGTTTGTTATCTTATTTTAAGTTAAAATCAAATTATTTTATAAAAACAACGTTTATTTTTGTTGGTCAGTGATAATACTTACAATGAAAGTCTTTTCAAGATTGGTTATAATATTTATGATATTTTGTGCATTTAAAATAAGTTATGCACAAGATAACAGTTTCAAAACAAAAAGTTTTTTTCCATTACAAAGTAAATTGCAAATTGACTCATTACCTATAAATTACCATAATTTCAAAATAACACGAAATAATATTGAAGTAGATTCCTCACTTTATAATTTAAACTATGAAATCAATACGATTTTTTTAGACTCCACATTATTAAATGACACAATTACGATAAATTATAAAATACTAAATCCAAATATTAAAATATCCTTAAGAGACAGCTCTTTATATATTCCCTTTATAGAAAGAGAGCCTTCTTTTTTAAATAAAAAACCAAAAAAACAGATGAGAGATGAAATATATACTAATGGCTCATTTGTTAGAAATTTTTCCAACGGAAACAATCAAAATTTATCTATTAACACGGATGTTGATTTAAGGATTTCTGGTAAAATTAGTAATGACTTATTCATTGATGGTTTTATTTCTGATAATTCTCTTCCTCTTCAATATGGAGAGTCATCTTCATCTTTACAAGAATTAGATAAAATTTATATTAAACTTTATAACTCCAAAATTTCCTTAACAGGTGGGGATGTAGATATAACAAGCTTTGAAAATCATTTTCTGAAATTTTCAAGAAAATCTATTGGTATAGATTTTTATAAATCTGATTCTACAACTCAAATAAAATCCTCTATTGGTATAACCAAAAATATATTTAAAAGACAGTCTATCTTTGTAGAAAATGGAAACCAAGGGCCATATAAGTTAGTTGGAAAAAATAATGAGCCATACATTTTAGTTATTTCAAATAGTGAAAGCGTTTTCATTGATGGTATGAAAAAAACCCGTGGATCAGATAAAGATTACATTATAAATTATAATACTGGTGAAATTAGTTTTACAAGCAATACCATTTTAAATGAAAACAATAGAGTAATTATTGAATTCCAATATACGAATCAAGATTATTTCAAGTGGTTAGGTTATACTGGATTTTCCAAGGAACAAAAAAATTTAAAGTATTATTTTAACTTTTATACCGAATCAGATAATAAAAATAGCCCACTCAACCAATTTAATGAAGAAGAAATTATTTTACTTACTAATTCAGGAGATAATAATGTTCATTTGAATAGTGATCATTCAGCATTTCTGAATAGTGATTTACAACAAATTTTATATTTAAAAAAAGACACCACTGATTTAGATTCTTTTTTTCATGAATCAATTTTTGTTTTTAGTAATAGCTCTTCTGATTCTTTATTCCAAGTTACATTTACAAATGTTGGTAATGGCAACGGTGATTATGTTTTAGAGTCCTCACTAGTGAATGGAAGTGTTTTTAAATGGGTTTCTCCTATAAATGGCCAATCACAAGGAAATTATAATCCTACAAAAATTTTGATTCCAGCAAAAAAAAATCAAATGATTTCTTTTGGAGGTGTATATAATAAAAATAATACTGCCATATCTTTAGATTTTGCAATAAGCAATAGAGATGAAAACCTTTTTTCTAATATAGATGATCAAAACAATATTGGAATTGGAACTAAAATTGGAATAAACAAAATTTTTAAAAAAAACAAAATTTCTATTCAACCATCTGTCACTTATGAATATATTAATAGCACATTTTCGTTTATAGAAAGAACACGAGAATTAGAATTTGATAGAAACTGGAACCTAAATAATAATAGAGGGAGTCAAAAATTATTAAACGTGTCTTTAAATAGTTCATTTAGCAATAATGCAACACTTCATTATTCTTTTGAAAACATGAAACTTTCAAACTCTAATAAAATTCGAAACTCATTATATGCATTGATGGAAAAAGATAGTTTTATAGTTAATCTTAGTGGCAGCTTCCTTAAATCTATTTCTGAAATTGAAAATACAAATTTCTTCCAACATAATAATTCAATTAAAAAAAAGGGGAAATTCAATATAGTTCTTTCAAATGAGGGGGAAGTTTTCGAAAATCAAAATACTAATAATAGTTTTAATAAATTATTAATTAGCTCTTCAATAAAAACTACATTTTTACCTGGATTAAAATTAGAATATATAAATAGAATAGATAAAAATGAGTTAATAAATAATGCTTTTGAAAACTCCATGTCTGTTAAATCCAATATAATAGAAAAAGAAAAAATTAAATCTAACTTCCAAATAAGTTATTCTGATTTTTCTTCTGAAACAACTGATTCTATAATAAATGAAAATAACTTAATTGGTAAAGCAAGTTATTTTTTTAATCCTAAACCTTTTATAAAAATAAATGGAATATATGAATTAAGCACCGGTCAAGAGGCATTTAGAGAAATCCGATATGTAAAAGTAAACTCAGGATATGGAACTTACTCTTGGGTAGATTATAATAATAATAATATTGAAGAATATGATGAATTTGAAATTTCTCATTTTTCTGACACCGCTGATTATATGAAGATTTCTTTCCCAACAAATGAGTACTTTGATGTCAAAAACACTAGAATCAATCAACAGTTAAAAATAGCGCCAAAAACAAATAAAACAAAAGGGTTTATTTATAAATTATGTTTTTTTGAAAACCATTCCAGTTTTGAAATTAATCGTAAAATAATATCAAACAAATGGAGTGAAATATTATCTCCTTTTTATAAAAATAATTTAGAAAACATACTAAGTTTAAAGCTAAATTTAAATAACACACTAATTTATCAGCCAAAAAACAAAAATATTTTTATGTCTTATAAAGTTGAGAAGCAAGTGATAAGAAATTCTTTTTCCTGGGACCAACAACTATCTGAATCAATGTTGCACAATATTAATTTTAAACTGATGTATTCTAAAATTACATCTAAAGCAAATTTATATTACGATGAAAATAAACTAACAAATAACGCCTTATTAAATCAAAATTACTTTATAAAAAAAAGAGGAATAGATTTGGAATTCTCAAGCATATATCAAAATTTAAAACCTAGTTTTTTTATTAGTTTTTTTAAAAAAGAAAATGTTTTTTCAATAGAAGACTTAAACGGTTTAAAATTAACTTCCAAATTAGTTTTAAATAGAAAAAATGGATTTTTAATAAATGGTGATTTGACATTTTATCACATGAAATATGTAGGAGAAATAAATAACCCTATTAGTTATCAAATGTTAGACGGATTAACTCCTGGCAATGGGTTAAAGTGGACTTCGGCACTAACAAAAAAAATGAATAAAATGACTCTTTCTTTTAAATATTCTGGAGAATTAAATTCACTTACTAATATTCATTACGCCCAAATAGAGTTTAAAAAATATTTTTAAACATTTATTTCAATATCTTTTAAGTTGTTACAAACCTCTATTTTGCCATCTGTTTTATGAATTATTTCCTCCACTGAAACCCCTGGTGCTTTCTCTTTTAAAAGAAAACCATTTTTTGTAATCTCCAAAACAGCTAGATTAGTAAATATTTTTCGAATACATTTTTTTCCAGTAATTGGAAGTTGGCAGTTTTTTAATAATTTGGACTCTCCTTTTTTATTTGTATGCATCATTGCAACAATAATATTATCTGATGATGAGACTAAATCCATCGCTCCGCCCATGCCTTTAACCATTTTTCCGGGAATTTTCCAATTAGCAATATCTCCATTTTCTGACACTTCCATTGCACCTAAAATAGTCATATTAACATGCCCCCCTCTAATCATGGAAAAGCTTTCCGCAGAATCAAATAATACAGATCCTTGTAATGTTGTTATTGTTTGTTTTCCGGCGTTAATTAAATCAGGGTCTATCTCAGATAAGGTTGGGAAAGGCCCCATTCCTAATAAACCATTTTCAGATTGTAAAACAACATTCATATTTTTAGGAATATAATTAGCAACTAAAGTTGGTATCCCTATTCCTAAATTGACATAGTATCCATCTTTTAATTCTTGAGAAATTCTTTGTGCTATTTGAAATTTATTAAGACTCATCCCTAGTTGTTTTTTGTTCTATTCTTTTTTCATAACTAATTCCTTGAAAGATTCTTTGAACATATATCCCAGGGGTATGAATAAAATTAGGATTCAAATCTCCAACAGGAACAAGCTCTTCCACTTCAGCAATAGTAATTTTTCCACCGGCAGCCATTATTGGATTAAAATTTCTTGCTGTTCCCTTATAGATTAAATTTCCTGAAGTATCTCCTTTCCAAGCCTTAATAATTGAAAAATCTGCATTAAAAGCTTTTTCTAAAAGATAATTCTTTCCATTAAATTCTCTGATTTCTTTTCCTTTTGAAACCTCTGTTCCTACTCCAGCTGGTGTAAAAAAAGCTGGTATACCTGCTCCAGCTGCACGACACCTTTCTGCCAAAGTCCCTTGAGGAATTAATTCTACATCTAATTCTCCTGTTAATAATTGTCTTTCAAATTCATTGTTTTCTCCAACATAAGAAGAAATCATTTTTTTTACTTGCTTATTCTGTAATAATAAACCTATTCCAAAATCATCTACTCCTGCATTATTAGAAATACATGTTAAGTTTTTTACACCTTTTGAAACAAGGGCAGCAATACTGTTTTCAGGAATTCCGCACAAACCAAATCCGCCTAACATAATAGTAGCACCATCAAAAATATCTTGTACCGCTATATTGCCATCTTTAACTACTTTTTTTATCATAATTTTTTTTAGTCAAATGATTCATCAAAAATATTATTATTATCTGTATTTTCTGTATTGCAATCTAAATTTATAGATATCTGCTTATTTGGTTTTTCAAATGTATGAGTATAGTAGTGTTCAAACTTACGGTCACTATATATATTTTGCATAAATTCTCCCCAAATAGGCAAGGCCATATTTGCGCCCTGGCCTAATGCTATACTTCTAAAATGAATACTTCTTTCTTCGCCCCCAACCCAAACTCCTGTAACTAAATTAGGAGCTAATCCTATAAACCATCCATCAGAATGATTGTCTGTGGTTCCTGTTTTTCCCGCAATTTCATTTGTAAATTCATATCCCATATTATTTAATGTTTCATAATTATCTCGTCTATGATTCTTACTCTTTGTTTTTGATTGCCTTAATCTATTAGCCGTCCCTTTATTTACAACTCCTTGTAATAACTTTAACATAACATAGTTTGTTTCCTCGTTTAGAACATCTTTATAATCAGGTTTTTGATTATATATTACCACACCATTCTTGTCCTCAATTTTATTAATGAAAACAGGTTTAATTTGCACGCCTTGATTTGCAAACATTGTATAAGATGACGTCATTTCATATAATGGTATCTCTACACTACCTAAACAAAGAGAAGGTATTGCTTTTAAATTAGACAGCCCTAATTTCCTACCCAATCTAACTACGTTTTTTGGCCCAACTTTTTTCATTAAAAAGGCTGTAATTGAATTTTTTGATGAAGAAAGACCTTTCATTAAAGTATATTCACCACCATATTCTCTATTTGCATTTCGAGGTAAATAATCTTCTTTTAAACCATATTCATCTTTTTCAAAAACAACTTGTGAATTTGGAATCTTTAAACAAGGAGAATATTTAAATAAATCTATTGCTGTTGCATATACAAAAGGCTTAAAGGTTGAGCCAACTTGTCTTTTAGAATTAACATGGTCATATTTGAAATATTTATGATTAATGCCCCCAACCCAAGCTTTAACCGATCCACTTTTAGGATCTATTGATAAAAGCCCTGCATTTAAAAAATATTTATAATATTTTATAGAGTCCATTGGAGACATAATTGTATCTATTTCTTTATTCCAAGAAAATACTTTCATTTTTCTAGATTTTTGAAAATCTTTTTCTATTTCCTCATCGCTCATGTTTTGTTTTTTCAATAATCTATAACGATTTGTTCTACGCATCGTGTTTTTATATATTTTATCTATTCTTTTAGAGCTTAGTGATTTATCAAAAGGCGCTTTTTTCGATTTATATTTATCCCAACCCGTAAAAAAATCTTTTTGTAATTTTTTCATATGTGTTGACACAGCATCTTCGGCATGTTTTTGTAATCTAGAATCTATTGATGTATATATTTTCAAGCCATCAGTATATAAATTATAAAAGGATCCGTCTGGTTTTGGGTTATTTTTTATCCATTCTTTCATATAAGATCTTAAATGCTCTCTAAAATATGTTGCGATTCCTGAATTATGACTTGCTTTTTTATGTTCAATTAATAATGGTAATTCTTTTAAAGAATCAATTTCCTCATTGGAAAAATTAATACCTAAGTTTTCTCTATTTCTTTTCATCTGATTTAATACAACATTCCTTCTTTTAAAACACCTTTCAAAATATAATGAGTCTCTAAGTGGATTATATAGTGAGGGGTTTTTTACCATACCTACTAAAGTAGCTGATTCTTCTACGCTTAATAATTTTGGCTCTTTATTAAAATAAATTCTAGAAGCTGAATTTATACCTATGCCCTGATTTAAAAAATCAACTTTATTTAAGTACATAGTAATAATTTCGTGTTTTGTATAACGCTTCTCTAGTCTTGTCGCTATAACCCATTCTCTAAATTTCTGAGTGATTCTCTGTATTTTAGAACGTGATGTTTCAGAAAATAACATTTTTGCTAATTGTTGAGTTAATGTACTCCCACCACCCCTTGAACCAAAAAATATAATCGCACGAAAAGTAGACTTATAATCTATCCCCGCATGTTTGAAAAATCGTTCATCTTCTGTTGCAATCAAAGCATCAATGGTGTGTTTTGATATTTCATCGTATCGAACCTTTCTTCTATTTTCTAAAAAATATGTTCCTAAAATAACACCATCAGAAGATATAATTTCCGTTGCTAAATTAGTTGGTGAGTTTTCTAGACTTTCAAATGTAGGCATTGGTGAATTAGGTGAATCAAAAAATCCAGAAGATGCTAAAAAAAGACCTAATAAAAGAACTGTGATAGGAATGATTATGACCGCCGAAAACATGAAAATAAAAATTTTTATTTTTTGATGAAATGTTATTTTTTGAATCAACTTTTGCAATTTAATTTGTATTAATTTGTAAGCCTAATGTTTCCACTCCACTTAAATTTAAATCCCTCATTCCATGTATTATTTTAAATTTATATGTTTTGTTTTTTTCAAATTTAAACTTATTTAAATAATCGAATTGGAAAAATAAAGTATTTCCTATATTTTTTTGTTTTGGGAAGCCAAAATCATCATATAATTCAATATCCAATGAATCTCGTTTGATTTTTGTGTTTTCTAAAAAAACATCAATATATAGATGTAAGTTTTTATGTTCATAATTTTGATTAGTTTTTCCAAATATTGTAATGTTATAATCTTTTACATTAACTTTTTTTTCCAAAAAATCGAAAGTGATAGTGTCTTCGATTAACCACTCAGTTTCATTAATTTCATGGAAATCAGAATAGATTGTAGTGTTAAATAAATATGATAATCTAAAAATTACAAACGCTAAAATAATTACTATAAAAAAAATTATGACCCTTGCTCTCATTATTAAATTTTAATATTATCAAATCTGTCTATTTTATCATGATTATCAACTGTAGAATAATTATCTTGTTTTCTTTTCTTTAAAAGAAAAAACGACATATTTACTTTTTTACCTTGTTGATTTTTTTCTATAATCTGAGTTACTTTTTTAACATTTAATTCTATAGTATTATTAAAATTTTGTTCTAGTGAATATATTAATTTTTTCGAAAATATATCAGCCTTTTGAAAAAACCAAACTCCCTGTTGCGATTGTAATTTTATTTTAAAATCTGGAAAATTTTTTAATTCTAATAAATACATATCTAGCTCATAATTTAAACAACATTTTAATTTGCCACATTGCCCACTTAACTTGTCTGGATTTAAAGATAATTGTTGATATCTTGCTGCGCTAATATTTACTGACCTGAAATCTTTTAGCCATGTGGAACAACACAATTCTCTTCCACAGTCTCCTATACCACCGACTTTAGCAGTTTCTTGCCTAACCCCTATCTGACACATTTGTATTCTAGACTTAAATTCTTTTGCGAAAATTTTTATTAATTCTCTAAAATCAATTCTTTTATTTGCTATATAATAAAAAGTAATTTTTTTTCCATCCCCTTGATACTCTACATCACTGATTTTCATGTTTAATTTGATACGTCTTAATACATCCCTGGCTTTAAATAATATCTGATCTTCTTGGTTGATATACTTTAACCAATTTTGAATGTCTTTTTCAGATGCTTTTCTTAAAACTTCAAAATCAATCGTTTTTTTCTTGTATAATTTCATTTGAACAGAAACTAATTCACCCTTTAAAGAAATCATTCCTAAATCAAATCCATTATCTGTTCTTACCACTACTTTTTCTCCAATTCGTAAGTCGAGTTTTGAAGACCTATAAAAATCTTTTCTTCCATTTTTAAATGAGACCTCTATTAATAGCGGTACTTTTTTGTCATGTTTAGGATTAATGTTTGCTAAAAAATCATATGTTGTTTTTTGATTACACCTTTCAGTTAAACATTTTCCATTATTTCTACAACCTTTAGGGTGTTTAGATGTTTTACAACTATTACAGCTCATTTAAATTTATTTTTCCTTGTAGATTAATCTTGACAAGCTCAGAGATAAATCTAAAAATAATAATTTAGAATTTGAATTTCTTGTTATGTAATATATAGATTTTTCTATTTCCTCAAGTATTAAAAAAATATTTTTTCTATGAACAAATACTGAGAATTTCTCTAATGAAAAATTCTCATGTGAAATTTTTAGAGACAACTTTTCACTTAGATCATAATTATATAAGAAACTTTTTCGAAAGTTTTCTAGAACAAAATTTAAGAAATCTACTTGTTTTTGTCTATTCATACTGGAAAGATCTTCCGTTAAAATTATTAATGCATCTATTTTATTTTTATTTTTTGCCTGAAAACATAATCTTACCCATTCAACAAACCGATTCATAAAAAATATGTTTTCCTGATCAATTAGTGTCTTGTCTGAATTTTTAGATGATTCAAACTTTATTGATATTAGTCTAGATAAAATAGTTGTTATTAATTCTGTTTTTGTTTCTGAGATTAATATGAAAAGTGTTTTTGAAGGCGGCTCCTCCAAACTCTTCAAAAGTTTATTCGAGGCTTCTATATTTAACTTATTTGCATTCCATATAAGAAATACTTTATATTCACCTTGATACGATTTTAGATTAATTTTTTTTTCTATTTCATGTATCTCTTGAACATAAATAACTAAGTTTTTTTTTTCTTTAGAAATTATATTTGTCCACAATTTTATATCAAAATCCTTTGATTTTAGAACCTCTTGTTTCCATAAATCCAAATAATCTGAACTAATAGGTTTTTTGTTTGATTTCGATGATGTTACTGGAAAAATAAAATGTACATCTGGGTGTATTAATAATTGGGTTTTTTTACAATTAGAACATACCCCGCAACTATCATTTGATTTTTTTTTTTCACAAAAAATATATTGAATATATGCTAAAGCAATATGTAATTTTTCTGATTTATTAGAACCAAAAAATAATTGAGCATGTGGTATTTTATTTTTAACAACACCACTTATTAAAACATCTTGATTTTTTTTGTTTGATTTTATTTGAGCAAAAAACACATCTCTAATTTACAAAATCAGTAATTAACTCAATAAAAATTATAATATAAATGATTACATTTATTACTATATAAATTAATCTGATTGATGATAGACTCTTGTTTTGAAATTAATAAAATGGATTTCCCTAAAAGTTCTAAAGTCTTAGTTCGTGTTGATTTTAATGTCCCTATTGATAACAACATTGTTCTTGACAACTCTAGGATCTTATTATGTATCCCCACAATAAAATTACTTTTAGAAAATAATAATGCTATAATATTAATATCGCATTTAGGGAGACCTAAAGGTTTTCAAAAAAAATTCTCAATGAGGATTGTGAGAGATCATTTGCAAAATATTCCTTTTTTTAAACAAAAAACAATTCGTTTTTGTAATTCCTTTGATCAAAAAGAATTAGAAAACGAAAAAGAAAAATTAAGACTCGGTGAAATTCTAATACTCGAAAACTTAAGGTTTAATCCCGGAGAGCAACTATCCAGTCTTTCATTTGCAAAAAACATAGCCAAAAACATTGATTTTTTCATAAATGATGCTTTTGCTGTATGCCATAGATCTGATGCCTCTATCACAAAAATACCTAGCTTATTTCAAAAAAATAAATTGCCCGGTTTATTATTACAAAAAGAAATCTCTGAACTGAACAAGGTTATTAACTCTAAAGAAAAAAAACTTGCCATAATTGGTGGGGCTAAAATTAGCACTAAAGTCACTTTAATTAAAAAAATGTTAGATACATGCGATGATATCATTATAGGTGGGGCAATGGCATTTTCTTTTATTAAATACTTAAATGGAACTATTGGATTATCTCTTTATGAACCTGAACAATTACACACCATTTCAAATATACTAAACGATGCAAAAAAAAATGATTGCAATATCCATCTTCCAATAGATGTCATTACTATTCAACAAAATAATCCAAGTAAAACTTATCAACGAAAAATTAACAACCTTCCTGATGATGAAATGGGTTTAGATATTGGCCCTGAATCTTGCAAAAGATTTGAATCTATAATTTTAAAATCTAAAACTATCATTTGGAATGGCCCTATGGGTATGTTTGAAAAAGAACAATTTAAAATAGGAACAGAAAAAATATTGTTAGCTGTTTCATCTGCGACAAAATCCGGATCATATAGTTTGGTGGGGGGTGGAGATACACTATTAGCAATATCAAATTTTAAAAAAGTAGTTACTAATTTTTATGACTTTAATTTTATATCTAGTGGGGGAGGTGCAATGTTAGCATTTTTACAAAACCCTGATTTACCAGGAATAAAAGCATTAAAAAATGAATAATAAAAATAATAAATGGGAGGCATTGGTTAAATATATTAGTAGCCAATTTGGAGATGGAGAAATATTAGATTTACAAGCAATTTTATTTCTCATAGGAGTAAATGAGTTGGGTCAAGGGTATCGGAATTTTAAAAAACAAGAAAAAATTGATTTATTGCATATTGCAATATGTAGATTACTAAGTGTATATGGGTATTATTCATTTAACGGAAGAGATGAAGATGGTTGGCCTCATTGGAAAACAAATGAAAAATTACCACATCTAAAAGCGGGCGAACAAACTATTTTATTAAAAAAAGCTATTATTTTATACTTTGAAGATGCAAAAATAAAATTCTAATCACAATTAGATTCTGTTGCCAATATTGTAATTTCTTTAGTAATATTTTCTTCTAAAGAAACACTACTATTTCCACATATCATTTGATAAGGGCCGTAAATTTTTTGAACCTGAATAGAGAAAAATCCTAAATTATCAAAATCAAAAGAAGCTAAACCGTTATAATCTGTTATAGATGATTGAAAAACTGTTGCGTCTTCTATTATTTGACCTTGATCATCCTGAACTGAAATAACAACTTCTGCTCCTTCAACAGTATTAAGATCCTGATCAACAACAAACACTTTTAATTTAAAAAATGGATCTTCGTAACAAGAAAAGCAAGCTAGTGTCGTCAAAAGGATTAAAAGTGTATATATTCTCTTCATAGTATTTATATATTATCTTTCAATTAATTAAATTTGAAAAACAGTAAGGTAATAAATATAAAAAAAATGCAGGAACTAATAGAAAAATATAAACAAGAAGTATTGTCTTTTGAATCAATAGATGAAAAAGAAAAAGAGTTGTTTAGAATAAAATATATGGGGAAAAATGGTGTTCTAAGTACATTATTTGAGGATTTTAAAAAAATTGATTCATCTCAAAAAAAAGAAATCGGTTTATTAATTAATGAGTTAAAAGGTTTAGTTCTATCTAAAATTAATACCAAAAACGCTAAGTCAAATAAGAACTTAAAACATGATGTGTTTGATTATACTTTACCTCCTGTTCAAAAAAAAATTGGGTCTTTACATCCTCTTTCAATTGTTGAAAACAAAATTATTAACATATTTAAATTACTTGGTTTTAGTCTAGAAACCGGGCCTGAAATAGAGGATGATTGGCATAATTTTTCTGCTTTAAATATGCCAGAAGATCACCCCGCAAGAGACATGCAGGACACATTTTTTATAAGTAAATCGCCTGATCTACTATTAAGAACACACACATCTTCTGTACAAATTAGATTTATGGAAAATACAGCCCCCCCTATAAGAATTATTTCACCAGGGAGAGTCTTTAGAAATGAAGATATTTCTGCAAGATCTCATTGTTTATTTCATCAAATAGAAGGACTTGCTATAGATGAAAATATTAAATTTTCAGATTTAAAGTTAATTGTTCAAGAATTTATAAATCAATTATTTGGTGAAAATAAAAAAATTCGTTTTAGACCTTCTTTTTTCCCATTTACAGAGCCTAGCGCAGAGGTAGATATTTATTGGGGCCTGAAAACAGAGACTGATAAAAAAATAACAAAAGGAACTGGTTGGTTAGAAATCATGGGCTGTGGAATGGTAGATCCTAATGTTTTGAAAAATGTTAATATTGACAGTGAAAAATATTCTGGTTATGCATTTGGAATGGGAATAGAAAGAATTGCAATGTTATTATATCAAATAGATGATATTCGTTTGTTTTATGAAAATGATATTAGATTTTTAAAGCAATTCAAATCTAGTCATATTATGTAATCTTTCCTACCTTTAACATATTAGTCATTCCCTTATCCATAATAGGCATACTTCCAATATTAATCACTATTTGACCTGACTTTAATATTTTTTTTCTTTTTAAAAATCCATGTAAATCTTTTATTGTTTCATCAGTGCTATGAAACTTATCATAATAGAAAACATATATTCCCCAAAATAAACTTAAACTATTTAAAATTTTTTTATTGTGGGTAAAAACATATACAAAAGCATTCGGCCTGTTAGATGCTATTTTTTGTGCATTGTAGCCTGAGTGTGTAAGTGTAATAATTGCTCTAGATTGAACTTGATCTGCTAATTCACATGCATAAAAACAAATAGAATCAGAAATATATCGATTATTTGCCTTTTTTTGTGGTAACATCAATTTGGTTCTTGATTGTACATAAGACGCCTCTACACTTAATATAATTTTACTCATTGCCCTTACTACTTTATACGGATATTTCCCGACTGCTGTTTCTCCAGAAAGCATTAAAGCATCTGCTCCATCAAAAATAGCATTAGCAACATCATTAGTCTCTGCCCTAGTTGTAATAGCATTCTGAATCATTCCCTCCATTAATTGTGTTGCCACAACTACAGGTTTTGAATAACTTAAACATAGTTTTATTATTTGTTTTTGTACAATTGGAACTTTCTGCATTGGTATTTCAATTCCCAAGTCACCTCTAGCAATCATAATAGCATCAGCTGACCTTGTAATTGACTTTATATTTTTAACGGCCTCTGGTTTTTCTATTTTAGCTATAATTTTAATCGCTGATTTTTTTCGATTTAAAATGTTTCTCAACTCTACAATATCTTTTGATGTACGAACAAAAGATAGGGCCACCCAATCAATTTCATGTTTTATTAAAAAATTTAAATCTTTTTTATCTTTTTTACTAATAGATTTAAACGAAAGCTCTGTGTTGGGTAAATTAACTCCCTTTTTTGAAGATAGTCTTCCACCATTTAAAATATTACAAGAAATTGTTTTTTGATTAATAGATATTACTTTTAGTTTAATTTTTCCATCATCAATTAATACTAAATCATTAATCTTCAAGTCTTTCATTAAGCTAGTGTAATTTATACAAAGTTTTTTACTTGTACTTTCTCCCTTCTGATTAGTTAAGTAAATCTTTTCTCCTGACTTTAAAGATGTATTTTTCTTAACCAATCCTAATCTTATTTTAGGGCCCTGTAAATCTCCTAATATTGCTGTTTGAGAACCTATTTCAGAATTAATCTTTCTAATAATAGAAATTATTCGTGATGCTTCTTCATGATTTGTATGAGAAAAATTAAGCCTGCAAACATTAACCCCTGCAATAATCATCCTTTTTAAGTTATTGTAAGAATTACAAGAAGGACCAATAGTTGCAATAATTTTTGTTTTCTTTTTAATACGCATCATTATTAAAATATTAGTTTTTCTTTATTTCTAATTAAAGATTGATTAATTATAGATACAATATTTATAATTAAAATACTGTTCATTTTTATCATCTTTTCTTTTTTCTTATCTAACTGGCCATCTATTTTTAATATATAATTGAACATTTTAAATTCTGGTATTAGATGTACATTGGTATATAACTCATCATTAAAAATACGGGTACCAACACTATTTATCATCTTAGTTTGTGTCTCATTAGTGACAAGTGTCCAATCTTGCTCTTTATACAAATCATAATAAGTATACTTATTTAAGTATACGATTTTATTATTTTCAA
>MDSW01079856.1_pt1 | contig 17735 bp, 10 predicted proteins | sample 811171 | NCBI WGS metagenome assembly MDSW01 (sample SAMN05326641, study PRJNA326480) | marine metagenome | isolation source: seawater | place: Atlantic Ocean: North West | collected 2012
CGCGCGTGTCCGTCGCGTCCCAGCGCGCGAACGCCGCGGAGCCGCCGAGAAGGCCGGTCGCCGCGAGGAGCCGCGCGCGCGCCGCGCTCATCGTCGTCGCGGCGAGGGGCGGGTGCCGTCCGAACGCGAGGAGGGTCGGTCCCTACGCGCGCGGGGGGGTCCTACGTCGCGTCGGGCTCGTTCGCGGGTCGAGAGGAGGCGATCACCGCGCGGGGGGGGCGGGGCGCTCGGGGAGAGGTCTGCGATCGACGGGGCGGGGGAGAGGGTCAGCCGGGAGGCGAGGGCGACGGAAGGCTGGACGCGGATCGCAGTCGCGCGTGCGAACGATCGCATCCGACGGGAGGCGCGATCGCGCGGGGGCACGCACTCGATCGCGCTCTTCGCCATGCGGAGTCCGAACGCCAACGCGGGGGCGGCCATGCACAGGTACATGATGTTCTTCGCCATCGCGGGGTTCACCTGCGCGTTCAGAATGCTCATCTCGCGCGCGAGCACTCGTCCGGGGTGCGCCGACGGCGCGTCTTCGCTTCTGACTGACGACGATCGCGAACCCGCGCCGAGGGCGGCGGAGTATCGTTGTCAGTGCTCAACAGTGCTTTTGCACGTGCAGGCCACTTCGGGGCTCGAGGTGTGATGCCGGTGTCCCGAAACAGTCAAAACTCGAATCATCAAAACATTCAACAGCACGCGGCGTTGCCCTCCCTCCCGCTCCCCTGGTTGTTTCCTCTCAGCCCCACGACGTTTCCCCCTCCCCCGATCCCTCCCGCGTTCCCCCCCGCGCCGTACCCGACCTTGATCCCGAAGCTTTCGTTCGACACGTCCAGTCCTCCGTCGATCTTCTCGCAGATTTTTCTCGCCGTGTCGATGAAGGCGTGCTCCACGTTTTCGCTCGTCTTGGCGCTCGTCTCGAGGAACACCAGCCCGTGCTCGCGCGCGAACGCCTCGCCCTCCTCGTAGCTCACCGCCCTCCGCGCGTGCGCCATGTCGCTCTTGTTCCCCAGGAGCATGATCGTCATGTTGGGGTTCGCGTGCTGCCGGGCGTCCTCCAGCCAAGACGCGAGGTGGTCGAACGTCTCCCGGCGCGTGATGTCGTACACGAGCAGCGCGCCGGCGGCGCCGCGGTAGTAGGAGCGCGTGATGGAGCGGAAGGACTCCTGCCCGGCGGTGTCCCAGATCTGGAGCTTGATCTGCTGGTCGTCGATGCTCACCATGCGGCTGCCGAACTCCACGCCGATCGTCAGGTCGTGGACGTGCTGGAACCGCTTGTCCGTGAACTGCAGCAACAGGCACGACTTGCCGACGCCTGGGGGGCGTGACGAGGGGAGGGAAAGGGAGGGGGCGCGCGCGCGGGGCGGGGTGAGTGAGCGAACCGCGCGGGGGAGCGGGGAGCGCGGGTGGGAACCGCGCGGGGGAGGGGGGAGGTGGAACGAACGCGCGCCGGGTACACGGGGGGTGGAGGGGCGAGGAGAAGGGGTGAAGCGCGCGCGGGGAGGCGCGCGGGGGCGGGATCTGGGAGGCCGCGGTGACGGTGTCGCCTCGGTTCGCTTCCCTCGGGAGACGCGTGATGAAAAGGCGCGCGGTCCGAGGGAGGTGGTTCCGTCCGCGACCCGCGCGCTCGGAGGGGGGAGGCGGGAGGTCGGGAGGACGCACCCGTGTCGCCGATGATGATGTACTTGAAGAGGTACGAGTAGCTCATCGTCAGAGCGCGGGGACGGCGCCCGGGTGCGAAGAGCGCGCGCGCCTTGAAATGTGCGGGCGCGGGGCGTCCGAGGGGTATTGTCCAACGTCTCTTCGCCAGATCCGAGCGTTTGTCGCAATTTCGAGTGTCACGCTGACATCTGAGATCTGACGCGGCGCGGCCCCTTCACCGCGCGACGCGCCGGCGCGCCCAGACACTCCACGAACTGCCTTCCCCCCCCCCGGATCATCTCGATCGGCCGCGATGTCGCCGGCGGACGACGCCGCGACGTACCGAGGGTGGTTTCCCCTCGCGGACACGGACGACGACGGGCGCGTCACCGGCCAGGACGCGGTGTCCTTTTTCGCGCGATCGGGGCTCGAGAAGGACGCGCTCGCGCGCGCGTGGCAGCTCGCGGACGCGAACCGCCAGGGCTTCCTCGGTCCCGACGAGTTCGTGCGCGCGCTTCGCGTCATCGCCCTCGCCCAGAGCGGCGTCGCGGTGTCTGACATCACCTCCGTCTCCCTCGACGCCGCGGTCGCGGACGGCACCCTCACCCACCTCGCCGAGCTCGAGGGCGTGGACGCCGACGCCGCCGACGCGGCGAACAACCCCTTCGACGCGTCCGGGCCGCGCGCCTCCCTCTTCTCCGCCTCCTCCCGACCGCGCGGGGGCGGCGCGCACAAGGGTTCGCTCAACGCGAAGCAGGCCACCTCGATCGTGGACTCCCTGAAGGAGCTGTACAAGACCAAGGTCCGCCCCGTGGAGGAGGCGCTGAAGTTTGGCTCCTTCTACTCCCCGCTGCTCACCGACGGCGACTTCGAGGGCAAGCCCAACGTGTTGCTTCTCGGTCAGTACAGCACGGGCAAGACGACGTTCATCAAGCACCTGCTCGGGAAGGAGTACCCCGGCTGTAACATCGGCCCCGAGCCGACGACGGACCGTTTCGTCGTCGTTCAGCACGGCCCCGAGCCGCGGCGGACGCCGGGGCAGACGCTCGCGGTGCAGACGGACAAACCCTTCACCGGACTCGGCGCGTTCGGCTCGAGCTTCCTCGCCAAGTTCGAGGCGGCGCAGTGCGACGCGAAGCTCCTGGAGGAGGTGACGATCGTGGACACGCCCGGGGTTCTGAGCGGGGAGAAGCAGAGGATCGACCGCGGGTACTCGTTCGTCCAGGTGTGCGAGTGGTTCGCCGCGCGGAGCGACGTCATCCTCCTCCTCTTCGACCCGCACAAGCTCGACATCAGCGACGAGTTCAAAGCCGTCATCGCCAGCCTGCGAGGGCACGACGATAAGGTGCGCGTCGTCCTCAACAAATCCGACCAGGTCTCCGCGCAGCAGCTGTTGCGCGTGTACGGCGCCCTGATGTGGAGCCTCGGGAAGGTGTTCATGACCCCGGAGGTGTGCAAGGTGTACGTCGGGAGCTTCAACACCGAGCCCCCGCGCGAGGGCGACGACCGCATGAACGCGGATCTCTTCGAGAAGGAACAGGCGGATCTCAGGGACGACCTCATGGACATCCCGCGGCGGAGCTGCGACCGGAAGGTGAACGAGTTCGTGAAGCGCGTGCGGGCGTGCCTGACGCACGCCAAGATCTGCGCGCACCTCAGGGCGCAGATGCCGGCGATGATGGGGCACGAGTCGAAGCAGAAGAAGCTCCTGGCGAACATCGAGGGCGAGTTCACCAAGTGCCACCACGAGCATCAGATCCCGCGCGGCGACCTCCCGAACCCCAGGCGGTTCAGGGAGATCATGGAGGGGATGCAGCTGTGGAAGTGGACCAAGGTGGATAAGAAACAGATGAAAGCGCTCGAGGAGGTACTCACCGTGGACATCCCGGAGGTCATGAGGCAATTCGACAACCCGTTCTAGGCGTCTAGGGGGAGAGGAGGGGGCGGGGAGGTGCGTGTACGATACTCATCACGTTCTCGAGACGTCGCGAATAATATTCTTCCGCGCCGCGCCATTCGACGTCTCCAGTAAGAGTCCGACCGTTTTTTTCCAGGATCGGCAGACCCGGGGGCGCTGGGCGTCGAGTGCCCCGGGGGTCGCGATGGAGCCCCTCGACGCGTCCTGGCGCGCGGAATCGTGGTTCCTCCCCGCGGCTCGAAGGGCGCGCCAACTCGACGCGCGCGCGGCGGAGGCTGTGGATGGAAGACTCGCGCTGGACGACGACGCGGACGGCTCCCCGAGCGGGGGCGCCCGCTCTCCCGGCGGCCCCTCGAGCGCGCTCGACGCGCTCCTCGACGGCGCGGACCTCTCGGCGGTATCCCCCGCGCTCGGCGCCGCGGTCGCGTCCCCGGCGCCCCGCGCCCTCGGCCTCCGCCGCGAAGCCGCCGGGGACGTCGGCGGCGGCGTCCCCGCCGCCGCCGCGCCCGCGCCGTGGTCCTCGCGTTGGCCGAAGATCCGCACCCCCGGCCCGAGGTTCGCGCGCGTCGACGGCGAGGGGCCCGTCCCGGGCGCCGAAGAGGCGCCGCTCTTCGGGACGCGCGACGACGCCTCCCCGGATCGCGCCGCGGAGACGCTCGTGCCGAGTCCCGCCCGCCGAACGCGCGCGCCGCGCGCCGCGCGTCCCCCGGCGAAGTCGCGAACCCCCCGCGAAGACGATCGCGACCGTCACGACGCCGCTTCCGCCGCTTCCGCCGCTTCCGCCGCTTCGCGTTTGTCGCCGTACGGCGCCGCATTCGCGCCGTTCGCGACGCCCGCGGGGTCGTCGCGATCGTCCGACGCCCCCTCCCCCTGGGACGCCGCCCCCCTCCCGCTTCTCGAGCGCGCACCTCTGGTCGCGGGCCTCGGCGGGCCTCCGGGCGGGCCTCGCGCGCACCTCCGGTCACCGCCGTTCGATCGCGCGATTCGACACCGATTCGACGCGCGGTGTCGGTACGACGCCAAGGAGGAGACCGCGGAGGAGCGCTCCCGGCGGCGCCGAGGCGGGAACGCCGCCGCGTTCGAGTCCGCGAGGGAGGCGCGGGTTCGGAAGGCGCGCGAGAAGGCGAACGCGGTGGAGGCGATCAGAGCGGCCAGGGTGAGAAGGACCCGAGCGAGCGGCGAAGAACCCGACGAAAACGACGCGCCCGGGACGCGAGCGACGCGCGACGGGTAGGCGCGGGACGGTATAGGTCTCTCCGAGTTGAATCGACTCTCGCCGCGGGCGCGCGGTCGCGCGGATCGCTAGTAAAAGTACGCCGCGGGTCGGCACCGGAACTCCGGCACGGTGACCCGGAACGGCTCCCCCTCCGGCCTCGCGATGGTCCCCGGGACGAACTCGAACGACCCCTCCATTCGCCCCTCCGCGTTCGGTCCCTCGAACGCGACGAGGCTCTGGTACTCGAACGCGGGCCCGCCCGCCGTCAACGCCGGGTGCTCCCCGATCACCCCCGGTCCCTCGACGACCTCGCTCTCCTCCCCCCGCGGGGACCCCGCCTCGACTTCTTCCTCCCCCCGCGGCCTGTGAATCACCCACCGCCGCGTCGCGAGCTGCGCGCGCAAAATCGGCGCGGGGTCCCCGGCGACGCGCTGCTCCTCCTCGGAGAGGAGCGCGAGGTTCACCGAGTACGTGTAGCTCACGTCCGCGCCCCCCATGTGCGCGAGCGCCTCGCGGGAGCTTATGAGGCACACCGTGGAGACGCGCACGCGCACGCCCCTCGTCGTGTGTTCCCACACGGTCGTCTCCGGCGCGGCCTCGGCGGCGGCGCGCGCCTCGTCGCTCGAGAAGGGCGTCACCACGTTCGCGTTCTCCGCCGCCGCGCGCGGCGCGCGCCACATCACGGGGCCCAGGCGGTGCATGTCCTCGACGCGGTACACCCCCGCGCTCACCCTCCGCGCGTACTCCTCGAGCCACTCCACCACGGTCTCGCCGGGGGGCGCCGCGGGGGCGTAGCCCATCCCGTAGGGGCCGGCGCCCGCGAGGCCGCGGTGGACGTACGGCTTTCCCGTGCGCACGTCCGCGCCGACGCAAAAGGCGGGCTCCGCCCACGCGTCGCACGCGATGCGAAGCATGTACTTGTACTCGGACGGCACGGGGGCGTACCGGGGCGTGGTCTCGCTGTAGCCGAGCGTGCCGTCCGAGCGCGTCACCACGCCGCCCGACGTCATCGCCTCCCGGTCGCGGCACTCCCTCGCGAGCGACGTCGACGCGTTCAGCGCGTGCGCGAAGGATAAAAAGCGCGTCACCGGCGCCTTGCCGTAAAAACTGTGCCCGCCGAAGACGCCGAGCGTGAACTCCTCGCGCTGCCGCGGGTCGTTGGGATCGCCCGTGCGGCCCGAGAGCGCCTGGCCGCCGCGATAGCGGTACAGCGCCGAGAGCGCGGGGTGCATGCCCGGGAGCGCGTCGTCGAATCTTCGCGCCGCGTCGTCGCACCGACGCCGGCTGACGCCGGGGAGCATCGTGCGAAGGACGGCGGGAGGGACCGCCGCCTCGACCGCGTCCCACGCGCGCTTCACGCGGCGGAAGAGTGGCGGGTCCACGTCGCCGTACGCCGCGTGCCACTGCCTGAAACAGTGGCGCTCGTCGCGGGCGCGACGCGCGCGGAGCTCGTCGAAGCGGCGCGCCCTGAAGACGTCGAGAAACTCCATCTCGAGCCAGGCGTCCTCGACCCTGCGCGGATCGCCCGGGGGGAGGTCGCCGTGGTTGGGGAACGTGAAGGGCGAGGAGAGGTCGGAGACGTCGTACCGCGCGCGGAGCATGTGGGCGTACGTCGCGGGCCGGTCGGCCGCGGCGTGCCAGGACTTGTTCACCTCTCCCGCGCGGAGGATCTCGCGGGGGTCCCCGTCCGTGACCGCGGAGAGGTGACGCAGGATGATCTCGACGCATTCCACGGGGAGCGCGTCGCCGGGACTCCCGGGCGACGGCCTGCGAGGCGGAGCCGTCGTCGAGGAGGGCGGCATCGCGCAGTGCGGGGGAGAGGCGGTCGCCCGAAACGTCGTTGTTCGCGGCACACTGACCCGGCGACAGCTGTGCATTTTTTTTTTTCTGACGACGACGCCCGGCGCGCGCGGGCGCGCCCGCGCCGGCACGACGTGGCTACGAGCCCAAGCCAGCCCGGGGCGCGCGGGGCGCGGGGCGGATTTCGCGACATCGGTCGGTCCCGTCCGAGCGTTTCGAGCCTCGTCCGCGTCAGCACCGAAGGGCGCTCGCTCCGGGACTCCCCCCCGCGCGCTCCTCGGCCGCGCGCTCCTTTCCTCCCCCGGACGCGCGCGGAAAGCGGAGCGACCATGCCCGTCGTCCCCCCCGCGGTTCCCTCCGCGGCGGTCGCGCCCGCGGTCGTCGGCGGCCCCCCCGACCGAGATCCCGGGGCGGTTCGCAGGCGCCTGGGTTCCGACACCACCTCGACGCGCGAATCGGACGCCCGCAGGGAGCGTTGGCGCTCGGCGTACGCGGCGCGGCTCGCGGAGCTCCTGCACACGCCCGCGTCCTCGCCCGCGGACTCCGCGCGTCGGCTCTCCGAGCTCGTCCGCTCGAACCTGCTGTCGTTCGAGGACCTGCGCTCGGACCCGAGCAAGTTCTTCGAGGCGCACCGCCTCCTGGTCAACCACGGATTCGAGCAGGGCCCCGGTTTCTCCATCCGCTTCACCGTGCAGTTCAACCTCTTCGCCGGGACCGTCCTCGAGCTCGGGAACCCGGCCCAGCTCCGCGAGCTCCGAGAGATGCAGCGCCTCGGCGTCCTCGGGTGCTTCGCCCTCACCGAGCGCCTCGCGGGCGTCAACTCGGGCCTCGTCGTGGAGACCAAGTGCGAGTGGCTCCCCGAGACGCGCGCGTTCAGGCTCTGGACCCCGCGCGAGGGCGCGAGGAAGAACTGGATCTCGCAGGGCCTCACCGCGAGCAAAGCCGTCGTGATGGCGGACCTCATCGTCGCGGGCGGGAAGAGCGTGGGCCCGCACGCCTTCCTCGTCGACCTCAGGGACCCGGCGACCGGCGCCGTCAGGGCCGGGATCTCGCTCGAGGACATGGGCGAAAAAACCACCGGGAACGATCTCGACAACGCCGCCATCGCGTTCGACGACGTCGCGCTCCCGCGCTCGGCGCTGCTCGACCGCCACTGCGTCCTGGACCCCGACGGCCGGTACGCGCCGAAAACCCCGGACGCGCCCTCGAACATGGAGCTCATCGGGCAGCGGCTCTTCACGGGCCGCGTCGCCGTCGCGCAGGGCGCGCACGAGTTCCGCAGGAGGCTCTTCCGCCGCACGCGCGCCGCCACGGACGCCAAGCCGTGCTGGGCGCCGAGGGACGCGGCGAGCGCGGGCGAGGGCGCGCCGCGGCCGCTGATGCTGAGCGCCGTGCCGCAGCTCAGGGCGCTGTACGCGGAGGCGGACGCGCGAGAGGCTCGCGTCGGGGCGTTTCTGCGCGCCGTCGAGGCGAAGCTCTGCGGCGTCCTCGAGGGCGGCGCGAGGCCGGACGCCGCGCTCGTCGAGGCGGTGGCGGCGGCGAAGATCGTCGCCGTGGACGAGGCGATCGAGTTCTGCCACCGGCTGAGGCAGGAGGTGGGGTCGTACGCGCTCCAGGCGGGGACCGGGTTCGAGCACACGGACTTTCTGCAGTGCTGCAAGTTCGCCGAGGGGGACAGCCGCGTGTTGATGATGAAGGTGGCGCGAGACCGCGTCAGGTGGTTCGCGGGGCTCGAGGCGCGAGGGCGACAAGCGCCCGCGTGGCTCGCGGGGCGGGAGGCGGAGGCGCTCGCGAAGCTCGCGAGGCGGATCGAGCGGGAGAAGCGCGCGGGGCGGGGCGGCGCGGCGGCGTGGGAAGCCGCGTGGGAGGAGGCGTACGCGCTCGCCGCCGTCGCCGTCGACGCGATCGTCGATCGGTGGGTGGGGGGCGTGGAAAAGTTCAGAGGCACGAACACGTCGCGGAGCGTTCCCGCCTCGAGGCTGTGAGCGCCCTTTCCTACGGGGCGCGACGGCGCGCCGAGAGGGGGTGGGGGCGTTTGTTTATACGAAGTACTTTCGAAAGTAGGTTTTTGTTTTTGCAAAAGTCTTTTCCCCCCGGGTTGACCCCGGGGGGGGAGGAAAAACAGCTGTGTTTCGTTTCAAAACTTTCTCGTCGGCTTTTAGACGTTCGAACGACTACGGCAGAGTGCCTCGGCGACCGCGCGCACTCGCCGCCGCGCGGTGGCCACTCGGCGAGGATGGCGTCGCCGCCGCGCCGAGGCGCTCGGGCGCGCGCGTACACGTACACGCCCACCTTCTTGCGAAGAGCGTTGCCTCGCCCCCTGTTGGGTTTCCGCGCGGCGGAGCCCGGCCCGGAGCCCCTCGTCGGTTCCCTCCGTCCGGCGAGGGCTCGGAGTCCACGGCGCGCCCTCGAGCCGGACCTCCGCGCGGGCGCCGAGCGCCTCCGCGGGTACGCTCTCGCGCGGTTCCCCCCCGCCGCGCGCGTCGTGCCCCCCCCCTCGTTCTTCCCGGGCGAGCCTTCGCGGCCCGCCTCCCCCTCCCCGGCGACGTCCGAACCAGGCGTGGAGGACGCGGTCGTCGCCCTTCGGTCTCTCGCTCAGGTGGAGGAGGTTATCGCCCCGCGCACCGCGCCGCGCTCGGCGACGGGCGCGCGGTCCAGTCGTAAGCGCTCGCGCGCGGGCTGGCACGCCCCGCCTCCCTCGGCGCCCCCGCCCGCGCGCGCCCCGCGCACGCCGAGCGCGGCGCGAGCGAGCGGCGTCACGCCCCAGCGCGCGCTCTTCCTCCCCCCGAAGCAGCCGGGCCCGGGGCCCCCGGGACCTCAGCCCGCGCGCAAACCCCTCGACGACATGGAATACCGCGAGCTCAAGAACCTCTTCGCGGTCGTGTTCGAGCGCCCCACCAACTCCAACAACAAGGAGTGGATCCACAAGCGCCTCAAGGACCACTTCGCCGCGCACGGCGACCCGAGACCCGAGCTGGCGGCGGGCCCCGACGCGCCCGCCCCGGCGCCGCTCCGAGCCCTCTCGGAAAACGTACGAGAACCGCGCGCGCCCGGGAAACGCCGCGCGTCCTCGTCCGCGCCGCGCGCCCTCGCCCCCGCGTACTGACCATCGACGCGTGGACTGCGTACCGGTACGCCTAAGCGCCGCGAGCGCGCTTTGTTTTTTTCTTTTCGAGCGACGAGGACGAACGCGTGATCCCGAAGGGAAGGCGCGGGACGAGGAGCGACGAGGCGTCGAGCCGTCGGGCGACGGCGCTTTTTATGTACGACGAAGGCGCGCGCCGAACCCTCCCTCGTCGCGATCGAACCCTCCCTCCTCACTCGCGATCCGACCCTCCTCGGCGTTCCCGGTGTTCCTCTCGCCGCCCACCCACCCATGGGCTCGGCGCAATTTTTTTTTCCGCATCCTCCCGTCGTTAGCAGCACTGGCTCTTGGCGGCGACGGGGCGCCCCTCGCCGGGTCGCACGGTGGCGCCCTTGGGTCCCTGGTTGAGCGCGGGCTGGCTCGCCATGCGCGTCTTAATCTCCGCCGCCATGGTCATGAACGCCTGCTCGACGTTCGTGGCGTTCTTCGCCGACGTCTCCAGGAACGGGATGCCGATCTCGTCCGCGAACGCCTTCGCCGTCTGGTAGTCCACCACCTTCTTCTCCGTGAGGTCGGACTTGTTCCCCACGAGAAGCTTGTTCACGTTTTCGTTGGCGTACCGGTCAATCTCGTTCAGCCACTGCTTGACGTTGTCGAAGCTCTGCTTGTCCGTCACGTCGTACACCACGATGATGCCGTGCGCGCCGCGGTAGTAAGAGCTCGTGATCGTGCGGAAGCGCTCCTGGCCGGCCGTGTCCCAAATCTGAAGCTTCACCGTCTTGCCCTCGAGCTCCACGGTGCGAATTTTCTGCGATGGACGCGTTTTTCGTTTCGTTCGTCGGGGAGCGAGCGACGGACCGACGCGCGTGGGAAGAGGCGGGCGAGGGAGGGGGGTCAGATCTGGGCGTGGCGTCGGGGGGGGTGGGTCGCGCGGGGGGGCACGCCGGGGGCGGGGGCGCGGACGGTGCGGCGCGACGCGCGGGGTGGGCGCGGACGCGAGGACCGAGCGATGGTCGCGTCAGGGGCGTCGACGGGGAGGGGTTCGCGCGCGCGCGCGCGCGAGGGCGCGGAGAGAGGGAGGCGCGGGGCGTCGCGGGAGGAGGTGGGGCACGCACGAAGTCCACGCCGATGGTCGAGATGTAGCTGTCCGTGTACGTGTCGTCCTGCGGAACGAGCGGCGGGGGAATCGGGGGGTCAGCGTCGAGCGCGCGCGCGCGCTTGGACCGCGGGACGCGGGCGCGCGGGGGGCGAGCACGCACCGCGAACCGCAACAGGAGGCACGACTTGCCGACGCCGGAGTCGCCGATGAGCTGCGCGCGAGCGGAGACGGGGGGTGCGAGCGGAGAAGATGATGTCAGCGAAGATCAGGGACGAACGATCGCCGCGCTCGCGGTTCGGACGCGAGGACGGCGTCGGCGCGGGACGCGAGCGCGCTCGGGGGGGGGACGGGGAGGGACGCACCAGGAGCTTGAAGAGGTAATCACTGCGCGCGTGGAGGGGGAGGGGAGCGGGCGGAGTCGTCAGCGTCGAGAAAAAACGAGGATGGGTCGCGGGGCCACCCCGCGTCGAACGTTGCCACGCGCCCTCGGAGGGACGGGCGCGTCCCGCGCGGGGCGTCGTTCGCGCCGCCGCGCGGAGGCAGATCTCGCGCCCCGGGCCGGGTCACGCACTATTCGGGGTTCATCGTCGCGAACGGCGGCGCGGCCTTCGCGGCGGCGCGGCAACGAATGCCCCGCCCCCCCGCGACGGGCCGCGGCAACGAGCAAATTGCGCCACTCCTTCGCTTGACAGCTTGGACGGGTGCACGACAGTCGCGCGCCGAGCGGAGCAGTTCAGTTGCAGTCGGTCGAGCAGCTCGAGCGCGAGGCATCGCTCGGCGCGGAAATTTTGGAATAAACGCCCTACACTGGTGATGAGACTGATGAAGAACGCTTTTTAAAAAAACCGTCTCCCCCGACCTCACCCGTTCCGAGGGGTTCGTTTCCTCCCCTCCCCCCTCGCCCTCCCCCGCGCACCCCCGCCCCCGGCCTCCTCCATCCCGTCCGGGACGAACTCCGGCGCGTGCTCGATCCCCGCCGCGGGCGCCTCCCACTCCAACCACCGCCAGTAGAGGTGGTCGACGGCGGCGACGGCGCAGAAGAGCTTCCCCGCGAACGCGCCCCCCGAGTGAAGCCTCGCGAGCCGCCCGAGCGCCGTGTCCTCCGTCGCGTGCGCCCGCGCGTACACCGTCTCCACGCGCCCGGCGACGTCGTCCCAGCTGTACATCCCCGCCACGCGCTCGTAAATTGAAGCGGGGGAGAGATCCGACGGAGCGCCGCCGCCGCCACCGCCGCGCTTCGTCGTCGCCCTCCGCCTCGCGCGCGTCTCCTTCACCGTCTCCGCGGCTCGCGAGAGGGCGTCCGCGACGGCCCCCGCGTTCGGTTCCGCGAGGAAGAGGATGTCCGGGGGCAGGATCTCCGGGACGCCCCCGACTTTCGTCGCGACGACGAGGCACCCGCAGCACGCCGCCTCGAGCGCGGCGATGCAGAAGCTCTCGGTGAGGGAACAGTTGAGGAATACCCTCGCGCGTCGCAGCGCGTCGCCCACCTCGGCGTGCGGCACGTCCCCCAGGAGCGTCACGCGGTCGCCGAGGCCGTGCGCGTCTCGCGTTCGCTCCAGGTGTTCGCGCATGGGGCCGTCGCCAGCGATGAGGAAGTCCAGCTCCGGGTGCCGTTCGCACGCGAGGGGGATGACCGCCGCGAGAAGGTGCACGCCCTTGCGGTACGCCAGCCGAGCCGTCACCGCCACCACGACGCGTTCGTTCGACGCGTCTTCCTCGGAGGTGAGCGACGCGGAGAGAATCGAGGGCCTGAACCTCGCGGCGTCGACGGCGTTCGGGATGACGCTGACGCGCTCCGGGTGTATTCCCGACCGCAGGACGGTGTTTTCCTTCGCGGTGTGGCTGACGCACACGACGTGGTTACAATCCGCCAGCGTCAAGACCAGGAGCTTGTTCATGTGGATCGCGCTCGCGTCCTCGAACCCGAACAGGGAGTGGTCCGTGAACACGCACTTGTACCCCATCGTCCGCGCGTGGAACACCGCCTCGTGGCCCATCACGCTGAACGTCTGGTGCGCGTGCACGAGGGTGATTCGCTCGCGAATCAGGACGCGTCTCAGTAAGCGGAACGTCCCGAAGATGTCCGGGCACGTCGCGCCGTTGTACACCGGGACGCGAAACGCGTAATACACCTTCAGCCCGCCCGCCATGTGCCGCACACCGCACCGATCCCCGTACGCGTGCGTCAGGACCGTGACCCTGTGCCCGCGCGCGATGAGCCTCTGCGCGAGGGAGTACATGTGAAGCTCGACCCCGCCCGTGTTGGGGAGGAAAAAATCGGAAACCATCAGCACGCTCTCCCGAGCGGGAGCGGGGCTCGCGGGGCTCGCGGGGCCGGGGCCGGGGCTCCCCTCGAGTAGTGAAAACCCGTCGCCGTCGAAGGGGGCCCTGCGCGAACACCGCCAAGTCTCGCCCTCGCCCCACCAGCCCCGGCCGAGCTCGGGGGGCTCGAGCGGAGAGGAGCGGGAACCCTCGTCGTCGCTCTCGTCGTCGCCGTCGCGCGCGCGAAGAACGCGTCGGTCGTCGCTCGCGTCGTCGAAGAGCGCGGCGTGCGCGCCGGCGTACACCGCTCGCAGGACGCGCAGGTTCGGCCTGAGCTTGGGGAACGCGACGATGACCCGCCCCGCGTCCTCGTCGCCGTCGCGGTGCCTGAAGCACAGCTGGTAGAAGACGTCGCGCGAGGTGAGGACTTCGCTCACGACGAGCGATCGCAACCGGCCGACGTCGAGGAACCTCGGTCGATCGCGCGCGCCGAGGGCGCGAACGGCGCCGAGGCGCACCCCGACGTGGCGCATCACGAGGGCGGACTCCTCGACCACGCTCGACGCGCACGCGCGCGCGGCGAGGAACAGGGCGACGAGCGCCCCGAGGTGGGCGAGGCGCGCGGGGGGGGGATCGCCGACGCCGTCGTCGGCGGTCCCCGTCAGCGACCCGGCCGAGAGGAGCGAGGCGGCGAGGAGGAGCCAGGCGCCCGCGGACGAACGCGCGAGGGCGTCGCGCCGCGGGCGACGCACCGAGTACTCCACCGTGTCCGCGTCGAGCCATCGCTCGCGAAGCGTCACCCCGCCCGCGCCGCGCCGCCCCATCGTGTGGCGCGAACGCGTTGTTGCTTTTCGCGAGGGCGACGTTTCCTGCACGCAGTAAAATTCGCCCCGGCGGGCGGGACGTCGCGCGAGCACTCGCCCTGTCCGCCGCGGGCCACGCGCGCGCGCGCGGATCGCGCCCTCGAATCGTCCGTCGCTCGCCCGGTCGTCGCGTCGCGTTTTTCAGACGCGTCCTTCGCGTGATCCTTCGGCACTCTTCCACCGTCTCTCCGCGCGTCACGTCCTTCGCGGCGCTCGCGATGGCGTCCTCGGCTCCCGATTCCGCGCTCGCGTCCGAGGCGATGGAGGCGTTCGTGGACGACGACTTCGCCTCCGCGTTCGAGCTGTACACCAAGCTCGTCGACGCCGCCCCGACGCGCGCGAGCGCCTGGATCCATCGCTCCGCCACCCTGCTCAAGCTCGACCGCCCCGCGGAGGCGCTCGAGGACGCGGAGCGGGCGGTCGCCCTCGACCCGGACAACGCCAAGGCGCACCTCCGCCGCGGCATGGCGCTCCACGCCCTCGACCGCCCCGCGGACGCGCGGACGGCGTTCGAGCGCGGACGCGCGCTCGACCCCATGTCGAAGCAGCTGCTCTCGTGGATCGCCAAGTGCGACGACGCCGACGCGCGCGTCGCGCCCTCCTCCGCGTCCGGCGCCTCCTCCGACCCCGCGCCCCCCCTCCCCGCCGCGCCGGCGTACAAACACCAGTGGTACCAGTCGCAGACGCACGTCACGATCGAGGTGTTGGCCAAGGGCGTGGACCCCGAGGCGGTTGAGTTCGACCTCCGCCCCGACGCGATCCGAGCGACGGTGCGCGCGTCCTCCTCCTCCCCGTCGTCCTCCGACCCGCCTCCGTCATACGAGCTTTCGCTTCGTCTCTTCGGCGACGTCGCGCCCGAGCGCAGCGAGTGCAAGGTGACGCCCGCGAAGCTCGAGATGCGGCTCGAGAAGTCCGAGGCGATCCAGTGGACGGATCTGACGCGCGAGGCGCGGGAGGCGGGGGGTGAAAACGCGCGACCGACGCAGCCGAATAACTTCAGCGACCCCTCGCGGTTCGCTTCGGGCGGGGCGCCGCGCGCGTACCCCAGCAGCTTCTCCGCGTCCGCGCGGCAGAGGGCGCCGACGGATTGGGACGCGCTCGAGGCGGAGCTCGCGGCGGAGGAGGCGGAGGAGAAGCCCGAGGGGGACGCGGCGCTGAACCAGCTGTTCCAGGATATCTACGGGAAGGCGGACGACGACACGAGGCGGGCGATGAACAAGAGCTTCCAGGAATCGGGGGGGACGGTGCTCAGCACCAACTGGGGCGAGATCGGGGCGAAGAAGACGGAGGTGCAGCCGCCCACGGGGATGGAGGCGAGGGAGTACGAACAGTAGCGACGGGTTCGTAGGGCATGGGGTGAGTCGTTTGCGCGCGCGACGAAACTATTCGGGGAAAAAAAAAATATTCATCAAAAGAACTCGTTCGCTCGAGATCCCGACTCTCACTCGCCCTCATTCGCTCTCGCTCGGCCGGCACTGCGAGTAGTACTCGTCGACGCGCACGCACGCGTCATTTACTTCGGCGCAGCAGTTCCCCCCGTCGAAATCGACGCCGCCGCACTGCCCGTACGTCCCCGCGCAGCTCTCGCACGAGGCGAACGCGGGCGTCTTCCGAACGCACCGGCTCTTTTGGGAAAAGACGTCGTTTATGCGCGCGTCGGCGTCGCTCGGCGCCGCCGCGCAGCACGCGCCGTCGTCGCCCGCGTCGCACCGCTCGCGGTCCCCCGCGCAGTCCCCCGCGGCGCTCCGGGGCCGCGCCGCGCGCCGCTTCTTCTCGCGCCGAACGAGCTTCCCGCTCCCCGACGGGTCGCGCTCGAGCGCCTCCGCGCCGAACAGCGCCGCAATCTTACGCTTGGGGACGCACTCGTGGTAGCTCTCGTCCAACACCACGCACTCAAGCCCCGCGCGGCAGCAAGTATTCGAATTCGCCGCCGCCATCGCGCCGCCGCACGCCTCCCTCGCCCCCGCGCACGCCGCTCCCGCGTCGCAAAACGCCCAGAACTCGTCCTGGCGCGTGCACGGCGCCGCGCCCTCGCAGCACGTCGCCCCGGCGTACGCCGCGGTGCCGCCGCACTGCGCGAACGGCGGCGCGCACGGCGCCTCCGCGCTCCCGACGGCGGCGCGGTACTCGGAGACGATCGCGTCCGGGACGCTCGTGCGAACCCGGTCCCCGGGAAGCGCCCACGAGCTCGCACCGCTCGAGAAGGAGGAGGGCGCGTCCGGAAGAACGCCGCCGTCGGAAGTGCGCCTCTCGGGGACGCACTGGTAGAAGCTGCACGCGCCCTCGGCGCCGGATTTACACGGCGCCGTCGCGGGGACGAAGGCGCACCGGAGCCCGCGGCGGCAGCACCGCGCGCCGTCGAAGGGCGCGTCGACGTACGCGCCGGGGGACTCGGGCCGCTCCACGGCGACGGTGCCGCCGCACTGATCCCACACCTTCCCGCACGACGGCGGCGAAGTGGGCTCCTCCGAGTCATCAGGACACGCTCTTTTTGTTCCGATCCCCGTGCCGCCGTATACGAACACTCCGCACGGGTCCTTCTCGCAGAACGCGAACCAGTCTCGTTCTTGTCCCGCCTGGTTCTCTAGGTGCCATCGCCAGTCCACCTCGATCCCGGGGGGAAGCGCGCCGCACAGGCGCGGGTTATCCTCGACGTTGAAACTGATGATCCGCGGGGACGCGCCCGGGTGGCCGAACGAGGGAGGAAGGCGACCGACGAGGTCGTTATCGTCCAGCCAGAGCACGCGGAGGTCCGCGAGCGCGGCGAGCTCGCGGGGGATCGCGCCGATGAGTCGGTTATCCTCGAGCTTGACCTGGCGGAGTTTGGGAAGGCCGCGCCAGACGCCGCGGGGGATCGCGCCGGAGAGACGGTTGTGGCTCAGGTCCAGCTCCGTGAGTTCCGGGAAACAGCGGCCGAGCCAGCGCGGGATCGGGCCGGTGAGGCGCCCGCCGTCGAGGTCGAGCTCGCGGAGGTGCGAGAAGGCGCACAGCGCGTCCAAAGCGTCCAGCTCGCCCTCGACGTTCAAATCGGAGAGGTGGACGTTCGTGACCGCGAAGTACGACGCGGGGGTGCGCCGCGCCGCCGCGTTCTCGCCGAGCGCGAGCAGGGCCTCGCGCTCCGCCGCGGGGAGGGCGCGGCACGCGACGTAGTGCCACGCGCCCCACGAGTCGGGCGCGCCCGCGGTGGGCCCGCACGGATCGTCCCCGACCCAGGTGTTCAGGAGGTAGCCGAGGCCGCGGCTCTCGAGCTCGGCTTTCAGAGCGGTCAGCTTACGAACCTCCGAGGGGAACGTGCGCGCCTCGGCCAGGGCGGGGGCGAGGAACAGCGCCGACGCGAGCGCGACGAGACCGAGCATCGGGAAGTGCGGAGGTGCGAACGCGGCGAAGCGCGCGGCGGGGTGCGGGAGCGCGGAGGAGGAGTGCGCGCGGCGCGAACCGCGCGCCGAAAGGTTCCGAGTTCCAGTATCCCGAGGGAACGCGCGTGCGATGGAGACGGGCGGGAAAACGCAGGCGAAGGCGCAGAGCGCGACACGTGTGAGGCCGCCGCCGGTCGCCTCGGACGCGCCGGCGGAGCGAAGGCGGACGAGGGGGGAGGAGGCGATCACGGGAGGACGCGAAAAGACCCGGGCCGCGTGAGGGGTTTTTTTTAACGACGTCGTTTCCAAAACACGACATTTCCAAAATAAGCGCGCGGCGTCGTACGTAAATCGCTGTGCACGGCTCGGGTCGACGCGTCGCGAGGCTCTCGTCGGACTCGGCTCGGACTCGGCTCGTTGGACTATGCTTCGTCAACAGTTCGCTACGCTACGCGCCCGGGGTCCTTCCCGTCGCGCGATCGAATCGAAGCCCCCCCCCCCACCCCC
>MDSW01164483.1_pt1 | contig 17735 bp, 16 predicted proteins | sample 811171 | NCBI WGS metagenome assembly MDSW01 (sample SAMN05326641, study PRJNA326480) | marine metagenome | isolation source: seawater | place: Atlantic Ocean: North West | collected 2012
ATGTACAAAAAGCCTAATTGATTTTTACTTAACATATGAATAATTTGTAAATTAATTTAAAGTATATTCAATGGAAATTGCAATTTTAGCATTAGGATGTTTTTGGGGCCCAGAAATTAAGTTTAGTAAGATTAATGGGGTAATTAAAACTGAAGTTGGATATTGTGGAGGTGATGAGCCAAAAATTTCATATAAGGAAGTTTGCACAGGAAATACAAATCATGCAGAAGTAGTCAAATTAGATTTTGATCCAAAAATAATTTCTTATGAAGATATTTTAAAATATTTTTTTAAAATTCACGATCCAACTACTTTAAATTCTCAGGGTCCAGATTTTGGGACACAATATAGGAGTGAAATATTCTATTTAAATGATAATCAAAAAGTTATCGCAGAAAAGGTGAGAAAAGAAACAGATAATAAATTATCGGGTAGAGTTGTTACAAAAATTTCTTTATCTAAAAATTATTGCCCAGCAGAAGAGTATCATCAAAGATATTTAGAAAAGAGATAAATGTCATTAGTTGACTCAGAATGGTTAGAAAAAAATTTAGATAAAGTAAAGTTAATTGACTCCTCTTGGCATATGCCCCAAACAAAAAGAGATGGATTTGAGGAATACAAAAAAAAACATATTCCTAACTCAATATTTTTTGATTTAGATCTTAATTCAAAAAAAGATACTAATCTTCCACACATGCTTGTAGACAAAAATGAATGGGAAGGAATACTCTCTTGTATGGGTATAAAAAATGAGGATAAAATAATTATTTACGATAATTCAGATGTTTTAAGCGCTTGCCGATGTTGGTATAATTTTATTTATTTTGGTCATAACAAAAACCTTGTTTATATTTTAGATGGAGGGTTTGAAAAGTGGGTCAAAGAAAAAAGGCCTGTTTCATCTAATTTGGTAAATTCATATAAATCTAGTTATGTGGCTAGAGAAAATAATTATTTAGTAAAAGATAAAAAAGCAATTGATGAAAATATCATCTTAAAAAAATTTAAATTGATTGACGCAAGAAGCATAGAAAGGTTTGAAGGAAAAATTCCAGAACCAAGAAAAGGATTAAAAAGTGGCAATATTCAAAATTCTTTCTGTATACCATTTAATGAATGCATCAACAAAGATAAAACTTTTAAAAATAAAAATGAACTTGAAAATATTTTCAGAAAAATTATTGTTGACACTAAAGATGAAAACATTGTTTTTTCTTGTGGTTCAGGCGTTACTGCTTGTGTTTTGGCACTAGCTTATTCTTTAATAAATGATAAATATCTTCCAACTATCTATGATGGCTCATGGGCTGAATATGGAATTATAAAAAAATGAAAAAATCAAAAAAAATCATCGGTTTTATAGTCGTATTTTTTCTGATCATATCTTTGGTAATTATTGCAAGAACTATTATAGGAAATCATTTTAAAAACAAATTTAGTAAACAACCTCCTCCAGGAATAATAGTTACAAAAGTCGTGAAGAAAGAATTTTATGAAAAAATTGAAACATTTGGAACTGCAGTCTCAAATAAATCAAAAACTTTTAAAATTAAAAAAGATGATTTGATAGAAGATTTAGTATTAAAAAATTTTGTAAAAAAAGGAGATGTGCTGATAAAATTAAAAAGTGGTGACATCATAGCTCCTTTTAGTGGGATACTAGGGTATACTGGCCTAACAGAAGATATACTTTTATCTAATAACATATTCGTTATAACTCTTGATGATAACTCAGTGATATATTCAGATATTAAAATTCCAGAAAATTACTCAGCCTCTATTAAAAAGGATCTTCCAGTCGAAGTAAAAATATCTAGTTATAAAGATAAAGTTTTTGAAGGTAAAATAGATTTTGTCTCTAGCAGAATTAATGCAGATACTAGAAGCTTATTATCTAGGATTAAAATTGATAATAAAGATTCAACCTTGATCTCTGGTTCTTTATTAGAAGTTAGTGTAAAATTTAATTTAAGAAATTCTTTAGGTGTTCCTGATACAAGTGTAATAATTGAAGGTGATAAATCTTTTGTTTATAAAATTACTGAAAATAATATCGCCAATAAAAAAGAAGTGAAAATTGGTATCAGAGCAAATAAAAATATTGAAATAATCTCTGGACTTAGTGAAGGTGATATTATTGTTGCTGAGGGTCTAAAAAAAGTCAGACCTCAAGGTAAAATCAAACCCATAAATAAATAAATGTTTATAACTGAATTAAGTATTAAAAGACCAACTGTTTCATGGGTAATGTCTTTAATTTTAATTATTTTTGGTTTATTTGTTTTTTGGAAACTACCTGTAAGAGAGTTGCCTGATGGGATACAGCCTCCCGTTGTTCAAATTCAAGTAAATTATAGTTCTGCAGCAGCATCAATTGTAGATCAAGAGGTTACCCAAGTAATTGAGGATGTTGTTGGAGGTGCTGAAGGAATTAAAAATATTGATTCTAAATCTGAAAATGGAAGAAGCACTATAAATGTGGAATTTGATACTAGTATAGATTTAGATGATGCTGCTAACGACATTAGAGAGAGAGTTGCAAGAGTTGTAGATAATTTACCCATTGAATCTGATCCTCCTCAAATTCTTAAAAGAGCAGCAGGATTTACAACTACTATGTGGTTATCTTTATCTTCATCTACATGGAGTGATCTTGAGCTAGGAGATTATGCTGAGAGATATTTAGTAGATCAATTCTCAAGTGTAAAAAATGTAGGGAGAATAAGAGTTGGTGGATTGAGAGAATTAAGTATAAGAGTATGGATTGATCCTATAAAACTAGCGGCAAACAATTTAACAATTCAAGAAGTTGAGCTTGCTATACGTGGAGAAAATGTAAGTTTACCCGCAGGTACTCTTGAAGCAGATAATATTGATTTAACCCTCAATTTAGATAAATCCTATAATAATATTGAAAGCATAAAACAACTCCCAATTAAAAAAACAATTAATAAAGTTATTTTATTGTCTGACATAGCCGAAATAGAATTTGGACCTGTTTCCGAAAAAACCTTGTTCAAGGCTCAAACAAAAGATCAAATTAATTTAAAAACAGTTGGAATCGGAATTTACGCAAGAAGTGGTGCATCCACAGTTGAGCTTGCTGAAGATGTTAAAAAAAAAATACTTGATATTAAAAAATCTCTTCCTAAAGAATTAGACTTAAGGGTTTCTTTTAATAGAGCGAACTACGTAGAAGCTGCAATAGATGAAGTTTATAAAACACTTGTTATTGCATTTATCTTAGTGGTGATGATAATTTATCTATTTTTGGGCAATCTTAAAGCTGTAATTGTACCAGCAATTGCTTTACCAGTAAGTTTAATTGCATCCTTTTTGGGTTTATACATATTTGGTCTTTCTATAAATATTTTTGTCCTTTTAAGTTTTATACTAGCTATAGGAATTATAACAGATGACTCAGTAATAATGACTGATGCAATATACAGAAGAATAGAAAATGGTGAAACTCCTCTTGTTGCAGCTTACAAAGGCTCAAAACAAATTTCGTTCGCTATCATAGCTACAACATTAATTTTAGTTGCAGTATTTTTACCTCTAATTTTTATAGAAGGAATTTCTGGAACATTGTTTAAAGAAACAGCAATTGCGTTATCTTTTTCTATAGTTGTATCATCATTTGTTGCCTTAACTTTATCGCCTATGCTAGCAAGTAAATTTCTTAGCAAAAAAATATCAAAAAGATCTTTTGTTCAAAAATTTGAAAAAATTTTTTTAAATTTTGCTGAATTTTATAAAGAGACTTTAGATATTCTCATTAATAAAACTAAAATTGTTGTTATTTTTATTATTTTTATAATTGTTACATCGATATTTTTATTTAATTTTTCAAAAAAAGAGCTTCTTCCTATGGAAGATCGTGGAGCATACTTAATTATTGGTGCAACAGATGAAGGAAGCTCTTTCGAATATACTCAAGAACAAGCTCAAAAAGTTGAGGCAAGACTAATCCCTCTTTTACAAGCTGAAAATAGTCCTTATTCTCGATTTATAATGAGAGTTCCAGGTTTCGGTAACTCTGCTAATTCTTACAATAGTTTTATTATTATCGCTTTATTAGATGATTGGAAAAATAGAAAAAAAGGACAACAAGTAATTTTAAGAGAAGCTATTGGAAAAATTGTTACTTTGCCTCAAGCTTTAGCTTTTCCAATATCACCTCAGTCAATTAGAGTATCTAATTATAACAAACCAGTACAAATGGTTATTTATGGAAATACTTACGAAAGTCTTGAAGAAATTCAAAAAAAAGTGATTTTCAAATTAAGATCAAATAAAAATCTTTCTAGAATTGAGTCCGATTATAATCGAAATAAACCTGAGGTAAAGTTAGTGATTAATAAAAATAAAGCAAAAGACTTGGGCATTTCAACAAAAACGATTGGTGAAACACTTGAAACACTTTATGGAGGAAAAAGAATCACTACTTTTAATAAACTTGGCAAAGAATATCCTATAATAGTTCAGCAGTATTTGTCTGATAGACGAAATAAGGATGGCATTTCAAAAATATTCGTTCGTTCAGAAACAAATAGTAAATTAATATCACTATCAAATTTAGTTGGTTTCGAAGAAGAGGGTTCTGCTAAAGAACTTTCAAGATATAACAGACAAAGAGCAGTTACAATTTCTGCAAATATTAATGAAGGTTATACGTTGGTTGAAGCGATAAAATATTTTGAAAATGTAATGTCAGATGTTGCGCCGGAAAATCAAATTGGATGGAAAGGAAAATCTGAAGAAATTAAAGAAACAAGTAACGAATTATTTATTATCTTTGCACTTGCGCTATTAACCGCTTATCTAGTAATGGCAGCAACATTTAATTCTTTTGTACACCCATTCATAATTATTTTGACTGTCCCATTAGCAATTTTTGGTGGACTAGTTTTTATTTTATTTTTAAATAGCTCAGTGAACATTTTCTCTCAAATTGCTCTTATCATACTTATAGGAATTTCAACAAAGAATAGTATTTTAATTGTTGATTATGCTAATCAAATAAGAGCTGCTGGAAAAAATATAGAAGCAGCAGTTAAAGAAGCTAGTAGAATTAGGTTTAGGCCAATTATAATGACATCAATAAGCACTATGATTGCCATGATGCCTCTTGTAATTGGTAATATTGGCCCTGGTGCAGGTGAGGGCTCAAGATTAGCTGTTGGTTCAACAATCCTAGGAGGGATGATAATTTCAACATTTTTTACATTGTATGTTACACCAGCTATGTACTTAGCATTAGCAAAAAATACAAAAAGAATTGATATAGTGGATATAGAATTAAAAAAAGAACTATCTAGAAAATAATGAATTTTTTCTTATTTAAAGAATTTTTGCATTTGTATAATTGTTTTTTATAAATATTTGATTGTTTCTCAACTTTTTTTGCTAGTTTAATTACTTTTTCATTTTTTCTATAATATTTATAATTTCCCCATCCTTCATGATAGGCAAGATATTGTTTAAAAGCATTATTTTTTGAAATCTTTAAAATTTTTTCTGTTTTATTTGTGTACCAACCAATAAAGTCAACACTATCCTTAAACCTTACTCTTGTAGCAAATTTATTTCCTGTTTCTTTTTTATATTGCTCCCAGGTTCCTTTAACTGCTTGAGAATACCCAAAAGAACTGGATGGTCTTTTATAAGGTATTATTTTAAAAATTTTTTGTCTTGCTGGTTTTGCTAACCAATCAAAATCAGATTCCATTTTAATTATTGCCAATTGAATATAAATTGGAGTACCCCATTTTTGTTCGGTTTTTTTTGAATATTTATACCAAAGATATCTCTCATTAAAAATTTCACAACTACTTAAAGTATTTTTTGGGATGGACGAGCAACTTGATAAAAACATCAAAAGTAAAACTAAATTAATTTTTTTTAATTTTTTTAAAAAGAACATAAATAATAATAGTTAATATTATTCCAAAAAAATTTCCAAATAAATCGCTAAACTCAAATGATCTTTTTGGAATAACCAAGTGCATTAATTCTAAGAAAATAGATAAAAAAATTAAATAAAAAATAAAATATTTAATTTTACTACAATTTTTATAAACAAAAATTCCTAATATACCGAGAACTGAAAAAGTATAAAAATGATTAGAAGAAATATAAAAATCTTTTGTAATTTGTGGTTGAATATCAAAATTACCATAAATAATATAGCCAAAAATACTTCCAGGGAATAAATACAGTAAAATTAAAGTAAAATTAAATAAGTGAAAGATTATAAAAGTTAAATTTTTTTTTTTCATTATTATAGTTTATTTAATCAATTTTATCAGTTATCTAAACATATTATTATGTCGAAATTAATAATTGTTAGACACGGTCAAAGTGTGTGGAATTCTCAAAAAAGATTTACTGGATGGGTTGATATTGATCTTACAGAAAATGGAAAACTTGAAGCTAATAAATCTGGTGAACTTATAAAAGACGAAAAAATTGAAATAAATTATTATTTTTCATCATTACAATTAAGGGCCAAAAATACTCTTAAATTAATACAAAGTGTTCTTGGTGATAAGAAACCGTTTGTGGAAGCTTGGGAATTAAATGAGAGACATTATGGATCTTTAACAGGATTAAATAAAGATGAAGTCAAAATTAAATTAGGTGAAAAAAAGGTACATCTACTAAGAAGATCATGGGATATAAGACCAGATCCTTTGGACAAAAACAACCCTTACCATCCTCTAAATATAAAGACTTATAATAAAATTCCTAGGGAAGTAATACCTGATAGTGAGTCTTTAAAAGATACTTATCAAAGAGTAATTAAATTTTATAGAGAAAAAATTGAGCACAAGATTAAAGATAGTAATGTACTCATTTCAGCACATGGAAACTCATTAAGAGCACTTTGTAAATACTTATTTAAACTTAATGAAGAGCAAATTTATAAATTAGAGATTCCTACTGGAAATCCATTATTAATAAATATTTCTAGAGATCAAAAAATTGAAAGTTGTCGTTATTTAGATAGAAATAGATCTAAAGATCTTTTAATTTTTTAATAAATTCTTATAAATTTTGAAATTTGTTAAATGGTAAAATTTATTTTTTGTTTCAAAACCAAACAAATTTTTTCTTGGTAAAAGATTGCTCCATATTTTATTGATAGAGAAATTTTTAACACTATAACCTTTAAAATTAGATTTATTTATTATTTGGCAACCAGTAAAAATATAACTATTATTATATTTTTTTGTGATAATATTACTTGTTAATTCAAAATCCCCTTTTAACTCTTTGTCAAAACTTAAATTTTTTTTTACAAGGAGAAGAATATTCTTAATATTATTTTTATAATAAAAATTTTCCATTTTTTTAATATCATTAAGATAATTGAGACTCCACAATGTGTCGGGATTTAAAACTAGAAAATCTTCATCTTTAGAATTAGAAATCATATTTAAAATGCCACCACCTGTATTTAGAATAAATTTTCCATCTTTAATAATTTTGATTTTAGAAAAAGATTTTCTATATTTAATAAAGTCAATTATTTGTTCTTCCAAATAAAAGGTATTTATCAAAATTTTTTTTATTTTTAATTTTTCTAATAATCTCAAACATGTCTCTAAAAGAGTTATTTCATTTATCTTTAATAAAGGTTTTGGAGTTTTTAGAGTAAGAGGATTTAACCTCTTGCCATATCCTGCACACAAAATTAAAGCAGTAGTAATTTTCATTTTAATTTATTTCCTTTAAAAGACTTCTTAAATCATTGAATATCTTATCTTTATTAATTCTTAAGTAAATTAAGCTCCAAGCATATGGAATTAATTTTAGATACCTTTTTTTTCTATCTCTGATTGATAAGCGTGCAAAAATACCAATAATTTTCAAATTTCTTAAAACTGATAAAATTTCAAAATCTCTAATAAATTTTTTTTTGTTAATATTTTTATTAATCTTTAAATAAAAATTTAAAATTTTTTTTTTTAGATTTGATGAAGTTTTAATACGCACATCATCAATCAGAGACGCTAAATCGTAGGCTTTATTTCCGATTAAAGCATCCTGATTGTCAATGAGCGCGAGTGTATCTTTTATTTTCATTAAATTTGAAACATGAAAATCTCTATGAACAAAAGTTTTGTTCTTATAATGTATTTGTGAGATAAGATTTAAAATCTCCCTACTAAAAATTTTTTTAAATTTATAGGGATTTTTTTTTTTGATCTTTCTTGTTATATACCAATCATAAAAAAGTTTTGTTTCATTAAACAAAACTTTTTTATCATAAATAGGTAAAACATATCTTTTATTTTTGAAATTTAAAGTTTGCTTATCTCTAATTTTTTGAATTTTATTTAAAAGGATAACTACTTTTTTATAAATTGAAAAAATATTTTTTTTTTTAAGTTTTAGTATTTTAAAAACTGTATTATCTCCAAAATCAGTTACCTCTATATAATTATTCTTATAATTTTCACTGATTAAAGAAGGGGCAAGAATATTATTCTTGATAAGTAACTTATTTATAGCATCGTATATCAACAAATTTTTAACTTTTTCTTTTTTAGAATAAATGATTATAGTTTTTTTTTTTAATTTTTTTTTTCTAAAAAAAATTCTATGAGATGCGTCACCTTTAATTCTTTTAAAATTACTTAATTGTAACTTTTTCATAAATTTTTTTATTTAAGCCTTTTATTTTTAAAAACCTCTTAGTAAAATCATCATTATATTCAAAATATAAATCAATTGAGTCAATTAATTTGTTTTTTAAAATCTGTGGCCATTCAATTATTTTAATGAAATTTGATCTATTTTCAAATAAACCTAAGTTTTTCAATTCTTCAACATGTTTAAGTCTGTGTAGATCATAATGTTGTATGTTAAGATCAGCTACTTGATACTCGTTTACTATACTAAAAGTAGGGCTAGGAATTTCTGTTAATTCCAATTTATTTATTTTTTGAAGATTATTAATTAAATTTCGGACAAACGTTGTTTTGCCTACACCCATTTCACCATATAATAGAACTACATCATTCAATTTTAAAATTTTTGATAAATTTTTTGCTATCTTTTGTGTAGAAAGTTCTGATGATATGTCCAATTTACTACTATTAGTAGCGATATGCATTTGGTTTAAAAGGACCCTCTGGTTTTATACTTATGTAGTCAGCCTGCTCTTTTGACAATTTGGTTAATTTGGCACCAACTTTTTTTAGATGTAACATTGCAACCTTTTCATCTAAATGTTTTGGTAAAACATATACTTTTTTCTCGTATTTTTTAAAATTATTCCATAGTTCGATTTGAGCTATTACCTGATTTGTAAAAGATGCACTCATCACAAAACTTGGGTGTCCGGTTGCACATCCTAAATTAACCAATCTTCCTTCTGCAAGTAAAATGATTCTTTTTTTACTTGGTAATTCTATCTCATGCACTTGAGGTTTTATTTCTGTCCATTTATAGTTTTTAAGTGCCTCTACTTGAATTTCGTTATCAAAGTGACCAATATTACATAAAATTGCTCTATCTTTCATTTCTCTCATATTATCAGCTGTAACAATATCTTTGTTACCCGTAGCTGTTACAATAATATCTGCTTTACTAATTGCTTCTTCCATTAAAACTACCTCATAACCCTCCATAGCAGCCTGCAACGCACAAATTGGATCTGCTTCGGTTACCATAACTCTTGCACCACTTTGTCTTAAAGAGGCAGCGCTACCTTTTCCAACATCACCAAAACCTGCTACTATAGCTATTTTTCCAGACATCATAACATCCGTCGCTCTTCTAATTCCATCTACTAAACTTTCTCTACAACCATAAAGATTATCAAATTTAGATTTTGTTACAGAGTCATTAACATTAATTGCAGGTATCATTAAAGTTTTTTCCTTTTCCATCTTATTTAGAGCTTTAATACCAGTTGTAGTTTCTTCAGATACTCCCTTTATATCTTTCAATAAATTGTTATACTCTTTATGCATTATAGCTGTTAAATCTCCCCCATCATCTAATAACATATTTGGTTTCCAATCTTTTTTACCTTCTATTGTTTTTTTTATACACCAAACATATTCCTCCTCTGTTTCGCCTTTCCATGCATAAACTGGTATTCCTTCTTTAGCAATAGCTGCAGCTGCATGATCTTGTGTAGAAAAAATATTACAAGAAGACCATCTTACTTCTGCACCTAATTTAACTAAAGTTTCGATCAAAACTGCTGTTTGAATTGTCATATGCAAACATCCAATTATTTTTGCACCTTTTAAGGGAGATTTACCTTTATATTCATCTCTTAAAGCAATTAATCCTGGCATTTCACTTTCAGCAATAGAAATTTCTTTTCTGCCAAATTCAGCTAATGATATATCTTTTACTTTATAATCTTCCATGATCGGTTTTCTAACATAAAGTTTTTATTAATCAACTTATATGATTAAGCTTTTTGAAAAATAACTTCAACAGTCGCACCCTTTTTATCAATATTATTATAAGCTTTTATTGATGCATTATGAAGTTCGACAAGATTTTTTACAATATTTAATCCAAGACCTGAATGCTCCCCAAATTTTTCAGGTCGATTACTGTAAAATCTTTTAAATATTTTTTCAGTATTTTTTTCCTTAAAACCTTGTCCTTCATCTATAACTTTTATGGAAATCCTTTTATTATCTAAACTTGATAAACTTAATGTTACTTGTTTATTATTTTCACTAAAAGAAATTGAATTGTCTAATAAATTTGCAATAATCTGCTCTATTCTATTTTCAATTCCAAAAATAAAATAATTATTAAGATTTTTTTCTTTAATAAATTTAACTTTAATTCCTCTTTTTGCTTCGTAAATATTATTAAAATCTTCTACAACAGATTTTGAAATATCCACTAAATTTATTTTTTTCATTTTTTCTTTACTTAAAGCAACCTCATCTTTAAGTATTTGAGAATAATCAGTTATTAATCTCTCTATTCTTTCAACATCATGACTCAAAATATCAATTAATTTAAGTCGCTGGTCTTTATCAATCGTTTCACTTAATATTTCCGAAGCACTTTTTAGAGACGCTAAAGGATTTCTTATTTCATGAACGAGGTCAGTTGAAAAATTTTCAGCATGAGAGATCCTTTTTTGTAACTCGATTGTCATATCGTCAAGTGACTTTGATAGAACGCCAAGTTCATCTTTTCTGTCAATTAAATTTTCAATGTTGGTTTTTTTTCTACTTTTTTCCTTAATAATTTTTGTGTAGTTAACCAAATTTTTTATAGGTTTTAAAAAGTATCTATTTAAAACAAATGAAAAAATAAGAATTACAAATGCTACAGCAATAGCTGTCCTAATTATAAATGTTCTTCTTTCATCTATGGCTGCCTTAACATCATTTGCATTTTCACTTATTGCTAAATAACCAACATTTTTATCACCTTTCATGACATTTTTTATTGTCGTTAGTTTAAATTTATTAAACTCATCTTGAGTAAATGTAAAAGGTATTCCATAATTTTTGGATCCTGCGTAATTATATAGGATATCTTTTAATGATACTGTATTTTCATTTCCAATATCTATATTTTTAGTCTCAGTGATTTCTTTTGTTTTTTCCTCATTTAAAATCTCAAGTTCAACTAAATCTAATCTTTTTGAAAAAGATCTTGGATCAAGGTCTAGAGTATCTGTATCACCTACCAAATTTAGTTCATTATCAAAAAATATAACTCTATCTAGATTTTGAAAAAGAAATCTTGTCGAAAACAAAAATTTCCTTATATCTTCCTCAATAAATTTAACTTCAAGTCTATTCAAATTATCAATAGTATTATTAATAATTTCAATGTGATTTGAAGATTTTTTTTTAATTAAATTTGGTTGAATATTTTTTAAATAAAGGAAAGTAAATAATCCTATAATTGAAAAAAAAAAGAAATTTATAATCAAAAATTTTTTAATAATTGATAAGTTTTTTAAAATTTTACTAAACATTAGCTAATATTCCATCTATAACCACTTCCATATCTGGTCTCAATAGCTGAAAAATTAGGATCAATTTTTTTAAACTTTTTTCTAATTCTTTTTACATGACTATCAATTGTTCTATCTTCAATATCGGTGTCTTCTCTATAGGCAATGTCCATTAATTGAGCTCTTTCTTTAATAATACCTGGTCTTTTTGCTAATTCTTTTACAATCAAAAATTCAGTTGTAGTAAGTTTGTCTGGAAGCTGTTTACCATCCCATTCACATTCTAGTTGGGATGGATCTAATTTTAATTTACCTTGTAAAATAATATTTTTTGAGTCTTCTAAATTATTTTTAATATCTTTTTTTCTTAACTGAACCCTTATTCTTTCTATTAAAACTTTTATTGAAAAACCTCCTGATTTTTTTATAAAATCATCAGCTCCTAACTTTAATCCCAGTAATTCATCAACTTCTTCATCTTTTGATGTCAAAAAGATTACTGGTAAAGAAGATTTTTTTCTCAATTTTTTTAAGAGTTCTTCACCATCCATTTTTGGCATTTTAATATCTACTACTGCTAAATCTGGTGGTGTTCTTGATAACCCTATTAATGCACTCTCACCATCAATATATGTTTGTACTTTAAATCCCTCCTTTTCAAGAGCAATGCTTAGACTAGTTAGAATGTTTCTATCGTCATCTACTAGAGCAATTATTTGTTTCTGCATATTATTCATTTAAAAATACTAAATTGTTCTAAATTGGGCAATCAATTTTAAATCAATGCAAGATACCCCAATTGTTTCCTTGATTAATCTCTACTGTTAAAGGAATAGAAAATGAATGGTGTTCACTTTCTTTGACACTTGTCATTTCCTCAAGAATAATCTCAGATATTCTTTTTTTATCTTTAATTGGTGCTTCAAAAATCAATTCATCGTGAATTTGTAATAAAATTTTTGTATCATTAATTTTATTTTCTTTAAATCTCTTATAAAGTCTTATCATGGCTAAACGCATTATTTCTGATGCCGAACCTTGAATAGGTGCATTTATAGCCGCTCTTTCTTGAAAATTTCTTACATTATAATTTTTATCATTTATTGCATTAAAATAAGATCTTCTCCCAAAAATATTATTTACATACCCAAATTTTCTGCAAAATTTTATAGTATTTTCCATATAAATTTTTATTTCTGGAAATTTGAGAAAGTATGAACTAAGAAATTCTTCAGCTTCAAAATTTGACACATTAATTTGTTTAGCAAGACCATATTGTGAAATTCCATAAATAATTCCAAAGTTTATTGCCTTAGCTTTTCTTCTTTTATCTTGATCAACTTTTTTGATATCAACATTAAAAATTTGACTTGCTGTAAGTGAATGAATATCTTCATTATTTTTAAAAGCCTTTTTTAATTCTTTAACATTTGCTAAGTCGGCTAATATTCTCATTTCAATTTGATTATAATCTGCTGAAATTAGTATTCGATCCTTTTCTGCAATAAAAGCTTTTCTTATATCTCTTCCATCTTCTGACTTAATAGGTATATTTTGTAAATTTGGATCACTAGAAGCTAATCTACCAGTATTAGTAGCAGCTAATAAAAAAGAGGTATGAACTCTTTTTGTATTTGGATTAATATGCTCAGGTAGAGAATCTGAATAAGTATTTTTAAGCTTAGATACTTGTCTCCAATCTAAAATTAATTGTGGAAATTTATGCCCTTTAAATGCTAGATCTTCTAAAACTGTAGCACTTGTTGCAAATCCTCCTTTTTTTGTTTTTTTTAAAGAAGCTATTTTTAAATCATTATAAATAACCTCTCCTAATTGTTTTGGCGACCCAATGTTAAATTGTTTTTTTGATATTTTAAAAATATTATCTTCAAGTTTTTTTATTTTTTTTTCAAATTTCGATGACAATAACATTAAAAATTTTCTATCAACTTTAATGCCTTCAATCTCCATATAAGCTAAAATTTTAATTAAAGGTTTTTCAAAAATTTCATAAATATTTACCATTTTTTCCAATTTCAAATTTTTACTAAATTTTTTATATAATCTTAAAGTAATATCTGCATCCTCTGCTGCATAGTCTTTGGCTTTGTCTAAATCAACTTGACTAAAATTTATTTTTTTTTTTCCTGACCCAGTTAAATCCTTAAATGAAATTGCTTTATGCCCCAAATGAATTAAAGATAGAGTGTCCATATTGTGTCTGTTTTTTCCAGAATCTAACACATAGGACATAAGCATCGTGTCTTCCATAGAAGAGATTTTTATTCCATTTCTAAATAAAATTATAAAGTCAAATTTAATATTCTGGCCAATTTTTTTAACACTAGGATCCTCTAATAATGGTTTTAATTTTTCGATTACAATTTTTTTTTCAATACATTTTTCAGAATTGTGACCAATTGGAATATAACATGCTTTTCCAATTTGAGAACTCATGGAAATACCAACCAATTTTGCTTGGTGAGGATCGAGCGAATTAGTTTCAGTATCTATCGCAACCTCACCAATATTTTCCGCTTCGACTATCCATTCATCTAATTTTTCAATTTCTGTTATCAAATGATAATTTTTATTACTTATAGGCTTTTGTTTTTCCTCAGATACTTTTTGTATTTTATTTTGAGATAAATTTGGTTCTCCATAAACTGAAATCGCTGAACTCAATAATCGATTAAATTCCATCTCTCTTAAAAAATTATAAAGTTTATCTTTATTAACTTCTTTAAGATATAATTCTTTTGTTTGCATTTTAATAGGTACATCATCTTTTAAAGTAACAAGTTTCTTGCTTATTATTGCCTTATCCTTATTTTCTAAAAGAGTTTCCCTTCTCTTATTTTGTTTTATTTCGTTAGCTGACTTTAATAATTTTTCTAAAGTTCCATATTTATTAATCAATTCTGCTGCTGTTTTTACTCCAATTCCAGGCACTCCTGGCACATTATCACTACTATCTCCGGCTAATGCTTGAACATCTATAACTTGGCTTGGGACAACTCCAAATTTTTTTTTTACATCATCTTCAGTAATAAATCTATTTTTTAAAGGATCATATATACGAACATTTTTTTTATATAATTGCATTAAATCTTTATCAGAAGAAACAATTGTAACTTTAGATCCTTCACTCAGTATTTTTTTTACATACGTTGCTATCAAATCATCTGCTTCATAATTTGTGAGTTCAACAGATGTTAAATTAAAAGCATCTACAGACTTTCTTATATAATCAAATTGTGGGGCTAAATCTTCAGGAGCCTCAGAGCGGTTAGCTTTATAATCTTTGTAAATTTCATTTCTAAAAGTTTTTCTTGCTGAGTCAAAGATAACTGCAAAGTGAGTGGGCTTTTGTTGATTTTCTTTTGATTTAGAGTCCTCTAACAACTTAAAAAGCATGCTGCAAAATCCACTTACAGCTCCTGTAGGTAAACCATCTTTTCTTGTTAAGGGTGGTAAAGCATAGTAAGCCCTAAAAATATAACCAGAACCATCAATTAAATAAAAATGTTTAGATTTTTGAATTTTACTCATTAAATAGATAGATTTAGTTTATCTTAAATTTGATAACATCTGAAGATCAAAAATACATATGCTACTTTTAATTAAAAAGTGGATAATTTAGGAGATTTTAGTTAATATATAAATATGGATCTTGCTAAAAAAAATACTCAAACGAAACTTATAAAATCATTTTTAATTGTTATTTTAGGGTCAATAGCTTTAACAATATCTGCGAAAATTAAAATTCCATTTTATCCAGTTCCAATGACAATGCAAACTTTTGTTGTCTTATTTTTGGGTATCTCTTTTGGAAGCAAAATAAGTATTGCAACTGTAAGTTTATATTTGTTAGAAGGCATAGTAGGTTTGCCAGTTTTTTCAAATACACCAGAAAAAGGGCTGGGTCTTATTTATTTTACCGGACCAACAATGGGATACTTAATTGGTTTTATTTTTGCAGCTTTTGTCGCGAGCACTGTAAATTTTAAAGATAATTTTTTATTAATAGCTATTAAAATTATTTTATCTGTATCAATTATATATTTGTTAGGTATAACTTGGCTTGGCACACTTATAGGTTGGGATAAACCAATTATTCAATTAGGTGTTAAGCCTTTCATGTTAGCTGAAATTTTTAAAGTCTCACTATTAATACTAATATCTAAAAAAATAATTAAATTTAGAAATTTTATTTAGGTGATCTTTTTGAAAGTATTCTTTGAAGAGTTCTTCTATGCATTTTTAACCTTCTAGCTGTTTCAGAGACATTTCTGTTACACAGTTCAAAAACACGATGAATGTGTTCCCATTTCACTCTATCTGCGGACATTGGGTTTTCTGGTGGCGCAGCTTTTTTTAAAGGATCAGCTAATAAAGCTTTTTCTACATCATCTGCATCAGCTGGTTTAGCTAGATAGTCAATTGCACCCTCTTTAATTGCCGCGACTGCGGTTGGAATATTACCATAACCAGTAAGCATTATTATTCGGCTGTCACTACTGCTTAATTTTATTTGATTAACAACATCTAATCCATTTCCATCATTTAGTCTTAAATCTACCACTGCAAATCCTGGTTTTTTGGACTTTACTGCTTCAATTCCTTTTTTCACACTTTCTGCTTGTATTACTTCAAAACCTTTCTTTTCCATGGCTCTAGCCAGTCTCTCCCTGAAAGGATTGTCATCATCACATATTAACAAGGATTTATTCGCAAAATTACCTAATTTATTTAAATTATCGGTCTGATTCATAAGTTTTATATAGGTGTTAATAAAATTATTTCAACTGCCATTATTTACTTTACATTAATAAGCTATTACCTTAATGCGTGTCTGATATGTAAGTTTTTAATAATAATTAAAAGCTTTTTTTATAAATTTTTTTTTAGGGGGCATATAAAATGAAAAAATTTAAAACAGTTGATGAAATTGTAAATCGACTTAAACCTGAGAAGCCAATTTACTGTATCAGAAAAAAATCGATACATATTGCTTCGAAATACTTTCAAAAAAAATTTCCTGGAAAAATTCTTTATGCTGTTAAAACTAATCCAAATAGTGAAGTCTTAAAAACAATAATTGACAGTGGTATTAATCAATTTGATGTAGCTTCATTAGAAGAAATTAGAAGTATTAGGGAATTAAACACTTCAGTAAAATGTTCATATATGCACACCGTAAAAAGCAAAGAAAGTATTAAAGAAGCGTATTTTTCTCTTGGAGTAAAAACTTTTGCATTAGATACAAAAGACGAATTAATGAAAATACTAAAAAGTACAAATCAAGCTCAGGACCTTGAATTATTTGTTCGTATATCTGTTTCAAACGAACATGCTGAAATTGACCTTTCAAAAAAATTTGGTGCTTTAAACTCTGAGGCTCTAGGTTTATTAAGGTTAGCAAAACAGTATTCAAAAAAAATTGGCCTTAGTTTTCACGTAGGATCTCAATGCATGCATCCTATCTCTTACTCTAAAGGTATTAAAGAATTAGGTGTTATAATGAAAAAAACTAAGATTATCCCTGATTACATAAATATAGGTGGAGGATTTCCAACTATTTATCCGGATCTTGTGCCCCTTTCTTTAGATAATTATTTCAATGAAATCAAGAAAGCTCTTAAAGATTTAAAATTAAAAAAACTTCCAGAAATAATTTGTGAACCAGGAAGAGCAATTGTTTCAGAGAGTGGTTCAACAATTGTAAGAGTAAATTTAAGAAAAAAACAAAAACTTTATATTAATGATG
>MDSW01051809.1_pt1 | contig 17734 bp, 17 predicted proteins | sample 811171 | NCBI WGS metagenome assembly MDSW01 (sample SAMN05326641, study PRJNA326480) | marine metagenome | isolation source: seawater | place: Atlantic Ocean: North West | collected 2012
TGAAAGATCGATGCTTTAATTTGAATATAATGTCGGGCCTGATCGGTCGTAATTGCGTCTGATCCGGCCTTGGCATTTCTCGGATGATGCGGCTTTGTATGACATTCGCGATCGCGTGGTCAGGTAATTGTTGTAATATTGAAAAGTGCTCTTATTTGAGAGATTGCTTTCTGCCTTGTTGCCGAAGAACTTGATTGCAAGATTCGTTTTATTCAAGGCTATATATTTGGTTCGGGTCGTTTTTGCGATCTTTCAGAGAGCCTTATTTTGCTTCCATCCAATTAGTACCTATGCCTGTTTCAACGAGTAGAGGTACTGTTAATTTGACAGCATTTTGCATTGTGTCTGCAACCAGAGAACGGGTGGATTTAAGAGCCTCTGGCTCGACTTCTAGAACCAATTCGTCGTGTACTTGTAAAAGAAGTCGTGCTGGTAATCCCTTGTTTTGTAAGGCGGCTTGAAGCTGGATCATCGCCACTTTGATGATATCGGCGCTGGACCCTTGAATCGGTGCATTGGCCGCCGCTCGCAATTGTTGGGCTTCCATCCCACCGCGCCGAGCAATACTGAGATCGATCTCGAGGGGATCTTTGCCAAGTAAACGGCCGAGGCCATTGCGATCGAAATGGAACGGACGGCGGCGGCCGAGAATGGTCTCCACGTATCCACGGCTCAGCGCTAATCGTTCTTGAAACTCAAGGAATGCGAATACCTTGGGGTAGCGCTGTTTGTACTTAGCAAGGAACTCTTTTGCGTCTGCTTGGCTGACCCCTGTTTCACGGGCGAAGCGTTGGGCACCCATGCCATAGATCACCCCGAAGTTGATCGTTTTGCCGAGCCGGCGTTCATCAGCGGACACCTCCTCTTTGTCCAGCAGCAGCCTTGCAGTGAGCGCATGCACGTCATCGCCACTGCGGTAGGCCTCCTGCAGCACCTCTTCGCCCGAGAGGTGGGTGAGGATGCGCAGCTCGATCTGGGAGTAGTCAGCGCTGAGTAGGGTCCAGCCCTCTTGAGGTAAGAAGGCTTTGCGGATGCGACGGCTGTATTCGGTGCGCACCGGGATGTTTTGCAGGTTTGGGTTGCTGCTGCTGAGCCGGCCAGTCGCTGTGACAGCTTGATTGAAATCGGTATGAACACGGCCGGTTTCCGCTTCCACCAGTTGCGGCAGGGCATCGATGTAGGTGCTCTTGAGTTTGCTGAGCACCCGGTGCTCCAGAACCAGCGGGACCACGGGGTGGTCATTGCCGAGCTTCTCCAGCACGGTGGCATCTGTGCTGTAGCCGGTTTTGGTTCGGCGTGATTTTTTGCGATCGAGCCCGAGGGTGTCGAACAGCAGTTCGCCCAGCTGTTTGGGGGAGGCCAGGTTGAAGTTGGTCCCGGCTGCTTCCTTGGCTTCTGTTTCAAGACGCGCCAAGGTGTCGCCCATCTCCGTGGATAGTTCTTGCAGATAGGGCACGTCGATGCGGATGCCAGTGGCTTCCATCAAGGCCAAAACTGGTTCGAGCGGCTGTTCGACCTGCTCCAACAGTGTGGTGAGCTGCGGTCCCATCTCGCTCAGCTGTTCTTTGAGAAGCAAGGCCAAACGTCGGGTGACATGCACGTCCATGCCGCAGTAGAGGCTGGCGGGCCCGATCGCCACATCGGCAAAGGTCTGCTTTTTACCGACCAAATCTGAATAAGCCGCCGGTTTGAATCCAAATTCCCGTTCGGTCATCACATCCAGCCCATGCTTGGCTGCGGCGTCGCGCAGGTAATCCGCAAGCAGGGTGTCGATGACAACACCCTCCAGTGCCACTCCGTGACGTAACAAGATCAGGCGGTCGTACTTGGCGTTTTGCAGTGCCTTGGGGTGGTCTCGGCTGGCGAGCCATGGAGACAGGGCCATTAAGACGCTGTCTAAAGCCAGTTGCTGCGGTGGTTGTGGTGTGTCCTCGATCAGCTCAGTCGAGGGCTGATGGCCAATCGGGATGTAAGCCAATGCATCGAGAGCCTCCCCCCAGCAGACGCCGATGCCCACCAATTCGGCGCGGAATGGGTTTAGGTCGGTGGTTTCCGTGTCGAGCGCGACTGGGGCCAGAGGGTCCTGGCAGGCCATCAGTCGCTCCAGTAACTCACGAAGGGCGGATGCTGTTGTGATCAGCTGTGGCTGCAGGGAGGGGACGGTGTCCACTCGTTGGGCCTCGGCGCTCAGATCCGGGGGCGTTGAGGTTGAGGTCGTTGATGTTTCGACAGGGTTGATGGCAGCGCCTTCTGCAGAGAAGGTGGTCATGAAGCCATCCACTTGGCGCAGCAAACTGTTCAGCTCAAGATCCTTGAGGCAGATGCTCAGCGCTTCGCCATCAACCTGTTGGAGGGCGAGATGCGGTTCTTCCGGTAAGGGAACATTGACCAAAATCTCAGCCAACTTGCGCGAGAGGTAGGCGTTATCTCGGTCATTGGCGAGTTTCCCTTTCAAGGCTCCTTTGATGGCACCCCTGCTGGCTTTGGGTCCCTCGGCCTGCACTTCGGCTAGGGCGGCGTAGATGGCATCGAGATCCTCATGTTCCTTGAGGAGGTTGATCGCGGTTTTGGGACCAACACCACGCACGCCGGGGATGTTGTCTGAACTATCGCCGGTGAGTGCTTTGAGGTCCACGACCTTGTCCGGCATCACGCCCAGTTTGTCGACGACGCCCTGTTCCTTGATCAAGGTCGGTCCGCTGCTTTTGGCATAAGGGCCTCCACCCATATAGAGAACCGCGATGTCACGGCTGTCATCCACGAGTTGAAACAGATCTCGATCTCCCGAAAGAATGCGAACGCTCCAGCCGTCTGCTGCCGCAGTGTTGGCGAGTGTTCCTAAAACATCATCCGCTTCGTAACCCGGGGCCAGACACAGCGGCAATTGGATGGTGTCTTTCAGAATCTGCTGAAGTTGATCGAGGTCTTGAAAGAACACCTCGGGAGCGACATCACGATTGGCTTTGTAATTGACATCTGCTTTGTGTCGGAAGGTTGGTTCCGCAGTGTCAAAGGCGATGACGACCCCCTGAGGTTTGAGTTGTCGACCCGTGTCCAGCAATGATTTGAGGAAGCCATACGTCACGCTTGTTGGACGTCCGTCTTGCGTGGCGAGTCCGCCTTCTCCACCTTTGCTGAAGGCATAAAAACTGCGGAAGGCTAAGGAGTGACCGTCAACGAGTAGGAGCAGCGGTCGGGAGCTATTTGGCTCGACCGGGTCACTGGTTTGCGAAACGGATGGATCAGGCATCTCAGAGCTATCAGGTGTTGAAGCGATGGAAACGACCCAAGATCATGGAGATCAGAATGGCGACATAAAGTTGGCCTGTGATTGTGATCGATACGGATGAAATTTGGGCAATAACACTCTCAGACTTGGGCAGTGATGAGCCCACTGTTGTGAGCACTCCGAACGAAGCTGTAAATAATTTTGGTGCGACAGCATGAAAGGCAGCTAAAGCGTTTGTGGATTGATCAGGTTGAATCAGATTGAATGTTTCTGGGTGAAAGACCCAGATCGCATTGAGTAGCACTCCTCCAGCAAAACCGATGAGTAGATAGCCGGCTGCGGCACCAAGAATGACGCCATAGGTAACGTAGGGCTCTCGCATTAGCATCAGCACGATTCGGTAGAGGGCATAGGAGAGGAAACTCAGCCAGACGGCAAGATGGAGAGGTGTGATGATTGAACCCAGCAGGGAATTAACGATGTTGAAGAAGTTCAACGTCCATTCCATCACCATTGCAGCGACACCCAAGACCCAAATCAACACTTTGACCCTTTTTAAGCTTGAAAATAAAATCAAGAAGCGCATCAAACCAATGGCTAACATGGTCAAGATGGCTGATGTGAGGGGAGGAAACTCTTCGCACATCGGTAGCAGTACCAGAAGCAATATTTCAAAGATCAGCAGTAACACGTAACCACGCTGTCGGCGTCTGAGCAGCACGATCTCCTTGCGGCTGAACTTTGACATCTCAATTGCGTTGCTTGTTAGACCAAGGAGGCAAGTCGATGAACACAGGACTGCCAGGCTCAAGACCGTTCAAAATGGCCGTTTGGTCCCCACTGCTGCTGCCCAGATCAACGGCTTGAAAAGTGGGTTGCTGTTTCTCGCCAACAAGCAGAACACCGGGTTGTCCGTTTTCGGTCACGATGGCCACGGTCGGAACCAATGTTTTGGGCTGACTGCGCCCAGTCTGGAAGTCAATATCAGCTGTCATCCCTATCAATAGGCGTGGAGGTGCATTTAGAAGCTTTAATTTGACTTCAAACGTTGTGACATTGTCTTGTTTCTCGGCGCGAGGAGCGATTTCATCCACCTTGGCCTTGAATCGTTCATCCGGATAGGCATCGACGCGTAAGTCCGCGTTTTGTCCCAGACGGATTCTGCCGATGTCACTCTCTGGAACGCGTGCGACAACTTCCAGCCCTTGTGAAAGTTCAACCACAGAAGAACTGGTGGCACCAGCATTGGTGGAAGCGGTTGTTGTCGGTGTGACGAAGGCTCCTGGTTCGGCGAAGCGTGCGGTGATCTTGCCGCTAAAGGGGGCTCGAATCTCGAGCTGTCGCCCTTCTTGTAGAAGTTGTTGGACGCGTTCCTGTGACGCAATGACCTTCTCATTTTTGGAGATCATTTCATTGCGGAAGGTGTTGTAGTTGTCAGCACTTACGACCCCTTGCTTATAGAGATTGCGTCTGCGGTTGTAATCATCTTTTTTGGCGCGGTACTCAGCCTCGGCCTGCCTGAGCAATGCCTTCTGTTCGTCCAATCGGTCTTGGAAATCTCCGCGATCCATCACAGCCAGCACTTGCCCTTCTGTGACCTCTTCCCCTTCATCGACCAGTAATTGCTTTAACAGGCCTTGCTTGCGTGGGCTCACATTCACCCGCCGAATCGCCTGCAGTTCGCCACTGGCGGTGATCACCCCGGAGAGGGAACCTCGACTGGCTTGCACGGTGTAAGCAGAGAGGTCCCGATCCCGGTTCCGCCATGGCCCGAAACGCCAGAGCAGGCCTGCACTTGAGAGCAGGACTACCAGCAGTGCAACCACACCAAGATGCCGTCGTCGACCTCGATGCAGACGAGCGCTGGGGCCGTTGAGAACAGGCTCTGCCAAAGCTGGGCTCGAGGGTCGTTGCTCGATTCGAACCATGGGCCCACAAAAGTTCACAACATTGTCGCGTCCGAACGGTAGATTCCGCCCCATGCTCAAAGCCGGAATTGTTGGGCTACCCAATGTCGGTAAGTCCACTCTGTTCAATGCCCTTGTGGCTAACGCTCAAGCCCAGGCGGCCAATTTTCCGTTCTGCACGATCGAGCCGAACGTCGGAACCGTGTCGGTGCCGGATGAGCGTTTGAACAAGCTGACGCAGCTCAGCAAAAGTAAAGACACCATCCCCACTCGCATCGAGTTCGTCGACATTGCCGGCCTTGTCAAAGGGGCGAGCGAGGGTGAGGGCTTGGGCAACAAATTCTTGGCCAACATCCGTGAGGTGGACGCGATTGTTCACGTGATTCGTTGCTTTGAGGATGACGACGTCATTCACGTGTCTGGCTCCGTAGGGCCGGCTCGTGATGCTGAGGTGATCAATCTGGAGCTGGGCTTGGCGGATCTAGCTCAGTTGGAAAAACGGCGAGAGCGCCTCAAGAAGCAAATGCGGACCAGTAAGGATGCTCAATTGGAGGATTCGGCCCTCGAACGGATTCAGCAGGTGCTGGAACAGGGTGGCGCGGCGCGCCACGTTGAGTTGAGCGAAGAGGAAGCGGTTTTGATCAAGCCGCTCGGATTGCTCACCAACAAACCGATCATTTATGCCACGAATGTGAGCGAGGAGGACTTGGCGGAAGGCAACGCTTTTTGCCAGGAGGTGATGGAATTGGCCCAAAAGGAGGGTGCTGAAACCGTTCGAATTTCCGCTCAGGTAGAAGCGGAGCTGGTTGAATTAGGTGACGATGAGCGGGCTGATTATCTGGATGGTTTGGGGGTCAGTGAAGGCGGTTTGAAAAGTTTGATTCGGGCCACCTATCTCTTGCTGGGGTTACGGACCTACTTCACCACAGGTGAGAAGGAAACACGCGCTTGGACGTTCAAAGCTGGAATGACAGCACCTCAGGCGGCAGGAGTCATTCATACAGATTTTGAGCGTGGATTTATTCGAGCTCAGACCATTGGCTGGCAGAAATTGTTAGAAGCTGGCTCTCTCGCGGAAGCTCGTAATAAGGGCTGGCTGCGCAGTGAAGGGAAGGACTATCAGGTCGAAGAAGGAGATGTGATGGAGTTTTTGTTCAACGTTTAACTGTCTAGTTATGGTCATTGGTTTGACTTGCCTGACCCGCGTTTCTCTGCCAATTTGTGGTGTTAGGTCGCTTTTATTAGCTGTCAGATCTTGATACTAAGGACTCTGCCTTAGATGCACGAAAGCCATGTTGAAGCATTGGTAATGCGTGCAGTGCCTCAGCTAAATTCTCTGAAAGTAAAGAGGGTTTATCTGGTTTCTGGCACTCTATGATGCTGCATAAAAGTCTTCGAATTCTGTCGCCACATTATCTCTAAGTATCATTAATGCATTGCTCGAGACCTTGTGCTAGTACTATAGCAAACCATACAAAGATAGATTCAGAAGAGCAGCTCAAGTCTTTCCTGGAGAAGGTCAAGACAGACACAACCCTCCAGGAAAAGCTCAAAGCAATCGTTGATGCTGATGCGGTTATCGCTATTGCACAAGAAGCTGGTTTTGCGATTACATCAGAAGACATTCAATCCATACAATCTCCTACGGATTTATCAGATGATGAGCTTGAAGAAGTGGCTCGTGGGAAAGCAGCAGTGTGTTGTAATTTACAGTATGTGGGCAGAAGTTGGTGCCGTGATACTAGCAACATCTAGCTTTACCTCACTGTGATCAGTTGAGCCTGGCTAAGCAAGCACCTTACGTTTTTAGAACCTTTTTATTTCTTCCATCACGTCTACAAGCCTTAAAATTTTATGCCACTACCTGTCACTATTAGTTAAAATATTCAAACTTGACGCCAGTGATGACGACACTTTAATGTTTGCTTGCCTGGTTGTAATCGTGTTTGCTTCAGCTTGCAAATCAAGTGGAGGTTCAGTCCTCTTTGGAGCTTGGCATTCCGTCTGTAATGTTATGATTTTATGTCTTTTTAATGGAGTCAAAAACCGTACCTCTCATACGCTCGCCCATCAGGTTATTCAGGTCACTCGACAGTGGAGGGATGGACTCGATACTTCCCAGCTTGTCCCTTCCCATGTAAATGATGAACGATCTTGTAGTTGCCTTGTAAATGCCACCCCGCGAAATACGTACGCTATGATAACTTTATATCCAAAGCATAAGGTCTGATCAGAAGCTGAAGCAAGATTTTTTACAGAGACAAAAGGCGCTCTTCCGTTGCAGGGCCACGCTTGATAAGAGAATGTGGATTTAGAAAGGAAAGGGCCTGAACAGTATTGTTGGGTCGCTTGTGATACTTAAGCCACGGGGCTGAAAGCTCTACAAAACCCGCAAAGGGAAACAGGACGTGTCATGTGTCGCGATCCATCTCCCGACTAAATTCACACGGACAACAGCCCCGCCAAGTGCAGGGTTTTTTGTGCCTGTGACCAGCTTCACAACACGTGATGATTTCAGTCAACGCGTCAGACGGCGTTCTCGGTGATCGTATCTGCATCGGAGGCATAGACCTCTACAAAAAACAAACTAATGACCAACGAACTGACTCTCGATCAATTGCAATCTGTTAGCGGCACGGGCACAGAAACCCACTGGAACCAAAGACTGCGCAATGCAAAACGGACCTACAATATTAAGCAACTAGCCAACTCTGGACAGCTTGTTAAAAAGATGAAGTACATCCCAGGTGAAATGTACTTCATTCCAGGTGACATGTATTGATAAATCAATTCAAGAAAGGACAAGCCTCGTCTAGTACGGGGCTTTTTTATTGCTTCTGCATCCTGAAAATCAAGTGGGGAACGCTTTCAGGAGACGAATCAACCACATGACACTCGACACCTGCAAAGCCATGGCATGAGTGGGAGAACTGATCCTTGCCTTAAGGGAGAACGACTCGCACATGTTCAAGGTTTGGCTGTCTGTAGGGATGAGAGAGCTTGGTCAACACGAGTGAAGAAGCAGACAGGATGGTTGGAATGGTTGCTGGAACACCAGTCATCAACCCAAGGATTTCTTTTTTCTTGAAACCTCGACATCATTTGGCTCGTATCAATCACTTTTCCTGTCGCTGCTCTTCGCTTTGTGCATGTCACCATTGCATTGAGGCGGTATTTCCGATCCTGGGCACCATCATTTCTCTTATTTAGATTAGGTCGTCGCGTCGCGGAGATGAATATACGTAATCACTTTGCCGTCAAAGGCTCAAGCCGCAATCGGTTCATCGTGAACATAGATCAACTTCTATGTACTTCTAGTAAGCCTGCTTCTTATAGGGCCAGAGTGTCTTCACTGGACAGGTCAGCCGAATGTCTCCATATACTTTCATGCTTCTCGAAGGTCAGAAGGTCGAGCTAGATGTCCATCCAGATGCAATTATCGTAGAGGATTATTGCTTGCAAGATGGAAGTACTATCTATGCAGTCGTTGGTGAAGCTGAGCAGGAAAAATTATTCTCACTTCAGGAAATTATCAACGAAAATATTGAGACTTGATTCTCTCTAGAACCACCTAACTAGTTATGCCCATAATGACCTGCAAGACAACATAGAACAACTGCATGTCCTGTTTGTTGTACTCGGTCATGCAAGTGGTTTGCCAGCAGCAACCAGATGGGTGGATGCAGGTTGATCACACTTCTAAGTCCTAAAAAGCCCTCCTTCTAGAGTCGCTATGTCTTAGCAACGAATGTGTGCTCACGTTGCGTTGGTGCGATTCCCATAATTCGTCTTCGTTTTGTGCCCTATGTGAGGTGAGTAAATCAAGCATTCAATCTGTGAATCATGAAGATCGCCAAAGAAAGCTATGTCGACACCCAATTAAGAACTGTATTGAGTGCTCCGTCTGTTCCTTTAGACTTTCGATTAATTCCGAGTGTGCCTACTCGTAGCATCCAGTTTGTCGTTCATGAGCTAAAAATTTCCGCAAGCTTCTGTTTTTTAGATTGCTATTTTTGTAGTGCAGTTATAGATTGAATTGAAGATATCAGTGATCGATGCGGTGATCTCCTCTTCTGCGCAATGTTTCGAGCCAGAATCAGCCTCGTTGGACGGAATCGAAGCTTTGCGTTTTACTTTCTTGGTCCAAGGCGCCCAGCATCTATCCTTTTGTAGCGGTTGTTACCACGTTAAAGTGATAAAATAACAGAAAAATTAATCGTTATGCTTGAAGCGCCAGGAAAAGATTCCGACATATCGCAAGAGAATTTTGAAAAGTCAGTTGTTGTTTTGACGATTTCAATTGTGAGCTGGATTGAATATGAGTTGGATAAAAACCCTGCTAAAGATGAAAGCCCTGAGGTTGCAAAAAAAGCAGCCCTATTGTTGCAAGCCACCGATCACCTGCGGCAGTACGGCATCACAGGTGCACGTGTCGCATGCATCGTCACGCTCACAGTCGCCAGCCTATGGGGGCAAAGTCAGAGCGGGATTGGCATCGCCAAAGAGGATGATTTAAAGCGTGATATGAGCTGGGTGATGAAGTCTCCCGCTGTTCAGACTGCTATTCAGGAAACGTTCAAGCCTTTGGATCAGGCGAGCAAACACGATGCTGAAAATTTTGCAAGAGGGTCTGAGAACATCATTAATGCCTTTGTCAGGTGCTCGCTGGCCAAATTCTCCTGTCAAGCTGATCAGCAATCAGCTGACTTTGTCGTTAATAACATCGATGATCTTAAGGACCTCCGCAACTTTTTTGATGCCGTTGATGAAGGTGGTCTCAGTTATATTCCAAAAGTTCTCGAGCTTTCTGTGTCGTCGGCAATGAACAGCAAAATATTTGATCGTGAGAGTGCTACCAGTTATTCCGACTATTATGCTTACACAGTTCAACTTCTTCAAGATGTGTTCGAGCTAGAAGTGGCTTGATCATTCTTTGTTTCCCTCAGTTGTTTGGCGCTTGGCTTGATTGGGCTGCACAAGCACTGTCATTCCGGTCTTGTTTGTTCGGCAGTATTTATGCTTATGTCGATATTGGACGTGGATGTTGAGGTGTGGCTCTCTTGGTTCAGCTGTTCAGGTGGTCGTGTAGCTCGCAGCCTCGAGAGGGAGGTTGGTTGCAATCGACTGGATGGAGTGGTCTGAAAAGATCTACACATCAAGATTGTCCGGACTCTTAGGGTTTTGGTGGATGGCTTTTTTTCTTGTTTGATCGATCGTCAAGATCGGGGGGATTGGGACCCATCAAACAAAGCTTTGTCAGGCTGTTGGGTTGTGCTGATCCAATCTCGAGCTTTTGTTCCATGACATACTTTCTTGGCAAGCTTGAGCTGATCAAACCTGTTATTAAACCTTGTTTGGGTATTAGTCGCTATCGTGATTTCGATAGGTGGTATCAATGGCCACAACAGACCTCTCTGTCTAGCCATTACCTTTAAATACATTAGTTCGTGTCATGAAGGAACTTGCTGAGTTGAATCGTTTGCTTGCTAAGGCTGAGCAAACAAATGAACGCAAAGATGCAATCAGGTTGATTAATGATGCAACGAAATTGCGAGAAGAGATATTTGGGTCTCGCGGCAACAGTTGTCGTCTTTGAGTCTGATTTTGTGCTTGGCTTTTCATGAATGACTACGATTTGCTTATTTCGAGTAGTTGTCTGCTTTTTATTGGTGGAATTAAGTTGAACAGTTAGGCTATTCTCTCTGTCTGGATTTGTTGGGGTTGAGATTTTTTAAGCGGAATGTAAGTTTATAGCGGGCAAGCAGATTGGCTCTATTGTTGTCAACCTTGTGGTTTCTGTTGGGCTGGTCTAAATGTTTAGTCCTTGATGGTTTGCAGGGCTTTTGTGTCGGGCTGACGATGCATTGCTATTGTTATGCTAGGGTGAATTTGAGTGATGATGCGCTCAATGTTGTCGGTGACGACATGCCATGGTTTTGGTTTGATTCTGTGCTCAATCATCCGAAATAAATGATTGGCAATGGCATGCATGTAAAGCTCATCATAGATTGATTTTGGTCGATAGGCTGAATATTTTCGTTGGACTAAATCGCTGTCTTGAGGGAAGGCCTCTCGCCAGTTCGTGTTCCATGCTTGCTGGGCAAACAGATCATTGTGAGCTGAAAATTTCTTCATCACAGATTTGGCCGATTTTTTGGTGTAACCCCAGAATGGCTTGTCATTCCAGTGGCGTCTGATCTCTTCCTTCAGGATGATCTTGGATGATCCCTCGATTGTTCTGTGGCTAATCTTGGCTTGATCTAGCAGTTGTCCTAGTGTTCGTGACAACCAGACCCCGCGAATTCCTGGGCTTTGATTTAGAAAGCGAGTGGCACATTGTTTCCAATTTAGTTGAGGAGAAAGTCCGATTGCGGTGAGGAATTGATCGAATGGATCTTGTCCGTTTTGTTTGAATGGGATAAAAGTGACCTGCATGCCCTTTGCCTTGAGTAAGGGTTGAAAGTACGTCCAGAAATCAAAGAGATTGTTTCGCTTGCTAATCTTTCCCCGTCGATTGCTTTCTCCTGGAAGCTGTCCTTCGAGTATTGATTGCAGAAATTCTTCAAAGGTTTTCGTGTGATAAAATCTTCGCAGTGAATATGTGTAGCGAGAGTTGATGTAATCGAGTTGAGAGCGGATGAAAATGATGATTTTTAGTTGATAACCTCTCTGTTTGGCAATCCTTTTTAATCTGTCAAGTGATTTTTGATGTGTGAGTGGTACGGCGAATTGTTCAGCGCTGAGTAATAAGTTCATTCCCGGTCGCTGATGTTGATCGATGTGATCGATCAGGCTTTGCCAGTTGCCGCGGCAGATATCGCTTACGAGGGTCTTAAATGTGCGATTTCCTTCTGAGGGGTATTGGTAGATGTATCTGTGCGATTTGAGTTTGTCGCGGTTGAGTTGAAGCCTTTCTTGGATATAAGTAGAGGCGGTTTTGTGTGTGCCTGCGTGGATGATCAGTTGAGGGGGTGATTGATTTGCTTCGCTATCGCTGTTCATTGCCATTTGATCTGGGCTCGCGTGAAAATGAATAGGATTTTCTTCAGTATGCCTTCTCTTGCCTTTGAGGCTGTAAAACTCAGGGCTATGGTTCCGTTGATCTAGATGGGAACGGATGGGTCGAATCTCGAGCGCGCTCTTTCCCTGCAAGCTTCTGATTTTTTTGGGTTGCATGCTTGTCGATCAGGTGCCTGTTGAGGCGTCCATGCTGTTCACTCTGCGGCCGGGTTCAATTCTTGCGCGTCAGCCCGGTTACAAGGCTGTAGATCGTCTTGAGCTCAAAATCGATTCAGTTTTAGTTGAAGGGCCTTCCCTGGATCAGAGCAATCAATTTTGTCTCTACAAATTGTTTGATCGTCAGGGCAAGGCTTTAATCCCCGAACAGGCCTGGACGCCCTGTCACAACATTGACAAGCTGATTCTCCTTCCGTGATGGGACTCGATCCCCTTTGGAACCTGAATCCTTTAGCGGGATGGCTTTGAAATAAGGCCTGATTCTGGTGGCCGTTGGAATCATGCTGAGACAAAGACCTGCCATCAGGCTCCAGAGCAGCAGTCCATGGTTCTGATGGTCCAAAAGGATGCCTCCCAAGAGAGGGGCAAACACTGCGCTAATCGCGAAACATTGTGAAAACAGCGCCATGGCCAGTCCTCGATGATGGGGAGGAGATTCTTCGATCACTGCTTCTGTCGCCGTGGGCAGGAAGGCGGCCTGGGCCAGGGCCATCGGCAACAGAGAGGCGATCACCAATCCAGTTCCCATGGATGTGAGCGAGGAGAGACCAATCAGCAGGCAAGACAGACTGAAGCCAATCAGGCTTAAACCCAGTCCAAAGCTGACGCTGCGCTCTGATAACCAGCGACCAACGGGCCATTGCACGATGACCAACAGAATCAGTTGGGATGCAATCAGGGCACTGGTGAGGGGTTCACTCAGTTCAGGTCGTTGTAATCCCCCGCGGATGAGATCAATCGGTAAAGCACTTTGTTGCAACGACAGGATCGCGGTCGCCACCACGCTGATGGCAAGCACCGGTAGCAGGGGCTTCAGCCAAGACAGCGCGGCGCGGCTGTTGTGATGACTGCTGCTGGGATGGGAGCGAATGGCGGACTGGTGGCGAAACAAACGCTCATCGATTAATGGGGCCAGGCTGATCAGCACCAACAAGGTGATCATGCAGGCGGCTTCGATGCCGTACACCAAACGCAGCATTCCCACTCTTGCTGCGATGGATCCGAGCAAGGCTCCGAGGCCGAATCCCAACGCATCAGCGCTGCGGACAAGGGCATATCCCCGGCCGGAGGGAACGGCACCACAGCTGAGGGGAACAGCCAGATCAATCGCAGGCCAGTACAAGCCTGCGGCGGTCCCAAGCAGGATTTCACCAACTAAGAATCCGCGGTAATCCTGCGCTTGAAAGAGGACGAGGTCGGCCAGTACGGCGAGGATTGTTGTGATGCGTACCGGCCAAGAGCAACGCAACCCTCGATCGAGCCAGTCTCCGCTCAACAGGCGTACGACAGTGCCAACGACGGCAGACAGGGCCAGACCTGTCCCGATTTGACTGGCGGAAAAATCGATGGCATGGAACACCATCGGTGTCATAAAGATCACGCCGCCGGCTCCGATCGAAGCGAGCAGGCGTAGGCGTGTCACATTGCGCAGACCTGGAGGAAACTGGTTCCACCACCGCAAAGGTTCAAGCGTTGTCGCGCGGACGCTCAGCAGGACAAACAATCGCAATGGGACTGTTGAGCAGTCTGCTGCTCTTCACCCAGGGACTGTGGCCCGTGCAAGCTGCAGATCGCTTGGAAGTGGAGATTGATGGGGTCGTTCTTCCGATCACAGTTGAGGAACTCGGTCATTGGGTGCGCTCTGGCGGGCGCAGTCGCTCTGAATTGAACACTTGGCTGATGCTGTTGGATGCGGACAGCAGAGCCGGTTTGATTCGTCTGTTGAAGGCTCCGGTGCTGACGCGTCGGAGTTTTGGACAACAAATGCTGCGCAGTTGGGCGGCACGGCCTCTACTAGATGCCTTGGGAGATCTGATTCGGGTTGAAGGCGCAAAAGGTGAACGCAGCCAAGAGGTTGTGACCACGCTGGAACGCTTGCTCACCAAGCAGGCCAGTGTGTCCACGCTCGACCTGCTTGAAGCGCTGCCGAATGAACGCTTGCGTTTGGATCTCGATGCGCTGGTGCTCGCAGCCTCTCGCTGGAGACATCAGATGCAACGGCATCAAGTTCTTACGGCTCAGCTCGCGAGCTCGACCGCGACAGCCCAATCCACATCAGCTGAGCTGACGTCAGAGCGCGATGTTTCGATGCGTTCGATGCGTCTTGCCGCTGATCATCGGCCTGAGGGGGTGCGCGTTCAGATTTGGTCACCTCCACCAGAGCGTTCGGGATCGACGTCGTCCTGGGTGGTGTTGATGCCCGGGCTTGGTGGTGATCCTGAGCATTTTCATTGGTTGGCTCGCGCCTTGGCCTCCCAAGGCTGGCCGGTGGTTGTCATTGGGCACCCAGGCAGTGATGCGGCCGCTGTTCAAGCGTTGCTGGACGGGCGCAGCCCTTTTGTGGGGGCCAAGGCTTTGCGCCAGAGATTGGCGGATCTCAAGTCCGTGTTGGGCGCCCATCGTTCGGATCAGCTGGCGATTGATGCTGAAGAGGTGGTGTTGGTCGGCCATTCGCTTGGTGCGTTGACCGCTTTGTTGGCCGCTGGGGCTGAGCCGGTGAATGGTCTCGAGGAGCGCTGTCAACTTGCGCTCAAGGATCTGCCGCTGACGAATCTGTCGCAGCTCTTGCAATGCGAGTTGGCGGCGGGTGAAGTCTTGACCCCTTTGCCGCCATCCACCTCGCTCAAGGCGGTGGTCGGTCTGAACAGTTTTGGCAGCTTGATCTGGCCATCCACGCAGTTTGGTTCTCTTCAAACCCCCTTGTTGTTAATGGGAGGCACCTTTGATTTGATCACTCCGCCACTTAGTGAGCAATTGGCGCTTCTTGGTGCCTTGGGCAATCACCCCGCTAGTCGAGCGGTGATTGTCGAAGGCGCGAGTCATTTTTCACCTGTGCGGGTGGAAGGACAGGCTGGTAATGGCCGTGGAGATGATCTGTTCCAGCTTGGGGAGAACTTGGTTGGCATCCAACCTTTGGCTGTTCAGCGCCAGTTGGCCGGTGAGTTGATTCAGTTTTTACGCGAGGTGGAATTGGGTGAATCCATGGGAATGTCGCAACACCTTCATGCAGGCAGCATTCGTTGGCATCGGCTGAATCGAGATGATGCCAAGCGGCTTGTCAAGGACAGTCAATAACGAATGCGTGGGTCGAGTGCAGCGACGAGCAGATCCACGGCAACACTGACCAAAACAACGAGGCCCGCAATCACGACAACGATTCCCTGGACCACGGGGTAGTCCCTTTGGTTGATTGCTTCTTGCAGCCGTAGAGCAATCCCCGGCCATGAAAATGTGACTTCGATCAGTAAGGCTCCACCGATCAGCGAAGCCACCGTGATCCCAGCGATGGTGAGCACAGGTAACAAGGCATTCGGTAGACCGTGACGCAGCACAACCTGTCGTTCGCTCAGTCCTCTGCTTCGGGCGGCTTCCACGTAATCGCTCCGAAGGGTTCGTCTCAAATTGAGGCGAAGTGCTGTGGTGAATGTGCCGCTTAACAGCAAGGCGAGGGTTCCGGCGGGAAGAATCAGATGGCGAATGGTGCCGCGCAGCGCGAGCCAGTCGGCCTGACGGATGCTGTCAAAAAGATAAAAGCCGCTTCCCTCTGGTGGCAGGAGACTCGGTGGGAAGCGTCCTCCCACGGGCAACCAACCAAGACTGACGGCGAAGAGCAGCTGCACGAGCATGGCCACCCAGAACGGTGGCAGGGCATAGGTCCCCAGTCCGTAGAGGCGTCCCGCGAGGTCGAGCTTTCCCTCTGGGCGGGCGATGCCACTAAACCCGATGCTCAGGCCAACAAGGGCGGCGGCGACCAGGGCGATCACGCTGAGCTCGAGACTGGCGGGAAGAGTGCGCTGGATAATTGTGTGAACTGGTTCGTGATTGATCAGCGCTTGGCCAAGGTCACCGTGCAATAGGCCTTTCAGGTAGTTCCAGTATTGAGCGATGAGGGACTTGTCCAGTCCCAAAAGCGCACGCATTTCGGCTTTTGCGTCTGCAGGTGCTCGGCTGCCCAGCACCGCATCAACGGGATCTCCGGGGGCAAGTCTGAGCAGCAGAAAAACCAGGGTGGAGATCAGCCACAGCATCAGCGGGGCAAGGCCTAGACGCGTCAGGCTGTAACGGAGAAGGGCACGGAAACGACTCATTCGCTTTGTCTCCGCAATTCGCTGAAGAGCACACGCCCACTTCCATCAAAAGACGGCACGCTGAGGTCTGTTTGTGCCCAGGCCCGCGGAGTTTCCAGCCAGACGGGGATGTAAGCCGCACCGGCTGCTGTGATTGCCTCGATGCTGCGCAGCAGCTTGCGTCTTGGTTGGCCGCGGAGCTCATCGCTTTGCCGAAGGGCCTTCTCGAGCCCTGGAGTCGTCCAGAAACTGCCGCTAATGGCTGCTTCCCCTTCCTCGCAACTGTCCCCTTTGGCATGGGTGCAGCTGAGCAGGGGCATCAAATACGCCTCAGGATCTGGATAGGTTCCGCGCCAATCGAGCATGACGAGCTTGAAGGCTCCTTTCCCGAGTTGGTTGTAAACCGTTGTTGATTCCACGCCATCAAGTTCGAGGACCAGACAATCAGACAGATCACGTTGCACTTGCGCCTGCCAGGTGAGGGCGAAGAGTTTGTCAGCGGGAATGTTGGAGCGGAACGTCAGCGGAATTGTGAGGGTGGTTCCGTCGCAATACCCTTGACTGCGGAGCAGCTGACGAGCTGCTTTGGGATTGTGTTCCGGCCAAAAAGATTGATGACCGCCTGAAATGCTTGGCGGGACTAAAGAACGTAGTGGTCGACGAAGTCCATAACTCACCCTTGTGCTGATCTGATTACGGTCGAGACTGAAGGAGAGAGCACGGCGCAACGGCAGGTTCTGCAGTGGTTTCGCATTGCTCAGAAGTGTGAGGTACCCGATTGAGCTGGCGGGACCAGTCCCCTCGTTGAGCACACCTCGTTGTGCCATCAAATGCAACGCATGTCGTTGGTCCTCGTCGATCGAGGAGGAGAGCAGCACATCCACCTCACCGCTTTTCAGCGCTCCATACAAGGCTGTTGAATTGCTGAGGGTGATTAGATCGAGCCCGTTGTTTTGTGGTGGTTTCCCCCAGTACTTGGCAAAAGGCTCGAGGCGTTGCTGGTTCTCGCTGAAATTGGTCAGGCGATAAGGGCCTGTGCCGACGAAACGATCGTGCAGAAATTGATCGTTGTGCTCGGCGTAGGCGGTGGGTGAGATTGGCGTGAGGTTGAGGGATGTGAGAAGCCCTTCCAGAGAAGTGGAGCGGCGGCTCAGTTTCAGTTGCAATCGGTCCGGGGCCGCCACCTTCACTGCGGCGATACGACCTCCCACGACAAAACTGAGAGTGCCGATGCGTAAAAACCGACGCAAGCTGAACGCCATCGCTTCTGCGTCGAAGCGGCTGCCGTCGTGAAA
>MDSW01163579.1_pt1 | contig 17734 bp, 19 predicted proteins | sample 811171 | NCBI WGS metagenome assembly MDSW01 (sample SAMN05326641, study PRJNA326480) | marine metagenome | isolation source: seawater | place: Atlantic Ocean: North West | collected 2012
CTGGGCGCCTGGAGGGCCATCAACAAAAATTGATGATAACAAAAGTATAAAAGCAACTGGTAACAACCAAAAAGAAATGTTGTTCATTCTAGGAAAGGCCATGTCTGGAGCGCCAATCATAATCGGAACGAACCAATTACCAAATCCACCGATCATAGCCGGCATGACCATAAAAAATATCATAATTAATCCATGACCAGTAACTAAAACATTATACAAATGATAATTTCCTCCAAGTATTCCATCTCCTGGATGCATCAACTCCATTCGCATTATAACTGAAAACAAAGAACCAATAATTCCTGCTATGATAGCAAAAATAAGGTACATGGTTCCAATATCTTTATGATTAGTAGAATAAGCCCACCTTCTCCATCCGTAAGGCGTATGATCGTGAGAACCTGCTGATATAGTTGACATAAATTTATTTTTTTTCCTCCAAAACTTTTTTAGCTATCATAATATTTTTTTCTACATCATTATTTTTAGCAAATTTTTCTTTGGCTTCAACTAGCCATTTTTCATATTCCTCCTCAGAAACAACGTTTACTGTAATCGGCATAAATGCGTGTTTAATACCACATAACTCTGAACATTGACCGTAAAAAGTTCCTGTTCTATCTGCTTTGAACCAAGTTTCATTAATTCTGCCAGGTACCGCATCTCGTTTAACTCCAAAAGAAGGGAGAGCCCATGCATGGAGTACGTCATTAGCAGTAATTAAAACTTTAACTACTTTGTTTACTGGAACGAAAATTTCATTATCAACAGAAAGGAGACGTGGCTGACCTGGCTGTAAATCTTTGTCCTCAATCATATAAGAGTCAAACTCTATGTTTTCGTCTGGGTACTCATACCCCCAATACCATTGATAACCAATAGCTTTGATTGTTACATCAGCAGGAGGAATTTCATCTTGCGAGTATAAAACTTTGAAAGATGGAACCGCCATAACTATTAAAATTAAACAAGGTACTAATGTCCAAATAATTTCTATTAATGTGTTATGACTTGTTGTTGAAGCTACAGGGTTTCTCGAAGCTCTAAATCGAATACATGCATAAATAACTAAAAATAGAACGAAAGCTGTTATTGCAGTAATTATTGGCAGTAACATATAATCATGAAACCACACAATATCTTCCATGCTTTTCGATGCAGCTTTTTGAAAACCAAGTTGCCAATCTTTTGGCTGCTCTGCATAGAGGTTAAACGGCATTAATAGAAAAATTATATTAACTATAAATCTGTACATCTTATTTTTTATACAACTTTTTAATACTTTAACAAATTCAATAAATGCGACAATTAATGATTATTATTGATAAAATTTACAAGAGAAATAGCACTTATAACAGCAGTATCAGACCTAAGAATGTTTTTTGATAACGTAAAAGGTTTAACGGCAGGATTTTTAAGGATTGACTCACGTTCTGCAGGTGAAAAGTCGCCCTCAGGACCGATTAAAATACATAAAGATTTACTATCTTTTAAATCTTCTGCATTTAGAATGTACTTAGAATTAACGTCAGCAAATAAAATTTTTGAAGTTCCATCTAAATTTTTTAAAAAATCTCTCAATTTCATTACTTCTGTAATCTTTGCAGGAGCAAGTTGGTTAGATTGCTCTGTTGCTTCTATTACAATTTTATTTGCTCTATCGTAATTTAATTCTTTAACTTCAGTTCTCTCTGAGACTATTGGAATTATTTTTCCTACACCAAGTTCAGCAGCTTTTTGAAAAATACTTTCCATCGGACTCTTTTTGACTAAACAAATTGCCAGTTCAATTTTAGATAAGCAGCTTGCTTGTTTAATCTTTTCTAGATATTTGACTTCAACCCTATCTTTATCTAAAAAAATAATTTCACTTTTCCACTCACCTTCTGTATTAAAAAAGTTAATTTCAGATCCTCTTTTTAATCTCATTACGTTAACAATGTAATGAGTATGTTCTTTTGAAAGTAAACCGGTAGTATTTTCAACTATACTGTTTGGATGATATAATCTAATATTCATAAATAAATGTATAATATAAAAAAAATAAATTCAATTAAAGGAGCTTGTTATGGCAAAAGGTGAAAGAGCTGGGGAGACTCCTATTGGTATAGATGTAGTTGAGGGAAAATCTTATTATTGGTGTTCATGTGGTAAAAGTTTAAATCAACCAATGTGTGATGGTTCTCACAAAGGAACGAACTTTAAGCCTATTCCATATAAAGCTGATCAGTCCAAAAAATTATTTTTCTGCACTTGTAAACAAACTAATGACCCACCAATTTGCGATGGTTCACATAATATTGAAAGAAAATGAATACAAAAGCTATAGTGTTTGATGCTTATGGCACACTGTTCGATGTTAATTCAGCCGCAGAAAAATGCAAAAGTAAAATAGGTAATAAGTGGGAGGCTTTTGCGAATTACTGGAGAACTACTCAGCTTGAATACACTTGGCTTAGAAGTTTAATGAAAAAACATAAAAATTTTTGGGAGATTACAGAGGACAGTTTAGATAAATCTATGAAAGTTTTTAACATCGATAAAGGTATGAAAAATGAATTACTTAAACTCTATAAAGTTTTGTCACCATATCCAGAAGTAAAAAAAGTTTTAGAAAATCTAAAAGATAAAAAATTAAAACTTGCTATACTTTCAAATGGGACCCCTTCTCTTCTAAATGAATTAGTTTCAAGTAATAATCTTAAAAATTTATTTGATGATCTTTTTTCAATTGAAGAGGTAAAAGTTTTTAAACCTGACTCAAGAGTATATGAAATACCTGTAAAAAAATATAATATTAATGCTAATGAAATAACTTTTTTGAGTGCTAACACATGGGATGTTTCAGGAGGTGGAAACTTTGGTTATAATTCAATTTGGGTAAATAGAAACAATTCACATTTTGATATCCTTGATTATCAACCAAAAAATGAAGTCGACAACTTAACGCAGCTACTTGATATAGTTTAAACATTTTATATATTAAAAGTATGTCACAAATCGAAGTAAAAAAAATTATTAAAGCTTTAAACGCTTCAGATGGAGCGGGGGTAAAATTAAAAAGAAGCATTGGAACACCTGAAGCAAATTATGTTGACCCTTTTTTAATGCTTGATGAATTTGGATCGGACAATAAAGACGATTATATTGCTGGCTTTCCTCCGCATCCACACAGAGGAATAGAAACTGTAACATACATGTTAAACGGAGAATTTGAACACCAAGATAGTACTGGTGCTAAAGGTATAATGCAGTCTGGAGATGTGCAGTGGATGAAAACTGGTAGAGGTATTATTCATTCAGAAATGCCTGCAATGAGAGAGGGGAAATTATTGGGATTTCAACTTTGGATCAATATGCCAGCCAATATGAAAAAAAATAAGCCGGAATATCTTTACATTAAAGGCAATGAGTTAGGTGAACATAAAGACAGTGAAAAAATAGTAAAAGTTATAGCTGGAAAATATCATAAAGCTGAGGGTCCTGAAAAAAATCATAACGTTAAACCAATATATTTTCATGTAGTTTTAAACGAAGGAAAAGAATTTAATTGTGACGTTCCAGATGGACACAACTCCTTTATATATCTTTTAAAAGGTGAACTAAAAATTGGAGAAAAAAAACATAACAAAACAACTGACTCAAACTTAATTTTGCTTGAACGAGGCAGTAAGCTTAAGGTTAACTCAGTCAAAAAATCTGAGTTTTTATTCATAGCTGGAAAGCCGATAGGCGAACCTATTGCTAGAGGTGGTCCATTTGTTATGAATACTAAAGCTGAGATACTTGAAGCTATTCAAGATTATAATAACGGAACATTTGCTAAATATTAAAAGTTAAAGTACGTTCCAAAAATGCCGAAATCAATTATTATCAAAAAAAATGGTGGCCCTGAAGTTTTGGAACTTCAAGAAGTTAAAGTTGGATCTCCTGGTCCAGAGGAGATATTAGTCACAAATTATGCCATTGGGTTAAATTATATTGATACTTATCACAGGTCTGGATTGTATCCTATTCAATTACCAAGTGGAATTGGTTTGGAAGCTGCTGGAAAAATAGAAGAGGTCGGTTCAAATGTAAAAGAATTTAATAAAGGAGATAACATAGCTTATGCCTCAACACCTCTCGGAGCATATTCTCAAAAAAGAATTATACCTGCCAAAATAGCTGTCCGAATACCTGACGGGATATCTCATGAATTAGCTGCAACACTCATGACCAAAGGATTAACTACAAACTATCTACTTACAAAAACATATAATTTAAAGGCTGGAGAAACAGTTTTATTTCATGCAGCGGCTGGGGGTGTAGGTCAAATTTTTGCTCAGTGGGCAAATAGTATTGGTGCGAAAGTAATCGGCACAGTAGGATCAGATGAAAAAATTAAAACAGCAAAAGAAAACGGGTATTCTCATGTTATAAATTACACCAAAGATGATTTTGCTCAAGAGGTAATGAAATTAACACAGAACGAAGGTGTTCCTGCTGTGTTCGATGGAGTTGGAAAAAAAACTTTTAAAAAATCATTAGAGTGTCTTAAAATAAGAGGGACTATGATTAGCTTTGGTAACGCGTCAGGTCCGTTAGATCCTGTAGACGTTCCAAAAGAGATTCAACCAAAAGGTTTATACTTAACAAGACCATCTATCGCCCAATATTTTACTAATAGAAGTGAACTTCAGGAAGGCGCTGACTCCGTTTTTGAAAAAGTAAAATTTGGTAAAATTAAAATTAGAATTTCGAAAAAATACAAGCTCGCTGACGCAAAACAAGCTCATGAAGACTTAGAAAAAAGAAAATTAACCGGTCCTGCAATTCTTATTCCTTAATGAGTGAAAATATTATATCTCCATGTATCAGCATATGCAAAACTGATCCTGTAACAGGTTTTTGTTACGGCTGTGCTAGATCTGAAATAGAAAAAAAGTTATGGAAAGATCCTACAACTGACAGTAATTGGAAAATAAAGAATCTTAATATAATACAATCTAGAATGAGTGGTTGGCAACTCACTACATTTAAAGAATCTTATGATCATAAAGTCAAAAAAGGTGTTTCTTTATTTAAAAAGAGTCAATTAAATAAAAAATAATTACAGATCTTTTTTCATTGATGCCATATCACTTAAATGGAATTTTAAGGCTTCATTGGAAAGTCTGATTTCTTGTAAGAATAAAAAAATTGAAAATATCATACAGAGACAGCAAAATGCGAAACTTAATCGTGCTTGGAAGGTATAATCAAGATAAAGAAGCAAAACTGTAAGCATGTTAAAAAGAAAACCAAAAGCAGCACAACCCATTACATATTTTAAATAGTTTGTTCTTTTATTAAGTACATGAAGTTGGTTTTCCCACTCTGGTGGAACTTTCTTTTCAAAAGTATATTGATCATGAATTTTTCTTATCAGAGCACTTAAAGTATGAAACCGATTGCTATACATAGTCATCATTAGTGGTATTGCGGGAAACATTAAAGCTGCTACTGTATAATCAATGTCCATATCGAATCAAATTGATTATGTATTTAGTGTTTGATATTTACAAGAGATAATTCAAATGAACCACATAAATATTTTTATTCAATTAACCAGATTAAATAAACCAATAGGATATATGCTATTGTTTTGGCCGTGTAGTTGGGGTCTAGCTCTAGCATTTTTACTTAATAGGGATGAAATAAATTTTAAGTACTTTCTAGTTTTATTTTTTTTAGGCTCAGTTTTAATGAGAAGTGCTGGATGTATTATAAATGATATTGTAGACAAAGATATCGACAAAAAAGTTAGAAGAACAAAAGATAGACCTCTTGCAGCAGGCAAAATTTCAATCTTTCAATCTTTAATTTATTCAGGAATTTTATGCAGTTTAGCTTTCTTGATCTTAATACAATTTAACATGTTCACAATTATATTAGGACTCTTCTCAATGCTTTTGGCTTTTAGCTATCCTTTTATGAAAAGAATAACTTATTGGCCGCAATTGTTTTTAGGCTTAACTTTTAACTGGGGGATTGTTATGGCCTGGACTTCAATGATTAATGGTGTTTCTCTTGAAGTATTTCTACTTTACTTTGCAGCCATATTTTGGACATTGGGTTATGACACAATCTACGGGTTGCAAGACATTGTAGATGATGAAATTATTGGTATGAAATCAACCTCTATCAAATTTAAAAAAAATCCTAAATTATTTGTATCTTGTTGTTACATCATTACATTAATCTTATTATGTGTCCTGTTTAAAGAATTTTTGGGCTCTAATTTTTTTAGTTTATTATTTTTCGTTTTTTTGTCATCTTTATTTTATCAAATATATGTTTTTAATTTAAAAATACCGAGTACTTGCTTGAGAGCTTTCAAAATAAATAATTTTTCAGGCATTTTACTATTTCTATCAATCATATCATTGGCATATTAATGAAATTTGGTGAATTATATTCAATTGGAAAAAGATTATATCAAAACTATATCAATAAATTTATTTTAAGAATTTTAATCGCATTATTTTTATCAGTTTTAGTAGCTGGCAGTACTTCAGCAATTGCCTGGTTACTCGATCCGGCTATTAAAAAAATATTTATAGAGCAGGATAAGACTTATGCACTAATTATACCATTTGCTATAATTTTAGCTTTTTCTACAAAAGGTATTTCATTATATTTTGCAAGAACAAATATAATTAAAATAGGATATTGGATTTGTGGAAAATTGCAAAAACAAATGTCAAATACAATTCTTTTTTCTGATACTGAGACGATAGATAAAAAGCATTCTGGTAAATTCATTTCAAATTTTTTATATGACGCAACTCTTGTTCAGCAAGCTGTTAGCACAGTTGTATTAAATATTATGAAGGACAGTCTCACATTAACAGCTTTGTTAATCGTTATGTTTTATCAAAATTGGAAATTAGCTTTATTTGCAATTATTATGATGCCTCTCGCTGCGTTCGTAGCAAAATCTCTTGGAAAAAGAATAGGAAAAGCTTCAACCGAAAGTACAGATTTGTCTGGCAAATTATCAACTTTTCTCTCAGAGATATTGAAAGGTTCAAAAATAATAAAAATTTATCAAAGTGAAAGATTTGAAGAGAAAAGAGCGGAGACAACTATTGATAACCTAAATAATAAATTTATTAAAATTTCTACAATTTTAATAAGAGCAACACCCATTATGGAAACTCTTACTGGGATAATGATAGCAGGTTTTATATATTATTCTGGTATTTTGATTGCAAATGGGGAATTAGGAATAAACAACTTTTTCTCTTTTTTAACTGCAATGATGTTAGCTTATCAACCAATACGCTCGCTAGCCACTTTAAATATGACTATTAATCAGGGGGCTGCCGGGGCGAAAAGAGTTTTTAAAGTAATAGATGAAGAAATAAATATAAAAAATAAAGAGAATGCTTCTGAACTAAAACTAACTAATTCAGATATTGAATTTAAAAATGTTAATTTTAAATATAGCTCAACTAATGAAAAAGCTATCAAAGGGGTAAATTTTGGTATTAAAGGAGGTACCATGGCAGCTTTTGTGGGACATAGTGGAGCTGGAAAAAGTACAATTTTGAATTTAATTCCTAGATTTTATGATTGTCAGTTAGGTGAAATTCTAATTGATAAGCAAAATATATATGATGTTTCAATTGAGTCATTAAGAAAAAATATATCTCTAGTGAGTCAGGACATAGTTTTGTTTGATGATACCGTCAAATCAAACATTCTTTATGCTAACCCACAAGCATCCAACGAAGATCTTATTAAAGCTTGTAAATTTGCTGCAGCTGATGATTTTATTTCAAATCTCCCCGACAAATACGAGACAATTATAGGTGAAAATGGATTAAGATTATCTGGTGGTCAAAAACAAAGAATTTCAATTGCCAGAGCTTTTTTAAAAAATTCGCCAATTATTCTTTTAGATGAAGCCACATCCGCGTTAGACTCTGAGTCTGAAAACATGGTTCAGGAGGCTATTAAAAAATTAACAAAAAATAAGACTACATTAGTTATAGCACATAGACTTTCGACTATTTTAAATGCAGATAAAATTTTTATAATGAAAAATGGTAAAGTTATCGATAATGGATCTCATGAAGAGTTAATGAAAAAAAGTCAAGAATATAAATCTTTATACAATAAACAATTAAATTAAAAAATGCTTTTCTTTTACAGATTAATCACAATTTTTTTTTATCCTTTTTTAATATTTTATTTTTTTTTAAGAATTTTTTTTAAAAAAGAAAATCTTGATAGTTTTACTCAAAAGATTTTTTTTAGTAAAAAGATAAAAAATAACTCGAAAATAATCTGGTTTCATGGGGCGAGTATTGGAGAAGTGAAAAGTGTTTTTCCTTTAATTAAATTTTATTTAGAGAATAAAAGCGAATTTAGTATTCTTATCACATCAACAACTTTAAGCTCAAAAAAAATTATTCAAAATGAATTTTCAAATAATGAAAGAATTATTCATAGATTTCTTCCAATTGATATAAATTTTTTAACTCGAAGATTTTTAAATAATTGGAACCCTGATATAATATTTTTTATCGACTCCGAAATATGGCCAAATTTTATTTCACAAATTAAAACGAAAAAAATTCCTTTAATAATCTTAAATGGGAGAATTACAGAAAAAACTTTTATGAGATGGAAAAAATTTAAAAATTTTTGTAATGAGATTTTTAAATCCTTTGATCTCTGTATTGCTTCAAGTGAGGACTCAAAAAAAAAATTTGAAATGCTTGGCATTAAGAAAGTAGTTCATTATGGAAATCTTAAATTTATTTTTGATAAAAATTCTATAAGTAAAATTAAGTCTAGTATGAATTTAAAAAGAAAATGTTGGTTAGCTTCTAATACACATGAAGGTGAAGAAGAATTATGTCTAAAAGTTCATGATCTAATTAAAATTAGATATCCTGACATATTAACAATAATAGTACCAAGGCATGTAAGCAGAGCAAAAAAATTACAATCACACCTAAAAAAAATAAATGACAATATTGAAATAATAAGTAATCAAAATTTTGATAACACTAAAGCAGAAATTTTAATAGTAGATGTTTTTGGTATTTTATCAAAATTTTATAGTAACTTAAAAAATGTATTTATTGGAAAGTCTATGCTCAAAGAACTAAGTAATGAAGGTGGTCAAAATCCACTTGAGGCTATCCAGTTCGGATGTAAAGTGTATCATGGTCCTTATACTTATAATTTTCATGAAATTTATGATTTTTTAAAAAAAAATAATATGTCCAAGGAAATAAGTGACAGCAAAGATTTAGCTAACGAAATTATTCATAATTTTCAAAATTCTTCTACTGAACCATCTAAAGATATTTTAAAAATTGGAGAAAATATCTTGGATAAAACCCTTAAGGAGATCGATAATTTTTTTTAATATGACTCTTTTAAAGCCTAAATTTTGGGATTCGAATGAAAAAAATTTATACAAATTATTATTATTACCTTTTTCGCACCTTTTTAACTTAATAGTAATGATAAAAAAATTTTTTTCTAAAACTAAAAAATTTTCAATAAAAACTATATGCGTAGGTAATATTTATATAGGAGGAACGGGCAAAACACCTCTATGCATCGATTTATTAAAAGAATTTAAGGAAGAATTAAAGAATAATGCATTAGAAGCTGTAATAATTAAAAAAGATTACAAGGATCAAATTGATGAGATAGACTTAATAAAAAGAAGTACAGGCTCGATAATAGTAGAAAAAAATAGAGTTAGAGCATTGAATAGAGCTGAGCGCGAAGGGTATAAACTTGCAATTATAGATGATGGGCTGCAAGATTATTCATTTTTTAAAAATGTCAAAATTGTATGTTTTAACGATAAATTGATAGGTAATGGCTCAACTCTTCCTGCAGGGCCTCTAAGAGAAAATATAAGCTCAATAAAGGATTATGATATAGTAATAATAAATACCTCTGAAATAAATTCAAACACAGATTTTGAAAAAAAGTTAAAATTCATCAATCCGGAAATTGATATTTTTTATTCTTTCTATAAACCAGATAAAAAAAAAATAATTGACTTTGAGGGAAAGCGAATTAGTGCATTTGCTGGTATAGGTAATCCTGAAAATTTTTTTGAAATGTTAGAAAGGAATCATTTGAAAGTTGAAAAAAAATCAATTTTTCCCGATCACTTTAATTATAATAGTGACCAATTACAAAATATGATTAAATCTGCACAAAGTAGAGATCAGAAACTTCTGACTACAGAAAAAGATTATTCTAGACTACAGAATTTATTTCCTGGAAGTTTTATTCTCAAAGAGATAGATTTTATTCCCATAGAATTAGAGATTAAAGACAAAAAAAAATTTTTTAAAAAGATTAAGGAAAAAATTTATTTATGAAAAAAATTAAATACGTTTTTGAGGCTTTAGTAATATATTTTATTTTTTTTATTATCAAAATTATTGGTTTCAAATTAAGTAGAAAAATTTTTCCTACAATTTTTAAAAAGATCGGCCCTTTTTTCAAATCCGAAACAATAATTGATCAAAATATAGACAGAATTTCGAGAGGTCTGGCCTCTTACGATAAAGATAATATCAAAGATAAAATGTGGGAAAATTACGGAAATGTATTTATTGAGTATTTATTTTTATCAAAATTTAAAACCGATAATTCTCATATAAATATAAAGGGAAAACAATATATTGAAAAAATAATAAAGAATAATGAAACTACGATTTTTATTTCTGGCCATTTAGCAAATTTTGAGTTTATGTCGATGGAATTAACTAAAATGAAAATCAAATTAGCTACAATTTATAGACCTCTTAATAATTTTTTTTTAAATCCTTTTATGGAACATTTAAGAAAACAGTATATTTGTAAAAATCAAATTAAGAAGGGAATACCTGGAATTAGACAAGCGGTTGAATACATAAATAAAAATTATTCAATAGCATTAATGGTAGATCAAAGAGTTAGTGAGGGTAAGCTTTTACCTTTTTTTGGAGAAGATGCCTGGACAACTACCTTGCCCGCACAACTTGCACTGAAATACAAATGCAATATTACTCCGATTTCAATTTATAGAATTGATGATAAATTTGAAATGGAAATATTAAAACCCATTGAAGTAACTAACATAGAAAATAATGAGGAGAATAAAATAAAAATTTCATCGGAAATTAATAAAACAATTGAAATAATGATAAAAAAAGATCCTAGCCAGTGGATACTTACACATAATAGGTGGAAATAATTATTTTTTTATTTTATTGATTTGATCAAATTTTATTTTGACTTCTCTGGGCGAGGCATAAGCTTCTTGTAAATCTACGCTCCAATAGGTTAATTTTTCTAGGGGTATTTTTTTTTCGGTGACTGCGCATTTTACGTAATCCCCAGCTTCTATTATTTCGAAGGAATTTGCTTTATATTTTAGTTTTGCAGCTTTATTATCCATGTATTTAATATTACATTTAAAATTAATTTTTTCATATGAATATTGCAATAATTGGTAGTGGTGGCAGAGAACACGCTCTATGTGAGAAAATATCAAAGTCTAAAAGAGTTGATAAACTTGTATGTATACCAGGTAACGGTGGTACTCAAGAGATAGCTCAAAATCTTCAAATTGATATTCGAAATTTCAAGCTATTGTTTGAACATATTAAAAGGTTAAAGATCGATCTTGTAATTATTGGACCAGAGGAACCGTTAGTTAATGGGATTGTCGATTTTTTAAGAAAAAAAAAGATTAAAGTATTTGGACCCAATAAATTTGCTGCAAAATTAGAGGGATCAAAAATTTTTATGAAGAATATTTGTAAAAAAAACAATATTCCAACAGCTGGCTTTAAAGTTTGTAACACCACAAAAGACGTCAAAAAATTTATCAAAAATAATGAGTTTCCAATTGTTGCTAAAGCTGATGGACTTGCAGCTGGAAAAGGGGTCGTAATCTGTCAGAATGAAAAAAAATTAATTAAAGTGTCAAAAGAAATTTTTCAAGGAAAATTTAAAAGTTCAAAGAGATTAATATTAGAAGAATTTTTACAAGGTGAGGAGACTAGCTACTTTTTAATAATTGATAAAAAAAATTTTTCTTTTTTTGGTACCGCACAAGATCACAAAAGAGTTGGACATGGAGAGACTGGTCCTAACACCGGAGGAATGGGAGCTTATTCTCCAGCTCCGATCATTTCAAAATCAGTAGAAAAAAAAGTAATTGGAAAAATAATTAAACCTACTTTAAATTATTTTAGAAAAAAAAATAAACATTATACCGGATTTCTATATGCTGGTTTAATGATTAAAAATAATGAGCCATATTTAATAGAATACAATGTAAGAATGGGTGATCCAGAGTGCCAGGTAATTTTACCAAGAATAAAAAATGATTTAGCTCAAATATTATTTAATGCAGCAAATAATAATTTAAGCAGAAATAGAATACGATGGTTTAAAAATATTTGTATGACAGTGGTTTTATGTTCTAAAGGTTATCCAGGCTCTTACAAAAAAAATGTGAAAATTGCAAATCTAGAAAAAAAGAGGAAAATTAAAAATATTCAAATTATACACGCAGGCACACTTAAAATAAAAGATAATTTTTTTTCTAACGGTGGAAGAGTGCTTAATATAACTGGAATTGGAAAAAACATTAGAATATTAAAAAAACAAATTTATAAGTTTTTGAAACATTTAAATTGGAAAAATGGTTTTTATCGATCTGATATTGGTTGGAGGCTTTTGAACAAGTGAGAATTATTTCTGGTCATCTTAAAGGGAAGTTCATTGAAAATCCTAGACTAGCAAACACTAGGCCTCTTAGAGATTTTGTGAAAGAAAATATTTTTAATTTAATTTTACACTCTAAGTTGGTCAATATGGATTTAGAAAATAAAAATATTTTAGATTTATATTCAGGAATGGGATCATTTGGTATTGAATGTATCTCAAGGGGAGCTAGAAAAGTTACATTTATAGAAAAGGATAAAAATTCTTTTAAATACTTAAATCAAAATATCAATGTGCTAAACTTAGAGGATAAATCTAAAGCAATAAATGAGGATGTCTCTATATTTTTAGAAGGTTATGGGGGTGAAAAGTTTGATTTAATTTTTTTAGATCCCCCTTATAAGAATAGGGATTATCTAAAAATATTTGATCTAATTAAGAAAAAAAATTTATACAACCAAAATCATTTATTAATTTGTCATAGAGAGTTGAATGAACCTGAAATCAAATTAGATTTTAAAAAAACTTTAATTAAAAAATACGGCAGGTCAATAATTTATTTTTTAGTTTTTTAGTAATTTATTTTGTGTGATTTGCTTAACTTTTTCTACAGCGGGTTGATCAAAAGGATTTATATTCATGAGTTTTCCTACTAGGAAAGTCTCAACGATGAAATATGAAAATATTTCTCCAATACTACTCTCCTTAATATTTTTAAGTGTAATTTCTCTGTAAGGGATCTTGAGATCATTAAAATTTTGAATAAGTGCATTTTTTTGGGCTAAGATAATTTTATTAATACCCTTTTTTCTAAAAATCTTATCCTTTTTTTTGAAAAGGTTTTTAATTAATCTATTATCTGATTTTTCAAGACTTAGTATATAAAATACCTTATCTTTTGGTCCATCTAAATATAGTTGAAGCATGCTATGATGATCTTTTGGCGCTACGGACAAAATTGGCATTAATCCTTTACCCTTTTTTCCTAAACTTTCTGAGATAAGTTGCTGACACCAATTTGCAAACTCGTTTAATTCAGGGGAATAACTTAAAAATACAACCGATCTGTAATTTTTTGTTAAATTAATTTTACTCAAGTCTAAAACATTTTGTCTAAGTAAAGATGAATTATTTTTTAAAAATTTTAAAATTTTTTTTTTAAAATCATTAACTTTTAGGCCCATTAGAAACGCAGGAATCATTCCAACTTCCGATAAAACTGAATATCTTCCTCCAATATATCTTTTATGATCTATGACTAAAATTTTTCTTTCTTCTGCAAATAGTTTAAGGGAGTTTTTTTTATTTTCAGTTATTATTATCGAATTTGATTGTTTAAACACTCCTTTCTGAAAAGAGTTAACCAGGCTTAACGTCTCTAAAGTTTCTCCCGACTTTGAGATTATTATAAATAAACTTTTGTTAATTATTTTTTTATTTGAAATTTCTTTGAGCTTATTAATCTCTAGATTGTTTAAAAAATATATATCTTTTTTAATTTTACTTTTAAGAAAACTGTAGATTGCCTCAGCACCTAATGTTGAGCCACCCATCCCAATAATGATTATAAATTTAAATTTCTTAAATTTGTTTAGGATTTTAGTATTAATTTTGTAATCTTTGTTAAAAGTTTGAAAAACATTTCTTTTTTTGTTTAAATCGAATTCTATCTCTTTAAGTAATCTGTTCAATTTTTTTTTTAAAGCACTGTCACCTATTTTAAAATCAGTTGAATTTAGATTTTTGAATTTACTTATTATATTTGCCATTATCTTATCTTATCTAATATAGATTTTTCTGCAGAAGAAGCACTACCAGATGAGGATTTTTCTTTATTAGTTTTAAGAATTTTATTTAAATTCTCATTTTCTTTTTGCTGGGTCATTGACCCAGGCTCAGGGATTTCTTTATAATCAGGGGGCACAGCCAAAGGCTCTTTTTTTTCAATTAAAAATTCATCTGTCGTATTCACTCTTTGGTTGGTCAAAATTCTTTTACTTTCCGATAATGAATTACAGGCAACCTGAGTTAAAAAAATGAAAATTAAAAATGTTTTAATTAAAATTGATTTCATGATTTTTTTACAATTTCTTTAATTAGTATTAATATAACACCTAAAGTTATAAAAATATCTGCAATGTTAAATGTAAACCAGTGATAAGAATTAAAATGGAAATCAATAAAATCAGGTACGGATAAATAAATCAACCTATCATAAAGGTTTCCAGCTGCACCGCCAAGAATAAGCGAGTAACATATTTTTTCATAACTTGAAGATTTATACATGAGGTAAAATATAAACATAATTATAGCCAAAATAAGAAATGAAATTAAATGGTAATATAATCCCTCCTGTGAACTTAGGAGTCCGAAGCCAATACCAGTATTAAAGGTGAGGTCAAAATTCAAAAAATCAGTAATAATTATTAAATCCTTATTTTCTAATAATTCAACTATCTTAATTTTCGAAATTCTATCAAAAATAAAAATTGTTAAAAATAATACACTAGCTGAAATATTTGATCTATTTAAAAAAAAGTTTTTTTTTCTCTCTATTCGTTCGTTAAGATCCATTAGTTTTTTTCTTTTGAATAATTTTTTCACATCTCATACATTTCTTTTCAACAATTTTCCAACATCTCTCACATTTTACACCACTTGACTTTTTAACCAAAACCTTAATTTCATTTTTATTATCCTTATTAAAATTTCTTTTTGCTTTTGATGTGATGAAATATTCAGTTAGATCCAAATTTTCAAGTAAGTCATAATTCTTTTTATCAAGAAAGATTTCAATTTCTGCTTCCAAACTGGAACCGATAACTTTCTTTGATCTTTTTTCCTCTATAGCTATATTAACTGCCTGTTTAATTTTATTAAGACTCTCCCACTTATCATTTAGGTTTAAATTTGCCCAAGACTTAGGGATCTGTAAAAATTCATGTTCATGAATACTTTTATTGTCCTTTTTAATAAGATTATATATTTCCTCAGTTGTAAAAACTAAAATTGGAGCAAACCATTTAAGAAGTGTCTCAAGTATAACGTTTAAAACAATAATACAATCCTTTCTTTTTTTTGAATTTACATCATCACAATATAAGCAGTCTTTTCTGATATCGAAATAAAACGAAGATAGGTCTAATGTACAAAAACTCAGTAGTTCCTTATACATTTTATGAAAATTATAAATCTTAAAGTTTTTATTAATCGTTTCATTCACATTAAAAATCCTATTTAAAATATATCTCTCTAACTCAGGAAGTTCCTGAATATTTAATTTTTTTAAATCAGTTGGTTCAAAATTATCTTTTAAATTTCCTAATAAAAATCTAAAAGTATTTCTTATTTTTCTGTATGACTCCGCGTGTTGTTCTAGAATTATTTTATCAATTCTAAGATCTTCTGAATAGTCAGAAGACGCAACCCAAACTCTTAAAATATCAGCACCATATTTTTTTAAAATTTCTTCTGGTAAAATAACATTTCCAGCCGACTTAGACATTTTCATGCCTTTACCATCCACTACAAAACCATGTGATAATATGCTTTCAAAAGGGGCTTTTCCTCTCGTGCCGCAAGACTCCAAAAGAGATGAGTGAAACCAACCTCTGTGCTGATCTGAACCCTCTAAATACATATCAGCTGGCCATTTCAAATCTCCTCTTTTCTCCAATACAAAGCTGTGGGTAGACCCACTATCAAACCAAACCTCGACTATATCATTTAATTTTTCATAATCTTCCTCATTATATTCTTCTCCTAAAAATCTTTTTTTACCGTCTGTAAACCAACAATCGGATCCTTCTTTTTCATAAATATTTGCAATTCGATCTATCACTTTTTGATCTCTTAGAGGTTCTTTGGTTTTTTTATTTATAAAAATAGGTAAAGGTACACCCCATACTCTTTGTCTAGATACGCACCAATCTGGTCTACTTTCTATCATAGAAAGCAGCCTTTCTTTTCCTTTAGCAGGGTAAAAATTTGTATTCTCAATAGCTTTGATTGCTTTATTTCTCAGAGATCCCTTGTCCATCGAAATAAACCATTGTGGTGTTGCCCTATAAATTAATGGTGCTTTAGATCTCCATGAATGAGGATAACTATGTTGAAGTTTATCGTCTTTAAGTAATTTTTGTTCACTTTTTAATTTTTCAATTACTGGTAGGTCAGCTTTAAAGACGTGCAATTTTTCAAAATGAGGTATTTCATTTGTATAAAATCCAGAGTCATCTACCGTATATTTTGACTCAATTTTATTTTTCAAACATAGATTAAAATCATCTACACCATGACTAGGGGCGCAATGCACTATGCCGGTTCCTTGTTCTAAATTAACAAATGCTGCATCATACATGGGAATATTATAATCAAAACCGATCTTTTTAAATGGATGACTACATATTGTCGATTTTAAATCTTCTCCTTTAAAATTTTTAATCAATTTATATTTTTCAATTTCACAGGACTTAATTACTTTTTCTAATAAATTTTTTGCTACTACTATTCTTTTTTCTTTAAAGTTATCTAATTCAGAAATTTCAACTAAAGAGTATTCAAGAGATTTATTGTAAGCTAAAGCTTTATTAGCTGGTATTGTCCAAGGTGTCGTGGTCCAGATTATAATATTTGCATCTTTTAAAAAATCTTTGTCTGTTTGTGTAATCTTAAATGCTACATAAATTGTATTTGAAATATGGTCTTTGTATTCAACCTCTGCATCTGCCAAAGCAGTTTTTTCAACTGTCGACCATAACACAGGCTTGAACCCTTGATATAAGGTTTTATTCATCAAAAATTTACCAAGCTCCCTCACAATTTGTGCTTCACCTTGAAAACTCATAGTGGAGTAATAATTTTTAAAGTCTCCTATTACTCCTAATCTTTTAAATTCTTTCGCTTGTATATCTATCCATTTTTTTGCAAAATCTCTGCACTCGTTCCTGAAATCTTTTACAGGAACTTCATCTTTATTTTTTTTATTTTTTTTATATTTTTCTTC
>MDSW01189187.1_pt1 | contig 17730 bp, 15 predicted proteins | sample 811171 | NCBI WGS metagenome assembly MDSW01 (sample SAMN05326641, study PRJNA326480) | marine metagenome | isolation source: seawater | place: Atlantic Ocean: North West | collected 2012
CACCTAGCTGATATTTTCCTTTATTCTCATCTTTTTTCAATTCATCTAAAAATTTTGAACTAGGATAGCCATACATTATTTCAGCAACGTTTGTTCCCTTGCAGTTTGGACATGTTTTAGAACTCATACCCCATCTACCTCTCCTAAATCATCTAACCATTTTTCATACGTATTTCTTATCAATTTATCCAAATCTGGATCTTCTTTTACCATGTTTTGATAAAGTATAGCAACACTGTATCCTAGATGAAGCAAAGAATCTATCTGATATTCATATGGAATTTCTAAAATTCTATCTATGGCCCATCTTGCATCTTTTGGGTTGTTAAACAAACTAGAATAGAATAATTTTGTAGCACTAATACTGGCCTTTTCAGACAAATGCCATTGTCGTTCAAAACAAAAATTGGTTAAATGATTGGTATCTTCTGTACCATACTTTACTAATTCTTCCACAATCCAGTATTCTTGTTCTGTTAGAACATCATGTTCCTTATGATGCATTTTTTACAATACCTCCATTTTGAAAAATAAAAAAAGGAAAGGGCATTTCCAGTTACACGGCTCCATTTTTGTATAGCCCTAATGCTATTACGACTCCTGCCCCAGTAGGATATTCGCTTATTACTCTGTAGCCATGATCTAATGCGTCATTTAGTTGGCCTTCCCCATTAGAATAGGAATCAGGCTCGAAGGTTACGCCCACAAACTTGACTCTTACCAACCTCTCGTCTTTCTCAGTCAGATTTCGTGATATCTGACCTAATCTGGCTTCCACATCTCTGAATCTCTGTCGTTCTGATTTTCTCATTTTTTACCAACCTCGTACTTTCCAGCATTTACTGCCCACCATGGAACACTATGCCAAGTATATTCCTGGTCTGTTTGATCACAGAAACACTCGAGGCACAGTCCATCAAGGACATCTGCTACATCTACTTCTCTTGTACTCATTGAATTTCTGCAACCAGTGCAACGCATGTGTATTGGAATTAACTCGATGTGGTATGGAGAATCTTTACCGTTTACCTCGACGGTATTCCACTTGTGAACTCTGGCTATAGTTGTCGGACCAAATCCTATTGTTATTGGCCTCAACTTTTCGCCTTGTGAACCAAGTGCCAGAACCGTCTGATGCATATTCCAGAGTTTTTCGCTATGTTTACCGCTGTTTTTATTGCATAGCAAACATGGTTTTACTTCCTGGTGCAATTTCCAAAGATTCGTGCTGTGTTCTTTACTGTCTTTTGTACATGTTTTACATTCACTCATTTGCTCTCACTGTAAGGTTATTCGCAAATAACCCTATTATCTGCTACATCAATAGTATGGATACTATGCATACTTTACTATTAAGAAGTTCTTAAACATTACTAGTAGGTTTTGTTGGATAACTCTCCACAACTGTTTCTTCATAGTCTGGATTCTCCTTCCTATAACGAATAATCATCTCATATGCCTCTACAATTTTTTTGAATTTCTTTTCTGCTGCTTTTTTGTTCTTACATTTGTCTGGGTGATATTTCAACACCAATTCTCTATATCGTCTCTTAATTTGCTCCAATGACACATTTGTCTTTAGATCAAGAATTTTGTAATATTTTTCTATATCAGGAGTAGATAATTTATTGAGAAGCTCCTCAAAAATACGATCCCATTCTTCATAGAATTTCTTTTCTTGTCTTCTAAATTCCTCTTCTTGTCTTTTCCAGGCTCGCTCTTCTCTTTGTCTCTTTCTTCTCTGTCTCTTCTCTTCTTCTTCTTTTTCTTGTTTCCATTTTCTTCTCTGTCTTTCTGCTTCCTCCTGCCTTCTCCTTTTTTCATCAAACATATTTGCCCTAATTTCACAAATTTCTCTATGTCTATCTCGATTTTTTTTCCTACGAAATTTTCTACTACAAACCGTAGAATTAGGATATTTTCCCAATTCATCATTATAGCAAGAAAATTCTTTTCTAGGAAAAAAAAACCATAAAAGAATAAGACCAATTACAGTAAGTGTTATTGGCCATATAGCTATTAGTATCCAAATTATTACAAACACAAATACTGCGAAGACCAATCATTTCATCTCCTCTTTGGTATCCTTTGACATGTGGTCCATTGGAGTATCAAAGTCATCTTTGTCAGAATAATTCCCATCATTAGAATGGACGTTGAGATTGTTGATGTTGAAGGTGTTGTCTGTGTACTGAGAAAATCTAAAATGTTTTCGAATATCTTCATAAAAATAAATCACTAAAATTATAATTCCAGCTGGAGTTCCTATTCCTGAACATATCATAAAAACTCCAATGAATAGCCACCATCTACTGGCCAAATTTTATCTCCTTTTTTTTGGAACTGGCTCCGTGCAGTTTTCTGCCCAAAAATCCAGAGCCAGCTTTTCCCCCATACTTTTTTGAGGGAAGAAAACCTATTATTCAACACGTCATTAGTATGGATACTGTACATACTATGAAAAACACTCTCAAATTACGCATACATATTGCACCTGTAGGCTTTGAAATTGACAGAATTATCATACCTGCAAAAAAAATGCGTGCTGATAAGGTTTGGTTGATTGGTCATTCCAATTTATCTGAAGATAAGGCACGTCCCTTTTTAGAAAAAATTCGAAAAGCGCTTGAAAAAAATAACATTGAGGTACAAGAAATTACTGCAGATAGATATCGTTTATTTGATATTGTTCGTGTGGTAAAAGAAATAATTCTCCAAGAAAAACAACACGATATTTATCTGAATGTAGCAAGTGGTTCCAAAATTCATGCTGTTGGGTTAATGATGGCAACCATGATATTTGATGATAGAACAAATCTAAATCCGTTTTATGCACAAGCAAAGGATTATCATCACACCAAAGTTACAGAACCTCAAACTACTGGAATTGAAGAAATTCATGATTTACCAACATATCAAATCCAAACTCCTCCTCAAAAACAACTAGAAGCGTTAAAAATTCTGGTTGAAAATAATGGAAAAATGAAGAAAAAAGATATGGCCGAGAAGGTCATAGAGGCTAAAATAATAGAAGTTAATGCAAAAATTGGCAATCAATCTCAAGCAACATTTGCTAGTCTTGACAAAAATATTATTTCCCCATTAGAAAATGCATGGGGATATGTTAGAACTGAAAAAATTGGAAGAAATAGATGGATTCATCTAACTGATGAAGGTAGATGGGCATCTGAATTTTTAATTTAAAATTGCATTTTTGAAAACCATCTTCTAATTGTATACTTTCGAACAAATGCAACTAACGTAAAAATTGCTGTAATTTGTAAAAATCCAACTAGATCTTGATTGGCAATATCTCCTGCAAACATAGGCAACACGAAAAAATTTATCGGTAAATACATTGTGAATCCTACCACAATGTCAACCAAACTTTCAATGATTGATTTTTTTTTCGAATCCTGATTGGGGTTTAAAAACATATTTCCTTCTTGTACAAAACGTTTTTTTTGATTTGACTCTCTTTTCATATTAATTTTTAAAAAAATAACATGATAAAGCTCTGCTAGTTTGTGTGCATACCTTGCATACTATCATCATAAGATCCTACTTTTGTATTAGATAATGATGAGTATTTCATGACTAGCCTGACCTTTTATGGAGGCGTAAATGAGATTGGAGGAAATAAAATTCTCTTAGAAGACAAAGATACCAAAGTATTCCTAGATTTTGGGATGAGTTTTGGAAAAAGAGGTGCCTACTTTGATGAGTTTATGAGTCCTAGAGTTAGTACAGGACTGAAAGATTTCATTGAGATGGGATTAATTCCAAATTTAGAAAATGTTTACAGAACAGATTTACTAAAAATGATGGACAGAACCGATACTGAAACTGATATTGACGCTGTATTGTTAACACATGCACACGCAGATCATGCTGATTACATCTCCTTTCTAAATGAAAATATTCCAGTATACATGGGAGATACTTGTAAACTAATTCTAGAAGCAATACAAATGAGAAGCGCTTCAAAATTTGAGCGAGAAATTTTATCATTCAAGCCAAGACCTACAGACAGAAAGGCAGAACCAATAGAGAGAGATATTCAAACTTTCAGAACTGGTGATAAATTCAAGATAGGTTCGTTAGAAGTAGAACCAATTCACGTAGACCATTCAGTTCCTGGCGCATATGGATTTATCATTTACACTTCCTCTGGACCTGTTGTATATACTGGAGATATTAGATTACATGGAACAAATCCAACAATGACTGATGATTTTATCAAAAAAGCTATTGATGTAAAACCAATTGCCTTGCTTGCAGAAGGAACAAGAATTACTGATTTACAAAGTGATGAATCTGAACAAAAAGTTTTCAATGAATGTAATATGCATGTGTCAAATACTGACAAACTTGCAATTGCAGACTTTAATTTCAAAGATATGGATCGTCTAAGAACTTTTTACAATATAGCAAAACAGAACAATAGAAAATTTGTTGTAAATGTTAATGATGCACCATTTTTAGAACACTTGGCAAAAGATCCACAACTAAATGTTCCAACACCAAATGATGAACACATACAAATTTTTTCACCTGAAAAATCCACACGTAGAAAATTTGAAAAAGAATATCTAGAATATGATAATGTCATTACTGCACAAGATTTAGCAAAACAACAAGGCCAATCATTATGTGCATTTTCCTTTTGGCATTTTGGGGCATTAATTGACACAAAACCAACTCCAGGTTCCTTGTACATTCATTCAGCCAGTGAACCATTCAATGATGAAGGCGTTTCTGATAAAAAACGAATAGATTTGTGGCTAGATCACTTTGATTTGAATCGTGTTCAAAGTCACTGTTCTGGACACTCAAAAGGTCAGGATTTACTTGACATTGTTAAAGACATTAATTCAGATATGCTATTTCCTATTCACACAGTTCATCCAGAATCATACAAAAATGTTACAGATAAGATTACCATAGTAAAAGAAGGTATGACATACCAAATTTCTTAAACCATCATTCAGGTTTTTGATCTGTCATCATTTCTAGCATACCGCGAATAGTTGCTTCAAATTCAAGTGGAGTTTTGACACTTCTATCAGCCCAATATTGGTTTGAATCATTTCCAACTCTGTATCTTGGTTCTGGATTTTCTTCATTCAAGACTCGTAAAATCTTTTTTGATACTTCTTCTGGACCCATTGCATTTTCAAATAATTGTGCACCTGCAGCCATCATTCCGTCTAACATTTCTTTATGTTTTGGAACATTTCTTGCATCCTTTGCAACTTTCATGTTATCATAAAAACTTGTGTTAACAACACCTGGCTCTATCAAAACTGCATGAATTTGTTTATCTGAATTTTTTTCATACAGTTCATGTCGTAAGCATTCTGTAAACCCTTCTAATGCAAATTTTGAACATACGTATGCTGGAACAATTGGAAATCCCATAAATCCCGCAACAGATGAAATGTTAATGATGAAACCTTCTCCTTGTTCTCTCATTATTGGAAGAATTTTTTTTGTTGTTCTTACCGCACCAAAAAAATCAGTATCAATTTGTTCTTTAAATTCTTCAATTGATGTACCTTCTATACTACCAAAGAGTCCATATCCTGCATTATTTACTAAAACATCTATTCGTTGATGTTCATTTTTTATTTGATCAATCACTTTAGAAACTGAATTATCATCGGATACATCTAATTGAACTATATTTAATTTGACATTTGCCTTTTGAGCTCCAACTTCTAATTTATTTTTCTTATCCATGTTCCTCATTGTTGCATATGTTGTATAACCATTTTTTGCAAGATCAATTGCTGTTTGTAATCCGATCCCGCTAGAACATCCAGTTACAAGGGCAATTTTACTCATTTATTTCTCTCCTTACTTCGACAGTCTCTACACCATGATTGAATTTGTTCACCTCTAAATCCAAACTTCTCTTCCATTTCTTCTTTTTCATGTTGTTTAGGTGGTTTATGATAGTCTACACTTACTATTTTACATTTTGGGCATATGTGAGTAAATTTACCACCTTGTCGTTTTGCATACAAATCAATTTGATAATCTAATTCTCTATTCATCATTTCTGTTAGTTGTGGATTTAATGTATTAATATTAAGAACAAATACATCATCACTTTTTGTATGATTTTGAAATGTGTCTAATCTTTTTTTATATTCATCAAAACTTTCAGTACGTTTTCCAGATACCCCTTCTCTCATTTTTACAACATTGTGTTTAATTAAAACATCATACACTGGAATATTTTCGAAATTGATATTTCCTTTATTTGGATTATATGATTTTATTTTTTTAGAAATATCATATCTATTTGCAGTATATTCATTACAAGAAAGTAAATATTTCATCATCACCGGCTGATAATTTGCCATTAGTTTCATTTCATCGGTAATGAAATACATCAAATCATTAAATGATAATTTTTGATTTGAATTGGTTAATTCTATATCTTCTTCTATATCGAATCTTCTATTTTGTCTACTTTCCTTTGTAGATTCTTTTTCTTTAATAACACTCCAAAATTTTTCCCATATACTTTTCTCTTGAAATTCTGGAAATCTTGAAAATAGTATGTGTAGGTTTCTCCATTCATCTGATCTCATTTTCATATCGTTTTTTTGAAATTTGGAAAATTTTGACTCGATCCATTTTCTCGCTTTTTCCTGGTTATCTCTTTTAATTCTCGCTTTTTCCTCTAACTCCTTTCTCACCTTCTCTTCTGCTCTCCGCTTCTGATTCTCAATCTCTTCTAATCGAAGTCTTTCTTGATATGCCGCTTCTGCTCTCTCCTCCTGTTCTTGTATAACTACATCATCAGGTTTTAGACCTAAATCTTCATTTGTTAATTTTCTAGGTTCTCCTAAAAGTTCATCATGAAATCTCCAAGCTTCTAATTTTTCTTCTGCACTTAATCCTTCGACTTGACTTTTCAAATTTGCATTAAAATCAACTATTGTACATTCTTTGGTTCCACCATTTTTTGGACCTCGTAATCCTCTTCCTATCATTTGTGTATACAAAACATAGCTTTTTGTATATTTTGCATTAACAATTGCATCAATTTGAGGTGCATCAAATCCTGTTGTTAATATAGAATCATTGCATAAAACCTGAATTTTTTTTGCTCTAAATTCTTTTATGAATTTACATCTTTCATCTGTATGAGTTTTGTACCATATGAATGCAGTTTTAATTTTTAATTTTATTCTAATTAAATCTGTTAATAATCTTGCATGATCAACTGTTAAACCAAAAAGAAGTATTGATTCTTTACCATCATCAATTAATTTTTTCACAACAGCAACTATCTTTTCATTAAATCTAGGTTCTTGACCAATTCTATTGAGTGTTAGATGATCTAATTTTTCAACATTTTTCTCTCCAGTAAGTGGATTTATTGCATACTCTGCTTCCCATCCATTAGCATCAAGCCAAGATTGTGAATCATGTTGTACTTCCCATCTTTCAGGATTTGCTAAAACCTCTCTTTTTATTAATTTGTCATATAGATCCCTTAATGTTTCTTGATCTTCTAAAGTAGTTGTTTCTACAGGTTTAGAAATTTTAATTAGTCGAATATCTTCTTTTATAGAAACTAAACCTTCATCATCCTTAACCCATAAAAATACTTGATATTCTCCTACTTGATCAAAAATATCATTTTCTGCATTGATTACACTTTTTTCATCTGTTGAATGCCATTTTCCTTTTTGCCAATCTTCAAAATTTTCTTCAGGACTATTTTCACAACCAAATTTTTTACCTGTATCATATTTGTAAGGATCTTTTGAATATTCGGCTACATCTCTATTAATTTTTATTTGCCAATAGTATTCTTTAATTTGTCCATCTTGATCATAAGATCTTTCTCCTGAAATCCTAATAGGTCTTCCTAGTGTTGCAGTTTGTTGAAGTTCAATTATTGGACGAGGATAATTAGCTTCATCAGTTAATGATGCTGCATCTAAAGATGGCCAGAAAAATTTTTTACCAAATCTGTTTCGAAGTCTCTCAGATTCAGTTTGGACTGCTGAAATTGTGATAATTTTGTGATCATGATTCTTTTCTTTATGATAATTCTTCTCAGTTTCATGAGTAAATTTCAAGTCACAATCTTCACATTTCCATGATTTTGTGCCTGAAATTTCGGTTTCTCGCCTAAATGGGGTGGCAGTTAACCCTAGTAATCTACAATTTTTCGGGTGTGTTTGGGTTTTTGCAAATTCAAATCCTAATCCACGAAGAACCTGAGAATAACTATCAGCTATTGCATGATGTGCTTCATCAATTACTGTAACTGCACATGTATTTCCCAAATTTCTAATTGAGGTTCCATCCATGTTTATTTCTGGTTTACCCATTTGTCTCCAGAGATAGTTTATTTCTTTACTGTTGTAATCTCGTTCTGGATCATATTTCTTTTTGACAAATTTTAATTTTAAATTATCTTCTGTATTTCTTACAATACTAGATAATGAAGGTTGACTTGCAACAATTATTGATGTAGTATTATTCTGTGCTTCACTTAATCCTTCGACTAATGTGTCTGTAAGATTTTTACCTTTTTTACCCCAAAAAATTTGAAGATTGAGACTTGTATCTCTTTTTCCTTTAGCAATAAATATCTCTTTAAATGCATCAAATGCTTGTTGGCATAATTCATTTTTATCTACAATCCAAAGTATAAATTTTTTATCTGGTTGACCTTTTTTCCCATTATTTATCCAATCAATAATTGTTTCCACAACTATTCTTGTTTTTCCAGAACCAGTTGGTAATGCAACCATACCTCTTGTTTCATAGTTATGATCATCTTCTAATAATTTTTTTATTTGGTAACTAACATCTATCTGAAAATCGTATAAAGAATTCATAACTCCAATTGGATCTACAATTTCACTTTTTCTATCATCCTTCTCCGTTTTTTCTTTTTGTGCACATGTATCTGGTAATCCACAAAATTCAACAAGTTCTGCAATAAATTTTGTTTTTGTATTCCATCTAGGTAATCCCCACAACCAATCCTCTATAGGTAACCATCCGTGTTCATCCTCGGATTGTCCAATTTTTGGAATTTGTGTCGAAGGAATTTCAAAATGTTCTTGAATAATTTTATGAAATTCTTTTTCTAAAGATGGCTGTTTTGTAACTATAACTTTTAAAATTCTTCCTAAAATTCTAAATTTTTTTAATTTTCCTTCTTCTTCTGTTCCAAAAATAAACTTCTCACCTAACTGGTCAAATAGGATTTTTGCAAACTCTAAATGATCTAATTCAGAATCATCATCCACATTTATCTGAATATTATCTAAAAATATTGGATCAACAATCTTTTCATCTTGAAGTAATTCTACAATCTCATCTTTTGTCCACCATTCTTGGAATTTCTTAATCATTAACTCACTAGTAAGAAAAATTTCCTCTTCATCATCCTCGAAAAACTCATCCTCCAAGAGATCTTACAGATGAACTTCTAACTAAAAAGTAGGATCCTAGTCGCTAAATTTGCTTTATTATCTTATTTGAAATTAATGCCGCGATTAATTCTTCAGCTTCTGCTGCTGCTTTTCCTGTATGTCTTACTCCCATCTCCAAATTTCTTGTCATTCCCCGACCTGTCATATTTGCAGATGTAATTAGTATCTCTTTTGAATCAATAATCAACACCTTTGCGTGTAGAGAGCTTTTCTGTCCATCATCATATGTGTAAATTTTAGGAAATGTAATATCTGAATCCCAGTTATTTCGAATAATTTTTTTCACTGACGGTTGTTTTTTCCCATGAACCTTCTTTTCACCTGCTTTATCAAAAATGAATTTAACATCAATTTTGTTAATCCGTGAATTTTTTTGTAGTATGCTAAATACTTCTTTGACATGTTTATCAGAAGTCATTGCATATCCAACAATTGTAATTGATGTATGTGCTTTTAATAACAAATCTGTTATGGTTTGATCTGTTTTATCTGCATGTTCATGAAAAAGTATTGGACTTGTCCAGACTAGTGATGTAGAAATTATTTTTTCATGTTGTAATTTTTTTATTTCATCAAGTAATAATATTGCAGTTGCTAATTCACTAGTATTTTTAAATTCATTAAAAACATCTTTAACAATTTCTACTTCACTTGAAGTTAAAGATAATTTTTTTGTTAATTGATATTCTGTAGATTTGATTGTTATTTCATTTTTTTCTAATGATTCAACAAGATCTTTAATTTTTATTGTTGATAAATTTTTTATTAAATATTCTAAATTTTTTCTTGTTTGCTTTTTCATCTAAATTATTTCCTTAAAAAATCCAAATTTTTCATCCATGATTAGTCTTCTATCAAGAAAATGATTGAAATTTGCACAACTAGTCTCAGATACGATTGTACATGAATGACATGTTGCTCCACTTAATCTCATATATCTATGTAAATCATTTTTTTTGTCTTCTACAGGGTCACTTTCTCCACAAATAGGATCCTTTGAGCAACTTTGTGATTCTTTAATTGCATCATTTAAAATTCTTGCAAATTCATCAGACTCTCCTAATCTTACTAATCCGCCTAGACTGCCCTCTGATGTTCCACTAGATGCATAAATCAATATTCCATTCCTATCTTTTCCATCCCAGTAAATTCTTTCATTTAGTGATGCTTCATTATAACCCGCATGCCTTGCCATTGATTTTATTATAACATGTGATAGTGTATGAAGTAAAATGTAACGTGCATTGTATCTTTCTTCAATCTCTTTACGTTTTTCTTCATTTTTTGGCTGTGATGTTAAAGCATGACTTTCAATTAATACATTACATCTTTTTTTCACTTCTTCTAAATTCTCCCATTTTTTTAATTTATCAATATCAAGAGAAATGAATACGCCCTCTCCCTTATTTTGAATTCCTGGCAGCCATTTATGTTCATGAAAAAATTTCTTTGTTACAATTCTCTGCATTTTTTCTTTGTCTGGATTTATTGGATCTGGAGGTTCGGCACGAGTAAATCCTTGTAATGCTGTAATTGATGTAATTCTTGTAATCTTTTTTAATGAATTCAGATATTCCTTTAGAATTTCCTGTTCGTTAATGTCTGATGTTTTTAACTGGAATTCATCTTCATAGCTTTTTCCTTTTGTATCTACAATGCTTGATATATCATCAAATTCTTGATTTAAAATCTCAATCTGATTAGGAGGATCATCATCATCACTATTGTCTTCAAAAAATTTCTCTAACTTTTCAATAATCTCCTCTTTTATCATTTCGTCAGAAATAGACAGTCCTTCATTTCTCTTTTGTTCACTAATGCTATTTTCAATTGGTTGGAAATCTGTTCTGAGAGTTTCAACAATTTGAGAAAATTCTAAATTATTTTGTCGTAAAGATTCTATAGTGTTTTGTAGTTTACCTTCATCTTTTTCATCAAATAATCTGTCATATACGGGGTGTGCCCACTGTGGAATTTTGATTGCACTAACTCCAATTGGATAATAAAGTGATGGTGCACGGATTTGAATTCCTCTTACAATAGATGGCTCATGAGTTTTTTCATTAATGCATGGTTCACTATCTCCTGTGAACTCTGGCAACCATGGACTTCTCCCACTACATCTAGGCATTTGTTCAAATTTACTCTTATCAGTAGAACCTGAAATTGTCCTGTATTCGCCACAATTTACACATCGTATAGAATAGTCTCCTAAACCTGAAGTTTTCTCTTCTGCTTTGAATTTCATTATTGGGTTATTAGATTTTGAACATTTTTGTTCTGTTTTGTAATGTAGCCATTCAATCCATGGGAATTCATCGATATGACCTTTTTCACAAATAACTACTAGTCTTGCATGAATTAATTTTCCAAGTTTTCCTTTTCTATCACAATGAATACAAGTAAAACCATTTTTTGTTCCTGGTACTCTCTCATGTTTTTGTAAAATTTGACATTCCTTATTTTTACAAACTCCCCACTGGGGAAATGAAATTGCAGGTATGACTCGTGAATTATCTCGTGAAAACGGCATTCTAATTTCTTTGACGCCTAAAATTTTTGATAAAAGTGGATGTATCAGTATTTCATATCTCTTTTCTTCAGGATTCTTTTTTGGCCATGCTTGACAACCTAAAATCATAACTGCATCATTTTCCATACTAATGATTGAACCAGGTCCAAATCCACGAATTAATTGACTAGGTCTCATATCACCTGCAACAATTTGATTTTTCTTTTTCTCTTCACTCATTTTCTTCTTCCAACTCCTTCTCTTTCTCTTTCTCTGGTTGATAGTACACAGGAATGTTTCCCTCGGCTTGTCTTAACGAATCTGGTACAAACTGTCCTTCTTTTCCAGGTTGATCAACGTCACCAATTCTTTTTAACAAGAAAACATCATGTTCACTATTTTTCCCAAATCTAAAGTAATTCCTTTTGTATTTTAATTCAGGAATATCATCAAATTCTGCTAATGTATGCCAAATTTTGATTTTATCTTCAAGTTGTTTTACAGTATCTTCCAATTCTTTTCGATCAACATTATTTACTCTCTTTTGAATTGTTTCTCTAATTTTATCTAGTAAACAAATTAAGTCTTGATTATCATCTTTAAACTTGTAAGGTTTCTCAGCAATTGCTCTACAACCATTTTGTTCATCAGCCATATTTCGAACTAGAGCTACTAATACACCAAAAAGACCAGTATCTCTTGCACGAGCAGCAAATGGAGTTAGTGTACCAGGTTCTACCATCATGTGATATCTTGAATGAAATTCATTAAAATTTTCAAAAATTGATAAATCTCTTGCTCTAAGATATGTATAATTTGTAATTACTAATCCTGGACTAGCTGCTGATCTACCAATTCTACCTGATGCCTGAATGTATTCTGAATAATGTTTTGGCATTCCGTTAATCAACATCAATGATAATCTTGAAACATCAACTCCCACTGAAAGCATGTTTGTACACAATAATGCATCCAAAGCTCTCTTAGTTGATTTTCCACAAACATCGCATAGATCTTTTTCTTGTTTTTCACGAATTGCCTCTTCACATTCACATGTTTTATCTTCAAGAGGTGTTTCAAGTCTTTTTAACACTGTTGGAATTGAACCTGCATCTATTCTTCCAGTTAATTCTGTTTTGTTTAGATTTAATTCAGCAGTTTTATTTGGATCTTTTTCATAAACTTTTCTTATTGTGCCCATAAAATTTGGTACAGAATCATCATACATGTTGTTTGCAGCACCAACATTTTTGATTGTATTATAATATGAGACCAATGTGAAATATGGATCTAAGTCTTTAGTTGTATAACCTAATTTGTCTTTATTTTCAATCAAATATCTGGCTTTTCGTAAAACTAATGCAGCGATTCTAGCATCTACAGTATATCCTCCTACCGAAGTAGCACAGACTCCTAGGTGAATTCTACCTTTTTTTACTGATGTAGGAATGATTTCTGAAAAATATGTATCCCCAAAATCAAACACTTGTGGTGGGAAAATTTTTGATTTCTTTCTACCAAACAACCATTTAATCTGATTATCTGAATTTTTTACTGTAGCAGTTGATGCAATAATTTTTGGTTTAATTCCCTCTCGTTCACACAATGCATCTATTGCAGTTTCATACAAACCAACTAGTGTACCTAACGGTCCTGAAATCAAATGTAGCTCATCTTGTATAATTAATTCTGGTGGCGGTAGTGACGTCTTTATGTTGATAACTTTCCATTCTGATTTTGTATGACTACATTTTTCTTTTATTGGTGTAGTTGATGGTCTAAATCCATGTTGTTTACAGTATTGATTGACCTTACCAAATATTGAACAATAATATGATTGCCATGAAAGACGTGCAAATTTATCAACTGTTCCAATTAGTAATGTAGGAAGTGTTGAATTGATATCTTCATCAATAAAGACTAAAGGTATATAGGAATCCTTCTTATCTTTATTTCCAAAAAAACATCTAGAATTTTTACATCTAATTCTCATTCGACGTGGAAGACCAGGTACATGATAATGTTTTTTTGAATCTTTTATCATCGGATATTCATTTGGACCAATTTCTGTTCCACACCATGGGCAACTCGTAATTTGAACGGGATTACCTTCTTCTGGTTTAATTCCTGAAAATTTGTAATCTGCAAGATTCTCTTCTGCTGTTTTTAGATCGTTTGGTGTTGTTTTCATACCGACAAAAAGACCAACTGAAAATGGTTCATCTCCCCATTTTGTTTTATTATTTTGCCTTTCATATTCACATGCACACATTAATGCAGCAGCACGTTGGAATTGTTGTAAAGTAAGCAATCTGTAGGTATATCGCATTATTACAGCAGTTCCATATTTGTTGACACCAGTTTCTCTTAGTCGTCTTAATGCAATATTGAATGCAATAATTCCTAGATATGCTTCTGTTTTTCCACCACCTGTTGGGAACCATAACAAATCAACAGTTTCTCTATGTTTTGATTTTGGGTTAACAACTGATTCAATGTTTAACAAAATGAATGCAAGCTGAAAAAGACGCCATTCTGGTTCATAGTCATCTGTTGGACCTTCAATTTTAGGAATCTTTCCACCATTTCTTTGATTTGTTCCTGCCCATCTACTATATCTCATCTGATTGTACATGACTTTGTTTGCAAATCGAAATGCTTCACCAACGTTTGAATTATCTTTAGCAATTTCCTTAATTCCCTCATCAATTCTTTCTATTGCTTCATCACAGTTGTCAAGGTGTTCTTGAACTGTATCCGACTCAATGAATTTTTTTGGTATTGTTGCTTGTTGTTTTTTCTTTTCTTCTAACCATTCTTTGTAGTCGTTTTTTATTGGATCCAACAATTTTTCGTATTCTGAAAAATTTTCAACATCTTTCAGAGTTTTTAATTTTAAAGAATTATTTTCTATTTTACGTGGTGCAATATCTTCTACATGGTATTCTGGGAGTAGAGTTGTTTCTACACGTTTTACACAATTTGAAATAATCTCATCAGACCATTTTACTGAACAATTATGTCCATTTGCAAAGTATTTTTTATTTCTAAATAATAATTGAAACTTCTTAGTTTCTACATTTCTATCCTCAAAAAATTTATCTTCTATATCTTCTATTGCTAAGAAAATATTTTTACCATCTTCACCAGTTAATCTAATTGATGGTTGAAAAATGCAATCAGAATCCTTTGTAAACTCTTCCTCTAGAATGGGATTACTAGTATTCATTAAGAAAATATCTATTGTACGTCTCTTGTTTTTAATTTCAGTTATCTTCCATTGTATCTTTGCATTCTCATCGACTGTTTCTCCTTTTTCATTTTTACCACTTAGACTTAATTCAGCTTTTGGAGTCTCTTTAATTTCGATTGAAAAACTTTGATTGAATGATCTTCTTTTCCATCCAGGATCATCTGAATATTCATCAGCTGGTAAGATTTCCTCCTTTTCCTTTACTTCCTCCTCTTTTTTCTTTGGTTTGATTAGTTTTGGTATCTCGAAATATTTACCAAAATTAATTTCCACATTGATTTTTTCTATGTCATCTGGTATCTGACATGATAATCCTAATGAACTTGGTTTTGTTCCTACTGCAAATGAAAATGATGATGGTTCATCATCATCTTCTTCATCATCTCCACCATCTGCGTTAGTATTTTTTAATTGATCATCAGCTTTGAATGGTGTTTTTTTTGGATAAAGAACTCCACTAAAGTATCTGGTTTGTGGTCTTTCACGTTCTATCCATTCTTCTTCTTCACCCATCAGCGGGCCAATTGCATCTTTTTGAATTTCTTCAATGAGAAATTGTCTAATTTTATCCGCATTTGACAAGAGATCTTAGAGATACTTGTCTGCGTTTTAAGATTTGCCTAAACTTTTATTTTTCTGATTTTTTGATTTTGAGTTTTTCAGGCAAGTGCCAAATATCATCTAACTTTTCTGTATGTGAATAATCATGTCTTAATTTTTGGATATCATCACTTTGTCTCAAACTTGAAATTCTCTTTTTGATTAGTGATGCATTTTCTTTGTCTAATTCAACTCCAATGGAATTGCGTTCAAGCTGTTTTGCAACTACAAGTGTAGTTCCTGTTCCTGCAAATGGGTCAAATATCAAATCACCAGGGTTACTTGATGATAAAATAATTCTAGTCAAAAGTGCTACTGGTGATTGTTGTTTATGTGCTCTTACTATGTCTGGTGCTGTGTATTTCCCTGTATTGCATTTGCCTTTGCATGTTTTTTTGCTATATTTTGGAAACACTATCTCAGCAGTTTTTCTAAATGGCTCATGACCTGCAAAATATCCTGAAGTTAACTCTCGTATGTCATCCCAGACATCTGTTAGATACATTCCTGTTTTTCTTTCATATTTTTCCGTAACTAGCAAGGTTGGTTGTATTCGAAGTTTATTGAAAACATGTGGCTTAGAACCTTTGGTTGCATATGCAATAATCTGATAATGTTTTGCAAATCTTTCTTTACCTGGAACTGCAGAAGATTTTTTTCTCCAAATTATCAAGTTTTGAAACGTCCAGCCTGATTTTGCCAGTATATCTAAAACAAAACTGGCATTCTTCTCCCGTTGCATAAAGTAGATTGAACCCCCATCAACTGTTTTTTGATAAATTAATTCACAAACACGTCTCATCCAATTCCAATATTCAGCTTCAGGCATGTTATCGTCATGACTTTGATAATCCTTATCTTGGTTGAATGGCGGATCTAAAAATGTAAGATGAATATTATCTTTAAAATCAGTTTTTAGAAGTTTTTCACAATCATTTTGAACTATATTGACTGTAGATTTTTTATTCATATCTAATATTCTAATTGTTTCTAGTTTTTAATCTTAAAGCAACGTTCATTGCTGACTGGTGGTAAAATTATGGATGGTTAAAGGTGACAATAAAGGTCATAAATATGAAAAAAAAATTGTTGAAATTTTACAAAAGAGAAGTCTAATGCCAAGTGAAATTTCTGGTGCAGGATCTGGACCTGGTGTTGATGCTATTTTCATTCACAAAGGAAAACAATATTCTATAGAAGTAAAGAATCGTGCAAATGGTGCAGAGTTTGGTCAAAAGCGTTTGATTCCAGTAAAGAGTGGCAAACAATGGAAATGGGAATGGGCACCAAAAGTAAAAGATGAAGATATTACAAAATACTATACAAAATTAGGAGTCTTAGATTATCTAAATAATAAAAAAATTATTCCTAATAAATATCGAAAATCTGATTCTCAACTCACCTACGAAGATGTGAAAGAGGATCAAAAAAACTTTGAAGATGTAACTTATGCTATTTCTGATGAGGCAATTGCTATGTTCTATAAGGAAAAAGCAGATTATATACAAATTGGAAATGGTTTTGGATTATATCATTCAAAAACTGACAAGGCAAAACTTGGAACTGAAAAATTTTCTGGTACTTTTTTTTTGAGATTTAGGGCTAAACGTCACACGACAAAAAACTTTCACTGTTATAGCTTTTTTGCAGTGATTAAATGTAGAAGTTTATCAAAAAAATCCAATTATAACTTGGAAGATACTGACACTCAAAAATTTCCTAAAATAAAATTATAGGCACAAATTTTCCCAAAGTGTTCATATATTCAAATCATACTAGAAACGATCACTATGACACAAGAAATTGAAATCCCTCTAGACCTAAAACGAGTCGTACTGATGGGTGCTGAAGAGACAAAACTTGGCGATAAGAAAGGCGCTTTAAAACAA
>MDSW01205905.1_pt1 | contig 17726 bp, 17 predicted proteins | sample 811171 | NCBI WGS metagenome assembly MDSW01 (sample SAMN05326641, study PRJNA326480) | marine metagenome | isolation source: seawater | place: Atlantic Ocean: North West | collected 2012
CTAGAAATAAACAACTTGAAAATATGTCTAAAAATGCAACCAAATAGTTTTTTAATAAATAATAATATTCCTATTCTTTATTCTTTTAGACGCTGTCCTTTTGCTATTCGAGCACGAGCAGCTATATTTTTAAGTGGAATTAAGGTTGAAATAAGAGAAGTACTATTAAATAATAAACCAAAAGAAATGATTGAATTGTCTCCAAAGTCAACTGTGCCAGTTTTAAAACTTGAAGATGATGTTATAGACGAAAGTTTTGATATAATGCTTTGGGCTTTAGATAAAAATGATGATAGTAACCTTTTGGCCCCCTATATCACAAATAAAGAATTAGTTATTAATTTACTTAAAAGGTTTGATATAGACTTTAAGTTTCATCTAGATAAATATAAGTACTCCAGTAGATACTTAGATGATCAAGCTTATTTAGGAAAGGAAAAGCATAGATACCAAGCAGAGCTTCACTTAAATTACTTACAATCTCATTTTCTAGAAAATTCTTTATATTTGAATGGTAGTAAGATTAGTATATTAGATTTAGCTTTATTTCCTTTAATAAGACAGTTTAGATTGGCAGACATAAATTATTTTGAAAATAATAGAAATATTAAAAAAATAAGAGGATGGTTAGAAGTTTTAACAACAAGCTCTCTTTTTAATGATATTATGCATAAATATAGTGTATGGCACAAAGGTCAAAAAACTCAATATTTCTTTAACCCTAAATATAACTAAAAAATGTATAATTCAAACAAAAAATTAATTTTAATTATAAGCTGCCTTGATAGACCAGGAATTATTGCTTCAGTTTCTAATTTCCTATTTAAGAATAAATTTAACATTTTAGAAAGTTCTCAGTTTAAAGATACAAAAAATAATAAATTTTTTATGAGAGTATGTTTCACTAATATAAATATTAACAAAAACAAGTCTTTTAAAAAACTCAATGCAGACTTTCACAAAGTTGCTAAAAAATATAATATGAATTTTAATTTTTTTGATATTTCAAAAAAGCAAAAAGTGTTAGTAATGGTATCTAAATTTGGCCACTGCTTAAATAACATACTTTATCAATGGAAAACAGGAGCATTAAATTGTGATATTCCTCTTATTGTATCAAATCATAAAGATATGAAAGATGTAGTTAAACCATATAAGATTAAATATTCAATTCTAAAAATTAATAAAAAAAATAAGGCAGTACAAGAGAAAAAACTATCTGAATTGATAAAAAAAAATAATATAGATTTAGTAGTTCTTGCTAGATATATGCAAGTACTTTCTCCTAAAATTTGCAAATTATTAGAAGGTAAAATTATAAATATACATCATTCTTTTTTACCAAGTTTTAAAGGTGCAAGGCCATACAATCAGGCTTTTCAGCAAGGTGTAAAAATAATAGGAGCCACAGCACATTACGTTACAAATAAATTAGATGAAGGGCAAATAATTGAACAGGATGTAGCAAGAGTTAATCATACTAAAACTCTTGAAAATTTCATAGCTATAGGTAGAGATATAGAAAGTTTAGTACTAACTAGAGCAATAAACTGGCATTTAGAACATAGAATAATTATAAATGAAAACAGAACTGTTGTTTTCAACTAGTATAAGAAATTATTCAGATAAAGGTTTTATATCTTCCGCGGCCATCTTTCCGTTCTCTTGTTCTTTAATTTCATACTCAACTTTTTGACCTTCCTGCAATTTAGCAATTCCAGAGGCTTTAACTGCTGAAATATGAACAAAAATATCTTTATCCTCAGCACCATCTTGAGAGATAAATCCATATCCTTTTTTATAGTTGAACCATCTTACTTCGCCTTTAGCCATTATACACTTCTTTCTTTATAATTGATATGCAATTAAGAATATCATTTGTTAATAATCATTAAATATTAGTATAAATTAATTATTATTCAAGAAATATCGTATTTAACTTCCAAATTAAATTTTGGTAGAAATTATTAAATTTAATTGTTAACAGATAGCTTCCGGATTAACGATCATTTGTATATTTTGCATTAAATTTTACCTGGCCTAGAGAACATAAACTAACTAACACTGAGTAGCTAATTTAGTTCTTTTATCATTAATATAATTAGCTGAACTAAATCATTTTCTAACCCCTGCTTAAAATTTTTCAATCTGAATTTTTTTTAAATAAGTTACTAATTCATGTTAGAAAAAAATGTAGAATTTAAATTTTAATTTTTCTACATCTATAGTTTTCTTCTACATGCTCGTCAGTATTCTTAGCATCTTTAATATTTTTAATTTTTAAAGAAAAATCATAAAAATTCAATAAACTTATTACTTTAATTTTTATTTTGTTTTTTTTCTCAATGCTAGTCCTAATTATCTTATAATCACTAAAATTGCACTCTACTTCTTCTTCATATTGATAATTTTTTTTGCAGAAGTTTGCCCATTTACTTTTCATTGGTCTAGCGAAAAGCTTACTTTCTTCTTGAACATATTTGAAAAATAAGGTTTTTTTAAAATCAGGACTTGTGCAGTTCATCATGAAATTTTCACTATGTATAGGCCTTAATATAAAAAGAAAAGAAAAAAATAATATGTACTTCATTTAAATAACTCCTTCTTGGTGCGGCCGAGAGGACTTGAACCTCCAAGGAGTTTCCTCCACAACGACCTCAACGTTGCGCGTATACCAATTCCGCCACGACCGCATTTATTGTTTTTTAATATTTAACATATTTCTTGCTATCTTTAAATCTTCATGGTCATTAATATTGAAAAATGGATCTAATTGATTAATTTTCCAATTTACATATTCTAAATTAAGCTGAGATGTAAAAATATCAATTTTTCTTACACCATTTTCTATGCTTTTCTCTAAATTAACTAATAAATAGTTTTTCCATACTGCTACTGTAGGATGTTTTCTACTGCCTGATTTAGCTACAACTACATCACAATTCTTATTTAGAGCACATTCATATAATTTTTTTCCTAGATTTGATGGGAGAAAAGGAGTGTCCACGGGAACAGTGCAAACAAAACCATCCTTTCCAATCTTTTCATAGCTAAATTTTATTGCTGCATGAATCCCTGCCAATGGTCCTACATTATCGAAATATATATCATATACTAAATTAGTTTTTATTTTTATATCGGTTTCTTTATTGTTTAAATTTATAGCTACATCTGAGAATTGATTTTTAATTTTTGAATATACGTTTTCTAATAAAGATTTATTATTAAAATATTGATTTAACTTACCTTTTCCGTCCAGTCTAGTTCCTTTTCCTCCAGCCAAAATAACACATATTAGGCCGTTTTCTTTTTTAATCACTAAAGCTAATCCTTTCATATCCAGATAATACGACAAATTTTCTGCCTCTTAGTCTCCCAAGCATTGTCAGATTTGATGACTTTGCTAATTCTACACCCCAAGCAGTATAACCAGACCTAGAAGCTAAAATAGGTATTTTCATCATAACAGTCTTAATCACCATTTCACTTGTGAGTCTTCCAGTAGTATATAGTACTTTATCTTCTGGATTAATATTATTTAAAAACATGTACCCTGCTAATTTATCAATAGCATTATGTCTTCCAACATCTTCAAAGTAAGCTAAAGTTGTGCCATTACAACATAATACACATCCATGTATTGCCCCTGACTTTAAATATAAAGAAGGTGTTAGACTTATTTTTTTATATAAACTATAGACTTCAGAAGTATTAATTTTTATTGACGAATTTAAAGTAATTTTCTTAATTTCTTCTATAACATTATTAAATATAGTTCCGTTTGCACATCCTGATGTTTTTATCTGGTTCTTTTTGTTTATTTCATATGATGATTTTTCTTTAGTCCTAACTACCACTGTATTAATTTCTTCTACTACTTCTATATCTTCTACTTTATCAAGATCTTTAATAATGCTCTGATTTATTAAATACCCTACTGCAAGATATTCAGGATAATCGCCTACAGTCATAGCAGTGACAATATGATTATCATTAAGGTATATGGATAATGGTTTTTCTATTATTGAAAACCCAGATATTTTTTTACCGTCTTGGTCTAATGCATTAATTTCTTTAACTAATAGTGAGTTTTCTGGTTTTGGTTTAATAATAATAAAAACTCACCATAAGAAAAATTATTTAATACTACCTGGATGTGTATTTTCTACGTAATGCTTGGAATTTACTGGCTTCATTAATAGGTTAGAGAAAAATGCTACTATCAATAGCCCAGCCATTGCATACATAGTTGTATTATATAAGCTTGGAGTAGGATCAACAGTTCCCTGAGGGGCTATTTCCATAAGCTTTGATATAGTAACAGTTTTTGCTTTAACCAATTCCTCTAAATTTTCTATTGGTGCACCAAATTTAGCTAAAAAAGTCTCGGGATCTATTTTTTCCATTAATTCGTTTAAAGACTTATTAACCGACATATTTCTTAATTGTGCAATAGCTACAGGCCCTATGACTCCAGCAGTACTCCAAGCTGTAAGTAATCTTCCATGTATGCCTCCCACGTGCATTGTCCCGAACATGTCTGCCAGATAAGCAGGTATAGTCGCAAATCCTCCTCCATACATAGTAAAAATTATCATAGTTGCAGCATAAAACATCACTAAATACATAATTTTTGGATCTACACTTACTGCGCTAGCAGTAAAAGGAATAGAAAGATAAAGCAAAGTACCTAAAACAAAAAAGCAGTGATAAGTATTTTTTCTTCCAATAAAATCTGATAAGGATGCCCAAATAATTCTTCCACACATATTAAAAACGCTTATCATTAAAACGTATGTGCCTGCAAAAGTTGCTGTAACTATTGAGGCTAAATCAGACCCAGGAGGTGCTGAACCGAATATTTCTGACATCATTGTTTTAGCAACCCCTATAACACCAATTCCTGCAGAAACATTAAAGCATAATACAATCCATAGCTGATAAAACTGTGGTGTTTTAATTGCTTGATTTATATGAACATTATTCAAAGTTTTCATTTTTGCAGCGGACTCCTTCTCAGAGGGAGGCTCATAACCTTTAGGTTTCCATCCTTCTTGAGGAACTCTATATTGAAATGCTGCTATTATCATAATTATAAAATACACTATTCCCAGTGTCATAAAAGCACCGGCAGCTCCTGTATTTCCTGTACCTACTACATATACTCCGGCATCACCAGGTATAGCTAGCTGAGCAGCTTCTGATGCAGTTGCCACAACAACCTCTACTTTTTCTCCTGCTACCTCTGCAAACCTTCTTCCATTTTCAGTAATTAAGTTAATTGCATTCTCTGTACCCAAATATTCAGGGGCCTTTGCAAAATAATCTAATAAAAATTTTTTTAAAGGGGCACCTATCATAGCACCTCCTCCAAATCCCATAATAGCCATTCCTGTTGCCATCCCTCTTCTATCAGGGAACCATCTAATTAGTGTTGATACCGGAGAAACATAGCCCAAGCCTAAGCCACATCCGCCAAAAACTCCATATCCTAAATAAATAAGCCATAACTGATGAGTTAGTATACCAAAGCTTCCTACAATAAAGCCTCCTCCCCATAAACATGCAGCAGTTACTCCTACACATCTAGGACCTACATCTTCTAGCCATTTACCTGCAATTGCTGCCGCTAAGCCAAGACATACTATAGCTACTGAAAATATCCAAATAACACTACTTAAATTCCAATCATCAGCAGAACTAGAAACCACACCTAGTTCTTTAATTAATGCTGGATTAAAAATACTCCATGCATAGACAGAACCAATACATAAGTGTATAGCAATTGATGCAGGTGGTATTCTCCATCTATTAAAATTTTTAGGTGCCACTATTCTGTCTTTTAATAAAAAAGAAAATAGGCTTTTTGAATTTGATATAGTGCTCATTAAAATCTCCCTTTCAAAGGAAATTAACACTTCATAAAGATTAGTGCAATAATATAATTAACATGCCTCAATATTTGCTGCACAATATTTAAATTCTGGAATTTTCCCATAAGGATCTAATTGAGGGTTTGTAAGCTTATTTGCAGCTGCTTCAGTAAAACAAAATGGTATAAATATCATACCTTTTGGTAATTCTCTATCCTGCCTAACACTTAGTTTTACAGATCCTCTTCTAGTTTTTACATTTACTTTGTTCCCTGGTTCTAAATTAAGATGATACATGTCCTGGCTATTCATACTTACTATAGCTTCTGGCTCTATTTTATCTAATGTATTTGATTTTCTTGTCATTGAACCTGTGTGCCAGTGTTCTAGCAACCTTCCTGTTGTTAAAACAAAAGGAAAATCTTGGTCAGGAAGTTCATGAGGAGAAATAAGATTAGTAGGTACAATTTTTCCTAAACCAGATTGAGTTGGAAAATTTTGAGCAAATACTATTTCAGAACCAGGCTTGTCTTTATGTTCACAAGGGTAAGTAACAGAATCTTCCTTATCTACTCTTTCCCAAGTAATATTGTTTAATGACGGCATAATAAGGGCCATTTCATTAAAAACTTCTGACACATGCTTATAATTCCAGTTCAGTCCAAGAGCATTAGCAAGATCAATAATAATACTTAAATCTTCTTTAGCATCTCCGGGTGCATCTAGGACTTTTCTGCCCATTTGGACTTGTCTGTTAGTATTTGTAAAAGTACCATTTTTTTCCGCGTGTGCTGAAGCAGGAAGAATTATATCTGCATACCACGCTGTTTCTGTCATAAATATATCTTGCACAACTAGAGTATCCAACTTACACATTCCTTCAATTGTATGATTTTGGTCTGGATCTGACATAACAGGGTTTTCTCCCATAACATACATACCTTTTATAAGGCCTTTACATGCTCCATCTATAATCTCAACAACTGTTAAGCCCTTTTTATCATCTAATTTAGTTTTCCAAAATTCTTCCATATTTTTATGAATTTCTTGGTCTTCAACTGATTTATAATCTGGAAAGACCATAGGAATTAAACCTGCATCAGAAGCTCCTTGTACATTATTTTGTCCTCTTAAAGGGTGTAAACCCGTACCAGCTCTTCCAATTTGTCCTGTTATTAAAGCCATAGTAATTAAACATCTCGAATTATCAGTACCGTGAATATGCTGAGAAACTCCCATGCCCCAAAAAATAATTGATTTATCTGATTTAGCATATACTCTAGCAACATCTCTTATATCTGATGCTTTTATTCCGCAGATGCTTTCCATTTCTTCTGGTTTAAATTTTGAAATATTTTCTTTTAAAGCATCAAAACCCTCGGTCATAGATGCAACATATTGTTTATCATAAAGATCTTCTTCAATAATTGTATAAATGATTGCATTTAGTAAGGCTACATCCTTTCCTGGCTTAAACTGCATATGCTTATATGCATGTCTAGTCAAATCTTGCGTCCTAGGGTCCATAATTATTAATTTTTTTCCATCCTTAGCAGCTCTTTTAAAGTAGGTAGCAGCAACTGGATGATTTGTAGTAGGTCTAGCTCCAATAACTATCATACAGTCAGCATCATTCGCAGCTGTAAATGGTGCCGAAACTGCTCCTGAACCTACACATTCCATTAAAGCAGCTACAGAAGATGCATGGCATAACCTTGTGCAGTGGTCCACATTATTAGTTTTAAAAGCTGTTCTAATTAACTTTTGAAACAAATAGGCTTCTTCATTAGAACCCTTAGCAGAACCAAAACCACATATAGAGGAAGAACCATATTCAGCATGAATTGATTTAAGTTTTTTAGCGGATAAACTTATAACTTCTTCCCAACTTGCTTCTCTAAAAAAATCGCTTACTTTAAGATCAGAGTAATTTTCTATTTTAATTTTTTTTACCCCTTCTCTTCTTATTAATGGTTTTGTTAGTCTTCCATCATTATGAATATAATCGAATCCAAATCTTCCTTTCACGCAAAGTTTTTGATTGTTTGCAGGACCATCTCTGCCATCAACTTGTACTATTTTATTATCTTTAACATACACTTTTGTTTGACACCCTACACCACAATATGGACAAAGACTATTTACACTTTTATCAGGAAAAACTTCTCTTTTTCCTGTATCACTAAGAAGAGCCTTTTCCATAAGTGCCCCAGTTGGGCAAGCTTGTACACATTCCCCACATCCTACACATGTGGAAGAAGCCATTTCATCATCAAAATCAAAAACAACCTTTGATTGGTGTCCTCTATAGGCCATACCTATTACATCATTAGACTGTACTTCTCTACACGCCCTAACACACAAGTTACAATTTATACATGCCTCTAAATTTACATGCATAGATGGATGAGAAATATCATTCTTAATAAATTTATTTTTTGGAAATTTATTATCATCAACATTTAGCTTTTTACCCCACTTCCAGAACTTTGAGTCGGGGTCTGGATGATCTTCTTTACAAGGTTGGTCTGCCGCAAGAAGTTCAAATATAATTTTTTGGGTTTCATTTACCTCTTTTGAAACAGAGTTTACTACCATACCTTCTTTAGGTTTCCTAATGCATGATGCAGCCAAGGTCCTCTCTCCATCAATTTGTACTACACAGGCTCTGCAATTGCCATTGGGATCATAACCTACCTCGTCTGCATGGCATAAATGTGGTATCTCAATGTTATTTTTCTTTGCAGCCTGCCAAATAGTCTCATTATCTTCAGCAAAGATTTCTGTATTATTTATTTTAAACTTTATCATTAACTAATGTGTTTTTTAAAGTGTCTAATAATTGATTGAAGAGGATTAGGTGCAGCTTGCCCTAAACCACATATTGATGCTTTATTCATTGTTTTAGATAATTCTGTTAATAATTCTATATTCCATTTATTCTCTTTCATCAACTTTACTGCCATAGATGTACCATTTCTGCATGGAGTACACTGTCCACAGCTTTCATCCTCAAAAAATCTCATCAAGTTTAACCCTATATCTTTCATATCCAGTTTGTCAGATAATATTACTACAGCAGCTGATCCTATAAAACAATCATACTCTTGAAGTGTATCAAAGTCTAGGGGAATGTCACCTAAACTAGCTGGCAAAATACCTCCTGAAGCTCCACCAGGTAAATAACCTAAAAACTTGTGACCATCTAACATTCCTCCACAGTATTCCTTAATTAGTTCGTTAACAGAAATACCAGCATCAGTTAATTTAATCCCAGGTTTATTAACAAATCCAGATACAGAAAAAGTCCTAAGTCCACTTCTACCATTTCTGCCATGAGAACTAAACCATTTTCCTCCTTTTTCATAAATTTCTCTTATCCAGAAAACAGTTTCGACATTATGAACTAAGGTTGGTTTTCCAAAAAGGCCAACTTCAGCAACATAAGGTGGTCTATTTCTTGGCAACCCTCTTTTCCCTTCTATTGACTCTATTAAAGCTGACTCTTCTCCGCATATGTATGCACCTGCTCCTCTTCTAATTAACAAATAACCTTTTGGAACAATTTTTCTTTCTTCTAGTTTAATTATTTGGTTTTCTATAAGTTTTATAAGCCCATAATACTCGTCTCTTATATATAAATAACATTTTTCTGCTTCAACTAGTTGAGCTGCTACTAAGGTACCCTCTAAAAACCTATGAGGATCTTTATTGAGATAGTATCGGTCTTTAAATGTACCAGGCTCACCTTCATCAGCATTTATACACATTAAGCGGGGGCCCTTATATGATTTTACAAATTGCCACTTTTTAAATGCAGGAAACCCTGCACCTCCAAGCCCTCTTAAGCCTGATATAGAGAAAATATCAATCATTTCCTGAAAGCTTATTTTTTTGTTTACTATCTTATTATATAAAGCATAACCTCCATTTTTGATATATTCGTCAAGTTCGATAAAACTATCATTTTTATAGGAAAAATCCCTTTTAACAATTGCATCATCTATTTTTTTGTTATTAGCATTTAGTATGTGGTTATGATTTACTTCAACAACAGGAGCAAAATTACATCTTCCCATACAAGGTGCTTTTTCTACTCGTAAATTTTTATGATTTAATTTTGCTATGTGATAAATTTTTTCAGAACCATACATTTCACAAGTAATACTATCACAAACTTTAATAGTAACTTGTGGAGGTTTATCATTTTCATCTTTAATAATATGAAAGTGTGCATAAAAGCTTGCTACTTCATAAACCTCAGACATACTCAAATTAGTCAGCTCAGCTAATGCTCTCATATGTCTTGCATGTAAACCATAATATTTATCATTAAATAGATGAAGATATTCAATTAGCATATCTTTTTTAAGAGGAAAATTGTTACTCAATAAAGTTTTGGCTTCATCAAGTGATTTTTTATCTACTTGCCTTCCTTTATTAAAAAAAACTTTATTTCTTCTGCCTTGTGCTCTATTATTTACTGTGTTCATATTTAATGCCTTAACTATATATATGAATATAATACAAAAATTAAAGAAATTTCTATATTTTTATAAATTTATTTAAATTTAACCTAGTCGTATTGTTTAATTAAAACAATTAATAAATTTAATGTTACAAAATTAAAAGATTTTAGTATATTTGAATTATGGTTTTACTTTATAATTTTTTTTTAAACTAGTATTTTAAAATTGAAAAAAATAGTTGGAATAGTAGGATGGAGTGGATCTGGGAAGACTACAGTTGTAGAAAATTTAGTTAAAATATTCAAATCTAAGTACTCATTTTCAGTATGTGTACTAAAACACGCTCATAAAAGCTTTTCATTAGATAAAAAAGGTAAAGATAGCTATAAATTTGCTAATGCTGGAGCAGACCAAATTATTGTAAGTTCAGAAAAACAGTGGGCAGTTATAAATAAAGTAAAGAAAAAAGAAGCTTCTCTAGATGAGTTAATAGAAAAAACTGGAGACACAGATATTGTATTAGTTGAAGGATGGAAGTTTTCGAATATAAAAAAAATTGAAATTTATAGGCAAAGTATAAGTAAGAATATTTTATGTTTAAAAGACAAAAATATAATAGCTATAGCATCAAATAATTTTAATATATCTATTAAAAGAAATATATCTAAACTTGATATTAATGATCATAATAAAATTGCTAATTTTATTATTAAAAATAAATTTGAGTAAAAAATGATTACTACAGAGGAAGCATATAGAAGAATATTAAAAAATACTTTTCCTATTAAAAACTCTTCAACTATTTCATGCAAAAATGCCTTAGGAAAATACTTAGCAGAAAATGTAAAATCAGATATTAATATTCCTCCAAAAAATAACTCAGCCGTAGATGGATATGCTATTAATTATGAAAAATATATTTCTAATAAAAGCCTTATTTATAAGATCAGTGCAGAAATTAATGCTGGGGAGCATTATGCTGGAACTTTAAAAAAAAATGAATGTGTTAGAGTTTCTACTGGAGCTCATTTGCCAAACTTTTTAAATACAGTAATTATGCAAGAAGATGTGGAATATAAAAGCAAACAACTTATAAAAATTCCACCTCAAATTATACCTAATAAAAATATTAGAAAAAAAGGAGAAGATATTAAAAAAGGCCACCTAATTTTAAAAAAAAATAGTTATTTAAGTGCACAAGATATAGGTCTACTTTCTTCTATTGGAAAAAAAGAAATAAGAGTATATAACAAATTAAAAGTAGGTGTGTTGTCTAATGGAAATGAACTTGTAAACCCTGGTTTAAATAAAAATAATAATCAAATTTATGATAGTAATAGACCTATGTTAATGAGTTTACTAAAATCTAACTTTATCTTTTGTAAAGATTATGGAATCGTTAAAGATGAGTATAAAAAAATATTATTAAAAATAAAAAAAATTGAAAAAGAATGTGATTTAATAATTGTTTCAGGTGGAGTCTCTATGGGCACAAGAGACTATTTAACTGAAATAATAAATAAAATAGGAAAAATTATATTTTCAAAAGTTTCAATAAAGCCTGGCAGACCAATATCCTTTGGACTTCTTAAAAATAAGTTACCTATACTTTTGTTACCCGGAAACCCAGTAGCTAGTTTTGTTACCTTTAATATTTTTGCAAAGTTCTTGATTAATTGCATGTTGGGAAATAAAAAATTTAATCTGAGATTTTATAAAGTAAAAGCAAATTTTAGTATGAAAAAAAAGGTTGGTAGAGAAGAATATATAAGAGGGAAAATATTTACAAAAAATAATATTATATATGCTGATAAATTTCATACCGAAGGAGCAGGAATTTTATCCTCAGTAGTATGGTCAACTGGTTTAATTAGATTGGACTCTAAAACTGAATATATAAAAAAAAATGATAATTTAGATTTTTTACCTTATGAGAGTTTTTTATGAGTGTGAATGATTTCAGAGGACTTAAGTGTCCCATACCTGTCTTGAAAGCATTTAGGATAATAAAGGAAGAAAAAGAAATTAATAATTTTACATTTTTAACAGATGACAAGTCTGCACCTAAAGATTTTAAAGACTTTTGTAAAAATGCCAATTTATCAATAATTGAAATAAAAAAATGTAAAAGTTATCATAAAATTTCTATAAAAAGAAATTAATTTTGAAAAATAGCTATTATATCGGAACCTCCTCCTGAAACTGATCCAGCAGATGCAGCTGTAAGAACTGATATAGTAAAAGTTGTTACAGAAGGAACACTTGAGATTACATGAAACTTATTAATTTCACTTGCAGCAATACCATCTATTGCACTGCTTACATTGCTTAATTGTACATATTGGCCAGGAATTGCTCCATGGGCACCAGGAGTAGTTATTTGTAAAACTTTAGAGCCTGCAGAAATACTTGAGATGGGGTTAGAGCCAAGAGCAAGTGTACTTCTAACATTGCTATTACTAGTATCTTTCTCTGTATTTGTATTATTGTGTGTAGCGATTATTTGTGGTGACCTAAGTGCTTCGGCTTCTGCTCTGGCCTTAATTCTTTTAGTTTTTTCCATTTCTTGACGTTCTGCCAATCTACTAGCTTTATTAAGGTCTCCTTCATCAATAAGTTTATTAATAATTTTATCCATCTTATTTGTTGAGATGTAGTTGCTTTCAACATTATTATTATTTGCTTCATAATCATTACTATAAACGTCTATAGGGTTTATATTTTCTCTGCATAAAGTAAGTATTTTATTCATGGAAACTTTATTCTGTATAGCTTTTTTCATACATTCATTCAAACTATCGCTTTTTGACGGATTAGAATATGATAAAAAAATCATAAGAAAAATCCCTTTTAAAATACTATATAATTTTAGATTAACATTTAGCATATTATTCTTTCATTGTTCCAAGGTAACATGGCATCACAGGTTATGCTATTAGCAAAGTCACTCTCTTTAAGCATAAATTTAGCAAAATTCATACCAGAAACATCAGAATAACTAAAATTTACCATATCTAATTTTGCGCTTACAAAAATTGAGTTAGATAGATCAATAGCTTTCATTTCTGATCCTGTCAAATCAGCACTACTAAAATCCGTTAATAATAAAGTGCTTCCTGAGAATTTGGCCTTTTTTAAGTTTGCACCTCTAAATTTTGTATATTTTAAATTTGCTCCGTCAAAAATTACTTCTTCAGCTTCACTTTTTGAAAATACAGCAGATACTAGGGTCGCATCAATAAAGTTAGCTTTATTCAGTGAAGAACCATTAAGCCTAGCTTCAGTTAGATTTGCCCCTTCAAAATTAGTTTTTTGTAGATTAGCTATATAAATTTTGCTTTTTACCAATTTAGAGTATGATAAATCTGCATTTGATAAATTTGTACTAGATAAATTAGAAAATGATAAATTAGCACCCGACAAGTTAGCATTTTTTAAATTCATTTTTGATAGATTTGCATTAGTTAGGTCACATGCTACACAAGATTTAGTTTCTTTTAAACGTAAAAAATCTTTTTCATCATATGCTAATACAATAGAATTTATTAGTAATAATGTTATTAAAAGTAAAAAGTACTTCATTTCTATTTCCTGGTGAGCCCGCTGGGATTCGAACCCAGGGCCCCTCGCTTAAAAGGCGAATGCTCTACCGCTGAGCTACGGGCTCTTTTTTTACAACATTATATTTATTTCAATTAATTTCAAGTCAAACTTTTAAATTACTTAAATTATTTTCTTTAATTGCTTTTCTTATTTTTATCATTAAGTCACTGTAAAAGTGCAAATTATGTTCTGAAAGAAAAACTGAACCTAAAATCTCTGAAGATTTAACTAGATGATGAAGGTAAGCTCTGGAATAATTTTTACATATACCACATGAGCAATTAGGATCCAAAGGAGCAATGTCATCAGCATATTTTGCGTTTCTAATTTTAATATGTCCTATAGAAGTAAATGCTAGACCTGTTCTTCCAGACCTAGTAGGTAATACACAATCAAACATATCAACACCATTTTTTACCGCTTCCAATATATCTTTTGGATAACCTACACCCATTAAATATCTGGGCTTTTGTTCAGGTAAAGACTTAGTCACAAAAGAAGTTATTTCTATCATTAAATCATGTTTTTCCCCTACTGCAAGACCTCCTATTGCATAACCATCAAAATCATTTAAAAGATTTTCTTTAATTGATTTAGTTCTAAGGTCCTTAAACATACCCCCTTGAATTATACCAAAAATTCCATATCCATCTCTTTTTATGTAAGCTTTTCTTGATCTTTTAGCCCATGATATTGATCTATTTAGAGACTCCGAAACATTTATATACGAAGAAGGATAAGAAATACATTCGTCAAAAATCATTGTAATAGTAGAATTTAAGTCATGCTGGATTTCTATTGCTTTGTCTGCATCTAATCTCTCCAATTTCCCATCTATATGAGATCTAAATGTTACACCTTGATTATCAACTTTTGCACTTTTACCCAGTGACATTACTTGAAACCCCCCTGAATCAGTTAATATAGAGTCATTCCAGGACATAAATTTATTTAGTCCCCCTATCTTTTTTATAATATTGATACCTGGCCTAAGCATTAAATGATAAGTATTAGAAAGTATAATTTTAAATTTTAATTTACTTAAGATTTGATTGTTTATGCCTTTCACAGTAGCTCCTGTGCCTACTGGCATAAAGGTTGGCGTTTCAATCTTACTGTATTTAGTTTCAATTTCTCCTAATCTAGCATTTTCATACTTATGTAAAATTTTAAATTTCATATTTATTAATTAACATAGCATCTCCAAAACTGAAAAAATTCAACCTTTTTTCCATAGCAAAATTATAATTATTTTTAATTTTATTTATACCACCAAATGCAGACACTAATAATAAAAGACTTGATTGTGGCAAATGAAAGTTTGTTAATAATTTATCTATAACATTAAACTTAAAACCAGGGTAAATGAAAATATCTGTTTCTTCATTAAAATATTGTATTTTTCCATATTTAGCATAACAAGACTCTAGTAGTCTCATAACAGTAGTTCCTACTGCTACTATTTTTTTTCCTTCTTTAATAGATTTATTTATTAAATTTGCTGAACTTTTAGATATAATTCCTTTTTCTTTATGCAAAATATTTTCTTTTATGTTTCTGCTTTTCAAAGGTAAAAATGTTCCCATGCCTACATGCAATGTTATATTTATGAGCATAATTTTCTTTTTTTTAAGTTCTTTGATTATTTCTTTATTGAAGTGTAATCCAGCAGTAGGGCAAGCTACTGCACCTTTTTTTTTCGCGAACACGGTTTGATAATACTTTTCGTCAAGATATCTATTTGATATATTTTTAGTATAAGGTGGCAATGGTAAATCTCCATATTTATCTAAAAAAATTCTAACTTTTTTATTTTTCAAGTTGAATTTAACCTTTGCTATTGTCATTTTTTTTTCTATAACTTCGCACCATACATAATCTTTAAAAAGTATTTTATCCCCTATTTTGATCTTTATTGAAGACTTTATAAAAGCATGCCAGATAAAGTTATTTATTTCTTCTAATAATGTTACTTTTACTTGTTTATCTTTAAATTTACCAACTATGATAGAAGGTAAAACTTTTGTATCATTAAAGACTAATACATCATTTTTACTTAAATAATTGGTGATATTTGTAAAGTCTACTATTTTTTGACTTTTACAAATTAATAATTTTGATTTTTTTTTATTTTTACTTGGCCTTTTAGCTATTAATTCATTAGGCAAAGAAAAATTAAAATCTTCAAGTTTCATATTGTAAAATTAATTCTATTTGAATTTATTATTAAGTTTTTTATATACTTCTTTTGGAACAAAGGATTTTATATCCCCTTTAAGCATGCATATCTCCTTAACAAATCTTGAGGATATAAATTGATGTCTTTCACTAGCCATTAAAAATACAGTTTCTATTTGAGAGTTAAGCCTTGCATTCATTCCAGTCATTTGAAATTCATAATCAAAATCCGATATTGCTCTAAGTCCTCTAACAATCAAATTAGCCTTAATTTTCTCAGCAAAAGTCATTAAAAGCCCATCAAATGCTTGCACTTTTACATTAGAAATATTTTTTTTATTTAAAGAAATTTGATTAACAATTAAATCTTTTCTCTCCCTCATGGAAAACAAGTGTTTTTTTTTATCGTTAATTGCTACACCGATGATTAACTTGTCCACTATTTTAGAAGCTCTAAAAATTATATCTAGATGTCCATTTGTAATTGGATCAAATGATCCTGGATATAGTCCTATTTTTTTTTTCATTATTTTATTTATTCCAAATTTTTCTTTACTTTTGTTACAGAGACAACTCTTTCTGTTGTATCTGTATTAAGTAATGTAACTCCTTGAGTAACTCTTCCGGCTATCCTAATGCCATTTACAGGTAATCTAATTAATTTTCCTTTGTTGGTTACAAGCATAACCTCCTCTTCTTCTAAAACTGGAAAAGATGCTACAACTCCTCCATTTCTTTCAGAAGTTTCTATATTCAAAATACCTTGACCTCCTCTTCTCGTTTTTCTGTATTCATATGAAGATGACCTTTTTCCAAATCCATTTTCAGTAACTGATAATAAAAACTCTTCTTTTTCTTGTATGAGAGTTAATCTTTCTTTCTTTATTTTAACTTGCCTTTTTTCTTTTCTTCTTAAAGAACTACTATATTTCAAGTATTCTTCTCTTTCATCTGTAGTAATGCTCACAGAGTTCAATATTGATGCAGAAATTATTCTATCATTATTTTGTAATTTAATACCTCTTACTCCCATAGAGGTTCTACCACTAAAAACTCTTACATCTTCTACACTAAATCTAACACATTTTCCCTTTGAGGTTGATAAGATAATATCCTTTTCATTTCCAACTAATAATACTTTTATAAGTTTATCATTATTGTCTAGTTTCATGGCTCTTTTACCATTAGCTTTAATATTAATAAAGTCAGATACTTTGTTTCTTCTTACATTTCCAAATTTAGTAATAAAAACTAATGATTTTTCAGTATCTTTATTGGGAAGCACTAACATAGCTGTAGTCAATTCATTATCTGTAAGAGGAATAACATTAACTAAAGGTCTGCCTCTTGCCTGAGGTGATCCTTTTGGTAATTTATATACCTTAATCTGATGAACTATACCTTTATTAGTAAAAAATAAAACAATATCATGACTATTAACTGTCATAACTTGTTGCACAAAATCATCCTCTTTTGTTGTCATCCCAGACCTACCTTTTCCACCTCTTTTTTGTGATCTGTAAAAGTCAACAGGAACTATTTTTACATAACCAGAGTTGGTAAGGGTCAAAACTACATCTTCTTTTTCTATTAAGTCATCAAG
>MDSW01061121.1_pt1 | contig 17711 bp, 10 predicted proteins | sample 811171 | NCBI WGS metagenome assembly MDSW01 (sample SAMN05326641, study PRJNA326480) | marine metagenome | isolation source: seawater | place: Atlantic Ocean: North West | collected 2012
TGCTCGGTTCCAGGCGAGGCGTACTCGTTCTTTACCGCCGGTACGGAGCTAGAAAAACCTGTCCCAGCGTCGAAGAATACGATTTACGGCCGCATGCTGTGGCGTCTGAAAGCAGCTCGACTCACCCACGGAATTCGCGCCATCATCTGGCACCAGGGAGAAAATGATCAGGGAGCGGCCGGTCCCGATGGTGGATATGGATGGGAAACGTACCAAGATTATTTCGTCGCCATGTCGGCCGATTGGAAACGCGATTTCCCCAATGTCAGTCGTTACTATCTCTTTCAAATCTGGCCCAATGCCTGCAGCATGGGACGAGATGGAAACGGCGACATGCTGCGAGAAAAGCAGAGAACACTCCCACGCTTATATTCCAACATGAAGATCATCTCGACGCTCGGCATTCAACCCGGTGGCGGGTGTCACTATCCGCTGGCGGGATGGAATGAATTTGCCAAACGAATGCACGGTCTGCTGGCGCGCGACTTTTATGGACAAGGCGGTGATCAACCGCTGACCGCACCCAACCTCCTGAGTGTCAGCTTCGTGGATGACCGCCGTCGAGTCATCGAACTCGAATTTGATCAACCGATTGTCTGGCAGGAACAACTGGCCAGCGAATTCTATTTCGATAACACAAACAATCTGGTCGCCAGCGGGGCAGTGCAAGACCGTACGCTCCGACTGCAGTTGAAAGATGCCACCTCGGCTCAGCGTATCACCTATCTCAAGGAATCATCGTGGAACCCGCAAAATCTCCTGCGTGGAGCCAACGGCATGGCCGCGCTTACTTTTTGCAATGTACTCATATCCCCGCCAGACGAGGATCCGCGATGATCCGTCCGCATTTGCCTTTCAGGTTGTCACTCATCGCGTGCTGCCTGCTGCTCGTCTTTTGCGAGTCGCGCATGCGAGGCGCCGAAACAAAGGCCACTCATTTCGACCCGGTAGTCCAAAAGATCGAAGGCTGGACAGTACACATCGATCCGAAACTGCTTTCAGGCAAGCATGCCAAAGTCGGGGCGCAATCCTTAAAAATACTTGCCAACCATCTGCAGAGGATTGCAATCCTGGTCCCGAAAAAACGCTTGGCCGAGCTACAACGTCTGGAAATCTGGATTGAACACGATCATCACATTGACACGGAGCCAGGACCGTATCACCCCGGTGTCGATTGGCTCGTCGAACGAGGCTACGACCCTCGACTAACCAAGAAGGTGCACATCACACGTGCTGCGTCACTGCTTGAGCGGCAACACATGTTGAAACACCCCGCTGTCATTCTTCACGAATTAGCGCACTCGTATCACGACCAAGTGCTGGGATTTGATGAACCGCGGATCAAGGCCGCCTACAAGCGGGCGATGGAAGCCGGGATCTACGACAACGTACTAGATCATACTGGCAAACGCGTGCGCCACTATGCAGCGACTAACCATCGCGAGTACTTTGCCGAAGGAACAGAAGCTTACTTTTACAGAAACGATTTTTATCCCTTTGTGCGTGCCGAGCTCGAACAGCATGACCCAGGCCTTCACGAATTACTGGTAGAAATCTGGGGACCACTCCAATGACGGGTTCGCAAACAGCTTGTCTGAATATGTTCTCAAAAACAACGTGAGAGTTGCAGCAACTACTGCTAGAATCTGGTCTCCATCAGCTTCCCACCAACTGCGTCAGACGCCTACCGTTTGCGATCCTTCCAAACTGGCAGGTCACCGTGGCGTCACTGACTCCTGCACGTCGTCGGCATCTGTGCATTGACGACACGAGTGCAACTCATAAGGAATCCGGATCATGACACGTTGTTGCCTGACAAGTTTTGTCGCCGTATTGTGCGCGTTACCGTTAGTGGCTGAGGACAAACCAAAAGAGTCGCCGATTCTCTGCCGCGGCAACTACCATTCTGAGGCAGATGCCATCCAACAGTTGGCCCGAATGGCGGCAACGTATTCGAATTTGGCCGAATGGAAAACGCGCGCTGAAAAGGTCAGAAAGCAAATTCTCGTTGGTGCCAATCTGTATCCACTACCGGAACGAACGCCGCTGAACCCGATCATTCACAAGAAACGCGAGTACGCTGATAGTTACTCCGTTTAATCGGTCGCTTTCGAAGCAAGACCTGGATTCTATGTGTATGGAAACCTGTACCGACCGCTGGGTAAAGAGGGTCCGCACGCGGGTATCCTCTGCCCGCACGGGCATGCACGCGGTCCTGGGGGAGGGCGCTTACGCTCCGATCAACAACATCGCTGCGCAACCTTGGCACGCATGGGGGCGGTCGTCTTCTCCTATGACATGGTGGGATTTGGCGAATCGTTACACCATGGGTGGGATCACGGCCACAAACAAGCGCTAACTTTGCAAACCTGGACCAGCATTCGTGCGATCGACTTCCTGCAGTCTCTCAATGACGTTGATGATGAACGCATCGGAGTCACAGGATGCTCTGGTGGAGGAACACAAACATTCTTGCTGACCGCAGTGGACGATCGAGTCACCGCATCTGTGCCGGTCGTGATGGTCTCGGCTCACTTCTTCGGCGGGGGCCATTGCGAGAGTGGCATGCCGATCCACAAAACACGCCAATTAGAAACGAACAACGCCGAAATTGCGGCACTCGCCGCACCACGCCCGTTACTGCTCGTTTCCGTCGGAGGTGATTGGACAAAAAACACACCCGACGTCGAGTACCCCTACATTCGCAATGTGTTCCAACTCTTTGGTAAACAAGCGAACGTCGAGAACGTCCATTACCCTGGTCGCAAACATGGCTATCAATATCTGAAGCGGCAAGCGATGTATCCTTTCATGGTCAAACACCTCAAGCTCGATCCTCAAGGTGTGTTTGATACCGACACTGAGTTGTACGATGAGTCCCACAACGCGTTGGAAACTCCCGAACAAATGTATGTTTTCGACAAACTGAGACCTTATCCGGGCACGGCACTAAAACCAAACGCCAGTGTCGCGTTCTAGCCAGACTGAACAGACTGCGAGCTCAGCAAACATTTCACTGCAATACAGGACCAGCAGCGGGTAGCGCCATCGCCGGGGCAACCTGTTGCTCCGCTCAGTGAGTGTGCCTAAGTGTTGGACTCCACACTGCAGTCAGCCGCACTTGCCAGCGTGTGAGTTGGTCCATGGCCACACGCTCCATCGGTGCGTGCGTTACTCTGCTTTCCGTTGGTGATTCATCACAAACGTGACAATCTCATCCGGGTCTTTCAACGAATGCGGATGATGCTTTCCTGAGGGCTTATGAATCACCTTGAACCGCCCGCCCAGGGCCTTGTATCGACGCTCGGCAATCTCTGTATTCTCTGCAACGGGAACCACCTCATCCTGATCACCAACGACATGAATGATCGGGATGCCGGCTCGTGCCAGAGGAGTCAAATGGTCAATCGGATTGCGGTTGTACATCAATGCCTGTTGCTCGGTAAATCCGTATGCTTGTAGACAACTTTTCCAAGCTCCCGCGCTCCCTTTGCCGCGACCGCGACCACCCGGCCAACTTTTGAAGTCCATCACTGGGGCATCTCCGTAGATTGCCGACACTTTGTCCGGATTCGCGGCAGCCCAATGATAGATAAACAACCCTCCACGGCTCATCCCCTCAAGGACTACCAGTTTCGAAAACGCATGCTGTTCAACGAGGTAGTTGTACAAAGCGTCCCCGCGCTGCACTGCTTTGGGGCTACCAAAAAGATTTGCGACGTTGCAGGTCACCACGTGATAACCGCGTTTGAGCATTTCCACGTCAAACTGCGGTTCGTGCCCCCAGAAACGAGCGCGCCAGACCCACGGTTTTCCGGCTGCGATTGTTTTGGGTACAACAATCTTCCAGCCACGTTTCTGGTCTGAATACATTTCAAATCCGTGGAAGGACTGTTTCACCCCGGGAAACGCCGGACTCTCCTCGGCCTGAATCCAACGGTTGCTTGTCTGCGCAACCAACACCAAAAAGGTCGTGATCAAGAGGGGTGCTTTCCACATGTTCATAGCCATTCTTTTCGACTTTCGCGGAAGTCGGCAGAAACAACCGCCGACGGAACGCCTTTATCTTAATCAACTCGCAAATGTTTGCCGATCACCTGCTGCGATACATTACCGACCACGCGTTTTCACATCGTTCTTGAGGTCCGTTCCTGCGGTGACTCGAAATCCTGCAAGAACGAGGAGCGTCACCCCTGCTGAATTTGGCGCATCTCCACACGGTCTTTAGAATCCTGGTTATGTCGACTAATGTTACTCAGATTCTGGCAGCCATCGAATCAGGCGATCGCCAGGCAGCAAGTCAATTACTGCCTCTCGTCTACAACCAGTTGCGCGCGTTGGCGTCCCAAAAAATGACTCAGGAGAAACCTGGTCAGACGCTACAGCCAACGGCACTTGTACACGAAGCATTTTTGCGTTTGGTGGGTGGAGAAGACGTCCACCAATGGGATGGTCGCGGCCATTTTTTCGCCGCAGCTGCCGAAGCGATGCGGCGGATCCTGATCGAGAGTGCTCGCAAACGCAACACAGAAAAACGCGGCGGGGGCATGGTGCGCTGCGACTTTCATGAAGAAGACGTGGCCTGGGACACGGAAGATACAGATACGCTGCTATCACTGGACGAATCATTGACCAAACTTGCAGACCAGGATCCGCAACTAGCAAAACTCGTCGAACTCCGCTACTTCACCGGGATGACGATTAACGAAACAGCGGAAATCCTCGGCATCTCGCCTCGGACAGCGAAGCGTAATTGGGCTTACGCACGGGCTTGGCTACGACGCGACATGGATGCTCCCAGAGAGGAGTGAGCGACTGGGAATTCGCCTGTTTCGACGAGCATCCCAGGTGGCTCGGGCAGGGGTATCCATCATGCCCACCCCCCAACGGGCCCGTGAACATCAAAAAACTACAAAAACTTTGGCACCTTATCGTACTGAATCGCGCATGATGCATTGTAGGCCTTGCGCTGCTGCACTCGCCATCTAACTTTTCTAACGCCCGCATGCAATCATCTGCTGAGAAGTCGATCTTTCTCAATGCCTTGGATCAATCATCCGAGGCGGAACGAGAAGCCTACCTCAGCTCCGCCTGTGGTGACGACGCGGCTTTACGCGCCTCCGTTGACGCGCTGCTGTCAGCTCATCAACAAACGCTGAACCCCTTGGACCAACCTGTCGTGAAAGCAGGTTCGGTACCAGTCGCCGAATGCCCGCCTATGGCCAATCCCACAACGCGACAGGTGGGCGGGGACGTCGGCAAGACAATTGATTCCTATCGCCTGATGGAATTGATCGGGCAAGGTGGCTTTGGACTTGTTTACGCGGCACTCCAGGAGCGACCGGTGCGTCGCAAAGTGGCGTTAAAGATCATTAAACCGGGGACCGGGTCTTCCGAAGTATTGGCTCGCTTTGCTGCCGAAAGGCAGGCCATCGCTATGATGGACCACCCGCACATCGCGCAAGTCTTTGACGCCGGAGTTACCGCAGACGCGCGCCCCTATTTCGTCATGGAACTTGTCCGTGGTGTTCCTATCACGGAATTTGTCGAGCAAAGCAATCTGACACAAACGCAGCTGATGGAATTATTTCAGGATGTTTGTGCGGCAGTTCATCACGCGCATCAAAAAGGGATCATTCATCGCGATCTCAAGCCCTCCAATGTCCTGGTGACATTACACGACAACAAACCAGTCGCCAAAGTCATCGACTTCGGCGTCGCCAAGGCGATGGGGCAGATACTGACGGATCAAACGATCTATACGCGACTTTATTCGATGATCGGCACACCGCTCTACATGAGTCCCGAGCAAGCGTCCATGAGTGGAATGGATGTTGACACGCGCAGCGACATCTATTCCTTGGGTGTCATGCTGTACGAATTACTCACCGGCACGACGCCCTTTGACCGTGGACGGCTCGATACCGTCGGGTACGACGAAATGCGGCGGATCATTCAAGAAGAAGAGCCGCCCAAGCCGAGCCAGCGTCTGACCACGATCACAAAACATCTGACAGCAACTTTCCAAGATGGAGCGATTGAGCAACCTGCATTGAAAAACGAGACGCAGGTCTGCAGACGAACTACGATCCCGAGCGATCTGGACTGGATCGTGATGAAAGCTCTCGAGAAAGATCGTCAGCGACGGTACGAATCTGCGGCGGCCATGGCAGCGGACATAAGACGTTTTCTGACACAACAGCCGATCGAGGCACGTCCACCATCCCGGCTCTATCGCATCACCAAGTTCGCTCGTCGAAATCGCGTCGCGATCTTAACCATTTCACTGGTTGCCATCGCATTGTTATTTGGCAGCGGAATCAGTTTCTATCAAGCATCTCGGGCAATTTACGAACGCAATCAAAAGGAATTGGCTCTGCAGGATGCCATCCAATCCAAGAACCAAGCAAACGACGCGCGGCAAGAAGTAGAACAATTCACGGTCCGCCTGAAAGCGGCAAACTCCCTGGTTGGTTCTGCGCGGTCCTACGAAAACACCCAGCAATGGAGTGCCGCCAAAGAAGCTTACGATCAAGCAATTGAACTTGTTCCCAACTACTATCTGGTCTGGGTACAACGTGGACAACTCATGTTGAAGCTGCAGCTATGGGAAGAAGCAGCTGAAGATTTCAGTGAAGCAATTCAACTCGATGCGCCAATCTATGGTCCCGAGTGGCTGGGCATCCCTGCGTTGCTCGCATACCAAGACCGACATGCCGATTACGAGACGCTCTGTTCGCAAGTTTTAGAGCCGACCCACGAGCACCCCGAAGCGATGAACTGGGAGACCATCCGCGCGACTTTAGCCGCGCCAACCAAAGCTGTTAGTGCCGATTACCTGGCAGACCGAACGCTCGAGTTATTGACGGTCCCCGAAGGGCATCGACCGCCCGGCCCCGGGTTTTCCCAACCCAACGGATTTTTCGGCGGCGGAATGCCCGGAGTACAAGGACGGATCGACCGTGGACCCGATCGACCTCATCGACAAGAACGCCCGTTCATCCGCCCCGATGGCCGCCCAGGAGGTCTCTTGCCAAACATGCGGCCTCCCGACCGGTTCATTCCCCGCTGGGTCAAACAGTTCGTCACCGGCTGGGCACAACTGCGAGCAGGGCGCTGGGAAAAATCGATCCAACACCTGGAACTCTCCGTCCGAGATCGACAACGGCCAGAATCCAGCCCGGCACATAGCCTGCTCGCAATCGCGTATTACCAATCCGGTCGCCAGCAAATGGCGTTTGATTCGCTGCAACGAGCCAACGAGGCAATCGACCAAAAAATGAATCAACTGAAACCTGCCCCCGAGCCGTTCGCCCCTGGGTTCGAATTCGTCGAAATGTTACTAGTTCACCGCGAGGCAACCGAGTTACTTACCGGCAAACGCCCACGCATCGATGCCCGATTCATTGCCGTTCAACAAGACGCCAGGGCATGGTTAAATGACGATCGACCCTGAAATCGCCGGGATTGATCTTTTTTTGGCCCTTTTGAGTGCCGTTTGACGCATAACGTTCTGACACCAGGGTTCGATCCGCAACCCGAAATTCCTATCACACACATCAATCCCAACCATCGCATGCTACGAATTCACGCAAGGTCGAAATCGTCGAGCACGGAACTCCTTTCCGACGACCATCGCGCGGTAAGCGGCCTGCGAAGGCAAATGAGTCATCCAATTCTGTGTCGCTGTGGGAATGCCTTCGACGGCATGCACTAGATACAGCTTCGCAAGTGAACAATCCACAAATTGAAAAGCGAGTGAGCAAGATGAAAAAGTTGATCTACATCGCCGTGACAGCCGCGGTCGCAGGGTTGTTCCTCTCGGAGGGCCTAACACAGCCCCCCGGTGGGTTCGGACCGGGCGGGTTCGGGCCTCGCGAATTCGGACCGGGCGGGCCTGGACGTGGAGGACCAGGTGGACCTCGTCGCGAAGAACGCAAGATCCTCAAGCAATTCGATAAGGATGAAAACGAGTGGTTAGACGAGACTGAGCGAGCCATCGCTCGCAAGGAAGTCCAAGCGCAACAAACATCTGGTGGTGGCCGAGCTTTCGGTGGCCGGGGTGGCCCAGGTCGGGGCAGACCGGGTCGGGGCAGACCCGGCGCCGAACAAGCCACCCCAAAAGCAGGGCCTCAAATTGCAACCGGGGACGTTGAGGTATATCCCGATAAAGCCCTGTATGACACCAGCATCATGCGCACCCTGTTCTTGGAATTTGAAAATGACGACTGGGAAGTTGAATTAGAGGACTTCCACGGCACCGACGTCGACGTGGCTGCTACTTTGATCGTCGATGGCAAAACCTACCCACAGGTAGGAGTTCATTTTCGTGGCATGTCTTCTTACGATCACGTTCCACGTGGAAGAAAGCGTTCATTCAATGTATCGCTTGATATGGCCAACGAAGATCAACGGCTCTACGGCTATAAGACGCTCAATCTACTGAATTGTAATGGCGACCCGTCCATGATGAGCACGGTTGTCTACTCCCATATCGCCAACCAATACATCCCAACACCCAAAGCGAATTTTGTCCAAGTCGTCGTCAATGGTGAAAGCTGGGGATCTTTCGTCAACGTCCAACAATTCGACAAGACGTTTGCTCGTGAAGCCTTCGGAAAATCTAAAGGAACACGTTGGAAAGCCAGTGGAAGTCCTAATGCCGACGGCGGCTTACGTTACCTGGGGGACGACCTGCAGGAATACAAACAGCGTTTTGAAATGAAGTCGAACGATGGGAACAAAGCCTGGACAGCACTCGTCGAACTCTGTCGCACCCTCAACGAAACTCCCACCGAAGACCTCCAAGCTGCCTTGGAACCCATGCTTGATATCGACGGCACGCTAAAGTTCCTGGCGCTCGACAATGCCTTGGTCAACAGTGATGGGTATTGGACTCGCGCCAGCGACTATGGTCTGTTTTTGGACGCATCGGGTAAATTTCACCTCGTACCCCATGACATGAATGAAGCGTTTGCATTATCGCGACGTGGACCAGGAGGACCCGGCGGCTTTGGACCACCTCCTGGACGCGGGCAAGGTGGTGGCCGACGCGGATTCGGACCCCCTCCCGGAGAAGGCGGTGACGGTGGCTTCAGACCACGCGGACCAGAGGGTTTCGGACCGCCTCCCGGGCAACCGCAAGATGGCTTTCGAACTCAACCCGGACAGCAACCAAACGGCGAGAGACGACCGCCCGAACGTGATCGTGATCGGCAGTTCGGACCGCCTCCCGGGCAACCGCAAGATGGCTTTCGACCTCAACCCGGACAGCAGCCAAACGGCGACGGGCGGCCTCCCCAAGGAGAGCGTGACCGGCAGTTCGGACCACGTGGTCCCGGTGGTTTTGGACCGCGAGGACCAGGTGGGTTTGGGCAGCGAGGGCCGGGTGGACCGGGCCATGGAGGAGTTGATTTGGATCCCCTCGTCGACATCGACAACGAGCGTATGCCTTTGAGAAGTCGCTTGCTGGCCGTTCCTGAATTGCGAGAACGCTACCTGGAATATGTCAAAGCAATTGCTACCAACTCATTGGATTGGCAAGAGCTCGGGCCGGTCGTCGACGGTTACCGTGGTCTGATCAGCCCCGTGGTCAAACAGGACACACGCATGTCCAACAGCTTCGAGGCGTTCAATCAAGCGACTCGCAGCGATCGCATCGACGAGCAACCGATGTCGTTACACAAGTTTGCCGTCGAACGCCGTAAGTTCCTTTTGGACCCCAAGGGCGAGTAGGTCGAGGGGGGAAGGGCGCGCGAGGCACAGAGGCAACAGAAGCACCACCACATCGGTGTTTTCTACCTCTGCGCCTCCACTGCGTCCTCCGGAGGCTCACTGTGTCAATTCACGCGAGACACGATCATTCACTCGTTTGTTCAGCACCTTTTGCCTGCCGCAGCAAACGAGTGCTGAATTGTCTTTCCCAAGCTGCTATCCCAGGTTGCCAAAGCCAGCGTCATCAGCCGGGGTGTTGAGAAGTCTCTCACGGGAGGCGAGAATAGCGAAGTGTGCCGCCTTCTCAGATCGGCACATCCAATGCTTTTTTCACTCGTTCTGAACATGTAACAAACTGGCTGCAGCGCGTGTCGCAACACATTGTTCTTTCGCTAGGGTTCATCCTCACCGCACATGTTTTCCTGCTCGCACCCACCGCAGCAGAACAACCTCCGTTCGTCGCCAGTTTCGATCGCTTCGGACGACATGGCGATATCGAACGTGTTACTGCCGGCCGATTGCTGCTCAGTGAACTCAGCTGCACTGCATGCCACGCGACTTCTCAGCAGAGCGTCATTCCCAAGCGGGGCCCACGTTTAGATGGTGCCGGACGAGAACTCGATAAAGCGTGGGTCACGCGATTCATTACTGCACCTCAAGCAGTCAAGCCGGGCACCACCATGCCGGACGTGTTGGCTGGATTGCCAGAAAACGAACGTGCCGAAACCGCTCGAGCGCTGACCGAGTTCCTGATGTCACAGCAACGGAACCTACCCGAAATCAAAGCGGGCGGGGCCAGTCCAGTACCACAACAATTCTGGACACTGGGTGACCCACTTAACGGCCAGAAGCTATTCCACCGCATCGGTTGCGTCGCCTGCCATCACCCCGACGCAAGTTACGAAACGGTGGTTACGAAACCCACACCGCTCGACCAGTTACTCGACCAATTGGATCCCGATGAAATCAAGGAACTGGGTTTGGCATCCGCGATGCGACGAGTGGACTCTGTACCCCTACCGGATCTGGCGGACAAATACTCATTCCAGTCACTCACGCATTTTCTTATTGATCCTCACCGAAATCGGCCATCTGGCCGCATGCCTCAACTGAAGTTAAATGTCGTTCAGGCCGCTGACATTGCCACTTGGTTGATGCAATCCACCGCTGGCCGCAGCCAACGTGCTCTGGATGCATTCACTCCACCTGCAATTGACAGGTCACTGGCCGCGCGCGGTCAAAAACTGTTCACGGCACTCGGCTGTGTCCAGTGCCATACTGCTGGCGGTTTGAAACCAACCAAAGCTGCCAAACCGCTCGAGCAATTGACTCTCGCCGAACGATCCTGCATCGCCAATCCAGACAGAGGCATGCCGCATTTCCCCTTAGACACAGCGCAACAAGCGGCACTCCAAGCGACACTCAAGGAGATTTCGAAACCAGAGCCCACTCAAGACGCCACAGAACGTGTCCACTTTACCTTGCTACAACTCAACTGCCTTGCCTGCCATGAACGTGACAAGCTGGGTGGCATCGGACGCTTTCGCAAAGCGTACTTTGAAACTTATGGCAATATCGACATCGGTGATGAAGGAAGACTCCCTCCACCTCTGACCGGTGTCGGCCACAAACTCCAGCAAAAATGGTTGGAGACCGTTTTCCAAGGCAAAGCCCAACTACGCCCTCACATGAGAATTCAAATGCCTGTCTTTCCGGCCGATGTCGTGCGACAGCTCCCGAGTGCTTTTGCCCAGGCGGATGCGCGAGAACCTGCACAATCGGCAGCAAAACTGTTCCCACCTGAGCCGGGGCAATTAGATGCTGGTCGAGCCCTCTTGGACACCGGTTGCATCCAGTGTCATTCGCTGCGTGGCCACGCACTTCCTGGCGTCGTGGGTATCGATCTGGCAAACGTCACCAAACGCATCCGGCCACAATGGTTTCATGATTTCTTACTGAACCCGTCAACCTGGAAACCACGGACACGCATGCCTACTTTTTTTCCTCAAGGAGTGGGCCAACTGAAAACCGTTTACGATGGTGACGCTGACCGGCAAATCGCTGCGATGTGGCACTACTTGAATGCCGCATCGTCTCCACCTCTACCACCCAAAATCGAAAAAGCTCGTTCGCAGAATTACGAATTGGTCCCCGAAGACCGTCCCTTGCTGCTGCGAACTTTCATGAAAGAGGCGGGGACACACGCCATCGCCGTTGGCTTGCCGGAAAAAATCCACTTTGCGTTTGATGCAGAACGAGTCCGTCTCTCGCTGGCTTGGCGAGGGCGTTTCCTGGACGCTCGGGGCACGTGGTTCGAACGCTTCACTCCACCGGCAAAACCGCTTGGAGATGGCATGCTGCAATTCCCACCTGGCTTGCTGATTGCTCCCTTGAAAGCAGCTGCCGACCCGTGGCCAACCTCCGTCCCAGTTCAGTTTCGGGGTTATCGCCTGGACCAACGTGGTATCCCGACGTTTCTGTATCGCCTGGCAAATCATGACATCGAAGAACGCATCACTGCGGGGGACCAATCTCAGCTCATTCGCCACCTTACGCTTCGCCACGATACAGATGACGTACGTCTCTGGATCCGTCCGTTGGTCGGCAAGTCTTTGTCCAGAAAAGGGCCTTTCCAATATGCCACTGCTTCTGGCACGACTGTCTCGGTTCACGGCCTTTCCGAACCGGGCAAGCTGAGGCAGCAGTCCGACACCAACAGCGATTGGATTATGCCGCTGCCAACCGCAGCCACCACCAAAATCGAACTCCGCTACCAATGGTGAGCCTTTCCCAGCACATCGTGATCCTCCTACCACCTCAACCAAAGATCGAATGAGCCACGTGAGTACTCTATCCGACAATCCCAGACCTCTTCGCCAAGTGGCAATCACGTTACTGGTCAGGGAATGCGTCTTGGCATGCGTGATGTTTTACGGCGTGCTTCCGACCGTAACCCGGGCGGCTGAAGAGAATGACTTCTATCGCCTCATTACGATTGCAGCATCCGAATCTCCAACGGCATCTCGATCTCCCTCATGGAAACCTGCCCCGAACGATCTGGCACTTGAGGTCAGTGGCCTCAGCGTGATCGATGACAAACGCCTTGCCGTCGCCATTCGGAAAGGCGAGATCTGGTACCTGGACGGCGTCTACGATGACCCGCCCAAGAACGTGAAGTATCATCGCTTCGCAACTGCCCTTCACGAACCGCTCGGCCTGCTAAAACACAACGGTGCGTTGTACACCGCACAACGGAGCGAATTAACTCGGATCGCCGACACGAATGGCGACGATATTGCAGACGAGTATTTAACCATTGCCAAAGGGTGGGGTGTCACCGGTCACTACCATGAGTATGCCTACGGCCCCAAGCTCGATCCTGCCGGCAACTTGTGGATCACCCTCAATATCGGGTTGGGGTTAAAAGGACCGCAACTTACACGGACCATTCGCGAACCGACGCTTGGTTATCGTCAGGGCCGATGGCGCGGATGGGGTATGAAGGTCACTCCTCAGGGAAAAATGGTACCCGTCTGCGCAGGCATGCGGTCTCCCAGTGGCATCGGTCGCAATGCCGCCGGTGACATGTTCTATACAGACCAACAGGGCAACTGGGTGGCAACGAATTCATTGCATCACATGCGCACCGGAGCGTTTTTTCATCACGCCGAAGCGCTCGCCTCGATGAACGAAACACAGTCGCCCATCCGGGGAGTCACCCGAGTCCCCAACGGACTGCCTTACCCGGAAGCAATGCAACAGTTTCCTCAGCTTCGACCACCCGCAGTCTGGTTTCCCTACAAGAAGGCTGGTCAATCCGCAACGGATATCATGCTGGATGATAGCGGTGGACGATTCGGCCCCTTCGCAGGTCAGTTATTTGTCGGCGAGTTCACTCAAGCCAGCATTCACCGCGTCTTCCTTGAGAAGGTCAACGGTGAATACCAGGGAGCTTGCTTTCCTTTTCGCTCACGGTTCGCATCGGCTGTCTTGCGCCTGGCCCAAGGAACGGACGGCAGCATGTTTGTCGGCCTGACAAACCGTGGTTGGAGCAGTTTAGGAGAGGCCGCGTACGGCCTCCAAAGACTCGCCTGGACAGGGAAAATGCCCTTTGAAATCAAGGAAGTCCGCGCGCAACCCGATGGCTTTGAATTAACGTTCACCATGCCCGTCGATCGCAAAACGGCTGGCGATATCAATGCATACAAACTGAACAGTCACACGTACTTGTATCATGCGACTTACGGCAGTGATGAAATCCAACGTAAGCCACTGACCGTTCGCTCAGCAAAGGTCTCCGACGACGGGATGCGAGTTCGTTTAGTGGTCAGTGATTTGCGAGAACTGTTCGTACACGAGATCATCGCCTCTGGCGTGCGAAACACGTCAGGAGACCCTTTGCTACACCCCTATGCATGGTACACGCTGAACCATCTTCCCAAATGATTCCAAACGGGGGCTTCAAACGGTAAGCACTCGCCAGCCAACAGACCGGGCGCTACGGCACGGGTTTGCGGTACATGAAGGAATCTGAGGTCAAAAGTGAGATGACCACCGCGCGAAAACTACCGTCGCTCTCCACATACGCCCGATCCGCCTCGATTAACGTTTGGGAATCAGAGAGCATTTCATTGCGACCCAGGAAATACCGAAATGCGTGGCGAATGATAGACTGACGCACACGGTCTGAGCTCGCAAGCTTATCAATCAATTCAAATGCGTCTTGCACTTCCCCGTCCAACGACGGATCGCCCGTACCTTGCAGATAACCGACTGCGTTCACCGGTTTCGTCTTATAGACGTTCGCCGAGGTTTTTCCGTTACCTTGACTGATCAGGTTCTCAGGATGCTCGAGACTTTCCTGAGTCCGATAGCGACCGAAGTCATCGAAGACTTCAAAGGGCAGTCCGAGAGGATTCATCTGTTGGTGGCACTTCCAACATTCACGCTCGCCCGTTACCAATTCGAGTCGCTCTCGTAACGTTCGATGCGGATCCTCCGGGATCTGAGCATCCACCGTGATCGGGACATCGGGGACACGACCGGCCAACAATTTTTCACGAATCCATCTGCCGCGGCGTACTGGATCCGTTTCCGTATTCTGTGAGTGAGCAAGTAACCAGGCGGGGTGCGTCAGAATCCCCTTCCGGTTCGCGACCCGAAAAGGTTGAACAACGGGGTAGTCCCAACTTGGCTCGTCGCGGTAACGACCACTGTAACCAATAGGACCACCGCCAGGGACGCGTGGAAGGCTGTAAATCTCTGAGTAACGAAACTTCTGTCCGCCATGATAAAACCAAGGGAAGGTGATCGGCGTCCGACCTTTACCAAATGTCTGTTCAAAGAATTCAAGGAATCGCTTGAAGTCTCGAACATGTACCTTTCGACGTTTTTCGCTGAGGTCGTTAATGCGCAAAGATTGAAATATCGCTTTGTGCTTTTCAAAATTCTCTAGCAGCACGCCTTCCGGGTTATTCTTCCAATCTGTATCCCGCAGCGTCGCGTAGGCAGTTTCCCACTTGGCCACAATGGCTTGCCCCTCCTCGTTACGGAAAGGGTGCAGCACAAAGAATTCATCGGTCGTAAGCAACTCAGCAAAAACGTTCCGATCTCGTCCCACGATTCGGTCTACCACGCGATCCGCTTCATTCGTCACTGACCCTGCAGTTCCTGTGTAGTCTCGCCCAGCGTTATCAAAGAAACCGCCGCTTCGCGACACATCCTTGAACAGCTTCATGCTGTTGGGATAGCCAAAGAATTCCCGAAAGAAGCGATTGATCTTCGGGTGCGTCACTTTGTGGGGCTTCACGTATCCACTGCTTACTCCCGGCGCCGCTTCCCCAAAAAAAATCGTCTTGTCGTCGAGCAACCGCTCAACTTCACGGCGGTAATCTTCTTTGGTGACCAATCGTCCCTCATCCGCAGCCTGAACCAATCTGGCATCTGGATTACGGTCGGAAATCGCATAGGCGATCGCGTAACTTGCCTCGCGAGGCGAAAGCTTCTTCCTGCCATGCTCATCAGGTTCGCCTGCGCCAAACTCCAAGCGATAAAGAAATTCTGACTCGAGCAAGACGCTCACTAACATCTGACGCAAACCGTTCTGATTTCCACCTAATTGGATCATTGACTGCAACAGTGGCAGATAACGTTTCAACTCTGCCTCACTCGGTTTACGCTGCAGCACACAGTCAAACTGGGCAGTAATCGCGTCCACCATCTCCTGTTCCGTCGGCATAGTATCCTTGGCGACAATTTTCACAAAGGCATCTGGCACTTCGGGTGGATACCAACGGTCTTTGGGATTGGCGAAAGACAGTTGCTTGCGATCCTGACCAACGTAAGTCGCCCCGAAAATCTGCTTGCGGGCAATCCACTGTGCATTGCCCAGCATGATCAACAAATGCCCACCATCCAACGCGGTAGTATCGTAGTAACGAACCCCCGTATGGTCCGGCAGCACAATCGGATTGGTGACTCCGTAAAAACTGCCTTGGCGATTTCGACCCTCAAGTTGAAAAACGGCATTCACCCGCTCATGAAAAATCTGGGGGCTCACTAACCAACGCCGCGCAGGCGTAAACGGCTGGTCTTCAATCTCGCCGCTAAACAGCTTGTCGTGGTCGACAAAGTTACCGTAAGCCGGCTGCCGCAGTTTCTCGTCCAACTTGGAAGCGTTATGAATCCTGAGTTCTTTGCGCAACCAAGCAGCCAGCGCAGAACGATCGTCACTATCAAGTTGCTGCGCGTCACTTGGTGGCATGAGCTGAAAGAAAATCTGGTCTTGTGCTCGATTCAATAATGCCAAACGTTCCGCCAGTGGCAGCTTGGCCAAGCCCTCGAGTCGCACATCACCTTCACCCGTTTCATCGTCATGGCAAATCAGGCAATTTTCCCTCAACACCGCTTGAATGCTACTGGGAACCGACCATGAGGACGCGTCATCTTGCGCAGCAGCGAAGGGCGCAAGCCAAACCGCAGAGCATACCATCCACATCAAAACAATCGCCACCGAGAACCTCGGCCTGACTGGGTTGATTTTCAAGCACCACAGACCAGTACCTAAATGCTCGCTTGCATTCGTCATCTTGGTATGCGTCTCACACACAATGGTCATCTTATTCTCGCGACTCGTTACCCGGACACACGTGTTCACTCCCCTCGTTTCCAACACTCACTTGGCGAGCTCGCACCCCACATCGTACCGACGCGCAAACAACATGGTAGCGACAGTACCAATACTTTACCGCATGCGCACTTTGTACCCATTGCAGTCGAACAAACCAATGAGACCACCCGTGGTTTACTCATTTGCGAATATGCCATCCTGAAAGTTCAGCCAAACACGACGCCAAAGAGCAGGGGAGGGCAGGGCAGGGGGCTTCTCTCATTTTACTTGATCAACACACGCCTGTGGCAAATCCGTGAAAGGCAACATCGCACGGTGGCAAAGGTGGATCAACCGTCCTGAGGAGATTATGATTCTGCTATCGGCAGAGGACCGCATTCGAGTGCCAATCAGATAAGGTGCCAGGACACCCATTGGCTGAATCGCCCCCAAGAGCATCCCGCATCAATCTACGTCAGCGGGATTTACCTTGCCAAAAAACGCTCACCTCCAGCCATTTCGAAAACATCAGATCAACACAGTTAGGTAATACCGACTACCCGCTCAGCGGCCATCGCCAAAACGAACACTCGCGGCGGAACTCCAACAAGGACCTGTCAATGAACATTAAAGATCGCAACCAACAATCCTCCACGTGGTTCCGCAATACGGTCGTGACCGCCGTCATGTGCTTGATTCCCACTGGAATGGCATCGGCCCAAGACTTTGACGCCGTTCAGCGCCGACTGCTAGGTGGAGTGAAGGCCGGGGAACTGTCGGCCGAGCAAGCCAAAACCATGATGGCCGCACTGAAAAAGTCGCTGGCAACGAAAAACAAGAAAGACCTCAAGCGACCCGAAACTAAGGACGGCAAACAGACAGACACGAA
>MDSW01115978.1_pt1 | contig 17709 bp, 16 predicted proteins | sample 811171 | NCBI WGS metagenome assembly MDSW01 (sample SAMN05326641, study PRJNA326480) | marine metagenome | isolation source: seawater | place: Atlantic Ocean: North West | collected 2012
AGGCGCCCTCGGGCGGTTTGCTTATTCACAGTGCCATTTGTTTGGATGAGGCAGGCATGGCCAAAGTGGATGCTCTTGGGCCGGTTCAATGGATTGTTGTGCCGTGTCCTATGCACCGAACCGATGCGTTGCCTTATCGACAGCGCTATCCTGACGCGCAGCTTTTGTGTCCGGTTGCAGCGAAAGCCAAAGTCGAAGAAGTGGTCTCCGTTGATGGAGATTGCGAATCCGAATTACCTAAACTGGGTATTACGGTCCTGGAACCGAAGGGCATCAAACCGTTTGAGTTACACCTGCTCTTCCCATTGGATGATGGTACCAAGGCTTTGGTGGTTACAGATACTCTGTTCAACTTGGGACACAACCCGCCCGGCGGTTTTGGCGGCTGGATGCTCAAGCTCATGGGCAGTGTTAAGCCTTTGGGGATGACGCGTATTGGACGTTGGCTTCTGCTTGAAGACCGCGCTTTATGGCGCGAGCACCTCGAGCAATTGGCGGAAACAGAAAACCTTACTCTTTTATGCATGGCTCATGGGGAAGCGGTAAGAGAGGATGTGGTTATAGCACTTAAGGCGGCAGCCCTGAGATGATGTTGCTTTCGGAAAGAGGACTAAGGTGATGACCAAGCATAAAATTTACTCGATGAGTTTCGCAAAAGTTTATCCGGCTTATGTTGCCAAAGCCGAGCGCAAAAAACGCACGAAGGTCGAGGTTGATCAAATCATCGAGTGGCTCACGGGCTACGACAGAGAGGGTCTTCAATCTCAATTAAAGAACGAAACAAGTTTTGAAGACTTTTTTGCCCAAGCTCCTCGCCTAAACCCTTTGAGGAGCAAGATTAAAGGGGTTGTCTGCGGCGTTCGGGTGGAAGAGGTAAAAGAAGACCTGATGCGTGAGATTCGCTACTTGGACAAACTCATTGATGAATTGGCCAAAGGAAAGGTCATGGAAAAAATTCTTAGAGAATAAATAACCGTCCATGAACAATGGAAATAGCATTTGAGATCTTAATTCTAGAGTAATTCACCGGCTAGACGGCGGAGCCGGTCATCATTGTTTGAAAGATGGTAATCAATTGCGTTAGGGACTTCCTATGGTAGTTGTTTTTGATTTAGATGGAACGGTTGTTGACTCAACCCGCGTACTTTTGGAATCGCACGCCGCGGCTTGGGCCAGTGTGAATCGTCCATGCCCGCCGGCAGAAACCATTCTTGAACTTATTGGTTTGCCACTGATTGATACCATGCAAAAGCTTGATCCCACGCAAGATGCTGAGCACTTGGCTGAGGTCTACTCAAAAGCTTACGTAGAGGGTGCTCACCACGAAAAGCTTTTCGATGGGATTGCGGAGCTTTTGGCCAAACCTTTTCGAGCTGCCGTAGCGACGGGTAAAAGCCAGCGAGGGGCAGAGCGGGTGGTGAAACAATTCGGGTTTGAAGACCGGTTTGAGATCGTCTTGGGTGGCAACTCGGTGCCCAGGCCGAAGCCTCACCCCGATATGTTGCACGCCATTATGGAGGCTACCGGTACCAAAGAACTCGTGATGATTGGCGATACCACCTACGACTTGGAAATGGCCAAGGCCGCTGGAGTCAAGGCTATTGGGGTGAGCTGGGGACACCATAGAGTGGACAGGCTGCGTGAATGGGCACCGGTGGTGGATACCGTGGCCGAACTGGAGCAAATGCTGGATGTCTAAAGACATCGCTAATCTTTGTTCTGTGTGACCCTTGTCAAAAAAAAAAAGGTGCCCCATGTAAAGGGTAGCTCCTCACCAAGGGCCGTTCTTCTAAGGAGGGCTCGGCCCGGCGGTGTGCGTGGCACGTGCGTTTCTAGCAAACGCTGGGCTTTTTTTGATTAGGTTTTTTGGCACCGGAGTGATGATGTCGTCGTCTCGAACTCTGCTCATTTTTCCGCACCAGCTTTTCGAAACGCACCCGGTGCTGCGCTCAGGTGTTGAGCGTGTCCTCCTGATTGAAGACAACTTATTCTTTGGTGACCTTGAATACCCAGCAAGCTTTCATAAACAGAAGCTGTGGTTTCACCGAGCCACGATGAAGCGATACGAGCGGCAGCTTGTAGCGGCGGGTATCCAGGTTGATTATGTAGAGCATAACCCTAAAAAATTCGTTCTCGAGGCCTGCCTGAAAAAAGAGAAGAAAAACAACACTTCGAAAATTGAGGTGCTGGACCCCCACGACTTTGAACTTTCCCGCCGCTTGCAAACCCACTCCGAAAATTTGGGTTTGGAACTTGAGGTGCTGAACACTCCGATGTTTTTGAATACATCGGCTCAGAACCGTGAATATCGCAGCTCCAAGAAACGCTGGTACATGGCAGATTTCTACAAGTTCCAACGCAAGCGGTTGGATATTTTGATGGATCAGGATGATCCCGTTGGTGGCCAATGGAGTTTCGATAAAGAAAACCGGAAGAAGGTCCCCAAGAAGATGCTGGGCAGCATACCGCGACTGAACAAAGCTGCCCATGACGAGATCGACCAAGAAGCACGCCAACACGTGATGGCGAAGTATGAGGCAAACCCAGGTGAGTTGGGTCACTTGATTTATCCAACCTCTCACAAGGCGGCCGCGTCGTGGCTCGATGAATTCCTAGCGGTACGATTTGAATGCTTTGGTGCTTACGAAGATGCCATGGTTGAGAATGAAAATTGGCTTTGGCACAGTGTTCTGACGCCAATGTTAAATGTGGGGCTGCTCACACCAGAGCAGGTAGTGAAAAAGTCACTCACGTACGCCGCAAAGAACGATGTCCCTTTAAATTCGGTGGAAGGTTTTGTACGGCAAATCATTGGCTGGCGTGAGTTTATGCGAGCGACCTATGAAGACCTGGGCGTCAAGATGCGAACGACCAATCATTGGAATCATACGCGGCGTATACCTCAGAGTTTTTACGATGGTACCACCGGGATTTTGCCGGTAGACGATGTGATCAAGAGGGTACGCGAAACCGGATACTGCCACCATATCGAACGTCTCATGGTTTTGGGCGGTTTCATGTTTTTGTGTGAGTTTGACCCCGATGAAATCTACCGTTGGTTCATGGAAATGTTTGTAGACAGCTACGACTGGGTGATGGTGCCCAATGTGTACGCCATGAGCCAAAATGCCGATGGTGGACAGATAACAACAAAGCCCTACTTTTCAGGCTCTGCCTATGTGCGAAAAATGAGCAATTATCCCGCAGGGGACTGGAGTGCTGTCTGGGATGGCTTGTACTGGCGTTGGATTGTCAATCACTCCGGGGAATTGGCAAAGAATCCCCGCTGGGCGATGATGTGTTCAATGGCCCGCAAGATGGCGCCCGATAAACGAGAAGCGCATCTCCTGCGAGCTGAGCAATATCTGAGCAGCCTTTAACGCCTTTTGTAACGAATTCTGCATGGGCTCTCCGGCCATTTGGTCTCTTGACCTGGTTTTGCCTTGGGGTACTTATCCAAGAGTTCAATCTCGTAATTTTGTATCAGCTTGGCGACGATGATTTTCATCTCAAGTTTGGCAAAGTTAACCCCGGAACATCGGTGAATACCGCCCCCAAATCCAATCAGGCTGTAGGGTCGCTTATCTTCGGCCCGGTCGGGTGCAAAGCGAAGTGGGTCATACTTATCCGGATCTTTAAATACTTCGGGGATGCGGTGGGCCGTGTCCGGAACCGCAAACACCATAGTGCCTTGTTTGATTTCATACCCATCGATGTAGAAGTCGTCTCGAACACCCCGCATGTACATATAGGCTACGGGGTGCATGCGTTCTGATTCTTTGATGGCCCAGTCCAAAGTCGTGAGAGATTTGAGTGATTCAGGACTGTAGTCTTGCTCTTCACCTACCACCTCGTGAAGCTGGTCCTCGACGGTCTTTAAATAGTCAGGGTTTTGAAGCAGTTCGATGAGCGTCCAACTGGTTTGACCCACTGTGGTTTCATGAGCCGCCCAGGGAATAAAGAGCAGCATGCTCACAAGCAGATTATCCGGAACCGGTTTGCCGTCGTAGTATGTGGATTCGATAAGTTCTTGAAATAGGTCTTTGGGTTCTAGCGGATTTTTTCTTCTCTCGGCCATGAGTTCACGAATCATGGTTTCAATTCTTGCTTTGGCGACTTTGCTCTTTCTAAACTTCGCTAAAGGCAACCACGAAGGAAGCACGACATCGGCCCCTTGAGAGAATTCACGAAACACATGAAAATATTCAGAACCTAACTTGCGGCGAAATTCCTCTCCAAAAAAAGCACTGGCTCCCACATGCATCACCAGTGGGCCAAAAGCTTCGTTAACATCAATCTCGCCCTTATCTCCCAGGGCGTGCTCCATGAAGTGGTCGACCTCTGAAACCATCATATCTACAAAGCGGTTGTTGTTTTGTAAGAGAGGTAGAATAACCTTCATTTGCTCTTGGTATTCTGTGTAGTGCGCGAAAAAGAAAAGACGCTTATCAAACATCTTCATGAGCGTTTCGTAACCCTGACGCATTGAAAAAATACCATCGGTCTCTTTGAAGAAGAACTTGTGATAGTCCGGTCCAATCAGGGCTACGGCTTTTCGCAGACCCAGGTCGAGAGAAAATATGGCACCTTTTTCTTGGTAACCTCGGCGCATCACATGGGTTGGATTTTTAAGGAACTCAAGCGTGTGACCAACCATCGGAAGCCGGCCGCTTACCATGGGCGGCTCTATCAAGGATTCTTCTATGACTTTTGAACTGAACGAACTCATGCAATACCCCCGTATTCAAGAATGAAAGCAGACAAAATGTAGACCGAACAACTTTTGAGACCTCAGCGGACAGACCTCACCACGGGCTTTTGCATAATTTGAAAAGCTAATGATGGACCGAGCCCCCTGGGGATAAAGGCATCTTAGTATGAGGTTTGAGGTAACTTGAAACAGAGTTGTGTAAGAGATGGTAATTGCCGGTGTCTCAAAATAGGCAATGCTTATCCGTTGCCCTTGGTTGTCTCATTTTGGTACTTTCCTATGCCCTGCGGGGGCGTGCCCTTGCTTGGTGGACCTTTTCCCTAAACCGGTGCATAGTTTCATGAAACCAGCGGTAAGCTTTACCTGGGCGGGAGTTCATGATCAATACATTTCGATTGCCACGTTGGGTGGTGTTATGGATGGGAATCAGTACCTTGGTGGTGATTTGGGATGCACTCTTTGTTTTGTTGAGGCCAGCTTCTTTTCCCGGAGGTTCGTTGGGTTTCATTTGGGAGTTTGGCTACGTCCTCTACATGGAGGTAGACCGGGCCTACGCTGACCAAGGCAATACCTATCTTCATGCGTTGGCAACCATGAGCATTCTCGAAGCGGTGTTGGTGTCTTGGGGGCTCTTCGCACACCGGGTAAACAAAAATCGTGATGCACATTTATTGGTTTTGGTTGCTGCCAGTTTGACCTGCGCAAAGACCATGCTTTTTGTTTTGGTCGAGGCATGGTCAGGGTGGCACTCCATTGGACACAACGAGTGGGTGCCTTTACTTTTTGTTTGGGTTATACCCAATGGGCTATGGATTGTTGTACCCGGGGCCGTCATTGTTGATACGAGCCGTCGACTGTTAAAGCATCTCAATGCGTAAGGAGATCATGATGAAGATTCGATTAACCTACTTTAATTTCCCGTTTTGGCGGGCCGAAACAAGCCGATTGGCTTTGCATATTGGCGGTATCGAATTTGAAGATGTTCGTCTGGGCGGCGACGATTTTCGCGCTAAAAAAGCTGCCGGGGATTTCCCCTATGGTCAGTTGCCGATTTTGGAAGTTGACGGGAGAGTCTTTGCTCAGTCCGTGGGCATTGCCAAGTTTTGTGGAAAGCTCTCGGGGCTCTATCCTAAAGACGATGACTTGGCCGCGTTGCAAGTGGATGAGTTTCTGGACGCGGCCGCGCAAATTACGAGTTTCGTCAATCCTTCTATGAGAGAAAAAGATCCCGACAAGCGCGCCGCTTTGCGCGAAGAACTCGGAAAAGAGACCTTCCCGCATTGGTTGAGTTTGTTGGAGAAACGCATGGGACCCGGGGATTACCTGGTGGGTGAGTCTCTGACGGTTGCCGATCTTGCGATCTGGCGATTGATGGGTTGGTTAACAGGTGGCGTATTGGATGGGATTCCAAAGGACCTGCTCAAATCCCATACCCGTTTGGAAGCCCATTTCAAACGCATCGACGGGCGCGAAGATATTCGCGCCTGGATGCAAAAGCATTACGGCTGACCTGCGCCACCAGGCACGCAATATCCGCCATCGGTATTACAGGTAAGATTTCCTGGGCAGTCATCATCGGTTTCGCAATTTGCGATACACCGTGTATCTCCGCTGGGTACTTCGATGCAGCTGCATCCTAGGGTTGCCTGAGGGCAGGCATCTACGCAGTCCGCATCGGATTCACATAAAGGTGCTCCACCACCGCCTTGTCCACCGCCTTGACCTCCGCCTTGTCCACCGCCTTGTCCTCCGCCTTGTCCACCACCGCCGTTTGCTGCAGCAGTGCCGGAGTAGCAGCCCAGAATATAGGGAAAGCTGGCGGTGGCGTGGTAGCGGTAGGTCCCGTCAGGGCCCATACGGCCATTGCATTCATCTAGATAGGTTGGGTCGTCGGGGCGAGCTTCGTACTCATGGTTGTCCCAGGCGTATGTGGTGGGGTCACCAATTTGGTTCCAGCTGCTTTTGAACTCGACCACTTCCGTACACGCTTCGTCTGTGCACCCGAGCGGACCATAAATGGGAAAACCATCAAAAGACCAACCAATGATAGGCGAGGGGATGCTGGTATCGGGCTCGTTGTCTACGCCCAAGTCAGAGAGACACTGCACAAACATGGCGTGATAGTGATAAACACCTCCACCAGCAGTATGCCCCATGCAGAAGTCTAGGATGTCGTTATACACCGGGTCGCCATAAGGGTCTGGCTGGGCAGCTTCGTTGGGTCCGTAGAGTGGAATTCCGTTCACCGCAATACCAATAGGACCAAGCAGCGCAATCTCTGAAGTCGCGTCAGCAAGTTGGGGATTACGAGGGAACTGAAAATTGTAATTCTGGGATAGCAGTGCGTTGGGGGTGATCTGCACGAAGGTATAATTGGGAATACCGTTGGCAGTGACGGTCATGGTCGTTTCGGTGCAGGTGGCGGAGACCTGTGGGTCATCGTAGGCTGCTCCCGCTGCACCGGCATAGGCGCTTAAGTCCATAAAGGTTTCAGCTTCAGGGCAGGCTCTTGTATTGCCAGGGTCACTCGCATCACTCGCATCACTCGCATCACTTGCATCACTTGCATCACTTGCATCACCAGGGTTGGTCGCTCCGCCACTGCCGGTTGTGGAGTCTGGATCTGTTTGGTCTGTCGTGGATTCGCCTGATTGGGCGTCGTCGCTGCTTTCGCCGGACGTATCGGAGGTTGTGGCGCAACCGCCAAGTACCAGGGCGAATGCGAATATATAGGAGCTAAGTATCTGTCTTTTCATGTAAAACCTCTTCATGGATACGGCTGTGGCACCGTGCACAGGATTGTATGCCGTGTGCGAAGAGATTGTTAAAATTGGGCGGGAATAAAATCCAGGAAAGCTTAGTCTCCGGGTTACTCACATTCTGCCGCTAATACCGGTGGTTCGTAGTCGATGGGGGAGACTTTATGCAGTTCAAATTGTCTGCGGCTAAGCGCCACGTAGTGGTGGCCTATCTCAACTTGTGCGCCTTCATTGACCCGGTTGCCATCAGCGTCCAGACGCGCATTCATGGTGGCTTTTTTGCCGGTGTGACACACAGTTTTGAGTTCAATCAATTCTTCGGCCCAAGCCAGTAGGTACTGACTGCCTTCAAAGGGCTCGCCCCTAAAGTCGGTGCGCAGGCCATACGCCAAAACCGGTACCCTTAACTGGTCACAGACCAAGGTTAGCTGGAGGACCTGCTTTTTGGTTAAGAATTGGGCTTCGTCAATGAGCACACAGCTGACTTTTTCCTGCATGTGTTGAGCACGTATCTCGACAAATAGATCGTATTCTCGATCAAAAATTGTCGCGTCTGCTTGGAGTCCAATTCGGCTGGTAATCTTCCCCTGGCCATAACGGTCGTCGAGCTTGGGAGTAAAGAGAAGCGTGTGCATGCCGCGTTCGCGGTAATTGTGCGCTGATTGTAACAAGGTAGCGCTTTTTCCGGCATTCATGGCAGCATAATAGAAATAAAGTTTGGCCATTTTCCTTCTCCCACCTAATTTTACAAAGGGTGATTCTGGTGGTTTGGCACAAGATCTTGGGGCCCTGCAACTTAAAAGTTGAGCCCTATGCTGGCTTGCCGGTGTTTGACGAACTACAATTTTCCTGCCACGAGTAAAAGTAAGGGAAGGGAGATGAAACATCTTCCTTGGAGTAAAATATGCAACGCAACGAAATGCTTGAAAAAATCCGTAACGCTGACGAACCGTGGGATATGATTATCATTGGCGGAGGAGCCACCGGCCTTGGAGCAGTGCTGGAAGCGGCCAGCCGTGGTTATCGGGTGGTTTTGCTGGAGCAAGCTGATTTTGCCAAAGGTACCTCAAGTCGAAGCACCAAGCTTGTCCATGGCGGGGTTCGCTACCTGCGTCAGGGCAATATCTCTCTGGTGGTCGAAGCTTTGCGTGAACGCGGACGTTTGCGCCGCAATGCACCCCACTTGGTTCGCGATCTTTCTTTTGTCGTTCCCCATTACGATTGGTGGGAAGGTCCCTTCTATGGTGTTGGTCTAAAACTCTACGACATGCTTGCAGGTAAAATGAGCTTGAAGCCGTCGAAGTGGATGTCTCGGGAAAAAACCCTTCGCAAGATTCCCACGGTACAAACCTACGGCCTGCGCGGCGGCGTGATGTATTACGATGCCCAATTTGACGATTCACGTTTGGCCACCAACCTGGCACAGACTGCTGCGGAGCAGGGTGGTGTCGTGGCCAATTACACCAAGGTTGTTGGACTGATTAAAGAAGAAGAAGATGGTCTGACCCGCGGTGTGCTTGTGGAAGATATGGAAGGCGGGGAGCGTTTTGAGATTCACGGTAAAGTGGTCATCAACGCGACCGGTGTTTTCACGGATGGCGTTCGGCGCATGGATGATCCTGAATCTGGAAAAATCATTATGCCAAGCCAGGGCGTCCACATTGTTATCGATAAGTCATTTCTGCCCGGTGATTCGGCCATTATGGTTCCAGAAACCGATGACGGCCGCGTGTTGTTTGCCATTCCGTGGCACGACTGTGTTGTGGTTGGAACCACCGATACCGAAGTGGATGAGCCTGAGTTAGAGCCTCGACCATTGGCGGACGAAATCGACTTCTTGTTGGTGCATGCGTCTCGTTATTTGCAAAAGGAAGTCACCGAAGCCGATGTCTTGAGTATGTTTGCTGGTCTTCGCCCGTTGGTGAAACCAGAAGGTGGTGAGGGCTCGGCCAGCGTGTCCCGAGACCATACACTTTTGATCTCGCGTTCTGGTCTTTTGACCATTTGCGGCGGTAAGTGGACGACCTACCGAAAGATGGCTGAAGAGTGCATCGATCAGGCTGCCTTGGTGGGCGGCTTAGAAGAGCGTGAATCGGTGACCGCCGATTTGCAGATTCATGGCTGGACTCAGGTACCAGAGGGCGCGGACCCATTTAAAAACGGTGCTGTTTACGGAGCCGATTGGGAGCACATTGAAAAATTGCGGGATGAAAATCCTGAGCTTGCGGAGCGGATTCACCCCGACTTGCCTTATACCTGCGCCGAAGTGGTCTGGAGTGTCCGCCATGAGATGGCTCGTCGGTTGGAGGATGTTTTATCGCGGCGAACCCGTGCCTTGCTTTTGAATGCTCGGGCAACTTTGGCGGCAGCTCCTAAAGTGGCCGACTTGATGGCGAGAGAATTAGAATGGGATGACAACCGCAAGGCCGATGAACTTAAAGCCTTTGAAGCCATTGCGAAACGGTATGTGCTTCCTCAGAATTGGAAGGAAGAGCTCGATTGGTCTCTTAAAGAGCTCTAGCCCAAAATGATTTGCGGCCAGATATAAAGGCCTAAAAATCCCACAACATAAAATATCCAGAATGCATTGAGCAGCCACGTGAGAGCAGGATCTACCCAGACAGCAATCGCTTCATGTTGGCGACAGTCGGGCATCCAACGAAGCATATTGAAAACTTGTCCCACGCGCAGGGCGGCGTGAACGCTGCTGACCACCATGGCTGCGCTAAACCCGTAGAGGATGCCAAAGGTGGCGGCGGTTAAGACCTCGAGCACAATGCACGTAAGGTAGCCGGTGTAGGCTTTTTGAACCAGAGAACCTTGGTGGCTGCGAAGCCAAGCAACCAGGGGAACCACAATACCGGCCATGGTGTAAGCCAATGCAATGGGAACAATAATCCGGGGCTCCTGGACGAGGCCAGATGCTGACGGTGCAAGGAAGACATAAATAAATCCGGCCGCAGCTGCCAACATAGCTGTGGCGCCAATGGCTTTTTGGCTTAGGGGAGTGGCCAGCTCGTGAAAGAGTTCTCGTGTTTCCATTTTGTACTGGCTCCTTTGTGAGAAATCCTACGTCTGGTTTTCCTTAGCGGTGATGGCCGCTGCAATCACTTCTCTTACACTCTTTGCGTGTTCTTGGGCTCTTTGAACGGTCCAAGTAGATGTATCAATTTGTTCCAGCATTTCGACTTCGACGTCAGCTGAGCTGAAAAGAAGCTTATCCATGGGCCAAACTTTATGAGCATTATGAATAACCAAAGGAATTACAGGGAGTTGGCTTTGCAACGCCATATGCACAAAGCCGCGTTTAAAGGGGCCTAAGCTGCCATCGCGGCTACGGGTTCCCTCGGGCATAACCCATACGCTTAACCCGTTGTTTTGTAAGAATTGAACCGATTCACGCATGGATGAGAGTGCTTGCGCGGGATTGCTGCGGTTAATCAGCAAGAAACCCGAGAGCCAAATGATAGGCCCAACAAAAGGTGCCCAAATGATTTCTCTTTTGGCAATGCCGCAGGTACCTCGGGGACATGCCCAGCCGAACACAAACAAATCCAGTGAGGAGGTATGGTTGGCCACGAAAATGGCCGGACCAACTTTATCGAGTTTGGCTCTGTTTTGCAGAATGGGGCGAGCGCCAATGATCCGAAGCATGGCATAGGAGAGCACCCTTCCCATTTGGTTGGTTAAATCAATACGCCGGGTGCGGCTTGGTAAAAAGACCAGCAAGACCACGAAAAAGACGGGAATGGTGAGCACCAAATAGACGGTGCCGAGTACCAAACGTACCAGCGTATTAAGAAATCGCATACGTCTCTCTCAGGCATTTCATCATGAGAAAACCGTAACGTACATTGATCTTATGAGCGAGGTTTTAAGCTGAACGAGCGGGACGCGGAAAGAGTTCAATGATGTCACCGCCGGTATTGCCGAAGATGGCTGCATGGACCCGAGAATCTTCGGTGAGCTCTGGATGAAACGTTGCAGCCGTGACGTTGTTTTGGCGAACCATAACCGGTTCACCGTTGAACGTGGCCAATACTTCAACGTCTTTTCCAATGCGCGTGATGCGCGGTGCTCGAATAAAGCAAAGCTCCAGGTCGGTTCCATCGGCTTTGGCTTCAAAGCTGTCGAGCTGCCGTCCCCAACCATTACGCTCTACATCGATGTCAATGTAACCGTAGCTGGGTTGCTCGGGCTGTGTGACATTTTTGGCACAAAGAATCATGCCCGCGCAGGTTGCAAAAACAGGCTTGCCGGCTTCAATCAGCGCATCTATTTCCGGTTTCAAATTGAAACGGTCGATGAGCTTGAGCTGAGTTGTGCTTTCGCCGCCCGGAAGAATCAGGCCAGCGAGCGACGCGAACTCATCGGGGTTACGAACCTCCAGCGTCTTGTGGCCTAAAGCCTCAAGCATCTGGGCGTGGGCTTTGTATCCGCCCTGAAGTCCGAGTACCCCAATGGTTTGCATTGTATGGATTACCAGCCGCGGTGAGCGAATTGGTCTTCTTTGGCAAGCTTGCCAATTTCAAGACCGCTCATGGCTTCCCCAAGTCCTTCGCTGATTTCTGCGAGCTTCTTAGGATCTTTGTAGTACGTTACTGCTTCAACCACTGCCTTCGCGCGGCGCGCAGGATCTTCGGAAAGGAAGATACCACTGCCAACGAATACAGACTCGGCACCGAGTTGCATGCAAAGAGCAGCATCGGCCGGAGTTGCTACGCCACCGGCAGCAAAGTTAGGTACTGGCAAACGGCCTTCTTTGGCTACGAACTGAACGAGGTCAAATGGAGCACCGAGGTTTTTAGCTTCGGTCATAAGCTCGTCATCGCTCATGGTTGTCAATTTGCGAATGTGTGTACGCAAAGTACGAAGGTGACGAACAGCTTCTACGATGTTGCCTGTTCCTGCTTCACCCTTGGTGCGCATCATGGCTGCACCTTCTCCGATGCGTCGCAGTGCTTCACCCAAGTTGGTTGAACCGCAAACGAATGGTACTTTGAAGTCGTGCTTGTAAAGGTGGAACTCTTCATCCGCTGGAGTCAGAACTTCACTTTCGTCGATGAAGTCAACTTCAAGTGCTTCGAGAATTTGAGCTTCAGCGATGTGACCGATTCGGCACTTGGCCATAACCGGAATGCTCACTGCTTTTTGGATAGACTTGATCATGCCTGGGTCAGAAGCACGTGCTACGCCGCCATCTTTACGAATTTGCGCCGGTACACGTTCAAGAGCCATAACCGCCGATGCGCCAGCTTCTTCAGCGATGCGCGCTTGCTCAGCATCAACAACGTCCATAATGACGCCGCCTTTAAGCATTTCAGCAAGACCTACTTTTGTTTTGAACGTGGATTTTTCCATGACACAACTCCTTCAAAGACGCGTAATCGCGTCAAAACGGGAACTCTCAAATTCCCATGAGATGTGAACGTCTAGCCCTTCGTAACAAGGCTTTCAACCCCTACGACGGCGCTTTTTCCAGGGTTTTTTCGGTTTTGGCATCTCCCAGATGGGTTCAATCCGCCCTACGGGTTCGCCTACTACATTGAGAACGGGAGTTTCTGTGGGGGCCTCTTCGAAGATTTCGGGGAACCAGCGGTGAAGAATGGCCCTAGCCCCATCGCCTCTTAAATCGCCGTTGCCGGTACCAATTTTCATGGCAAAGCCTAATTTTCGCTCCGGAAGGGTTCCGCAGAGCAGGCCAGCTGCGCCAATTTTGGTGATAAGGGGTTCTTGGGCTTCGCTGGGAAGAGCGACGTCCAGCCGGTCGCTGCCGCTGACAAGATCGGGATGGGCAGCCATGGCACGGCCAATGCGTCCCAAAATGCTTGATTCTTCGTCTTGGGTTGCTTCCCCGAGATTTGCCCAAGCTCTGGCCATGGCAGAAAGCGGGAGCACAAAGCAGGGTGCGCCGCAGCCGTCTACCACCGTGTCCTCGATTTCCACGCCTGTGCGTTCTGAAACCGTATCAAAAATCGCTTTTTGAACGAGTTGGCCCGCTTCGAGATACGTGTCGAGTTCCTGCTCGTTGCAAGAGGCCGCCGCCAACATCATGGCGTGTTTACCCGAACAATTGTTGTGAATCGGGATCGGCTTTTTGCGTGCTCTGATTAGGGTGTTGTTGGCCGCCGATCCCATAGGATCGTGCGCACCACACCGCAGTGCAGATTCGTCGAGTTCGAAGAGCTTAAAAATAGAACGTACGGCTCGCAGGTGAATTTGCTCGGCATTGTGACTGGCTGCAGCCACGGCCAAAGCGCGATCGGTAAGCTTCTTTTGCTTGTCTTCGGGAACGAGTCCTAGGGTTGCTTCGAGCTGGAAAGGCTTCGCGGAGCTGCGCCATGTGGTTTCGACGTCGAAACCGACCCGCTCAACAATCGTTCCATCGGTTTTGCAAAGTACCGCGTGCACTGGGTGTACGCCTTCGATGGCATGACCGCGCCAAGAGGCGAGGTGTAGTCTGGGGGAGTTATACATAGCCGCGTGGTAGCACGACATCTAGTCGCTGTCACAGGGTTGGACCGATCCTGAGGAGATTTTTGGAGATTTAGAGCGTCAGCGGTGGGTGCTCAGATGGTGTCTGATCGCAAATAAAGTCCCAGAAACCACGTAAAGTAAGGGTATCAAAGCTGATCAGGGCGACTTCTACGCCAAAATTACCGGGCTGGCGGCTTTGGGCAATGACCTGGGCATGGGCGTGAAAAACGGTATTGTTTTGTTTCAGCGAAATATCGAGAAGCACATGGTCGCCAATGGCCAAGTTGTGGTCGGTGGAGACAAACATTCGGCCGGCGGGAATATCACACGCGTACATGGTGAAAAGGTCATTGACGGTTTCAAATTCCACCGCAATGACGTCGTTGATTTCGGGTTCGAGGCCCATGGCCAAAACCTGGGCATCGTTGGTGCCCTCTGGGCTGATCGTGTCTTTTCCACTGAGGTATTGAACAAATTTGTTCCATCCCTGCACTGTAGAATCGGCGTTTCCGTAGAGCTGAACCCCAATACCGGGCGGTTTTCCCTCTTCTTCATTGCCCTCGACTCGGTGGACAATCATGCCGGAGAGCTCCATGGCTCCAAAATCGGCAGGGAGCTTAAAATTCACCTGGATAAAGCTGCGAAGAGGTGGGGGCGGATCAACCTCGAGGTAAAAACCACGAAAGCTGACGTCAAGCGTGGTGGCCTCCATGCTTTTGCGAGCCAGCACCAGTTCGACGGTTGAGTTGTAGGGATGGCGCTGTTCTCGCCTTTTGCTGTCCCATTTACTTTCCTCAGACATGGTATTCCCTCTCACGACCCATAAACCTTTGATTAGTTTAAGATTAAGGCGGTTCCAGGTCCAGTTAACGGTTGTACAGCCCTGAATTGGGCGATCAAAAAGAGGTTCGAAATCCCGAACTTTTGGGTCCAAAGGGAATAAAAAGGGCCTCTCGAAGCTTAAAACACCTTGGTTTTTGGGGATTTGACCAAATTTTACCCATTGCAGCCCTTCAGTAGGGGCGATTGCTGGACGGGTTGGGCTCACCCATGCTAGTCCTGGCCGCCAAATGCATAAATGAGTCATCAATTTACTTATTGTTTATTTGTTCATTTATACGAATTCTCCTGGGGATATGTGGCGCAACCTTTGGTTATTTCTCTTCAGGAAAAGGAGCTTGGATCATGAGAGCTTTGATTGCATCAATCTGTTTTGGAGTGGTTTCACTGACCGCGCCATCTCTCTGGGCTTTGCAAGCAGAAGAGACCAAGACTGAGTCTCAAGCTGAGACTGAAGCAGCGACAGATGCTAAGGCTGATGACAAAAAAGCTGATGACAAAGACGCCAAAGCCAAAGACACCAAGAAAAAAGCTGAGGGCGAAGAAGAAGCCGAAGCTGACAAAAAGAAAAAAGACGAAGTAAAAGAAAATGCTGATGCAGCCCAGGCTGAGCTTGAAAAAGCGGAAGTGGCAGCACCGGCGGTAGAAGTAGCGCCCGAAGCACCGGTAGCAGAGCCCGCTCCTGCTCTTGAAGTTGCTCCTGCGGCACCCGTTGCTGAGCCGGTTGTTGAAGCAGCACCTGCCTCAGAGGCAGCAGTGACAACTGAGTCCGATGCGGAAGTTAAGGCAGAAGAAGACAAGGAAGCTGAAAAAAAGGCGCTTCCATGGGCCGGATCCAGTGTTGTTTTTGGAACCAATTCCGATTTGGCAACTTTTATTAAGCCTATCAATGAGCAGTACAATCCAACTGTAAAGAACTCCATTAAACTTCGACCAAGCTGGGTTTTGAATAAGCAGTATTCTTTATCCGGGAACCTTGGGCTTACCTGTGAACTCTTCACGACCCCAGGTTCTGCCGATGGCAGTACAAATGTTACGACCTGTTCCGTAAGCAACTTGAGTATCGCGGCAAGCTTGGGTGAGCTTTACAATATCTACGATGTTTCGATTCGAGGCCGTGTTGCTCTAAGCCTGCCAACCAACACCCTGACGCGTGAAATGGGTGGGCTTTACGGCATAAATGCTGGCGTATCAGCAACTCGCAAGTTCGATGAACTCGGCGGACTTTCACTGACCTACAGCTTTGGCATGTCTCACGATGGTACCAAAGCCCTCTATGGCATGGATATCGCGGATGAGCGCTCGGGTGACCGAATCGTTGCGCCACGCATCAGTGAAGCACCGCTGCCTGACACTGTGCCGGTTGAGTCGAATTACGGTGCAGCCGCAGCTCTTGGTTTTAGCAATGGGCTTTCCGCAAGTTATACCGCCACCGATTGGCTTTCACTTTCTGGCTCCTTCAGCTTCGAAAATACATTGCTCGATTCCGCAGCAGGTGAGCAGTACGATGGTGAACTTGAAGGCGGCATCAGCGAAAACATTGTTCAGCTCACGGGTAACGATACTATTTGGCGTTCCTTCTTAAGCTACTCATTGGTGGCATCCATTAAGATTCCCCAGGTCCCGTACCTTGGTATTTCAACAGGCCTCGCCTGGTACCAAAAGGCGCCTTATTACACCGGTAGTTACGTCGCTCCGCTTCGACCCCGAGATACTTCGATTTTTCTAAACTTCTCTATCAACGCAGCCAAGTTGATGGATGAATTGCTTTAACGGCTCCAAAGGCAAACAAAGGATTACTCCTATGCGTAGTTTCAAGACAACTATGAGAACGCTTCTGGGTCTCAGCCTCGCAGTGGTAACACTGGTAGGTTGTGGTGCAGAAAAAGGCCTCATCAACACAGTCCAGCCGGGCTATGTGAACAAGGCAGATTTTACCAACGGCGAATGGCTTATGGGCCAGACCGTTGTTGAAGTACCAGCAGCAGACGGTTACACGTTTGTGGGTGACGGCGCTTGGACGCTTCAGAAATTGAAGTGGGATGTCCAAGAGCAGTGGATTTACGCCCGTCGTCAAACAGAGCTGATTGAAGGCGCCGACGATCTTGGCCGCGTAGAAGCCAACGGTGAAGAATACCAAGGTGAAGTTGTTGCGGCTTACCGCATCACCAGCCACTTTGATATCGTTCGAAACTACAACATGGCCACCGGCGAGCAGGGCAACGTTTTGCGTCCGGATATGGTTCGTCCTTGGTACGAGCGTGACTACATGAAAGTTGATTGGTCACGTAACCACGCCAAGATGATGGAAGTAGGCTTTAACACTTGGGGCCAGGAGCCGGTTCCATACTTCGTTCAGGATTGTGAAGATCCAAACGATGACAACGTTGAAGGCGAAGGCATCTACGAAAACTCTGATTGTTCACCCGGCGATACCGAGTGCATCCAGAAAATCATTGCTCGCAAAGCATTGGGTGGTGGATACGAAGACGGCTGTGCACAGAACAACGATGCACCTGTTTTTGACCGCGACGAAAATGGTCAGCTTCAGTACTTTGATATCACCAACAAGATTTTCGCATCTGCGGAACTCGCGTACCTACCAGGCTACGGATACATTCCAAAGTGCTGGTTCTTTGATTCGCAGTTCCAAGAGTGTGGACCTGGTGAATACACCATTCGTAACAGCTTCATGAAAGTTGACCCAACGCACCAATATGAGCCGCGTGCGTACAAAGGTCCTGAAACTGAAGTATTTGGTTATTTCGATACTGTGCGTATGACTTACGACGACCAAGACGGCATTCGTGAGCAAAACAAAAAGCGCTTTATCAACCGTCACAACATTTGGGTTGACCCTTACAACGCAGACGGCACTGTGAAGCCATACAATCAGCGTTTGGCCAAGCCTATCGTTTACCA
>MDSW01010892.1_pt1 | contig 17706 bp, 19 predicted proteins | sample 811171 | NCBI WGS metagenome assembly MDSW01 (sample SAMN05326641, study PRJNA326480) | marine metagenome | isolation source: seawater | place: Atlantic Ocean: North West | collected 2012
ATAAAAAGTAATAAGTTTTTTTGTTTTTTTGTTAGCATAGAACAAATCCTGTACATTTATGTTCTACAAAAGTTCTACTACAATATCAACGCCAAATTAGCCATATTTTACGGCCTAATTTGAGTAATTTTTTTTAAAAGGAGTGAGTTTTTATCCAAGTCTTTAAGAAGTGATTCACCAATAAGAAAATTATTTATCTTTGTTTTTTTTACTATTTCCTCCACTTCTTTTTCAGATTTTATTCCACTTTCACAAACAATTGGCTGCCTATGATTGGCTAATGTTTCGTAGAGTTTATATGTTGTATTGATGTCAGTTTTCAAAGTTGTTAAATCTCTATTGTTTATTCCTATGATTGCTTCCTTATATTTTAAAGCTTCTTTAGCCTCTTCTTCATTATGAACTTCTACTATTGTTGTTAAATTAAGCTCGTTTGCTTTTTGATATATTTTGTCAGCTGCAGAACCGTTTAGAGCAGATAAAATTATTAAAATACAATCAGCGCCAGAAGCTTTTGCTAAATATACTTGATAATCGTCTGTAAAAAAATCTTTCATCAAAACAGGAAGTTTAACTTTTTTTTTAACCTCATCAATATGTTCTAATTTTCCTTGAAAAAAATTTTCCTCTGTTAAGATTGATAAGCATGATGCTCCATTGCTAAAATAATTTTCTGCAATTTCTGAGGGTTTATAATCATTGATTATAATTCCTGCAGAAGGACTAGCTTTCTTCATTTCTGTTATAATTGAAACTTTATTTTTTTCTTTTATTAATTTTTCTTTAAAGTTAATAAAATTATTATAAGACTTAATCTTTTCTTTAAGAAGATTGATAGGATATGTATGTTTAAGAATATTTATTCTAGATTGCTGTCCGGCAAGGATTTTTTCTAAATGATTCATTTTATTAATCTAGTTATATGATTAATAACTTTTCCAGAAAGTATATGTTTTCTTAATTCATCATATCCTTCTTTAAAAGAGATTGACTTTTCATCTACAAGTAGACCAGCAGCAGCATTTAAACATACAGCAATTGAAAAATCATTGTCTTTTCCCTTAAATATTTCTATCATTTTTTTTGCGTTATATTCTGGATCTTTTCCAACAATGCTATTAAACCCAACAGCTTTAATACCTAAATCTTTTGGACTTAAAACAGATTCTTTAACTTTTCCATCACTTAGCATTGCGATATCAGTGTTTGCATATGGAGAAATTTCGTCAAGCCCGTCCTGACTATTCACGATCAAAGCTTTCTTTAAATTCAAATTTTTAAGTGCTTCAGCAAAAACTTTAAGTAATCTTTTATCAAAAACCCCTACAACTTGTCTTTTTACTTTTGCCGGACTGCTGAGTGGTCCAATTAAATTAAATATTGTTCTTTTTCCAATCCTTTTTCTTATTGGCCCAACATATTTCATGGCCGAGTGATATCCTGGAGCAAACATAAATCCAAAATTGTTTTTATTTATACTTGTTTCTACTTCTTTAGCTCCAAGATTAATGTTGATATTTAATTTTTCTAAAACATCCGCAGACCCACATTTTGAAGAAACAGATTTGTTTCCATGTTTAGCCACTTTTGTACCAAAACTAGATAATAATAAAGCTGCACCAGTTGAAATGTTAAGAGTATTCTTTCCATCTCCCCCGGTACCACATGTATCTACAGTATTATCTGGTACATTTACTTGCGTTGCCTTATTTCGCAAAACATAAACACCTCCAGCGATTTCATCTGAAGTTTCCCCTTTAGCGGAAGAAGAAGTTAAAAAATCATGAATTTGCTCTTCTTTAACTTTGCCTGACATTATGCTTTCAAATACAGATTTGCTTTCTTCAAAACTTAAATTTTGTTTATTCTTGAGTCTTTTAATAATTTCGTCCATTTTATTTATAATTTAAAAAATTTTTGATTATTTTCATCCCATCTTTTGTACTTATGCTTTCTGGATGAAATTGCACACCATGTAAATTATATTTTTTATGCATAATTCCCATTATTAGATTATCCTTTGTTTTAGCCGTAATTATGAAATCTTTATTAAGGGTTTTGTTATCAATTATAAGACTATGATATCTAGTACCTATAAGATTATTCTTTATACCTTTAAAAATTCCTTTTTTGTTATGAAAAATTTTACTAGTTTTTCCATGCATTAGTTTTTTAGCATTTACAACTTTAGCACCAAAAGCTTGTCCAATAACTTGATGACCTAAACAAACACCGAGGATTGGAATTTTATTAGAGAGACTTTTTACTATATGTAAACAATTTCCCGCTTGGTTTGGATTTCCAGGGCCTGGAGAAATAACAATTTTCTTATATTTTTTTTTTAAAATTTCTTTAGAATTAATTTTATCATTTCTTATTACATCTACATTACAATTTAATGATTTTAGATAGTGAAAAACGTTGTAGGTAAAACTATCGTAATTATCTATCAAAAGAGTTTTCATTTAATTAATGGCTTTCATTAAAGCTTTAGCCTTATTCACTGTTTCATCATATTCATTTTTTGGATTACTATCAGCCACTATTCCTGCACCAGACTGAACATAAATTTTATTATCTTTAATTAGAGCTGTTCTTAGAGCTATACAAGTATCAAACTCATGATTAGCCGTAAAATAACCAATACCACCAGCATAGAGCATTCTTTTTGAACTTTCTAATTCGTCAATAATTTCCATAGCTCGTATCTTAGGTGCGCCGCTTACAGTCCCGGCCGGGAATCCTGACAAAAATGTTTCAAAGATAGATAAATTTTTTTGAATTTTTCCAGTAACGTTTGAAACTATATGCATTACATGCGAGTATTTTTCTACTTTAAATTTTTCAGTAACTTTTACGCTATTAGTTTTTGAAACTTTTCCAACATCATTTCTTCCAAGATCTAATAGCATTAAATGCTCTGCAAGTTCTTTAGGATCTTTAAGTAATTCTTTGGTAAATTTAATATCCTCTTTATTATTTTTTCCTCTTGGGCGTGTGCCAGCAATAGGTCTAATTGTTACATCTTTTTTTAATAATCTTACTAAAATTTCAGGACTACTGCCTAAAATTTGAAAATCTTTATAATTAAAAAGAAACATAAAAGGTGAGGGGTTTAACACTCTAAGAGAGTTATAGATTTCAATAGCCGGTTTATCTATTTTTGCTTGGAATCTTTGACTTAAAACGACCTGAAAAATATCACCTTTCTTTATATACTTTTTGGCTTTTAAAATATTCTTTCTGAATTTTGCTTTTTTAATGTTTGAACTAATCAATAATTTTTTTTTATTATTATAAAAATTTCTTGGAAGATAAATTTTGCCAAAATCTAAAAATTCATCAAAATTTTTTTTGATTTCCAAATATTCTAAATCATAATTTTTAATTTTTTCTTCCTTAAATATATTATGAATAAAGAAAATTTTTTTCTTTAAATTATCATATATAATTAAATTTCTTGGTCTCATTAGTCTTATATCTGGAATATTAATATCTCTTTTGCAGCTATCAGGAATTTTTTCTATTAGTCTTATAATATCATATGAAAAATATCCTACGTACATACTAGACATTCGAGGTAAATTTTTAGGTGTTTTTACTTTAAAACTACTAAAAAGATTATTCAAATATTTAAGGATATTTTTTTTAATTATTTTTTTTTTTTTAAAATTATCAATAATTATTCGGTCTTTTTTAATATCAAATGTTTTGTCTGGATTAAATCCTATTATTGTGTATCTACCTCGTGTAACACCTTTTTCAACAGACTCGAAAATAAAACTATTTTTTTTAGACAGAATATAATTATATAAATTTTCTACAAATTTGTAATTTTTGCATCTTTGAGAAAAATAAATAATTTGATTATATTTTTTTTTATGCAATTTTTTAAAATTTGCTAAACTTGTACTTAATTTCATTAAAAAGAATTTTTTAACCTTTCAAGAACTTTGTCATTTAAATCAATTTTGTAGTTTGAGTTTATGTATTTGTCGTATGACTTATAAAGTTCAGATATATAGATTGCATTGGCTTTATCAACATAAGCTTTATATTTATCACTATCAATTCTTGGTGAGGTTTTTGTTTCTTTGGTAATATTTACTAAATAATTTTCTTTTAAAATAGAGTCTGATATGACAAACATATCGCCTTCATTATAATTATATATTTTTTCCACTAAGTTTTTAGTAAATTTTTTTTTATCATTAATACTATCAATTTTGAATTTATCTATAGTTATATTATTTTTTTTGGACATTTCCAGCATATCAGTTTTGTTAAATTTTCCATTATTTATTTGTTCTATCAATTTTTTATTTTCATCAATTTTAAATTTAATCTGAAGCTGTGCTGTAATAGTTTTTCTCAGATCCTTATCATTAAGATCTAAATTTATATTTTTGTCATCTAAAAGTTTTACAATAAAATATTTATTTTGAGAGCTTATAAATTGAACAGAATTTTGATTATTAATTGAAAATATTTTACTAAATATTTCATTATTCATTTTATCTATTGAAGTTCCGTCTTTTTTAATTTGTTGAGAATTTACTAGATTAATAGTTCTAACATTTTTTTCATTTCCTAAAATGAGTGTTTTAAATTCTTTGCCATCCAAAATTAAATTCTCTATTTCATCCAATTTTTTGTAATACTCCTCATCAAAATCTTTTTTTTGAGTTAAATACTCTGGTAATAATTCTAAGTATTTAAAAGAAATAAATCTTTCCTTGAAAAAAATTTTATTTTGCTCATAAAATTCTTTTATTTCATTTTCTTCTATTTTTACCTTTGAGAAAATTTTGTTTAAATCAATAAATTCTAAATCAAGAGATTTATTTTCTTTTATATATAAATCGTTAATCATAAAGTTTGGAAGTTTAATTCCACCACTATAATAATTAAGCAATTGACCTTTTATTTCAATATCTCTTATATACTTCTCATATGTTTGAGCTGTATAATTATTTTGCAATAAAAATTTTTCGTACGAGGTTCTTGAAAATTTATTTTCCTTTTTAAAATTCTTATCATTAACTATAATTTTTTTTAACGAAGAGTCTGTCAAGTTTAAACCTTTCTTCTTTGATTCAATATCAATAATTTTTTCACTAATATAATTTGTTAAAATTTCATCAAGTATTCTCGATTTGCCCAAAGAATTTAATTCTTCTTGTGTCAGACTAATTTTCTGAAGGTATGTAATGAATTCCTTTGAATTAATTTTTTCATCATTAATTTCAACAAGTACATTTTGATTGCCAGATCTAAAAACATCTCCCATACCCCAAAGTAAAAAAGGCATTGCTATTATTGCTATAAAAACCTTAGCAAGAAATGATTTAGAAAATTTTCTTATTGATGCTAACATAAATTTAATTTATGAAATTTAAATTAAATGTAGTAAAAAATCTATAACTAAAGTCTTAAATTATGAGTGTTAGACATAAATTTTTTGTTGGAAATTGGAAAATGTTTGGAATTCCAACATCTTTTAAAATATTTGAGAAAATTAATAAATTTTATATATCTAATAAAAAAAACAATAAAAACTATAAAATAATAATTGCACCACCTTTTACTTTATTAAGTCAATTTAAAGAAAAAAATAAAATGAACAAGATATCTATTTCAGCACAAAATTGTTTTTTCAAAGATAATTACGGTTCTTTTACAGGGTCTATAAGTCCATTTATGATTAAAAAAATAGGTATAGATCATGTTATAATAGGACATTCAGAAAATAGGGCATTAGGTGAAAATGAAAAAATAATAAGTGAAAAAGTTTCGTTAGCTTTAAAAAATAAATTAACAATAATTTTTTGTATTGGTGAAAATCTCAAAGATAAAAAAGCTAAAAAAACCTTTTCTTTCCTAAAAAAACAAATATCTTCAGCAATTAACGCCAATTATGATTTTAAAAAAATCTTATTTGCTTATGAGCCAATTTGGTCAATAGGTAGTGGTAAAGTACCAAATGCAAAAGATCTAAAAAAAATAGTGAATTTTTTAAAAAATTATCTGAGAAACAAATTTAAATTAAAATTTAATCCATATGTTTTGTACGGCGGATCTGTCGACAAAAAAAGTGTAAAAAATTTCAAAACAATAAATGATTTAGACGGTTTTTTAATCGGAGGTGCCTCTAAATCTTCGAAGAATTTTATTGATATAATAAAAAATTTCTATAAATAACTCATATGGAAACAATCCTAATAGCAATTAATATAGTTCTAGCAATTGTTCTGATTTTGCTAATTCTGATGCAAAGATCAGAGGGGGGCGCTCTAGGCCTAGGTCTTGCCCAAGACAATTTTGCTACTTCACGGTCGGTTGGAAATTTTCTAACTAAATCTACAGCAATAATTGCTACATTATTTATAATTTCTAGCATTTCTATTGTCATCTTATCCAGAGGAGATTTAGTCGATACTCAGTCTGTTATTGATAAAATAGAGAAAGAAGAAGATTCTAAATCACCTAAAATTCCTGAGTCATCAAAATAAACTTTATTTTTTATTAAAAATTGCATATACTGTCATTCCATGGCGCGATATGTATTCGTTACTGGCGGCGTGGTATCCTCACTAGGGAAAGGTCTCTCTTCTGCTTCGCTTGCATCGTTACTTCAATTAAGAGGTTTTAAAGTTAGAGTAAGAAAATTAGATCCATATTTAAATGTTGACCCTGGTACAATGAATCCTTTTCAACATGGAGAAGTATTTGTTACAGATGACGGAGCAGAAACTGATTTGGATATTGGTCACTACGAAAGATTTACAGGAATTTCAGCTACAAAATCAGATAATATTACAACAGGTGGAATTTATAGTGACATTATTAAAAAAGAAAGAAAAGGCGATTTTTTAGGCGGTACTGTTCAGGTAGTACCCCATGTTACGGATAGAATAAAAAAATTTATTTCTCATAATGTTAAAAATGAAGATTTTGTAATTTGTGAAATTGGAGGAACTGTTGGCGATATAGAAAGTTTACCTTTTCTTGAAGCTATAAGGCAATTTTCAAATGATACAGGAAAAAAAAATAGTTTATTCATTCACCTAACTTTAGTTCCATATTTAAAAGCCTCAGGTGAACTTAAGACAAAACCTACACAACATTCAGTCAAAGAATTAAGAAGCTTGGGAATTCAACCTGATATTATAATTTGTAGATCAGAAAGAGAGATACCAAAAGCAGAGAGAAAAAAGATATCTTTATTTTGCAATGTACCAATTAATAATGTAATTGAAACAGTCGATGTTCGAACAATATATGAAGCACCAATATCATTTCATAAAGAAAAACTTGATGACCAAGTTTTGAATTATTTTAAAATAAAAAATAAAAAATCACCCGATCTCAGCAAATGGAAAAATATTACTTCAAAAGTTTTAAATCCAAAAAAGGATGTAAAAATAGGTATAATCGGAAAGTATGTAAATTTGAAAGACGCATATAAGTCCTTGGATGAAGCTTTAATACACGGGGGCATTTCCAACAATGTTAAGGTTAAATTACAAAGAATAGACTCAGAAAACCTTAAACCAGAGAATATAAAATCTCTTTTACATAATGTTTCTGGGGTTTTAATACCAGGAGGTTTTGGCAAAAGGGGGAGTGAGGGCAAAATTGCCGCCATAAAATACGCAAGATTGAATAATATACCTTTTTTTGGAATCTGTTTTGGTATGCAAATGGCTATTATTGAAGCTGCTAGAAATCTTTTAAATATAAAAAATGCTTCAACTAGCGAATTTGGAAACAATTGTACCCCAGTAGTTGGTTTATTGGAAGAATGGCAAAAAGGAAAAAGAAAAATGAAAGGTAGTGAAAAAAATTTAGGCGGAACTATGAGGCTAGGTTTATATGACGCTATATTAAAAAATAATTCTCTTATTTCAAAAATATACTCCGATAAAAAAATTAAGGAAAGACATAGACATAGATACGAAGTCAATATTGATTACAAGGAACAATTTGAAAAAAAAGGTCTAATTTTTTCAGCCTTATCTCCTGACGGATCATTACCAGAGATTATAGAGTTAAAAAATCATCCATGGTTTGTCGGCGTTCAATTTCATCCAGAATTTAAATCAAGACCATTCACCCCACATCCTTTATTTGCATCATTTGTAAAAGCAGCTAACAATAGGAGGTCTAATTAATGGAAAATAAGTTAATCAAATGTGGAACATTAAATATTTCAAATACATCACCTTTCACTTTAATTGCGGGTCCATGTCAATTAGAGAGTGAAAAACATGCTATTGATGTTGCTTCTGAACTAAAAAAAATTACTGATAAAGTTGGAATAGGTCTAATTTATAAAACTTCATTTGATAAAGCCAACAGAACAAGTTTAAAAGGAAAGAGAGGTGCTGGACTTGAGAAGTCACTTCCTGTTTTTGATAAAATTAGAAAAGAACTTAAATTACCGGTTTTAACCGATATACACACAGTAGAACAATGCGAGATTGTTTCTAAGCACGTCGACGTTTTGCAAATACCAGCCTTTCTATGCAGACAGACAGATTTACTTATTGCTGCGGCTAAAACTGGAAAAATTATTAATGTAAAAAAAGGACAATTTTTAGCTCCATGGGATATGGTTAATGTTACAAAAAAAATAGAAAATTCAGGTAACAATAATATTTTAGTCACTGAACGTGGTGCTAGTTTTGGTTATAACACTTTAGTCTCTGATATGAGATCATTACCAATAATGGCAAAGAATGGTTATCCTGTAGTTTTTGATGCTACTCACTCCGTACAACAACCTGGAGGCATGGGAGAAAAAAGTGGTGGCCAAAGAGAATTTGTTGAATATTTAGCTCGAGCAGCTATCGCTGTAGGTGTTGCAGCAATTTTTATTGAAACTCATCCAGATCCTGAAAATGCCCCTTCTGATGGTCCTAATATGGTTCCTTTATCTAAAATGCCAAATCTTTTAAAACAATTAGTTCAAATAGATAAATTGATAAAGAATGTCAAAAATTAAAAAAATCAAAAGCCGTCAGGTTTTTGATAGCAGAGGTAATCCAACTATTGAAGCTGAAATTTTTTCAGATAATGACAAAAGTGCTTTAGCAATAGTTCCATCTGGTGCTTCTACCGGCAGTCATGAGGCATATGAGTTAAGAGATAAAACTAATCATGAATACCTGGGCAAAAGTGTTTTTAAAGCTGTTGAAAATATAAAAGGTCCAATTTCAAATGCTTTAATAAACATAAATGTTGATGACCAATTAAAGATAGATGAAAAATTAATAAATTTAGATGCCACAGAACAGAAGAAAAAGCTCGGTGCTAACGCTATTCTAGCTGTATCAATAGCCTCATGCAAGTTAGCTGCTATAGAGGCTAATGTATCTTTATTTAAATATTTAAGTAAATCAAAAGTTTTTTTTATACCAGTTCCACTCTTAAATATTATTAATGGTGGATTACACGCAAAAAACAAACTTGAAATTCAAGAATTTATGATAAGACCAGAAAGCACTACTTCTTTTTCCGAGTCTTTAAGACGAAGCTATTTAGTAATTAAAAATTTACGCAGCATGTTAGAAGATACAAACGTTGGAGACGAAGGTGGTTTTGCTCCAAATCTCGAAACTAATCAACAAGCAATTGAAATAATATTGAAAGCAATTGAAAAATCAGGATTTAAACCGGGTGAAGATATTTCGATTTGTTTAGATGTGGCAGCAAATGAATTAAAAAAACCATTTTCTGTTGAAAATTACTTAGAATTAATTAAAAAATATCCAATAAAATCTATAGAAGATCCATTTAAAGAGGATGATTGGCCATCATGGAAAAAATTATCAACGAATTCTCAAATTCAAATTGTTGGCGATGATTTATTTGCAACAAATAAAACAAGATTAAAAAAAGGCATTGAAGAAAAATCTGCCAATGCAATTTTGATCAAACCTAATCAAATTGGAACAGTAAGTGAAACTCTAGAAGTTATTGATTTAGCTCATAACAATGGATTTAAAACAATCATATCACATAGATCTGGCGACTCAGAAGATACTTTTATAGCCGATTTAGCGGTTGCGACAAATTCTTCACAAATCAAAAGCGGTTCATTAGCTAGATCTGAAAGGGTAGCTAAATATAATAGACTTTTAAGAATAGAAGAGGAACTTGGAAATTCTGCTAAAATGGCTAAAATCTAAATATGAAATTTTTTGAAGTTTTAAAAAGAAGAAAAATACTTTTTTTAAATATTTTTTTGTTTTTATATATTGCAATGAATCTATTTACTGGAGATAGAGGTGTGATTTCTTATTTTGAAAAAAAAGAAATAAAAAAAAATCTTGAAAATAAAAAGGAGGTATTGACTGTTAAAGTTAATGATTTTGAGCACAAAAATACCTTATTATCAGAGAATTTAGATTTCGATTATGTTGATATGCTTATTAGAGAAAAGTTGAGATTTGGTAAAAAAGAGGAAATAATAATTAAATTAAATGACTAAGCCAAGACATCCAGAAAAAATAAACAAACCAGTTAGTCCAATTAAAAAAAAGCCCAATTGGATAAGATCTAAAGTTTTAAATACTAAAATTTTTTTTACAACAAAAGAAGTTGTAAATAAAAACGGCCTTAATACTGTGTGTCAGGAAGCGAATTGCCCAAACATCACTGAATGTTGGAGTAAAAAGCATGCAACGTTTATGATAATGGGGGACACATGCACTAGAGGTTGTGCCTTTTGTGATGTTAAAACAGGAAAGCCAAATAAACTTGATCCCTTAGAAGCTATAAAAGTATCAAAGGCTGTTAAAGAATTAAATCTTAATCATGTAGTAATAACTTCTGTTGATAGAGACGATCTGAGCGATGGTGGAGCAAATCATTTTAAAGAGGTAGTTGTTGAAACAAAAAAAAATAACCCAAGTACCACAATTGAAGTTTTGACTCCAGATTTTTTAAGAAAAGGAAATGCTTTTATAAAAGTTTTAGAAGCGTCCCCAGATGTTTTTAATCACAATATTGAAACTGTCCCAAGTCTTTATTTAAATGTCAGACCTGGCTCTAGATATTTTGCATCTTTAAAATTATTAGAGTCGGTAAAGAAAATTAAACCAAAAATATTTTCCAAATCTGGTTTAATGGTCGGTTTAGGTGAAAATAAAAATGAAATTTTACAAGTGATGGATGATCTTAGAACTGCAAATGTGGATTTTTTGACTATTGGTCAATATCTTCAACCATCACCAAGGCATTATCCTCTTCAAAGATATTATAAGCCATATGAATTTGAAGAGTTAAAAAATATTGCTTTATCAAAAGGATTTTTATTAGTTGCTTCATCTCCTTTAACAAGATCTTCTTATCATGCTGACGAAGATTTTAAAAAATTACAAAAAGCAAGGGATGAGCAAATAAAATGCCAAGTGCTTCAATAAAAAAAATTATTCCCTGTAAAAAAAAAGATCTAATTTACATGATCCTTGATATTGAAAAATATCCGGAATTTGTTCCTTGGTGTATCAATGGTAAGATTTATAGAAAAGAAGATTTAAACGATATGATAGAAATGGAAGCAGACTTAACGGTTGGCAAAAAGTTTTTAAATCAAACTTACAAAAGCCATGTTACTTTTTATAAAGATAAAGACAAAATCATCGTCAGTAATATTGGCGGACCTTTAAAACATCTTAAAAATGAATGGTATATAAAAGAAATAAATAATCAGTGTGAGGTCTCATTTACTATAGATTTTGAAATTAAAAATGTATTCTATAATATGATTATGAAAAAATCTTTTGATCAAGGTTTAAAAACCATAGCAGATGCTTTTGAAAAAAGAGCAATTCAATTATTTAATAAATAATGCTAACTACAATTTTATTTACTATTTTATTTATTTTTATTTGGAAATATTTGAAAGACACCATTAATTATTTTAAAACAGGTGATAAAAAAGAAAATAATCAAAACTATTGGATGTTCTCATATGATTTTAAAGATAGTGATGATTATAGTAATTATTGGCAAAAAGACGTTCAAATCATAAATGAAAAAAAAAGAATTAGAAATAAGCTAATTTTTCTTTTGTATGTAAATACATTTATTCTTTTTTTGTTAATAAACAATCTTGTAGCCAGAATAATGATCTTAATTTTTAATTAAATTACCTTACTAATTAATTCTAGGGCTTTTTTTACTGCAGCTTTTTGAATTTTGTTACGTTTTTTACTTTTTAGAAAGAATTTATTAATCATAATTTTTTTATTTCTTTTAACCCCTATAAAAACTAACCCAACCGGTTTCCTTATAGATCCACCCTTCGGACCAGCTATACCTGTAATGGAAATAGCAATATTGCTTTTGCTAATTTTACTTAAATTATTTACCATTGAGAAACAACATTCAGTGCTTACTGCACCATGTTTTTTGATAATTCGTTTAGGCACTTTTAGAAGATGATTTTTCGATTTGTTTGAGTAGGTGACAAATCCCATAGTAAATACTTTAGAAGCTCCACTCACTGATGTAATAGTACTTGAAAGCATTCCGCCCGTGCACGATTCCGCAATAGATAGTTTAAGTCTCTTTTTTATTAATAGTTTAACTATTTTTTGAGAAATTCTTTTCATGAATTGATCACCATATATAAAACAAGAATGGCCACAACGTACAATCCAGCACATACATCGTCCATAATGACGCCAAGACTGTTCTTAAAATTTTTTTCATAATAATTGGCAGGAAATGGTTTTGTAATATCAAAAATTCTAAATAGAATGAACATTACGAAGTAATATGTTAAAACCTGGTTAGTTTCCTTTGCTCCTTCATGAGCAATTTCGTAAAGACATATGGGAATAGATTGGCCAATAAATTCATCAATAACTACTTCTTTTGGATCTTTATTATCTAAATTTTTTATAAAAATGTTCACTGCAAAAAGTGAGATAAAAAAGATTATAATTATAAAAATTAAAACGATATTTGAAGAAATAAATAAAATATGAAATAAAAAATATAAAAATAAGGTTGTAACCAAAGATGCAATACTTCCAGGTATTTTTTTAATTTTTCCTATACCAAATAAAGTAACAAACAAGAAATTTATTCTTTTAATCATATTTAAAAACTGAAGTTATTACTTCACAGGCTATAGCTTTTTCTTTTCCTATTACTCCTAATTTTTCCGTGGTTTTACCTTTTATATTTATTTGATCTTTTGAAATTTCACATAGTTTAGAAATAATATCTATCATTTTTTTTTTATATTTTTTAATTTTAGGAGTTTGAGTAATTATATTTATATCTAAATTGTTTATATAATAGCTATTAGACTTAATTAAATTTATTACTTCTTTTAATAAAATAGTTGATCTTATATTTTTAAATTTTTTACTTTTATCTGAAAACATTTGACCTATGTCTCCCATTTTGCATGCTCCCAAAACTGCATCTGTGATGGAATGTAAAACAGGATCTCCGTCAGAATGGCCTAAAGTTCCAAGATTAGATTTTATTTTTAATCCTCCTAAATAAAGTTTTTTTTTAGGCACAAGTCTATGAACATCAAAGCCAATTCCTAATGTCATTTTATTATGAAAAATATTTTTAAGCATATTTAGGTCTTCTTCTTTCGTTATTTTGAAGTTACTTTTTTCACCATTTATAAATTTAATTTTTTTGGTCGTTTTAAGTAATGACAAGTCATCATCTTTATAAATATATCTATTTTTTTTATGCAAATTATAAATTTCATGAAAATTATATGATTGAGGTGTTTGGGTTGAAAAAAACTTATCTCTTGTAAGATTAAGTATCGTTTTATTATTATTATATTTTTTTAATGCATCATTAATTTTAACTATTGGAATTACAGTATTTTTTTTTGATAATTGAGTAATTTTTCTAATCAAATTTATTGAGATATTAGGTCTTGCTGAGTCGTGTATTAAAACAGATTTACATTTAATGGATTTATTTTTAATATATTTTAATGCTTTAAATGTTGAGTCTTGTCTAGTTTTTCCACCTGATATTTTTATTAAATTATTAAATTGAATTTTTTTAAAATATTTAGAATGTTTCCTATTAACAACAAGTATAATATTTTTTATTTGTTTAACTTTATCAAATTTATTCAAAGAATGCTCTATTAAGGTTTTTGCTCCAACTTTTATGTATGGTTTTGGTATCTTAGAACCAAATCTTCTACTGTTTCCAGCGGCTAACAAAATTAAGCAAAAACTCATTGTGTTAATTTACCCTATATTTATGTAAAATGTTAAGAAATTAAAATGTTAAATACTATAAAAAATTTTAAATGGTTTTTTGTTATTTCGATTATATCGGTTCTATTGTGTATATTTACTTTTATAACTTTCATAAATCAAAACTTTTTTTTTCTCAATGAAGATAATCTTCAATATCTTCTTATTCTTGATGTCACAGTACTTATAATATTTTTTTTATTACTCATAAAAGAGACATCTAAACTATTTTTACAGTACAGATCTAAAAAAATTGGATCAAAGACTAGCTTAAATTATGTTTTGCAATTTTCTTTATTTGCCTTTCTGCCATCATTAGCAATAGCAATTTTTTCTTTAATTCTTTTTAATGTTGGACTTCAAAAGTATTTTGATAATAAAATAACTTCAGCAGTTAATAATTCCTATGAAGTTGCACAAAATTATATTAGTGAAACTAAACAATCAGTTAATGCCGATGTCTTCTTAGTTGCAGTAGATCTTAATAGATATTCTGGTATTTTGTTTTCAAATCCAAATAGAGTTAAAAAAAGTATAAGAGCACAAAAGCTATTAAGAAGATTAGATGAAATTTATTTACTTGATAGCTCAGGTACAATTCTTCTTGGAGACACAAATAATCCTGAAACTGATTTCATACTCCCAACAGAAGAAGAATTTGATAAAGCATTGGATGGAAAGCCAGTATCTATTGTGGGTTCGGGCGAAGACAAAACGGCTGTCATGCTAAGACTTAATAATTTTATTGATACTTACCTTTATATTTCAAGAGATATACAACCACAGCTTCTTCAATATCTTAATGATACAAAGCAGGCTGTAAATTTTTATTATACTGTTGAAAATAATAGAACAGGAATAAAAATTACATTTGCTATTATTTATATAGTAATTGTCTCTTTATTATTGTTTTTAACAGTTGTATTGGCAATTGCTTTTGCTGGAAGATTAACTAAACCAATAATAAATTTAGTTGCAGCATCTAAAAATATAAGCTCAGGAAAGTTAGACACTAAAGTCCCTATAATTGAATCTGATGAAGAAATTAAAATTTTGAATGAAAATTTTAACAATATGATTGATAGGTTAAAAAAACAACAAGATAAGCTTTTAATAGCAGAAAGGTATTCAGCCTGGGAGTCTGTTGCAAGAAAACTTGCCCATGAAATTAAAAATCCCCTAACACCAATTCAACTTTCCATAGATAGATTGAAAGAAAAATATTCAGATAGCTTAAAAGATCAAAAGTCAGAATTTTCTAAATATTTAGAAACTATCAATAGACAGATTATAGATATTAAAAAACTTGTAAATGAATTTTCTGATTTTGCCAGAATGCCTAGGCCTATTTTAAAGAAAACTAAAATTGATGATATTCTAAATAGAGCAATTAATTTTTATAAAATGTCTGATAAAAATTTAAATTTATTTTTAATAAATAAGACTAAAGATAATTTTTATATTAATGCTGATGGTGATCAATTATATCGAGTTTTTTTAAATTTAATTAAAAATTCTATGGAGGCAATAGAAGAAAAAAAACAAAAAGATGCCAATTTACAAGGTAAAATTACTCTAGAAATAGATAAAAATAACGAATATATAGAGATCAAAATGCTAGACAATGGTACTGGCTTTAATGATATTAAAAATATTACTAAACCTTATTACACAACTAAAAAACATGGAACTGGTTTAGGTTTACCGATTGTATCAAAAATTATAAATGATCATAATGGCGAAATTAATTTCATTAAAAATTCTAAAGGAGCAGAGATTACGATTTCTCTTCCAATAATCAGATGAAACAAGAAGTATTAGTTATTGATGATAATTTTGATATTCGAAATCTAATTTCAGAAATATTAAAAGATAAGAATTACAATGTACGTGAAGCAGCAAATTATGATCAAGCAACTTTTGAAATAAACAAAAAATTACCTGATATTGCTGTAATAGATGTAAAACTTGATAAAGGTGATAAAGATGGAATAGATCTTCTTAAAAAAATAAAACTACTTAGCGATCTTGTTCCTGTTATCATGATATCTGGTCATGCCAATGTTGAAATGGCTGTTGAATCCTTAAAATTGGGCGCTTACGAATTTATTACAAAACCTTTTGCCCCTGAGCAATTAATTAATGTTATTAGGAGAGGGTTGGAAAATATTAGTTTAAAAAAAGAAAATTCTAATTTAGAAAATAGATCTTTCCACTCTTTTGATTTTATTGGAAATAATAATCAAATTACAAAAATTAAAAAGTTAGTTTCGAAACTTTCATCTGCTGAAAGCCGGATATTGATTTCAGGTCCCACTGGCTCTGGAAAAGAATTGTTAGCAAGAAAAATTCATAAAAGCTCTCAAAGAAAAAATGGTCCTTTTATTGTGTTAAATGGAGCTTCATTACAAAGAGATAACTATGAAAGTGAATTTTTTGGATCTGAAAATTCAGATAACACAAAAAGTTATGGTTTTTTAGAAAAAGCAAAAGGTGGTACACTTTTAATTGACGAAGTTTCTGAAATACCTTTAGACACACAAGCAAAAATTTTAAGAGTTTTAATTGATCAAAAATTTAGAAGACTTGGTGGAAAAGAGGATATTTACGTTAATGTTAGAATTATATCATCTACATCTAAAGATTTAAAAAATGAACTTTTATTAGGTAATTTTAGAGAAGATTTATACCATCGATTAAATGTTGTACCAATTGAAATCCCAAGTTTAAGTGCAAGAACGGATGATATACCTTTATTAATTAAATATTTTCAAAAGAAAATTTCCGAAATTAATGGAATTCCTGAAGTTGAAATCAACGCAGAAGATGATTTACTTTATTCTTACCAATGGCCCGGCAATGTCAGAGAACTAAGAAATTTAGTTGAGAGAATCACGATACTTTCTCAAAATGAAAATAAATCAAATATTGGAAGACTTCTTCATGAAATTTTAAGCAAAAATACTTCTGAAAATTTTGAAAACACAAATGTTTCTATGAATTACCCATTAAAACAGGCCAGAGAAAATTTTGAAAAAAACTATTTATTGACCCAACTTAAAAAAAACAAAGGAAATATCTCCAAGACTGCTGAATTTATTGGCATGGAACGTTCCGCTCTTCATAGAAAACTTAAATCTTTGGGTATTAAAGGTATTAACTAATAATGAATATTATAATATGTGGTGCCGGCATGGTCGGCTTTTCAATTAGTAAACAACTTCAAGCTCAAGGGCATTCTGTTACCGTTATTGATCAATCATCTGAAGATATTAAAAAAATAAATGAAACACAGGATGTTAAAGGAATTGTAGGTAGAGCAACTTTACCCTCTGTTTTAGAAAATGCTGGCGCCAAAGACACTGATATGATCATTGCTGTTACTAAAAATGATGAGATAAACATGATCGTTTGTCAAATAGCCAGTTCTCTTTTTAATATATCA